>Ga0111539_10007251_pt1 | contig 14203 bp, 10 predicted proteins | sample RhiMethybrSRZTD1_FD_79667 | JGI IMG/M metagenome (GOLD analysis project Ga0111539, IMG submission 79667) | Populus rhizosphere microbial communities from Tennessee, USA - Rhizosphere MetaG P. TD hybrid SRZTD1 (version 2) (version 2) | ecosystem: Host-associated > Plants > Roots > Rhizosphere >...
GCGCACCGAAGTCCAGATGTCGCGCGCACCAAGCGTTCCCATGCGATTCGAGAACAGAAAGATCTCGAGGCCGTCGAAACGAATCATCGGCCGCATCGATTCCGCTCCACTGAGTTCCGGAACGAGAGTCGAGGGGCCGAAGGATCCATCAGGAAGCTGTGCGCTCACGTAAACTCCGCCTGTGGGCACCCCGTTCACTGGCCGATTGCTGCTGAAGAAGATCAAAGGCGCGCCGCCTTCTTCGTTCTCAAAGTAGCTGACACCAGAGTCCCCGAACATCGTGTTGACGTTCATTCCCAGATTTACCGGTGTCTGCCATCCGAAGTCATCGTGTGTTTGCGCCCTCCAGGAAGCCCAGATATCGACGTCACCCAAACTGCCCGGACGGTTGCTGTTGAAAAACATCCAATGCCCGTCTCGCGAAAAGGCGGGGATGTTTTCCGTCGAAGCCGTGTTCACGACCTGCAGATTCGTGGGCCGCCCCCACGGATCATCGACAGTAGCCCGCTGCGAAACCCAGATATCCAAGCCGCCGGCGCCACCCGACCGGCCGGAAGCGAAGTACAAGCTGAGCCCGTTCTTGGAAATCGCGGGCCCCGTATCGACAACACCGGAGTTGATTACCGGCCCCAGGTTAGCCGGAGCTGTCCACTCCGCGTAGTTCGGTTGAGCCGTCATGGACGACGGAATCGTTGCGCAGGCCAGAGAAATGAGTCCGATAGCAATGGCGAAATAGATCCTTTTCGAATTGTCCATGGTTAAAACTCGCTCCTTCATTTGATTCAGCGGGCACACCTTTTGGCGGTCCACCTTCCGGCAGGCACTTGCTGCAGAATCGTGTGGTAGACTCGCGCAACTGTTACAAACGGCATTTCGATAGCCGCGTGTGTCGCTGAGAGATAACGCGACAAAACGGAGTCAATTGCGTCATGGGGCCCAAGGAATCTCCAACGACAAGTCGTAAAGCAGCGCAGGATGACGCTCAAGGCGAACCGCAGCACTCCGTCACCGATCTTTTGTTCGCGTGGGGCAAGGGGGATCCAAAGGCAGGCGAGCGACTCATGCCGCTGGTCTATGACGAACTCCGCCGTCGCGCCGCGTCCTATCTCCGGCGTGAAAAAGTGAACCACACGCTCCAGCCGACGGCGCTGGTCCACGAAGCATACCTGCGACTGATTGGCCAGGACCGCGTCGCGTGGCAGAACCGTGCTCATTTTTACGGAGTAGCGGCGCAGATGATGCGTCGCATCCTCGTCGATCATGCTCGCGGACAGGCGCGCGGTAAACGCGCCGGTGCTGCAGTTCGTGTGGCGCTGGAGGATGGCATGGTTGCGATTCAGCCTCGCGACTGCGAACTTCTCTTGCTCGATCAGGCGCTCAATGACTTGTCCGCCATCGACGCGCAGCAGGCGCGGATCGTCGAGCTTCGTTATTTCGGAGGCCTGACAGAATCGGAAATCGCCGATGTGCTCACCGTTTCCCGCTCGACCGTCACACGCGAGTGGCTCATCGCAAAGGGCTGGCTGTACCGCAGGATCACAACCGGAGATTCGGCTCTGCGCTCATGAGCAAACCGGCATGGCATCGGGTCAAAGAAATCCTCGAAGGTGCTCTGGAACAGTCGCCGGCAGATCGTTCCGCATTCGTTGCCCGTTCATGCGACGACGATCGCGCATTACGCGAGGAAGTCGAATCGCTCCTGACCTCGATAGAGCAATCTGGGGATTTTATCGAGCGACCCGCATTCGAATCGCTTCGTGACTCCGTAGCGTCCGGCATAGGTGCGGTTTCCAACGCAAACGAGCGTGTGCTGGAACCGGACGACTCCCTGGGTCCCTATACGATTCTGGAATTTGTCGGTGCCGGCGGCATGGGCCAGGTCTATCGTGCCCACGATACCGAGCTTAATCGTGATGTAGCGCTCAAGGTGCGATCGAATGCTTCCGCCTGGGATAACGACCGGTTTACCCACTTCCGGCGTGAAGCACAGATCCTCGCTGCTCTGAATCACCCGAATATCGCCGCCATCTATGGAATCGAAAGCTCGGATGCAATGCAGGCGCTCGTGCTCGAATTTGTTGAAGGACCAACGCTTGCGAGCCGCATCCGGAACGGTCGTATTCCGGTCAGTGAAGTGTTGCTGTTTGCAAAGCAGATCGCGGAAGGACTGGAAGCAGCACATAAACGCGGAATCATCCATCGCGATCTCAAACCTGCGAACATCAAACTTTGTCCCAACGGCACCGCGAAGATTCTGGATTTTGGTTTGGCGAAAGCTCTCGATGCCGTTGATGCCGCGTTGCCTCCGGAACGCGGCGCTGAGGAGAGTTCGGGAATCTCGCACGCAGGGCTGGTCTTCGGGACAGCAGCGTATATGAGTCCCGAGCAGGCACGCGGTGAAGCCGTTGATAAACGCACAGACATCTGGGCTTTCGGCTGTGTCGTGTATGAAAGTCTGACGGGCGTGCCTGCCTTTGCGGGCGACACGATACCGGAGACGATAAAAGCCGTCCTCGAAACAGCACCCAACTGGAGTCTGTTGCCGGGAGAAACGCCCCCTTTCGTTGTGAAACTGCTGCGTAAGTGTCTCGAGAAAAATGCGAATCGTCGCTTGCATGACATAGCCGACGCACGGATCGAGATCGAGGATGCAGAAGTCCCTGTAGCGATGTCCCTTCCCCCCAGGCCCAGATCAAGGACAGGGCTCGTGCTTGTTGCCGTTCTCGCCGCTGCAATTGGCGGCACCGTTTGGACACTATCGCAGCGGACGAATTCAGTTTCCAAAGTCACCCCAGCCGTCAAACGGCTGCAGTTGCCGCTGCCAAATTCAGTCCGGGAAACAGGTGGCTCGATTCCAACAGACCTCGCACAACTCTCGATGGCAATGTCCCCCGATGGCACTCGCCTGGCTTATGTATTGCAGCACGGCAACAATCTTCAGCTCTATCTTCACGACCTCGACAAACAGGAGGCCGTGCCACTGGCCGGAACACTCGGCGCGTTCGGCCCTTTCTTTTCTTTCGACGGGCGTTGGATCGGATTCTTTGCTGAAGGGAAGCTGAAAAAAGTTTCGGTGTCCGGTGGCGAACCTATCGACCTTTGTGCCGCAGCGAATGCTTATGGCGGTAGCTGGGGCGCAGACGGAATCATTCTCGTCGCTGCTGATGAAGGGCGTCGCCCCTTTAAGATCCCCGAGACTGGCGGTATCCCCGAAGCGATTGAGACTGATGGCCGGGGCTCCATTCGACGGCCGGATATCCTCCCGAGTGGAAAGGCCGCGATTGTTTCAAATCCATTGGTGGGAGTGGGAGTGCTGTCGTTGGAAACCGGCGCCTTCCAACTGCTGGTTCCGGACGCGGGCGGCGGCGCATACATCCAGGACCACCTCGTTTTCTCGCGTCCTGGCGTACTCCTCGCATCGCGCTTTGATCCGGACAAACTCGCTTTGATGGGCCCGGAGACCGTTGTGCTCGAATCCGTGCGAACGGAATCCGAGGGTATCGCACCTCAGCCCCTGGCTGTCTTCTCGCGTGAGGGAACCCTGGTCTACATCTCGGGCGGAGCCCCCAAAAACTCCACACGGCCCGTGTGGGTCGATCGGCGAGGAAAAGTCGAGCCCACGGGCATGCCGGCACGAACGTATCGGACATTCAATCTCTCCCCGGATGGACGATCCATTGCGATCATCATCGCAAATCCCCGGAATGATGTGTGGCTTTACGATTTCGAACACCGCACATTGGTACAGCGTACGTTTGAAGCGGACGTCGACAACGTCAGATGGACTCCCGACGGCGAGCGAATCGTGTTTGGATCGCGGCGAAACGGCAGAGGAGGGATGTCCTTGCCACGCGAAGGGACCGGCGAACCCACTCCTTTTGTCATGGGATCTCTTTCCCCCGATAGCAAATTTGTTGCACAAATGAGGAGCAATCCGACCACAGGTCTCGACCTTTGGGTCCATCCGGTCGCTGGACAGCGCGCATCGGAGCCTTATCTGCGCACGCGGTTCAGCGAAGCGGGGCCGGAGTTTTCTCCCGACGGAAGATTTATCGCCTATATATCGGACGAATCCGGTGGCAATAACGTCTACGTGCGCACGTACCCCGATTCCGGCAAGAAGTGGAAGATCTCCAGCGGAGGCGGTGAGCACGTTGTATGGTCCAGTACCGGCAAGGAACTATTCTACAGAAACGGGCAAAAATGGATGTCTGCTGCTGTGAGTCTCAAGCCGGAGTTCAAGGCAGAGCCGGCGCGCCTCCTCTTCGAAGGCCCGTATGCTTTGGTCGGCAACAAATCCTACGACGTGACTTCCGACGGCCAAAGGTTTCTGGTGCTCGAGCCCGTCGAACAACAACTCGCTCCCGTAACGCATCTTAATGTCGTGTTGAACTGGCTTGAAGAAGTGAAACGCAGGACGGCTCCCGCTTCGATTGCCACGCCGTAGATTTTCGTTTCGGCACGACTCATTCAGGACAGAAACGCGATACCGCGCTACGGTCCGCAGCGCGAGACTATGAAAGGGGTTAGTTTGTGGAGCAGTCTCAGCCCTCTTACCAAAATCCGCCGGTAGGTTGATAGGTCCCGGGCATGAATGTCGCTTATCCACATGAGAAGGATGCAGCGTTTGTCCTCAAAAACCGATTCCGGAGGAAACGACATGAACAGAATCAAACTTGGAGTGGTTTTTGCGGCTGTTTTGTTTTGCGGAGTGATTTTACCCTCTTCACTCCAGGCGCAGCAGGCGATCGAAGATGGGACTATCGAAGTGGCCGGATCGGTCGGTTTGAACAGCGGTGTAGATCTGACGAAGCTGCTCCCCGGACTCGATAACAAATCCGGCGACGCGGAAGGCACAAAATGGAATGTTGGCGCGAGCGGAGGTTACGCGATCCGGTCTAACCTGCTGATCGTTGGGGAATTCATGCGAACGCATCTCCTGAGTCCGTCTATCTTCACTCTTCCACCGCCTTCCACGACGCGCCTGGAATTAAGCGCGAGCATGTTGGAATTGACGGCAGGGCTTCAATATCAAATCCCGATTAAAGACGCAAAGATCCTTCCATTTCTGGGGTTAGGAGCTGGCATGGCGCGCATCAGAAAGCCGCTGAGTGTAGTCAATAGCAGCCTGTCGGACACCAACACCGACAATGAGTTTATCGGGAATTGGGGGATCGGAGCGCGCATCCATTTGGCGTCCAATTGGGGCCTGAGGCCTGAGTTTAAGGTCGTCCACACTGGCGTCAATGACACATGGATTCGAACCACCGTGGGAGTCTTCTACCAATTCGGAAGGTAGGCAGAGCTGCAGGGTTCGGGTTTGGGACTCTACCGGCGCGCGTGGCTTAAAATTACTATCCTCGGACCTATCCTGTCCGACTCCCGTGAAAAAAGAATGCGTGGTCTACCCTGATTCCTTGCGAAAGAGAATCTATGGCAGACAAACGTTCCAAAGTTCCCCGCTAAATAGAACCCTTTTTCTGCGGATGAGGGAAGGTCGGCTAAGGTCCAGGGCCCATGGAACGTTCCCTAAATGGTTTGAGTAATCCCTTGTCACTTAACGATGCAACCCGTTGCCTCGGCCCTGAGAGGGCGGCACGGCTCCCGCGATGCACTTCAGGAGGCTTGATGAAATTGAGATTGATTGCTGTGATTCTTCTTATAGGTCTGTGGACGTTGCCGGCTGCCGCGGAGGGTACCACTTGCGGCCAGCCAACTATGATTGTGGCCGATGGGAGGATCACGCGTAGCTCGATTCCCGCGGCGACCACATTTTATTTTGCCTGGTTCAACTCGATTGGACGTTCGTTTTCTGTCGAGGTGAAGAGCGCGGTTGCCGCTTATAATACCTCACCCGGCACGGTGACGATGTACAACGACGCTACCGGCGCCAATTGCACTGTTCCACTGGTAACCCGCGATACTGGCGCCCTTGACCCTACTGTTGATTCTGGAGAGCGGAGAAGTCTTAAGGCGGTCAGCACTCTTCACTGGGTGAAGGTTGAAAATGCCGGCGGTACCCCAATCGACTACACCATCAGCGTTTCGGAGACGACGATGTTTAGCCCACGCTGGAGCACGTTCGGGGGGTTCTACACGTCCTGGGGTATCAACAACACCACGAGCGGCACTTGCAGCGTCACCCTGGATGTGAGAAACCAGGCCAACGCCGCAGTCGGCGGTAGCCCGGTCACGTTCAACGTGAATGCGGGGGCAATTGTCTTCCGCGACACAAGGGCCTCGGACTTGAACGTGGCGGCCAATCAGGCGGGCAAGGTTACACTGCAGCACGACTGCCCACCAGGAGGAATCCAGGTGGATGCGTTCCTGGTGAACGACAGCGCCGTGCCGTTTGTGATCGTTCCAAACAAATTTGACGCCGTGCGCGAGGTGAATCACTAGCGCGCCGCTCAGTGAAGTAAGCGGAGAAGCAACCGGAGCCGATAGGATGAAACATGAGAAATAACCAGGCGCCGCCAGCGCAAACAAGGTTGGGCCACTGGTTTCCCCTTACCGGCTCCGGTTTGCTGCTCTTCCTCCTCCTGGTGCCGGCGGCGCGAGGACAGCAGGCCGCAGCCGCAGGCTTTCGCGTGCAGGCGAGCGGCGGCTGGATCAATCTCCACGTCACGCAGACCACACCGTTGATTGTCGTGCTGGAGGAACTCTGCCGGCCGACCCGGTCCCGATGCGAAGGCATTCAGGGAATCGATGAGACAGTGTCCCAACTCACAGCGGAAGGCGCCTGGACAAGCGTCATCTCCCAGCTGTTGAGGGCCACCAAGCTCGATTATGTGGTTGTGGATGGCTCGGCCTCAGCACCAGCACGATTGCTTGTGCTAGGCCGCAGCGCGGTGCCGGCTCCAACGCCTCTCGAATCGGAAAGTGCAAGAGCTGTTCTGGCGGGGGACGAACTACGGAAGTTCGAGAAGTCATTGGTCAGCCCGACTAACACTGCTCCCAGGTCCGACTCCGTGCCGACCGCCAGCAAATCCCAGCTCGAAACAGTCGAGCCGGTAATTGGAATGACTCGTTCCTTGCCCCTCGGAGAATCGGTGAACGATCCACCGCAAGAGATACTCGGCATCCTTAGCCGCCCATCGGAACCACAATTCCCTGGGCCCAGCGTTCCCTTGCCCGGCTTCATGGGTGGTCCGATCATTCCTGCGCTCCCGCAGCCGGGCCCGCCGGTGTCCGCCTTCCCAGACACAGCAGGCAACCCGGTGCCGATCGTTCCGCAGCCACCGAGCACCGTCGGCATGTTTCCCGACCCACAAGGCCGGCCTGTACCGCTGATTCCACGGCCTCCTGATCAGAAGCAGAAGGCGGATTCGCCCTTCCCGCCTGAGATCTCTGGTCCCCGCTAGTTTCCCACTGCTCAATAACCCCTGCACCCGCAGTTCGTCACTCGCCTTGTCCGCCGCCTCCATTACCGCCGACAGCTCCTGATCCGTGAGCAGCCCTCGGAGGCGCCAATCCGCGGAAACCCTTTCCAGAGTTGTACGGAATTGAGCAGGTCCTGCAAACGGTGCTTCGTTCCACACCTCGTCCAGCAAAGAATCCCGTTGTGTCTACCCTCATCCGGGAAAAGGAGAGTTTTATTTTGTGCGTTCATCGTTCTGCCAGTCGCTTGAGGCGAGGCGGGCACCTTCAACCAGCGACTGCAGCTTTGCCCACGCAATCTGCGGGTGCGTGCGGCCGCCGAATCCACAATCGGCGCCGGCGATCACATTCTCTCTGCCGAGCAACCCGGCGAATCGCAGGATGCGCTGGGCAACCAACTCGGGGTGTTCCACGACATCTGTCGAATGCGTGATTACACCCGGTATGAGGATCTTTCCTTCAGGAAGCTTCAGGCTTTCCCAAACCGCGTACTCGTGCTCATGGCGCGCGTTTGCGGCTTCAATCAAATATGCTTGCGCGTTCAGTGAAAGCAGCAGCTTCGCCAGGTGCTTCAACTCCAGGTCATAGACGTGCGGGCCGTGCCAACTGCCCCAACAAAGATGGTAGCGAACACGATCTTCCGGGATTCCGCGCAACGCATGGTTCAATGCTTCGATTCGTATCTGACATCGTCGCTGAAAGGCCTCCAGGCCCATCCCAATCCCAATTCGGTCCCAGAGTGCCGGGAGCCAGGCGTCGTCGATCTGGAGAAGAATGCCGGCATTGACGATCGTCCTGTATTCTTCGCGTAACGCTTCGGCTAACGCATAGAGAAAATCTTCTTCCCGCGAGTAGTACACGTTGGATCGATAGACCTCAAGGCTGGCCGGCGCGGTGCTTGTCAGAAAGACTTCGTTCGACTTGCCTGCCGCCGACTGCAGTTGGTCGATTTCGTTCTGCAAGGCCGCTTGCCCGGTATAGGTAACCGGTCCAGTACACACCCAATGACGTCGCCGTTTCTTGATTTGTGCACCGTGTTCGAAAAAGAGAGTTCCTGTTTGGCTGGCCCATTGGTAGAAATCGGCAAATTCTTCGCGATCCTTGCCGAGCGCGATCATTGGCGGCCCTGTGGGTTCGCCCTCGGTGAATCCTCCGAGCCGGTGGTCGGTGAACGAGAGCCAGTCGCCGTTCTTGGTGCATTCGCCTTCGTTGATGATGTCGAGTCCAATCCGACGCTGACGATCCACCAACTGACGCACTGCCGAATCGCCTTCGACATTAGCTGGAGTTGGCAAACTGCCCACGTGGGTCGTCAGGATTCGGGATGTACTGCGTTGCATCGGGCGATTATAGGACTTGCTTCGTTTGCAACGGTACATCCATAGCGCGAGATCGGAGTCCTCATGCTCTTCATTGTCTTCATCCCGTTTCGTGAGATCCTCAAGATCGTCCCAAAACGCCGGTTCGTGATTTCCAAAGGAGAATACAGTCATGAGGGTCGCTTTTCTTGGAACAGGTCTGCTCGGTTCGGGGATGGTCGAGGCGATGCTGAACCGTGGATTGGACGTCACAGTGTGGAATCGCACACCATCCAGGGCTCATGCGCTGGAGACCAGGGGAGCGAAGCTCGCGGTGACGGCGGAGAGCGCAGTTACCGGAGCCGAATTCGTTCACCTCGCGCTGTCCGATGATGCCGCCGTCGAGGAAATCCTGTCGAGGATCGTTCCTCACATCGACAGCAAGGGGACGATTGTCGATCACACGACAACGTCACCCGCGGGAACGGTGCAGCGCCTGAAGCAAGCGACGATGTCCGGAAGCAGAATGTTGCACGCCCCTGTGTTTATGTCGCCTCAAATGTGCCGCGACGCCGTGGGATTGATGCTTGTGTCGGGCCAGAGGCCTGTCTATGGGTTGGCACAACAGCACCTGGCAAAGATGACAGGAGAAGTGTGGTACCTCGGAGAGCGGGAAGATCTCGCCGCCGCGTACAAAATCCTCGGGAACTCGATGATCTTTAGTCTTACCGCAGGTCTCGCCGATGTTTTTGCGATGTCGAAAGCCATAGGTATCGCGCCGGAAGATGCAGCGGGCCTTTTCTCTAAGTTCAAGGTCGGCAGCATCATTTCCATGCGGGCCGAGAAAATGGCGCGTAGAGACCTCACCGCAACTTTCGAACTAACCATGGCACGCAAAGACATGAGGCTGATGATTGAAGCCGCAGGACAACAACGCCTGACGATCCTCCCTGCCATCGCCGCTAAAATGGACGAGGCCATTGCGAAAGGGCACGGCAAACACGACATGGTGGCCATCACGCAGTTGTAACCTCGGGGTGAGGTTGTAATTCAGCGAGCGAGTAGTTTTGCTTTCCCGCCGAAAGCGCCATTCGCCTTCCCGGAACCGGTGCGACGTCTGGTGATCGCCAACAGCATTGGCGGCACGCAGGACGAGGAAACAGGTCAGTTTTTCTGTCCGAAGAATGGGGAGTACCCCAGTGTTCGACTCAGTATTTCACCGTATTGTCCTGCCACAGCGGTGCAAGTCTAACGCTCGATCTGCTGATGCGCCTGGAGTGATTGCAACGTGCGCACGTGGATGGATCGATGCAGGCTTCGCCGGCATAGCGTGCCGGATCGAACAAACGGAATACCCAACCTGATGAAGCTGCGATCAAAGGTTGCGGTGCCGACCATACCAGGGCTTTCTGTGTATCTTCCGCGATAGAGAGTAACGGTCCGGATAGGTCAAATCCTCGCCGACCTAGCGCATGTTCGCAACGACGTTTCCTGTCGCGGGGCCACCAAACGCAACGCTCACATCGAGTTTGGCCATTCCGACTGTTCTGCATTTCAAAAATCCAGCCGCGGGCATGCAATTGCTTCAAGCTGGGAGCCTATTCTCGACAACCTTTCAGGGAGGACATTGTGAGCGCTGAAGCGAAACTCTCATTGCGTCCTAGCGTGCAGGAGGTCATTGACTCCAGCTTTGCAAGGATCGAAAGCCTGGTTGAAACGGAACCAGGCTCACGGCCACGGATCGAATCCATCGATGTGGATGTGACGGGGTCCGAGACCAGCTCGGACTTCCACCTGTCATTGAAGGTGAAGTTTTCAAACCCGGACACTCTGGAAGTGACGCCTCAGGAGGATGATGAGGCCGGCCTCTTCTTTAATGTCGAAGGCCATCACGTCATTGCCTTGATCGCGATGGCGGATTTGCGGAGTCGTTCCCTCGCGGCAGCCACTGCCGTTCAGAACATTCTCAATGCGGGTAATCGCGATCTCCTCGAAGCTGCAACGTTTCCGGATGACATTCGGAACTCGCAGCCTCAGACGAAACCGTTCCACTTTGTCGACATTCCCTTTGAGGAGGGCGGTCCTGTCAATCCGCGTCTACCCAATGCGCCGCACGTCATTTCACAGATTGTCGAGGTCTCGGCATTCTTGAAGTCACGCCGTGGAACGGACCAGGAGAAGGTAGACGCGCTCAGCTGGCTGATACACCTCTTCGGCGACATTCATCAGCCGATGCATTGCATTGAGCGTATCAGCGACGAACATCCCGCAGGCGACCGCGGCGGGAATTCCTTCAAGCTTCGAGGGAATGCCCGGAATCTGCATTCGCTGTGGGACAGTTCGGTCGATTTCGGAAGTGCCGGCGAGGAAGAACTGGCACTGTCAATCACGGATGAACACTCAAGAGCTTCACTTGTAAACGATCTGCAAATCACCAACGTGGAGGCCTGGGCGCGCGCGAGTTTCAAGCTGGCAAAGAGATTTGCCTACTCGATCCGCGAGAACCCAGCCAATCCCCCGCGGCCGACTGCCGCATACCTGCGAAAGGCGAACGAAATCGGCCGCCGCCAGGCAGCAATCGCAGGCTACCGTCTGTCGGATCGCTTCACCGAGATTTTCGACACTTAGTTCGGGCAAGTACAAATCGATTAGGGAGGTAAGTTATGAGTTCTAACGGCATGGCTGAGAATGTAGGCCTTGGCGATCGGCCGGAGTTTACCGGCCGATCGATCGTGTTATTTAAAACACCAAAGGACGCCGATTTGGTTGGAACCGAAGCGCTAATGCAGTCGGTCCTGCATGATAAGGCGGGCCTGAAGGATGTCGCTTCCACCCAGAGTCTGGGCGAATCGTTTGACTCGGCGCAGTTGGCTGGAGCTGATGCGGTCACAATGCCGCGCCTGGGAATGGCAATTATTCCTGAAAGCGCGGAAGGACTGAGTATGCTGGCCAACGAGACCCTGGATTCCGACAGCGATATAGAAGCAGTCATTCCGGAGAAGTACGACTACTTGTTGTCGGCGGACAGAATCGACCAGGTTGGCGACCCGATTATCATGCCAGCGCCGCAACTGCCTCGGATTCCGGAGATCGAGTACAACATCGATCCAAAAGCGATCCGGCGTCTCGCAAAAATGCTGCAGTTGCTCTCGAAGGTATCCGATGCGCTCGTCGAAGTCGAAGTCCCGGCTCCCGAAGAAGCCAGGATCGCGGCGCTCTTCAACGATACCGCTGCGGCAACGTGGGGCCTGCAGGCAACTCGTGTATTAACTTCCCGTTTCTCGGGAAGAGGAGTGCGGGTCGCTGTGATCGATACCGGCCTGGACCTCAATCACCCGGACTTTCGAGGCCGCCGCATCGTGACACGTCTTTTCGCCCCGGAGGGGACGAGACCGGAGCCGACGAACACTCACGGCACACACTGCGTCGGAACGGCGTGTGGACCTCGCAATCCGGTTGGTGGTCGGCGATATGGTATAGCCTTCGAATCGGATATTTTCGCCCTGAAAGTTTTCAACGATGAAGCGCGACCCGGCGCTCGCCGCGGGGATGTCATCGCCGCGATGGATTTCGCTAATCGGAATGGTTGCCGCATCCTGTCGCTCTCACTCGGCAGCGCTTCCAATGGCGGCATCGATACGGAATACACTCGCGCGATCACCAATCTGCGGCGTGCCGGTTCACTGACGATTGCTGCCGCCGGCAACGAGGGGGAGTCCGGGTTTCATGTGGGTTCGCCCGCAAGTTCGCCCGATGCGGTGGCGGTGGCGGCAGTAGACCAGAACCTGCGGCGCGCGAGCTTCTCGAACCTCGGCCCACTCGACATTTCCGCGCCAGGCGTTGGCACGATATCGAGCGTCATTGGCGGCGGAACGAGAGCGTTGAACGGTACCAGTATGGCAACACCGCATGTTGCCGGCATCGCGGCGTTGTGGGCGCAGGCGAACCCCAACTTCACGCCCGATCAACTGGAACTGTCACTTCGCCGCTCGGTTCGTCAACTGCAGCAGTCTGCCATGGAGGTCGGTTTCGGGCTGGTTCAGGCTCCTCAATAGCAGTCACTCAAATCCAACACCGTTATGGCACCAACCCACGACGGTGTTGGTTTCGGGCTCTGCGTTAGACTAAGGGTATCCGCCTGAGGTAAAGGGGAAGTCATGGTGAAACGCGGTTTCATCCGAATTGACGATCAAGCCAAGCTCGCAAGAATCGACGAACTCGCCGGGAAGTTGCGCTCGCTTGGAATGACTGTGACCGACATCTCCCCAGTTGTCGGACAGATCACCGGTACCGTCGAGGAAGACAAGTTGCCAGGGATTCACCAGATCCTGGCCGGTTATGGGGCCCGCTTCGTTCTCGAGGGTGACGACGTAGAGCACAGGCTTCCCGATCCTCGTTCCGACTTGCAATAAGAGACGCGTTCGTGATGTGCCCCTAACTCGGCAAGAAGAGTCCGCGGGGGAAAAACAAAACGCAACCAGCGTCGTTAACCCGCTGATTGCGTTGATGCCGAAAAGAGGACTCGAACCTCCACCCCCTTGCGAGGACTAGAACCTGAATCTAGCGCGTCTGCCAATTCCGCCATTTCGGCAAGGTTTTCAAATCTATGTTCTTCATCCGGTGAAGTCAATAGACTGATCGAAATGGCGGGCCGCAGGAAAAGACAAGAGCGGGAAATCAGCAAAGAGGACGTTCTGCGTTCGATCCAGAAGGCAGAGGGACGCAGCGCCAACCTGCACCAACTCCTGCTGGAATTCGATGCGACGCCGCTGGCACGGCGGCAAATCAAGGACATCCTCACGCAGCTCGTGAAAGACGGAAAGATCAACCGTCACAAGGGAAGCCGCTTCGAAGCGCCCGCCCGCGCCCCCCTCGAGGGGACGATCCTGCTTCATCGCGATGGTTATGGATTCGTCGTGCCCTCACAGAAAGTCCCAGGCGTCGATAGTGACATCTTCATTCCGGCCGCGCTGACGGGCACTGCGATGAACGGAGATAAGGTGCAGGCAGAGATCACCTACAGGAAACCTGGCGGACGCGCCGAAGGTCGGATCGTCAGCGTGACCAGGCGAGCGCGGGAAACCATCGTCGGCGAACTGCGATTCGACGGAGCGGTCTTCTTCGTCGCTCCGACCGATGAAAAACTTCCGGCAAAAATCCTCATTCCGGATGCCCCGTCCGAATATAAGGACAGAATAGTTGAGGTGGAAATCACGCGGTTTCCCACTGCGGCCCATTGGCCCGCAGGCAAGATCGTCGGTGTGATCGGCTTTCTCGACGATCCCAATGTCGAGACCCAGGTCATCATCAAGAAATTTGCCCTGCCGACAAAGTTTCCAAAAGAAGTCGAGGATGAAGCGGCGCAACTCCCCGATGCGATTCGCGAGAGCGATCTGGCGAAGCGAGACGATTTTCGAAACCGCAACACCATCACGATTGACCCCACAACCGCCCGCGACTTCGATGACGCCATCGATGTCAACGTCCTTCCCGATGGCAGCTTTCAGTTGGGAGTCCACATCGCC
>Ga0111539_10007254_pt1 | contig 14197 bp, 8 predicted proteins | sample RhiMethybrSRZTD1_FD_79667 | JGI IMG/M metagenome (GOLD analysis project Ga0111539, IMG submission 79667) | Populus rhizosphere microbial communities from Tennessee, USA - Rhizosphere MetaG P. TD hybrid SRZTD1 (version 2) (version 2) | ecosystem: Host-associated > Plants > Roots > Rhizosphere >...
TAAATAGGTAGCCTAGGTTTTTCCACCCGACTTGAATTGTTTTTAAGTTTGAGTGGCCAGCCCTGCGATAGTATTTACCGTCCAACTCAAGTGCTCTAAAGAACTTGAAAGCAATAATCTTAATTTCTTCTGACAATGACATATCATCAGAGTTTAACCTAATCTTGGTTACGAAATCCCTTTTCATAATCCACATTCCGGATTGGGAATCTGTAATTTCTATCGAATACAAAGAACGCAGAGCGAATGACAGTATTTTATTTCCAAATCTGCGAGTAAAGCTCATTGAACCTCTTTCCATATTAGCAAACCGATTTACTGTTATGAAGTCCATATCATTTTGATTCAATTTTTCTATATATTCTGTTATGAACTCAACTGGGTAGGTATTATCTCCATCAACTGTTACTATTATGTCACCCTTTGCAGCAGAAAAACCCAATTTACAAGCATGTCCATACCCTTTTTGTTTATCGATAATTACTTTAGCTCCCATACTAACTGCTAGATCTCGTGTTAAATCATTAGAGTCCGCATCGATTACTAGTATTTCTACGTCGTATGCCTGTTTTTCCTTTATTTTAGACTTTAGAATAGAAGAAATAGTTTCTTGAATTCCTAACTGTTCATTTAGCGTTGGGATAATTATAGATACAGTACCAGACACAGTCATCATTACGAATACTGGGTAGTCGTAATAATCTTTTCCCTCCCATGTCTGACACTAGAAGATTCTGACATTATATTGATAATAATACATGTTCTACTCTTTTCCCTAGAATTACAACTATATGCAGGTCCTACAGATAGAAAAATTATTAAGAAGACAACAATGAAAAGGTCTTTGCCCAGATAATGTTCTTGAAAGTAGGAGCTAAACACTTCCTTCTCGCTATATTTATTTCACTAATGATCCTTGTCTCATTTGAAAAACCTTTCTCTTCAGCTTCCCCACCTGCTATAGCTCAAGATATCGATCAAAATGATGAAAAAAGGCAAATGTATATCGGCGTAAATGTCAGGGGAGAGTACACAAATCTTCAACATGAAAGATACCCTAACTCTGTCTTTCCTAAGAATTATTATGAAGACAGCTTTAGTTTGATTCGCGACTCAGGAATGAATCTTGTTCGATATTTATTTTATTGGGAAGCCTACGAAAGAAATCCTGAATTATTTATTCAGGAGTTGCAGACTGTCGCTAGAGTTGCAGATAAGTATGGAATTAAGGTCATTTATGATAACCATCAGTATCAAACATCAAGCTGGCTAGATCCTAAGAATGGCACTGGATTTCCTGAGTCATTGTTTCAGAATACAGACGACCACATATTTGATAAAGGTAGCGGGGGCAAGACTCACCACGAATCCTCAAAAATTTGGTGGACTGAATGGTGGGATAGATCTATAGAAGACACTGATGGAATTGATGGCTGGGACCTCATGGCAGATTTTTTAAAGAAAATAGTGAAGACGGTGGATAATCATACAAGTACTTTAGGTTACGAAATACTGAACGAACCGCAAATTCATAATGATAACCAATGGGAAAAAGTAGGCGAATTTAATACATTTATGGTAAAAGAGCTAAGGGAATTAACTCAAAAGACAATAGTCTTCAGTCAGCAGATACCGGGCAGCAAGCATTCCGATGTAATTGAACTTACACCAGAGAATATCGCAAAAATGGCTCCTGACAATAATAACAATACTGTATTCAAGTTCACTCTTTATAGGTTACCGGAACCCGGTGGCTACCATGATGACAGGTTTAAGACCTATTTGGAAGCTGGTAAGATTTCAGGTATTCCTGTAATGATCGGTGAATGGAATAATGTTGAGCGGGTAAAAGTCGAAGAAACAGACGATGACGGTAATAAGATTGAGTTGTATAAAGTAGACGCTAAATCCAGCGATATTGACCAGCGCAGAGCCACATTCTTTGTCGATAAATTTGAAAAATCATCAGTATGGGGCTGGGCGTATTGGAATTGGAATTACATCCCTAATCCTGTGGCCCCCACCAATCTGCTAACGGTCACACCAGATGGTAAGATACAACCTACAAAATATCTTGAAGTCCTCAAAAATGCAATTTCCGAGATATACGGTGAGCAAACCGAGTAGCCGAAATTTCGGCTGGAAGGCTGATCCCAGCTGGAAATTCAATATAGCAATCGTAGCAATGATTGTTCTATTGTTTTCCATCATTTCAATAATAAGTAAAGTTTTTACCCTATTTGGACAAATTTTATTATCTACCAGATATAATTAATGGTATAAAAGCGAAATAACATGTCCGAAGACTATTACAAAAAGGGTCTGAGTCACGCCAAGATTGAGGATTATGAGGAGGCAATCAGATATTTCGACAAAGCTGTGCAACTAGATCCCAATAACGCCCTGGCATGGATCAGTAAGGCTAACGCTTTAACGGAGTACGGAAATGATGAAGAGGCGAGAAAGTGTTTGGAGAGAGCTAAGAAGTTAGACCCGAAATATGACTATAACCAGACATTGACTAATAGGAGCTAGCACTACTCAAATGCTGAGGCGTAATGACTCTAAGTTTTTGTTTTAGATATAAAACAATAAATTCCTCAATTATTGCTCAGACTTGATGACACCATTAACCTTGGATATCGTAGACGCTTCAACTATATTTTTCACAGCAACGATCTGAATAATTCTGAAAATGGGGTACGACTAAAAATAACAAGGGGTCCCTATTTATCATAATGATCCAGTTGATATAACCTCATCAGGTAACAGGTATTTGGTAGAGGCAAATTCTACACTTACTTTAGAACTACATTCCCATTTGAGGTAACTATTGAATCAGACAACAGTAATTATAATATCATTAATGTTTATGATCCGGATAGGATTATTGTGAATGACGGAGGCGGCAAAGTTACCAACTTTGATACCAATATAATCTCATATGCCTCAAGAGTTTCCAATGAAACGGCGTCAATTATATCGCATGATTGTACGATAAAAACATAATATAACGAATTGATTCAGTCAAGAGACCCCCGGGATTGTGATCGGGAGAATTTATTCAATAAATGAGAGAGGATGAGTTTGAGATACTACATTCGGGCTATATAGTTTAAGAAAAATTTGTATGTTAAATATTATTAGCAGCGTGATATCAATCTCTCTTGCCCAAAGTTACTAGATCCTTTGGCGGTCGATTATTAAAAATCTGTTACTTTATGAGCAACAGATAGAGGATTATAAGGAAGATGACATCCTTTAAATATGAACTCTAGTGTAGTGAAATAATATAAAAAATAAATAAATTAATAAATAGTTTTTGTGCAACGCCAAAACATAATACGCTAAGGGCTTGGAATGACTAAAGAGAATTATACGTCGAACTTGGGAAGGTAAGAAGAGTATTAATTCCTTGTCTCACTCTCAATATGTTCTCGCCCTCGTTGCACCTGGAGCTATTATCGGTGGCTTGCTCGTATACTTTATCCTCAATACACTACTAATTTCTTTCAGAACGTCACTTATTTTGTCTGTACTAATCTCTGCCCTAGTTCTTGGGTTAACCAGTTACTACGCAAGAATATTTCCAAATAACAAATCCATGAAGATAGGTATTGGTGGAGAAATATCGCATGAAGCGCGAGGAAGAAATGGAGAACGACTTACATCAGAAGGCCATAACCAGAAAGATCAGACCAACATTCTGCCGTCTATTATTTTTGTGATAATTTATGCAGCACTGTTGATCATTTCAACCATCATCCCCGAATTGGATCACGCTATCAGCGACAGAATTCTATTTATCGAATGGCAGCAGTTTACGGTTGCTAGTTTTACGAAATTATGTTCTGCAATCCTACTAACTTTCTTTCTCCCTGGATATGCTCTTATCAGTATTATCTTTAGTTCAAAGCAAAGGATCGGAACCTTACCAAAAATTTTACTTGCTTACATCTTGAGCATGTTTCTTGCAGGCTTTACCGGATATATCATGTCTATGATGGGATTTGCATCACATGACATCAAATTCGCGTTAGTTGTACTATATCTGGCAATTCTCATAGTGTTTGTCCAAAGTCGACTCAACATATTCACTACAAAAAAGCGCCTTGATGTTAAGAAAAGCAATTTCAGCTTTTGGTCATATCTTAATTTCCAAATCAACAAGACCAAGCTTGCGGCTAGCTTGCCAATGATGATAGTCTTCGGATCACTCATTGGCCTAATGGTCTTTTCGACCTCAATCTTACATGGAGGTGTAATAATAGGAGACCAGTGGTATCATCACGGACGCGCAATTCAGTTTGTGGTAGGCAATTACGACTCTATCGACGCATCTAATTCCGATTTTATCTATCCTCCTCTTCTTTCTGCCCTTCTTTCATCATTTTTTATTTTAGCAGACGTACCTACCGTCAATGCGTATGCGTCTATTGGATTTCTTAACCTTATGGCCGTCCTTGCATTTTATTACTTCTGTAGAAAATGGATGCCTGCTCACAAAACAAGATCTGCGCTTCTAGCTGCAGCTCTTTTCATGCTAGGCTCTGGTTTTGGTTGGGTACATGCTGTTAGCATTTTTGTTTCTGACTCTGGGAACGTGTCACAAGACACAGCGACGCAAACTATCTTGATGTCAAGTAAACAAACATACGATATTCGAACCCCAAGTACTTTCCTTCTGGCGTCGCACCCTGATTTTAGTACAGGTTTACAGCTTATAGTACTGCCAATAGGATTTTTATTGCTCGGGGTGTTAAAGGAAGATACTAACAATCGGGGAAAGAAATACGGGTACATCCTGGTGCTTACCGCTGCTATAATTTTGGGGATTTTTTCGCATGACGAGATCTACTACTTTTTCATAATAGCATCCATTCTTCCGGTGATATTCAAATTACCTTATAAAAATTTCATATTCATTAGTCTCTTATTAGCCATAGGAATAGCACTTTTTGCTATCTATTTTTTCAACGAAGAATATCTAGGCGCGACCGCAATTATGGGAATTCCCTTAATCTACAATTGTTTCTTTTTTGTGATAATTATGTGGGTACTACATCTTACTAAGACACCACAGAAGATATTCGGCTATATCCGTAGTCACCGAGGATTTGCGAGTAAATTATCTCTACATAGTCGGGGACGAACTCGGTTCACTTTAGGGATCATCATGGTTTTAGTAGTTTCCTATCTGTACGCATTTACGTTCATTACTTGGGCCGAGCTCCCACTAAAAGACATAGAGTCCCAAACTTCAGAATCGTTTCCACGCAATGTCCCATGGTATCTCTATCCTATGAAGCTTGGGCTAGTTGGCATTTTAGGAATAGCCGATCTTCTGTCGTACGTTTTTAGAAAATTTGAGACTGAAATATTTGTTTTTGGGATTATGGCAATTATTGCAATAATTGCGGGACCGTATTATGATGAACACAGATTCGGCAAGTATGTTATGTCTGCACTCATTGGACTTGCGTCATTGTTGATTTATGAAATAATTCTTCGTATAAACAATGCCAAATTTCGCCTGAACTACCTGCTTGACGGTATGCTATTGAGTGCCGTAATTGTCTTAAGCAGCATTTCAACCCTTGTGTTTGTCAGCTATGATGCCTGGTCTTTAGAACAAGAAACTGGAAATTCAGATCTTATTTGGCTTAATAGAAGAAATTTTCCCACATCTCCAGAACTAGATATGCTCGAATTTGTAAGGGACAATAATGAACTTTTGATCAAGAATATTTCTAATACTTCTATAACTGGAATTCAAAATGTTGCAACATGGCCTGACGAATATCAAACAAGGCTTGGACTCTTGGGTAAATTTCAGGGGTTTGCAGGTATTCCTATTCCATTAATGCTTCAAAGTCCTTTAGTTTTGAATGCTTCCAGTCTGGAATCGTTCTATAGTATTTTGTCTAGTAGCGGGACAGGGCTGATCGTGATCCCATCGCAAGATATCGCCAATGGAAGTGGGATTTTGAGCTCGGATGTGGGTAATAAATACAAGATATCTGAAAATGGAGTAGGAGTCGAAGATATAGAAAGTTCACGAGATGAATCTTCAGATGTTGCCAAGTTTGCAATGAGAAATTTCAAAAGAATCTACCAGGACAATAATTTCACTATATTAGATGTTCCCGATTACATAAGCTCACCGTCACCTAGTGGAGGAGTTGCTTTTATACACCCCTCATTTCAGGATGATATATTATTACAATCATTAACTTCCAGGGAAGAAAATCATAATAATACTAATAGTGATAGGATAACCCTTTCTTACAATAGCCAGTTTTTTGACAAGATTGGTAATTCAGCTCTTGTTAAAGTCAAGGAAGATAAAAAAGGGGTTACACTAAATGCTTATAACAAGAGTCAGACGCTATGGTCAAGTAAATTAGAATACAGAAACGAAGGTCCAAATTATATCGGATCTGAATTTAGAGTAATCAATGAGAATCAGAGTAGACCACATGATGAGTGTGGAATGTTATGGGAGGAGGGAGATAAGAAATATTACGTACGTATCCGAGATGACAAATTAGAATTTTCTGAAACACCTGCCCCAAAAGGCCGGTATGTTATTGAAAACCAACAAGTGAACCTGGATAAATGGATTCCATATACTTTGCAAGTGTCATTTTTGGAAGATTATCTAAAAGTTTACGTTAACGATATACTTAGGTTAAATGTTCCTAGCAATCTGTATAATAATAGTGACCCAATCTCAAGGGTTGGGATAAGATGTGCTGGAAATATAGCAGAATTCGGGCCTGTTGAAATCTCAAGAATTTCTACCCAAGAAGCTTCAAACAACAGCTATAATACTGGTAACCTTGTTGGAGAAAAAACCAACCGAAATTATTATCCAATATCATCTCTTGCTCTCTCAGGAATTGACTATGATAGTTTTCTCCCAGATGATAATTCCGTTTTTTCCAAGAGAAATATTGTTCTAATCTCTGGAACATCAGGTGACAGCCTAAATGATGTGATAAACAGCAAGGACCAGATGGATCGTTTCCTAAACTATGTCCGGAAAGGCGGAACACTTACCGTAGTAAATACGGATAAGGAGGCAGATGGATGGCTGGCTCGCTCTCTTCTATCCATCAAGTATAGTAACCGAACTAGTGATTTTGATAGTATAGTTGACCCGTCTCGCGAAAAGTATCCTTTAAAAGTATCCGGCAATGTGTCTGTTATCAACTCTATTTCCCCAGATGCAAGAGTGAAAACCTATTACGAAAACAACAATCTGACGGTAACCCCATTTAGTATAGAAAAAGATTATGGAAAGGGTAAAATTGTCTTCGCAGATGCCGCTGGATATTTCGATGCTATTTCACAATCCCCGGATAAATATTTCTCTACTCTCGCAGATTTACCTAAATTATTTGGCATATACAACGATAAGCTCAGTGACGACTTCGTAGCAGGTAATTCATCCTTTTCAAATTATTATAATTTGGGAAATATTACCATAGTCGGAGACTTAACTATCAATAGCTCTTCAATATTACCTCCTACACATGAAAGAGCGGAAAATGACTCTAACAAAAAATTCAAAGTGGAAGACATCTTCATAACTCCTCATCCCGAAAATGAGACTAGAGCAGAGTCTTCAGTCCTTAGAGTCAACAACGATAACAACGAGTCTGTTTCTTCTCAGTATTTTGGAAATAAAAGTATCTCTCATGATATGCGTATAAGCGGCCTCGATCTCTACGGTCAGTATAAAGCTTCGATAAAAATGTCAGGAAAAGTAAGTTTACCATCTTCTTCGTACCCACTATCACAATCAGACTATTTTGGAATGTCTATCCCTGCAGGTTTTGATTTGGCTATACAGCTACTAGACAAGGATGCTCATGTAAATATTACCAAGGTAGACGGCACCAGAACAACAATCAAATATGCAAATCAAAGTGGTAATACAACCAATGAACATGACGTTACTGAAATCTATTTTCACAATATAAATCCGATTCCATCACAGACAAATTCAATTGATTTTTTAATTAAAAGACCAGAAGTTAGCGCACATGGGAATGTATCTTTTGAATCATTGTTCCAAGGGCAATATGATTTCGATGTAACGAAAGGAATCGAAGGCAACCCACTTGAATTAACGGATGCAAATATGGAGATGAGCCTCGGCTATGTTGATGAATACGACAAATCCTCTAGAAATAAGCATACCACAGACTACCTAACATATATTAGAACATTACAATTTGATCAACCTTCAGCGGGTTTGCATAAGGTTAACCTAAAAATACCCGGAGATATCTCTGACAAGGCGAAGCAAGATGGCATCCTAGTCCCTTGGAAAAAGGCAATGGCTTCTAATGCCAACCTGATTCTATTATCTGGTTTGATTGGGAGCTTTTTCCTCGGAATATTCTTGTTAAGGCACAAGAGGCGTGGAAGTTCTAAATTTGGAAAACATGCTAATGTTAATGGGTAATCACCTAAATTCCTGCGTCTTGGAAGGTTTGACCTATGCTATACTTGTAAGTGACATATCGTGGAAATAATGTAATCGAAATTTTTGAATTTGATTCGATACCATTAGCAATAGTTTTCACGCCAGTATCTACACAAGAAAAAACTTTAGTGTTAGACAACGTTATACAGCGGCCGGTAATGCTAATTCGATGATGGTACTAATTCGTATCTTATTGCTGGTAACAGCTATCGTGATCAGCCTGTTTTCCTCATTTTTCGACATTAATAAAATGGCAATAGATGTTGATAGCAGTGGAGAGGTTGAAGATTGTGTTGATTATATCCTACCGGAGAGAATTATTAAAATAAGTTGTAAATCTACAAATCTAACAGAAATCTACAATATACTGGACGATCCGGATATTCTAATAGAAGAAACTCCCGGGGTTTGGATTCTAAATACGAATATCGTAGTAGATGATGGGTCTACATTTTATGTCAATTCTTCAGATACTTCTTGGTTGAAAATTAATTCAACAGGCGGTATTGCATATTACTTGGAAGTACGTGGAAGTATACATATTGATTCCGTGAAAATAACTGGGTGGGACACAAAAAACAATACCTTTGCAAAAACTAATGAGAATGGTAAGATGCCTCGAAGTTACATTAAGGTTGTAGAGGGATCAGATCGTCCCGCCTATACTAATATCACCAATTCAGAAATAGCCTATTTAGGACACAACGCTTCAAGAGGTTTTGGCTTATCGTATTACGATGGTGCTGATAGCGTTATAAGAAATAATAAAATACACAATTTGTGGTATGGCTTTTACTCTGCAAATTATAAATTTGGAGTATATAATATAACGATTGAAGGCAATCAATTTTACAATAATTCTTTATATGGTATCGACCCGCATAGCGGAACTCACGACTTAGTTATAAGAAACAACACCGTATTTGACAATGGAAAGCATGGTATTATTTGTTCCAGGTACTGTTACAATATATTAGTCGATAACAATACGGTTTTTAATAATCATGATAGAGGAATAATGCTAGACAAAAACATTACAAAATCTGTTATCAGAAACAATACTTTAAGTGGAAATACTGTGCAGATCGCAATTCATACATCATCAGATGATAATAAAGTATACGACAATAGTATTTACGGAGGCGAGGTGGGGATAGAGATAAGCGATAGATCTGGAAACAATACCATTTACCATAACGAGATAAAAAACGTAGACTATGGCATATATCTACTAGAACCAGGACCTCATAACAAAGTATTATCAAACAATCTTAAAAACGCCTCTATATATTGGGAAGCTAATATCGGATGAGATTAGCAAAGAAAAAAACAGTTCCTAAAAAGTGATATTGGAAATATCGTGGTTAATAACTAATTCTAAATTAATAATTAATTCTAACTAGACAATTAGGATGTTTATCAGTCTTGTACCATGAAAATTTATTCCCCGACTAGCGATCTTGATGTCAATAATCCCAATGGCATGCAGAGGGAAAAAGTGACACCATCGGCCTAAGACTAACTAGTTATCCAAATATTTTGCTATGTCCATTGTGAAATAAGAAATGATGCTCTGAGCCCCTGCTCTCTTTATTGCGGCTACGGTGTTGACCTTCCATTCCTCTTCGTCTATCCAACCGTTCCTAGCGGCGGCCTTTATCATAGCACATTCCCCAGAAACGTTGTGGACTACCAAAGGTATATCGAAGTTATCCCTCATCATCGACACTATGTCCAGATATGCAAGACTAGGTTTTATCGTTATCATATCTGCCCCCTCATGAATATCGGATTGTACCTCTCGAATCGCTTGTCTAGGATTACCGTATCCTAATTGGTAAGTCGACTTGTTGATGGTTGGAAAGTGATTGAAATGTTTCGAGTACGCTGCCATTCTGAAAGGAGAATAGAGAGATGAAGCATGTTTTGCGGAAAATGCCATAATTTTGACATCCCTGAAGCCCTTATCGTTAAGGGCGGACCTAATCTTAATCACTTGGCCATCCATCATTGAAGAAGGTGCTACAATATCTGCTCCAGATTCAACGTGACTTGTTGCTATTTTAGAAAGTAAATCTAGTGTACTATCGTTATCAATAGCATCTGTAGTCCCATCTCGTTTTTTAATTTGTAGTCCGCAATGGCCAGTTGTATTGTATTGGCATATACAGACATCGGTTATGATAGACACCGATCTTCCGAATGCCTTTTTGATTTTTCTTGTGCTATTTTGTACTATACCATCGCTACGAAATGCATAGGACGCGCCAAAATCCCTAATACCTGGATCTCCGAAAATAATTACCGATGATATCCCTTGATCAATAATTTTTTGAACATGCTGAACCGCATCTTTCTCCGCAATTTTGACCATCCCAAACAGGTTGTTTCCCTCAGAAAAGTTGGTATTACTATTCAATCCAGAGACAATAAGCGGATAGATGAGTTGGTCTTTACTTAATCCCACCCTTCTGAATAAATGAGCATAGTATTCTATCATCGACCCCGTTATCTGAGCTTTTTGCAATCCTGCAGTTTTGGTATGATTGAAGGTTATGAATACCTATTGAATTTGATAGCAGTGAATGAAAGTGACAGGTATTATATAGATCATCCGGCTTAAGCTGTGAAGACGAGTCAAGGAGTTGCGAAGCCAATAGACTACAAAAGTGTAACCATTGGAATCCCATCCTATAATGAGGAGGAGAATATTTCAAATCTCATTAAATCCATAATTGAATTAAACGAATCAGAAAACTGGTCTGAAAGCCAAGACCATGACCACCCTGAGAGTGCGGATACAAATGATATTAATACAACTAGGAATAATAGAATCGACACAACGCATGATTTTGCAATCACAGAGATTGTTATATCAGATGACTCCTCCGACCGCACTCATAGTATAGTAAAAGGAATCGCAGCGGAATGTTCTTCGGTCAATATCAAATTGTTACATCATGATAACCGAAGAGGAGTGTCAGCCGCCTGGAATGAAATTTTCAATGAGGCAAAAGGAGACATAATTGTTTTGTACGATGCCGACATAAAGATCGATAGCAACACCACTGCGTATCTAGTTAATTCGATACGTGACAATTTAGGATTATGTGCGTCAAACATAATACCATTAGTGCAAGAGAAGTCAACTGTATCTAGAGCGTCTGGATTTATTGCCGAATGGCTTAGTTGGGTAAGAAAGAACAGATTGAGCCAATATACTGTTATGGGCAGGGCATTATCTGTTTCATCCCGCGTAGCAAAGGAGATCTCGATACCAGAGGATGTGATCGCTCTAGATTTATATCTTCAGTGCAAGGTTCTTGAACTCGGTTTCGACGTAATGTATAATGACCAAGCACGGGTATATTTCAGCCCACCGGATAATATGGCGGATTTCAGTTCTCAAGTGCTAAGGGCCGCAGTAGGGCATAACCAGATCCAGAATATGGAGACAGAACTTTGTACTCGATTGCCGCTACGAATTGGATTAATGGCGGCCCTAAAGGGTTTTATGCAGAACCCAAGAGGAGCTGCTAGTCTGATTTATTGTTATTCACTTTTGCCTTTTTACAAGAAGAAGCTAACTGGTGTTGATTCTGTGAAATGGCATGTCGCTAAAAGCACCAAAAGACCGGCGTAATTTAGTAAAATGTTCCCCTTTAAGGGGACAACTTGATATGAAAGAAAGTAATACTAGAATAATTTTGTAGCTTGTATCAACTTTATTACATATTAGTATAAATACTTAGTCAATACACTCTAACTGAGTTTGGCCTGTACTGCCTCATATGTCCACGGATACGTTTGCATACCTCATGAAGCGCCTACAACATCAAACCTTTCCCTGGATAATTGGAAACAGTATTTTAATATTTCAGACATTTATTTTGTTACTGCTACCTTTTCTTCAGATTGCATGGCTTATTTTCCTAACAAAGCCTACCACTATATCGTTGCATCGTTTGGTGATCCTAGCGATATCACACAGGAAATAGGCAAAATCAGCTCAGACAAATCGATTTTTATATTTAATTTGAGGGATTCTCTTTTCGAGAGGGCCACAGATAGGTTAAATTACATTTCTTTGTATTATACCCGATACAGGCATACCGAGTCTGAAATTAGCGACTTTGCAAATGTTCTTGCCAAAAGAGACCGAGTAAAGAAGGCCAGCCTGGGTGACATGAAATTTTTGTCAACAGGACCTTTGAAATTTGCGTTTCCATATACAGAGAATATTGTGGTTCTAGAGTTGGAAGGGGACAAGACACATCAAAGCGATCTAAAATATTGCGACAAGACTCGAAGGGATGTAGCTAGAAAAGGAATTTCTCTTAATAATCTTGTGAGTCTATCTGTTCTAGAAAAGCTAAATTAACAATGCCAGACCAATAGATCCAAAAGTTTGCAGGAAACAGAACCGTTAAATAGGCACAATATTTCCTAATCTCTGATATATTACATTGAGCAAACCAATGGACCTCGGCAGTCTAAAAGTAGGGTCGTACATAATCATTGACAGTGAGCCTTGCAGAATTGTTTCCTATGATCACAGTAAGCCAGGTAAACACGGCTCTGCCAAGGCCAGAGTCGCTGCCATAGGTGTATTTGACGGCTCAAAACATAGTCTCGTATCACCCGTCTCTGCCAATGTCGAAGTTCCATTAATAAACAAAAGAAGCGGGCAAGTCATATCTATTTCAGGTAATACCCTACAAATAATGGATCTGGAAACATTCGAAGTATTTGATACGTCAGCTATAGAAGAAGAAATAAGAAACAAGGTAAGACAGGGAGGAGAAGTAGAATACTGGCAGGTCTTGGACAGAGTAAAGATCGTGCGGGTCAAAGGCTCTTGAACTGTTCGTTAAACAGCTCATATTCTCTAAAACGACACTTTTGTAAATATTGGTTGTCTGCCCCCTCTAGCAAGCAGAGATACTTGCCGCGATTCAAACTAGGCTTTGGTGGCGAAATAAACGTTCTATGATCATGAATTGATGACTTATCTAATGACGTGCTAAAATGAAAAGTTCTATACTTACTTTCAGGTCACCTAAAAAGGAAATCGTTACTGACGAGTGTTTTGTTTGGCTAAGTATTCTACAGCCTGGCTAAAGCTTGTCATTCCCTTTTTCTTGGCAAATTCCTCTAGGAAAGCTATCTGCTCTAAGGAAAAGCAGATAGGTAAGGTTCTTTTTTCTTCTCTATCGTTATCAAAACTCATGCCTACCTATAGAGGAACTTAGATTATAACTCTTTCCTCAGTATCGAGATTACGATCATGGGCTAATTGATGCTGTTTCCTCTATCTAGATCTTGTGACAATCATTTCATAGAAATTGTCAAGAGATATGTTACAGTTATCTCCCAAAATCAAAGACAATATGGCTAGCTATAGATGAAAAGACTTTTCGTTCAGAACAAAATCAAAATCTTTGTAGATGCAGGCCCAACCGACAGCCGCTCCTCATCAAACATGAAAAAATATTATGTGATATGAAATATGTGATGCGAGCTTAGCTGTACTAGATTGCAGCTTCTCCTCTCGTTTTAGATCCAATATCTACCGCGTCATCAATCTTTGAAACAAATATCTTTCCTTCGCCTGCAAGTCCGGTGCTAGTGTTGCTTACTATATTCTCAACCACCTTGTCTGCCATGGAGTCACCTACCACTAGAACTAACAAAGCATTA
>Ga0111539_10007256_pt1 | contig 14195 bp, 11 predicted proteins | sample RhiMethybrSRZTD1_FD_79667 | JGI IMG/M metagenome (GOLD analysis project Ga0111539, IMG submission 79667) | Populus rhizosphere microbial communities from Tennessee, USA - Rhizosphere MetaG P. TD hybrid SRZTD1 (version 2) (version 2) | ecosystem: Host-associated > Plants > Roots > Rhizosphere >...
CCGAAGCCCAAGCGCTGATCCGCGGTGCGAGCGTCCACACCCCGGTTTGTGTTGCGCCGCCGCCTCTGACTACGCTGCCGGCCTTCCCCCCTGGAGGCAGTCATGCACATCGCCGGCCCGACCGTCCGCATCCTGACGTTGTCCGCAGTGCTCGCGCTCAGCGCCTGTGCGAGCGAGTCGTCTCACTCCTCGGCCAAGGCCGCGCCGCCCGCCGCCGCGCCCGCCACGTCGGCCGGCGCGCACGCGCAGATCTCGGAGCAGCACTCCGCCAGGGTGGGCGTCGTGGCGGTCGACAAGGCGCAGCGCCTCGTCACCCTGCGCGGCGAGGACGGCCGGATCTTCCAGGTCAAGGCGGGCGACGAGGTGCGCAACTTCGACCAGATCGCCGCGGGCGACGAGCTCAGAGTCACCTACCTGGTCGCGCTCTCGGCGACGCTGCTGCCGCCGGGCGAGGCCCACACGGCGCCCGAGGCCACCGTGATGGCCGCGCGTGCGGCGCCCGGCGACAAGCCGGCGGCGGGCGTGGGCGCGGGCGTGAGCGTGCGCGTCCAGGTCGAATCGATCGACGCGGCGAACGACATCGTCGTGTGCAAGCTGGCCTCGGGCGAGCTCGTGGCGCACAAGGTCGCGACCGACGAGGGGCGCGCCTTCGTCAAGCGCCTCAAGCCCGGTGACCTGGTGCAGCTCGACTACGCCGAGGCGCTCGCGCTGTCCGTGGAGAAGGTCTCGCCGGCGAAGGGCTGAGTTCCGACGGAGGGAGAGCGGCCCGGAAAAGAGAGCGGCCCCGCACGGGTCCGCCGGCCTTGGGGGCCGACGGGCGCCGGCGGGGCGCGCCCGCATCAGGGCGGGTGACTACTCCACCAGGTAGGCGGACGTGATCTCGTCGGAGAGCTTCGGCACGCCCTTGCCGGTGATCGTGTAGCCGGTCGTGCCCTCGGTCCGCGCGGTCTTGACCAGGATCGCGCCGATCTCCTTGCCCGGCGTGCCGCCCATGACCAGCTCGCCGCTCGGGACGTAGATGATGCCCTCGACGTGGAACAGGCCGCCGCCGCCGATCTTGCAGAGCGCGGGACTGGTGCTCTGGCGGTGCATGAAGTAGGTGAGGCCCTTGAACGGGCCCTCGGCGGGCGGGGTCAGCGACATGCCCGCGCCGCTGCCCGAGATGTCGACGTCGACGTTCTTGTCGAAGAACATCGTGACGCCCTCACCGGTGATGTAGGCGCTGCCGCCCAGCTTGAAGGAGTCGCCGAACATGTACGAGCCGGGGTTGAGGTGGATGTCCTCGCTCGCCGTCGCGTTGAGGCCCTTGGGGTAGTAGCCGGGCTCGTAGCTGCCGCCGGCGGTGATCTCGCCGTTCGCGCCAGCGGGCTTCGGCATGCTGCTCTTGAGGTTGTTCCAGTCCGCCGGCGCGGGCAGCACGTTCGCGAGCGGGTCAGGAATCGGGTCGGCGCCTTCCACCACCGCGCCCTCGATGGTCCCCTCGGGGTAGCAGGCGCCGCCGACCACCTTGGTCAGCTGCGACTTGACGATCGGACCACCCACCAGGCTCAGGCCGCAATGACCGTTCGAGTTGACCTGGATCTTGCCGTTGATGACCTCGAGATAGTTCGTGCCGTTGATGCGCAGCGCGTTGTTGGCCGTCGGGTCGAGGATCAGGACCAGCGGATCCATCGGCAGGGCCATGATGGCCGTGGAGCTCGCGCCGACGTCGCTCGTGTTCTTGCCGAAGAGCGGGCCGAAGAGCAGGCCGAGCGGCCCGTCGGCGTTGCTCGCCGTGCGCGTGGCGTGCACGCGCACCGCGTTGGGGTAGCTCAGGCTCGGGGTGAACGTGCGGCTCGCCGGGTCCCAATGGCCCACGACGATGTCGCCGCTCGCGGCGTTGCTCGTGTTCGCGTCGAGCTTGATGGTCGTGTTGGCCGCCTCGTTCGCCAGGGCCACCGACATGGCGGCCGAGCGGGTCGCGGAGAAGCTGAGGTCGGCCCCACCGTCCGACTCGAGGTAGCGGGCCGCGTTGAGCGCCGCGCCGTCGGCGGCGTTCTGCAGCTCCTGCCCGGCCGAGAGGACGAGTGCGCTGTCCACGGCGATGCCCGCGAGACCGAGGAGCACGAGGCTCAGGATGGCGACGTAGATGAGCACCATGCCGTGCTCGCGCCGCGGGTTTCGATTCTGGACGTTGATCTTCATGACGGGTCCTCTTGCACGACCCACGCGGATCTCGGGTTGCGCCTCGATCCACATGGGAGGCTGGGGTTTGACCCTGTTCTCGTCGCGATCGCTGCGGGACTTGAGATCGCGCACCTGGACAAACCCCATGGCGACCTCGTGACTTCACCCTCGGCAGCGGAGAGCGCGGGATAGAGTTCCCGGACTCTTCCTCGCGTCACCTGGAAACACACCATGTCCCTCCGCGCGACCCTGCGCTCACCCGCTTTTCTCCTTGGATTCCTGGGCTTCCTCGCGTCCTCGCCGCTCGCCGCGCAGCAGCTCGGCCCGACCGGCTCGGGCGTGAACCACGCGCTCGGCGTGCGCGCCGGCTTCGGCGCTCGCGTCGGCCTGGCCAGCACGCGCGGTGGACGGCTGCTCGCGGCTGTCGACGCCGGCACGGCGCGCGGCGTGCTCGTCCTCGACCCGATCGACCTGCGCGGCGAGGGCTACCACCTCGTCGCCGAGCAGGCCGATGGCGCTTACGTCGACGTGCCGAGCGGGCCCGTGCGCACCTTCCGCGGCGAGCTGCTCGGCGCGCCCGCGAGCTCGGTCGCCGTCTCGCTGCTGCCCGACGGGCTGCGCGCCCGCGTGGCCCTGGCGACCGGCCAGGAGTTCTGGGTCGAGCCGCTGCCCGCGGGTTCGGCCTCCGGCTCTGCCACGCACGCGGTCTATCGCGGCCAGGACGTGCTCGATCCGGGCGGCGCCTGCGCGCTCGAGGCCCTGGCCGACGCGGGCCTCCACGTCATGCAGCACGGGTCGATCGGCGGCGGGTTCGGCGGCAGCGGCGGCAGCGGCGGCAGCGGCGGCGCCGGCAGCGGCACCACGTCGACGGCCGGCTCGCTCAAGGTGGCCGACCTGGCCTGCGACGCCGACTTCGAGTTCTTCGGCCACTACGGCACGGTCGCCGCGGTCGAGAGCCGCATCCAGACGGTCATCAACGCCATGAACGTGCAGTACGAGATGGAGGTCGGCATCACGCACCTGATCACCACGATCATCGTGCGCACGTCGGCCAACCAGCCCTACACCGCGACCGACCCGAACACGCTGCTCGACCAGTTCCGCGTCCAGTGGACCACCAACCACGGCAACGTGACGCGCGACATCGCCCACCTCTTCACGGGCAAGGAGCTCGACGGGAGCGTGATCGGCATCGCCTGGCTGGGCGTGGTCTGCAACAGCTCGTACGGCTACGGCCTGGTCCAGTCGGACTTCAGCAGCAACTTCGCCTACTCGACCGACCTCTCGGCGCACGAGCTCGGCCACAACTGGAACGCCAACCACTGCACGTGCCCCAGCTACACGATGAACCCCTACATCACGGGCGCGAACCACTTCGACCCCGCGGCGTCGATCCCGCCGATCGTGGCCTTCCGCGACGCGTCCGGCTGCCTGGCGGATGCGGGCGGCGGCGGCGGCCCGCCGCCGGTCGACCCGAACACGGGTCTGGCCTCGGCCGACTACGCCACGCCGTCCGGCACGATCACCGCCGGCACCTACGTCAGCACGCAGGTCAACGACGAGATCTATGAGTCGCTCACCGAGGTGCAGTCCGGCGGCAAGCCCAACACGCGCTACAGCCTGCTCGAGCACGTCTGGACGCTTGCCGTGCCGACCGGGCACAACTACACGATGCGCGTCCAGGCGCACCACTCGGCGAACAGCGAGAACGACGACTTCCAGTTCCTGTACTCGCCCGACAACTCCGTCTACGCGCCGATGCTCACGGTGACCAAGACCGCCGACGACAACGTGGCGCAGACCTTCGCCTTCCCCGAGGACATCGCGGGCACGCTCTACGTGAAGGTGCGCGACACCGACCACACGGTGGGCAAGAAGGCCCTCGACGCGGTGCACGTCGACCGGCTGGCCGTGGCCGTCGACACCACGGGCGCGGACGTCACGCCGCCCGGCAAGCTCAAGGGCCTGAGCGCGCTGGCCGGCAACGGCCAGGTGTCGCTCGACTGGACCGACAGCAACGCGCAGGACCTGGCGGGGTACGTGGTGAGCCGCTCGACGGTGAGCGGCGGCCCGTACTCCGCGCTCGGCGTGCCCGTCGCGACGAGCGCCTACGTGGACAACGCCGTGAGCAACGGCACGACCTACTACTACGTGGTGTCCGCGCGTGACACGGCCGGCAACACGGGCGCCGCCAGCGCCCAGGTCTCGGCCATGCCGATCGACCCTGCGGCTCCGGCGACGACGATGCACGTCCAGAAGCTCGTCGTCACCACCGTCTCGGTCAGCGCCGGATGGAAGCAGGGTCGCGCCGACGTCACGGTCGTCGACGAGCACGGCAACCCGGTGGCCGGCGCGCTGGTCACGGGCGCCTTCAGCGGCGGGCTGAACCAGTCGGCCTCGGCCACGACGGGCGCGAACGGCGTGGCGGTGCTGACCACCTTCCAGACGGCTAAGGGCACCTTCACGCTGAGCTTCTGCGTGACCGGCATGACCAAGGCCGGCCTCACCTACGTGCCGGCGCAGGACGTCCAGAGCTGCGGCAGCAAGTAGGGACCGGGGCGTTCCCGGCCTGCGGGGGGAAAGTCCCGCACGTCGCCGCGCGGAAGTCCGCGCGAGCTGCGCAACATGACCTGAGCGTCACGCGCGACATCGACGGACGTCCGCGCGGCGGCAGCGGAACGCCGAGCGGCCCAGGCACGTCGATTGCTCGACGAGCAGCGTGGGCTGCTGCCGGGAGATCCCCTCGCCGGCGCGGGCCCGGATCCAGGAGGAGTCTTCCATGTACAGGATGGCAATGGCGTGTCGGCGCCGGCCGGTGGTCACGATGCTCGCGGCGGCCTTGGCCGCGCTCGCGCTGACGTGGCCCGCGGCGGCACAGACGAGGCTGATCGTCCCCCCGGGCGGCTCGGTGAAGCGGCCGCAGACCCAGAAGGCGGCGGGCCTGGTGACGCAGGACATGGCGACCGGAGGCCAGACGCCGGACAGCCTCGTCACGGCCCTCGTCGGTTCGGCCGTGACGGTCGCGAACATCCAGTTCGACGGCGCGCCCGTCGCCGCCGGGACCTTCTCCGGCGGCATCGGTATCGTCGGCTTCGCGCAGGGCATCGTCCTCGGGTCGGGCGACGTCGCCTCGGTCGTCGGCCCCCAGAACCTGCTCGGCTACACGAGCACCGACAACCTGCGGCCGGGCGATGCGGACCTCGACGGCCTCGTCGGCGGGCTGACCCAGGACGCCTGCCTGCTCGAGTTCGACTTCGAGTGCCCGACCACGGAGGTCGTCTCCTTCCAGTACGTCTTCTCGTCGGAGGAGTACGACGAGTGGGTCGACACGCAGTACAACGACGTGTTCGCCTTCTTCCTCAACGGCGAGAACATCGCGTTGATCCCGGGCACGACCACGCCGGTGGCGATCAACAACGTGAACTGCGGCAACCCCTACGTTCCCGGGGCCGGCATCAACTGCGCGCTCTACACCACGAACGACTGCGACTCGATGGGGCTCGGATACCCCTGCACCGCCCTGGCCACCGAGATGGACGGCATCACCTCGGTCTTCTCGGCCGTGGGCACGCTGCACGCGGGCCCGAACCACATCAAGCTCGTGGTCGCCGACCGCGGTGACGGCGTCTACGACACGAACGTCTTCATCCGCGGCCAGAGCTTCGCCTGCGCGAATCCGGGCCCGGCCTTCGATCCGCCCTCACCCTGCGGCCAGATCCTGCACGCCACCGCCGGGACCCCGATGAACTTCGAGGTCGACGCGCTGGCCACGAATGGACTGCCCGGCGAGGCGGTCACGCTCGACGTCACGGGCGACCCGGCTCCGATGGCCGGCGGGCTGTTCATGCCGCCCGTCCCGGTGGGGCCCGCCCCGGAGGTGACGACCGATTTCGAGTGGACTCCCGGGCCCGCCGACGTCGGCGTGCATCATCTCCAGTTCACGGCCACCGATCAGATCCGGCAGGTCTCGACCTGCGAGGTCACGATCGAGGTGGGCGCGCTGGAGCCGACGTGGATCGACCTGGGTCACGCCCATCCCGGCAGCAACGGCCCGCCCGAGCTGCTCGGCACGGGCCCGTTGTCGGCGCACTCGGACAACACGCTCGAGCTGGCGAGCGCCCGGCCGTCGTCACCCGCGACGCTCGTGATCGGCGTGTCGCAGATCAACGCGCCGTTCAAGGGTGGGACGCTGGTGCCGCAGCCCATGCTGCTCGTCTTCCTGGCGACGAATCCCGTCGGGGACCTCAACCTGGCCTTCCTCTGGCCAGCCGGCGTGCCGGCCGGGAAGTCGCTGCTCTTCCAGTACTGGATCAGCGATCCCGGCGCCAGCAACGGGGTGTCCGCGAGCAACGGCCTGGAGGGCGTCACGCACTAGGCGCGCGGCCCAGGCGCGGCTCGACCCGCCGCTCCACGCCTCGCTCCCTCCGGCTCCGCCGGTGGAGGCGAGGCGGCCTCGTCACTTGGCGCCGCAGGTCGCGACGTTCTGGTCGGCCAGGTAGACCTTGCTCGGATGCGTGATGTTCGTCACGCAGAAGCCGAAGGCGAGCGCGCCCTTCGCGGCCTGCGTGCTCACGATCGTCGCGAGGCCCTTGGAGTCGGTCGTCGCCCCCTTCATCCCGCTGATGGTGCCGCTGAAGAGGCCCGTGACCTGCGCGCCGGCGACCGGTGCGCCGCTGTCGTCCACGACGATCACGTCGGCGCGACCCGCCTTCCCGCCGGAGGCGGCCGTCTGCGCCGACACGGTCAGCTTGGAGACGTGCATGAGCACCGCGCCGCTGCCCGGCGGCCGCGGCACGCCCATCACCGTCGCGCTGGGCGCAGACAGGTTGCCGGTGAAGTCGACCGCCTCGACCCGGTAGTAGTAGATGGTCAGGTTGGCGGCGGTGTCGTCGACGTAGCTGCCGCCGACGGCCGGGCCGCTGCTGATCGGCGTCCAGGGGCCGTAGGGCGAGGAGGACCGGTACACGCGCGCGCCCTCGAGATCCCACTCGCCCCAGTCGCTCCAGGCGAGCGTGACCTGCGCATCGCCGGGCGTGGCCGTGAGCCCGAAGGCGGCCGAGGGGGGCGTGACGTCGGGCCCCGTGTCGTCGGAGAGGACCGCCAGGGAGTCGACGAAGAGCGAGTCCGCGACCTTGCCGCCGGCCGTCTCGTCGGTGTCCTCCACGCGGATGTAGATCGTGCCCGACGCGTCGACGGGGATGCTGGTGGCCTGCACGGTGTCCGTGTCGGCGACGGCCGTGACCGTGAGGAGCGGCGTGTAGCTCACGTCATCGCGCGAGAACGAGAAGCGGAAGTCGTCGTGCTCCGTGTTCGGCGTGTGCCAGGCCTCGACGGCGAGCTCGTAGTTGTTCCCGGCCGTCACGTCGAAGCGCCAGGCGTGCTCCAGCATGCTCTTGCGCGTCTTGGGGCTTCCGCTCGTGAGCATCTCACGCAGCTCTTCGGCGACGTCGTCGGACGCCTGCGTGGAGACGAAGGATCCGGCCGCGATCGAGCCGAGCTGCGTGCCGTCGTCGGCGACGGCGAGGCTGGCGATCTCCCCGGCGAGCAGGGGAATTCCGGCCTGCAGGGCCACGGCGAGCGTGCCGGAGAGGGCGAGAGCGGTGCCGGACAGCCTCGAGCTCGAGACGGCGGGCCGGGGGTGGCGCGAGTTCACCATGGAAGTCGATCCGTTTCTGAAAAGAGCGCCCGTTGGCTCGATCGAGCTGCCCGGGACCGGAAGGGCTACTTGCTGCCGCAGTTCGCGACGTTCTGGTCGGGCTGGTAGATCTTGGTCGGCTGCGTCGCGCTCGTCACGCAGAAGTTGGCGACGAACGAGCCCTTGAGCGTCTGCGTGCTGAGGATCGTGGCCACGCCCTTGTCGTCGGTCGCCGCCGACTTCGTCTGGCTGAGCGCGCCCCAGAAATCGCCCGTGACGAGCGCGCCGGCGACGGGCTTGCCGGCCTCGTCCACGACCGTCACGTCGGCGCGGCCCTGGCGCCAGCCGGCGACCACGGCCTGCTGCGAGACCGTGAGCTTGGACACGTGCATGAAGACCGTGGTCACGCCATCCGGCCGCGGCACGGCCATCACGACGTTGCTCGGTCCCGAGAGGTTGCCGGTCGTGTCAGCCGCCTTGACCATGTAGTAGTAGGCGTTGAGGTTGGCGGCCGTGTCGTCGACGAAGGTGTTTCCTGGCTCGGGGCCGGACGTGATCTGCGACCAGGGGCCATCCGCGGTGGGGCCGCGGTACACGCGCGCGCCCTCGAGGTCCCACTCGCCCCAGTCGTTCCAGCTCAGGGTCACCATCGAATCGCCGGGCATCGCGGCCAGCCCGTACGCCTCCGACGGCGGCGTGGCATCCGGACCCTGGTCGTCGGTCAACACGGCCAGGGAGTCGACGAAAACCGTGTCCAGCACCTTCCAGCCGGGGGTCTCGTCGGTGTCCTCGACCCGGACGTAGATCGTGCCCGACGCGTCCACCGGGATGCTGGCGAGCTGCACGGTGTCGTCGTCGGCGACGGCGGTGACGGTGATCAGCGGCGTGAAGTGGACGTCGTCGCGCGAGAACGAGAAGACGAAGTCGTCGTGCTCCAGGTTCGGCGTGTGCCAGGCCTCGACCGCGAGCTGGTAGTTGTGGCCGCCCGCCACGTCGAAGCGCCAGACATGGTCGAGCAGGCTCCTTCTCGTCTTCGGCTTGCCGCCCGAGAGCACCTCGCGCAGGGCCTCCGGCGTGCCGTCCGAGTCGTGAGTCGCGAGGTAGGAGCCGGAGGTGATCACACCCAGCAGTGTCGCGTCGTCGGCCGTCGCCAGGCTGGGCGCGGTCGCCGCGACCTGCGGGATGCCGGCCTGCACGGCGAGGGAGCCGGCGAGGACCAGAGCGCTGCCGGCGAGGCCCACGCCGGAGACGACGCGGTGGGAGAGACGCGCATTGACCATGTGAGTCGATCCGTTTGCAAAGAGCTCCCGGCAGCGGGATTCGAGCTCGCCGGGGTCGCGAGAGCGGCCCGGAAACCTACATCGCCGTCGGGCAAGTGGCAAAAGCGCGACACGATTGGCGCCGCCTTCGGCGCGACCGGGTCTTTGACCTGGACAGCTCGTGCCGTGGGCCGGGGGCAGCCGCTCAGGACGAGCTGAGCGCGCCCGTCGCCGCGTCGACGGTGAGCACGCGGCTGTTGCCGCGCGCCTGCAGGCGGATCGTGCCGCCGGTCATGGGCGAGCCCTGGGCGTCGAAGATGAGCGCATGGCCGGCGGCGCCGAAGTCGGCCGAGAGCACGTGCACGAGCCGCGGCTGGTTCGGCCGGCGGAACGAGACCTCGTAGCTGGCGTGGGTCAGCGGGTCGGGCAGCTCCGCGCCGGTGTCGTCGACGAGCGCGAAGCGGTCGAGCACGGTGTCGAACACGACCGCGACGGGCCTGCGATTCGAGTGCGCCTGGGCCTGTGCCCACTCCACGGCGTCGCGGATCTGCACCTCGGCCATGTCGAGGTGCTGGGCGCCCGAGACGCCCGAGGCGACGCCGGCGATGCCCGACAGGATCCCGATGATGGCGAGCACGACGAGCATCTCGAGGAGCGTGTGCCCCGCCTCCCGCTGCCGCCGGCGCGTACGGTCACGGGTCATCGAAATCGAAGCCCAGGATGGCGGGGACGTCCGCCGGCGTCTGCACGCGCGGCACGGCGGCCAGGCTCAGGATCTCGGAGGTGTCGCCCAGGTCGAAGGCGGTCGCCCAGGCTCGCGGCGCACGGCCGATGCCCGGCCGCTGCAGGGCCGCCGCGAGCGACGGCGCGACGACCGTGGCGAGGTTGCCGCGCAGCGCGCCGGTGCCGCTGAGGATGACCGAGTACGCGACGGCGTCGCCCTCGAGCTGCAGGCGCGCGCCGGGGACGGTCGTGGTCACGTTGCCGTCGGGCAGCACGAGCGCGATCCCGGGCAGCTCCGCCCGCGGCACGATGCGCAGGTCGCCGGCGACGAGCAGCGTCGGCGCGTCGAGCACGTCGTAGGGGCCGTAGTCGAGGCTCGTGAGCGTCTGCTCCGAGACGATCGCGCCGTGCACGCACACACCGCTCACGGTGAGCACCGCTCCGGTCCGGACGACGACGAGCCCCTCGAGGTCCGCGTTCTGGATCGTCGTGAGGCCGCTGACCATGGTCTTGGGGAGCGCCGGGTCGGCGAGCAGCGCGGCGACGACCTCGGCGCGGAGGCGGGGGAGGGCATCGGGGGACGCGGCGGGCAGCAGCGGCGCGCGCTCGACCTCGAAGAGCAGCGTCGAGCCGATCCCGCGGTCGTCGACGGACCCCAGCGCCAGGCGGCTGTGGGCACCGCCCAGGGCGCTGACCGCGAGCGTGCCCCCGTCGGCCAGGCTCGCGTTCGCGGCGGTGCCGCGCGTGCGCAGGAGCTGCCGCGCGTACTGCAGGCCGGACTCGACCTCGCCGGAGGCGCGCATCGACGCGACCGTCGCGGGCGAGCTGCGGTTGGCGAGCGTCACGTGGCGCGCGTAGCTCGCCCCGAGCAGCGCGACGACGCCCACCAGGATCAGCACGGCGACGAGCGCGAATCCGCGGCGGGCGTTCATGGCGTGAGCCACCAGTCGAAGCGGTCGACGGGCTGGCCGGCGTAGGTGATCGCCACGGTCAGCCGGTACAGCCGCTGCGCGTTGCGCGCCAGGCCCAGCGTGGGGCTCTCGCTGGTCGGCGTGGACAGGTCGTCCAGCGTGCAGACCGCCAGCGTGACGCGCTGGGCCCAGCCGGCCAGCGCGGCCTGGGCCGTGCGGTTGCTGCGCAGGGGCGGGGAGAACACGGCGCCGTGAAGCGAGTCGAGGGCCAGCACGTCCACGCCGCGCGTCGCGGCCAGGAGGCCGCTCGGCGCGCGCGGCAGCGAGTCGGCCAGCTCCCGGATCTCGCGGGCCAGCAGGTAGGGCCGCGGGTCGTCGGTCAGCACCGACTTGGCCTGTGCGGCCGAGGTCATGGTCCAGCTCACCGCGGCCATCGCGATGCCGGCGATGAGCGCCGCCAGCAGCACCTCGACGAGCGTGAAGCCGTAGGTCAGCGCGGCGTTCCGCGCGCGGCGGCGGCCTGGGCGAGTCTCCGTGTGGGTGATCATCGGAGCCTCCGCTACTGGCCAGCGAGCTGGAGGACGGGGAGCACGCCGGGCACGGGGCCGGTCCACGCGTCGGCGGCCGCGGCCTGCGCGGCCACGAGCGTCGAGCCCGAGACGCTCTGCCCGTTCGTGAGCGTGACCGTGACGGTCACGCGCGAGACGACGTCGAGCGCCGTGGTCTGCGTGCAGCGCCGCATGCCCTCGAGCCGGAAGGGCACGGCCAGCGCGAGCGGCGTGAAGGCCGCGGCGCCGCTGGGGCGCAGGGCCACGTTCGACCCGGCCGTCGACGGGAGCGCGAAGGCCTCGACGGAGACGAAGTCCACGCCCGCGACTCGCAGCACGACGGCGTAGCCACGTCCCGGCTGGACCAGCTTGGCCATCGGCACGAGGTCGACCGGCACGTCGACCGCCGGCGGCGAGCTGATCTTGAGCACGACTTCGGAGTGCGCGCCCCACCAGCCCCAGGCGATTCCGGCGGGCGGGTCGACGACCTCCGGCGGCGTGACCTGGCCCAGGGTGTTGCTGTCGATCCACGTGTAGGTGACCGGAGGCAGCGCCGGCGTGGGCACCGAGGCCGTGGCGAGCGCGGCGCCCCAGGGACGCGGGTCGCCGTGCACGCGCGACTCGTAGAGGTCGAGGGCGAGCGACGAGGACCCCGCCGTGTGGTTGGCGCTGTGCGGCGGGCCGCTCGCGTGGAGGTGGCAGAACTCGGGCGAGCTGCCATCGAAGTAGGTGAGCGCGACGACGAGCCGGTCGAGCGAGGCGTCGAGGACCTGCTCCGGCACGCCCGCCACCGCGCTCACCGCGGCCGGCGCCGCCGTGCCGAGGTCGAAGCCGAGGGCCAGCGCGTCGCCGCCGTGGAGCGTGAGCATCGTCGGCGTCCCGGCAGGGGCGGGGGTGCTCCACCACGACTCGTAGCGTGTGCGCGGCGGCGCCTCGACGTAGCGGCGCGTCGTGCCGACGTCGAAGCTCACCGACGCGACGTCCGAGAGCACGACGCCGTTCGCGCCGGAAGGCCGCGTCACGGTCAACGTCGAGCCCGCCTGACGGAAGACGGTCTTGCGCCCGAGCGCGTCGGTCACGTCGAGACGCGTCGCGGACGGCCGCTCGACGAGCCAGGCCGTGCGCACGGCGTCGGTGAGCGCGACGAGCGACTCCTCGAGGCGGTGGTCGTCCTCGTCACGGACCTCGCGCACGCACTCGTCGAAGACCCGCGCGGAGTTCGCCAGCCCGGTGAGCAGCAGCGCGCCCAGGGCCACGGCGAGGAGCAGCTCCAGCAACGAGAAACCCCGCGTGGGCGCGCGGGGCATCGTCTGGCCGCGTGAGCGCGAGCTGCAGGACATGTGCGACCGTCAGGGGCTGTGGATCGACGGTTCCAGATCGTCTCCACCCGGGGTCGACTTGAAGCGGCCCCGCCCGTGCCGGCCGCACCGCGGTGAGTGCGACTCGCCCCGGCGCGCTACTCGACGAGGAAGGCGGTCTTCGGCCCGCTCGGCCAGGGCGGAACGCCCTTGCCCGTGACCGTGAAGCCGGTCGTCCCCGCGGTGCTGGCGGTGTAGACGATGAACCCGCCGAGCTCCTTGCCCGGCGTGCCGGCCATGACCAGCTCGCCACCCGGCACGTACGCGACGCCCTCGACCTTGAAGCTGCCGCCGCCGCCGATCTTCGCCACCGAGCCGCCGGTCGTCTGCCGGTGGAAGAACATGGTGACGCCGTAGAACGGGCTGCTCGAGCCGGGCGGGGTGAGCTCCATGCCCGCGCCGCTGCCCGAGATGTCGAGCGTGACGTTCTTGTCGTAGAAGATCGTGACGCCGGTGCCGTAGACCATCGCGCTGCCGCCGAGCTTGACGTCCGCGCCGAACATGTAGGAGCCCGGCTGGAGATTGACGACGGCCGTCGAGGTCACGTCCAGCCCCTGGGGGTAGTAGCCGGGCGTGAAGGTGCCGCCCGTCGTGATCTTGCCGGCGGGACCCAGCGGAGTCGGCATCGCCGACTTGAAGGCGTTCCAGGTCGGGGTCGTGGGCAGCGTGCTCGCGAGCGGGTCGAGGAGGACGTCGGAGTCCTCGATGACCGGACCGCCGGTGATCGTGCCCGCGGGGTAGCACGCGCCGCCGACGACCGTGGTCCGCAGCGCGACGATCGCGGGCGTGCCGACGAGGCCGATGCCGCAGGCGGAGCTGGAGTTCGCGTGGATGCGGCCCGACGGGACGTAGAGGTAGTTCGTGCCGTTGATGCGCAGCGCGTTGCTGCCGGTCGGGTCCAGGATCAGCACGAGCGCCGGAGGCGGCGGTGCGAGGACGGCCGTGGCGGTGACGCCGACGTCGCTCGAGTTCTTGCCGAAGACCGGCCCGAACAGCAGCGACAGCTTGCCGTCGGTGTTGTCGTCCGTGCGCTTGGCGTGCACGCGCACCGCGTTGGGCGTCGTCGTCGTGGGGGTGAAGGTGCGGAAGTAGGCGTCCCAGTAGCCGACGACCACGTCGCCCTCGGCGGTGTTCGCTGCGTTGGAGTCGAGCTTGATCGTGACCTTGGCCGCCTGGTTGGCCAGCGCGACGCTCAGCGCCGCCGCCCGCGTCACGGGGAAGGGATCGGTGTCGAGCTCGACGTAGCGCACCGCGTTGAGGGCGGCCGCGTCGGCGCCGTGCTGGAGCTGCTGCGCGGTCGAGGCGACCAGGGCGCCGTCGAGCGCAAGGCCGACCAGGCCGATCAACACCAGGGACAGGATCGCGACGTAGACGAGCACCATGCCGCGCTCGCGCGAGCGCTCGACACGGGGGACGTGGATGTTCATGACGGACCTTTCGGGGAACGGTCTCGAGAGTGCGGCACTGCACCGTGTCGCCCGCCGAGACTGTCACGCTTTAGGCGGAAGGCAAGTCGCCGGCCTTGACAAGCGCCGGGATCGGCCGCCGAACCGCCGTTTTCACGCGGCCGGCGGGCCCGGAAGGCCGGGTGGAGC
>Ga0111539_10007257_pt1 | contig 14195 bp, 20 predicted proteins | sample RhiMethybrSRZTD1_FD_79667 | JGI IMG/M metagenome (GOLD analysis project Ga0111539, IMG submission 79667) | Populus rhizosphere microbial communities from Tennessee, USA - Rhizosphere MetaG P. TD hybrid SRZTD1 (version 2) (version 2) | ecosystem: Host-associated > Plants > Roots > Rhizosphere >...
CCACTTCGGTATTCGATCAACGTCACATTGGACGGGTGCTGCGACCATCGTGCCATTTCGCCGGACGAAGAGTTGCATCGTCACCACGCCGACAACCTCGCCCAGGCCGACGCCCTCCTTTGTGGCCGGGTGGTTTACGAAATGATGGAGGCGGCGTGGCGGCAGCCAGCGCAGACGGGAGTGAGGCCTGATTGGATGCAGCCTTGGATGCAACCCTTCGCCCGAACGATCGACGCGGTGAAGAAGTATGTTGTGTCGAGCACACTGGACCGAGTGGATTGGAACGCGGAGCTCGTGCGCGGGGATCTGGGCGAAGCGGTGCAACGGCTCAAGCAGGAGCCGGGTCGAGGACTGCTCGTGGGAGGCGTAAAGCTTCCGCTCGCGTTGGCGGAGCTGGGTTTGATCGATGAGTATGAGTTCGTGGTGCATCCAAGGCTGGCGGGCCACGGGCCGACGTTGTTTGCTGGCCTATCGAAGGAGATCGACTTGAAGCTCGTGAGCCGGCGGGAGCTCGGCTCGGGGGCGGTGGCGATGCGGTATGAGCCGAGGAAGAGGCACTCGTGAAGGCATCGATACTCTATCGAGTGGCGGCGGCCCTGCTGCTCCTGTTGACGGTCGGCCACACTCTCGGCTTCCAGCAATCGGATCCGGCCTGGGGTGTTGACCCGGTGCTCGGGTCGATGAAGGCGACCCATTTCACCATCCAGGGACTCACCCGCACGTACTGGGACTTCTTCCTGGGAGCCGGGTTCACCGTCGGTGTGCTGTATCTCTTCGCGGCGGTCTTGGCGTGGCAGCTGGGTGGCCTACCGGAAGAGACTCTGGCGCGCATGCGTGCCACCGTGTGGGGCTTCGCGTGCTGCTTTGCCGCCGTCACGTTCGTGAGCTGCCGATACCTCTTCTGGATTCCCATCGTCATGTCGGGAACGATTACAGCCTGCCTGAGTGTTGCGGCATGGCGAACAATGATGGCGAGGCATGAATACTGAAGAGGTCCTCACCACGCTGCTGGTGGGTGGCCTGGTCGGACTCTTCTTGTTCGTGGGCGTCACAGTGCGCGTCCGGCGCTGGTCGCCATCCAGGCCCGTGGTCGATGATCGCTATCATCCGGCTCCAGAACCCCCGCGGCCGATCTCGCCGCTTCGCACTGCAGAGAAGGCCATCCATACAGCGGACCGACTCTACGACCTGGTTCTCTGCGTCTTCGTCATCGCGATGATGACGTACGGTGCCATTGTGGCGCCGCGCCTGCGGCTCATCTTGCTGGTGGCCGTGGTGACTGCCGCGGTCTTGTGGTGGGGTTGGCAGGGTCTCCAGAAATGGCTCGCGAGCCGCTGAACGGGGCCAGCTGCATGGTCAAATCGGGTCGCGGCCTGACGACGGCGTGCAGCGGATGGTCAACGCGCCTTCGTTGGGAGCATCCCGAACGTCGTGGCGGTTGCGCGCTGCCCGCCAGTGAGGCGCCGCGTTGGGCGGAGAGGTCAGGACATGGCGCGCACCCCTGAGGAGCAGGCTGACTTCGACCTCGTCACGATGCACTTCGAGCGCGTCTCCGTACTCGTTGACTCGCAGGGTTATGATGGATTACCCGAGCACGACAAGCTTATTTACTCGATTTGGTGGCTTGAGGGCGATGTCAACAACGGCGGGTTCGATCAGTACTTCTTCAACTCATATGGCAACTACGTAGCTGACGCCATTCGAGGTCTTGAAGTCATTGGCGCGAAGCGAGCCGCATCGATCGTAGTTCGCGCAACGATGCTCTTTCCGCGGCCGGGCCCATCACCAGATCGACATGTCCGGCAGAATCAGCTTGACGCGATGGACGAAGCGGTCCGTGCCCAGTTCCAGAGCCTGGACGAGGCGTTTCTCGAATATCCTGATGATATCGAGCGACTCATGGCAAGTTACCTTAGAGGGCAGCGGAGGTAAGCGGCCCAACTACGGCGGGCGGACTGAGGGGGAGTGGGTGCAATGTCCTTGTCAGACGCACGGAAGGCGTTCGACCCCTTGCTCGAGTCATTCGGGTTCGCGCTTGCGGCCGAATACTACGACCACGAGGCATTCGGCAGCTGCTGGGCTGAATATAGCCGTCGTGGGCTACGCCTCCGCCTGGCCTGGGATGGCAAGGAGGACTTGCTTCTTGTTCTGGTGGCCGACGCGGAGGGACAGCGTCGCACGTCGGAATGGCACGATCTCGAACACCTCGTTCGGGGTAGGGTGGGCCGTGTTGACGATGCGCGGGGGCCGGACCGGGTGGCCGAGCTATGCGATCTGACGAAGGACTTCCTCAACAATCGGCGAAGACCTGACTATGCTTCTGACCCAAGCGGCACGTGAAACGTTCGCCGTGCGACGATGCTCGGAGATCTGACTCCCGGCCAACGTGCCCTGGCCGAGTACATGTCCGGCTTGTCGGAGGAAGCCTACTGCGCGGGCTGGATGCAGGGACTTGAGTACGCACTCTGGCAGGTGGTTCTCGACCGTCGAAGCATCTACGGCCGACTGGTCTTCACCGCCGAGCACGCGGACAACCTGCGACGGTTGTCGGCTTCCTGTCGCGGCTGGATCCTGTGCGATGACGACCGGGAGGAAACCTGGGTCTCGCGTTCGGACTGGGAGAGCCGGTACTCGGCGTGGCTGACAACTCCAGCGGTGCGGCAAAGTCCCGACTAGCGTCAGCGAGAAAGTCGTCCCACTCCGGTGGGAACGCGGACGTCATTAGGTAAGGCCTCCGAGTCGTCGGGCAGGTTACTTGCGCATGTTGGCCGCTGAGAGACAGTTCCATAGGCCCGGGGACTCCACCCTCCTGGCGTTCGTTGGGCTGGCCTATGCCCTGACCTGGATCCTGCTTGCGCCATGGTTCTACGCGTTCAACGTCGTGTATCACGAGGAGATCCCGGGATGGATGTGGGCCTTCGCCCCCCTGGCCTTCATCGGTGGGTGGGGACCCTCGGTGGCGGGGCTGATCGTCAGCTTACGCACCGGCGGGCGCGACGCGGTCCGCCTCCTGGCCCGATCACTGCTCGCCTGGCGTCAACCGTGGCGCTGGTACCTGATGACCTTTGCCCTCCCGCCGTTGCTCACCGCAGCCGCTCTTCTGATCGTTGACCGCGGGACAGTAACGCTCCGCCAATTCGATGGGGGAGCTGCGGCGGCCAACCTCCCCCTTGCTTATGCCCTCGCTCTGCCATTTGGCCCGATGGGTGAAGAACTCGGATGGCGGGGAGTCGCTTTGCCGCGGCTACTGTCCAGCTTCGGCCCAGTCAAGGCGAGCCTGCTGCTCGGTGGGATCTGGACGTTTTGGCACGTGCCGATGATGCTGTGGAGCCCGGGAGCCTCACTCCCTTCATTCATGGGACTCTCGGTCGCGTCGGTGGTGATCTACCTCATACAGCTCACTGCCGAAACCGCGCTCATGACCCTCTTGTTTCTTCGCACGAACGGCAGCGTCTTCATGGCGATCCTTGCTCACCTCACCTTGAACACGTCGGAGGCCGTTCTCTTCGGAGGGCTCCCGCCCCAACCCGCGGAGCACCTTCACAGGATCTACATTGTCAACGTGGCTCTTCTGGCCGGGCTGGGGGTGATCAGTCTTGCCATGTTTCCTTCACGATCGAACGGGCGACTGAGTGCACCCGAGGAGAAACACCATGCTCGTTGAAGTCCAGGTCACCATCCACGGGTCCAAGGCGGCGATCTGGTCCGCAATCACCGACATCTCGAACGCCGCGGAAACCATCAGCGGAATCCAGAAGATTGAGATCCTCGAGAAGCCGGACCATGGGCTCGTCGGCCTGAAGTGGCGAGAGACCCGAATGCTATTCGGCAAGCCAGCGACCGCGGAAAAGTGGATCACTGACGCTGTCGAGAACGAGTTCTACAAGACCAGGGCAGAGAGTGATGGATTTCTATTCTTGTCCAAGACGAGCATTTCAGAGAGCCGTGGCGGCGTGACGTTGACGAGTTCTCATGATTCCCAGCCTCAAGGTATCGTTGCGAGAGTGCTGTCGATCCCGATGGGGCTGTTGTTCAAGGGCGTGGCGAAGAAGGCGCTCCTCCAGGACCTGAACGATATCAAGTCCGCGGTGGAGCGGGAATGAGAGAGACGGGAGGGCCACGATGGCGAGGATTACCGGAGTCGGCGGCGTCTTCTTCAAGAGCAAAGGCGACAACGCTGCGCTGGCGGCGTGGTATCGGGAACACCTGGGCATGTCGCTGGAAGACTTTGGCGGCGCGATCCTCCGATGGCCGGACGACAAGGCCGAGGATCGAGGCCTGACGGTGTGGCATGTCGCGAGTCAAGACAGCGAGTGGTTCAGCCCGAGCAGGTCTTCCTTCATGATCAACTACCGGGTCGACAACCTCGGTGAGCTGCTGGAGCAGTTGCGTGCGGGAGGTGTGGAAGTCCTCCAGGGACCCGAATCACACGAGAACGGCAAGTTTGCGTGGATCATGGACCCGGACGAAAACAAGATCGAGCTGTGGGAGCCGAAGGTCTGGGACGACAAGAACAAGGGTGCCTGAGAGCGGCAGGCCGGTGATGAAACCCGCGACGCTCCTGCGCGCCGGACTGCTGACCGCCGCCAGTGACTTCGCCTTCGCCTCCGCGGTGACGATCTTCCTGTTCAATGCGACGTTCATGCGTCTGTGGCAGGGAGTGGCGTCCGTTCCGTTGGGGCGCGAGGCGCTCGACGGCGGTGTCCGGACGATGTGGATCGGGCTCGGCTTGCACGTGTGCGTCGCGTTCTGGTGGTCGGGCGTCTTCCTGTATGGCGTGATGCGCCTGGAGGCGGTGAGGCGCGTGCTTCTCTCCCGCTATGGAATGCTCAAGGTCGCCGCGCTGTACGGGCCGTTCGTCTGGCTGGCGATGTCGCTGGTGGTGATACCGCTCTTGACGAAGCGGCCTCCGTCCATCACGCTCCGCTGGTGGGTTCAGCTCGTCGGTCACGTGCCGTTCGTGGCGCTGCCCATCACCTGGACCGCGCGAAGAGATCGCGAGAGACAAGTCATGGGAGCGAGATAGCGATGAAGGATCTCGCCATCGTCCTCGAGGATCGACCCGGCGCGCTCGCCGAGATGGGCGAGACGCTGGGGCGCGCCGGGGTGAGCATCGAAGGGGGAGGGGCCTGGGTCGTCGGCGGCTCCGGGGCGGCCCATTTCCTCTTCGAGGACGGAACGGCCGCCCGCCAGGCGCTGGAAGCAGCCGGCATGCGCGTCCTCGCCGAGCGGGAGGTGGTCGTCGTGCGACTCGAGCAGGCCGTCCCCGGTCAGCTCGGTCTCCTCACCCGGCGCATGGCCGAAGCCGGCGTCAACATCGAAGTCCTCTACAGCGATCACGAGCATCGACTGATCCTGGTCGTGGACGACCTGGCGCGCGGGCAGGCGGTCGCCGCGGCGTGGTCGGCTCAGCCGGTTCCGTCGATCCCCTGACCCGAGTATCCTGCGGGCAGGGAGGAGGAGCTCATGAACAGGGGACCACTGCTGGCACTGGCGGCCGTCTTCCTTGGCGGCCTTTTCGTTCGCGCGGACCTGGCCCGCGCCCAGGACGATCCCCACGCCGGGTGCGCGGCGCCGCCGAGCTACGTCCCGGCCAACCTTCTGGACCGGCCGGTCGGGCTCCGGAGCGGGGTGGGCAACTCGCACGAAGTGGTGACGACGTCCTCGAAGGAGGCGCAGGCGTTCTACGACCAGGGGTTGAACTACCTCGAGTCGTACGTCTGGATCGAGGCGTCGCGGTCGTTCCACCAGGCGCTGCGGCTCGACCCGAAGCTGGCGATGGCGTATCTGGGGCTGTCCTACGTGCAGTCCGGGCTCGAGAACCCGGAGGGGGCGAAGCAGTATCTCGAGAATGCCAAGGCCCTCGCGGCGGGGGCCAGCGAGCGGGAGCGCCGGCGCCTCGATATCCGCGCGAAGCAGCTCGCGGCGATCGGCGACATCAAGGACGCGGCGCTGTTCCTCGCGTACAAGAAGGCCATCGACGACGCGCTCGCCAAGGACCTCGACGACGCGCGCCTGTGGATCCTGCGCGGCAACGCGGAGGAGACCAACGCCTCCGGGCGGGGGCAGCGCGGCAACGCGGCGTCGATCGCCTTCTACCAGGCGGCGCTGCGACTCGTCCCGGATCACGCCACGGCGCATCACTACCTCATCCATTCCTACGAGACCATCGGCCAGATCGACAAGGCGCTCGAGCACGGCGAGCAGTACGCGCGCCTGGCGCCGTCCATCCCGCACGCCGCGCACATGTGGGCGCACGACCTGCGCCGGGTCGGCCGGGTCGATGACGCCATCGAGCAGTTCCTCAAGACCGACGCGCTGGAGCAGGCGTACTACCAGGCCGAAAAGATCGATCCGATGCTCGACTGGCACCATGCCCACAATCTCGACCTGCTCGCCTCCTGCTACGCGCACAAGGGGCAGGTGAAGCAGGCGGAGAAGAGGCTGCGCGAGTCGGCGGCCCTGGAGGCGGTGAGCGCCTACCGCGCCTTCAACATGCGGGAGCTGCCGAACTTCCTGATCCAGCGCGGCCGCTACAAGGAGGCGCTCGCGGAGGCGCGGAAGCTGTTCGACACGCGCTACCCGCAGTCGCGGTCGGTCGGCCACGCCCTGGCGGGGCAGGCGCTTCTCTGGCTCGGCCAACCCGGCGAGGCGAAGCAGGAGCTGGAGGCGGCGCAGCGCGAGCTGCAGGAGGTCCCGCCGCAGACGCTCGGGATCGACCCGCCGCGCGCGATGGTCGAGCCGTGGGTCGAGGCGCTGCGCGGCGAGCTGCTGCTCCGGTCGGGACAGCGCGAGGAAGGAGACCAGGTCCTCAAGGCGGTCGTGCAGGCCCTGCGCGCCGCCACCGGTCCGGACGCCTGGTCGCAGGGGCTCTTCCGTCTCGAGTCCCTGGCGCGCAGTGCGATCGAAGCCGGCGACTGGGACCTCGCCGACTACATCGCGGCCCAGATGCTCGACCACGACAAGGCGTACGGCGGGAGCCACGCCGTGCTCGCCATGGTCCTGAGCCACAAGGGGGACGAGGCCGGCGCCGCCCGCGCGGCGGAGAGCGCGCGGCGCTACTGGAGCGATGCCGACTCCGACCTGCCCGAGCTGAAGACGTTCGGCGCGCGGAAGGCCGCGAAGTAGGGGACCCCGCACCCTCGATGAAAGTGTTTCTCGTTCTGATGGCTCTTGTCCTCGCCGCGACGGTCGTCGCGGGGCAGGATATCGAGTGTGTCGGTGAGCATCGGACCGGCTGCCCTGTCCTCATCTTGACCGAGGAGACCCAACCCGATCCGGGGTGCAAGACTCCTCAGGAGATCTCGCATGGGTCGGTCATGTGGGTCTTCAAGGGAATCGTCGGCAGGGACAAAGCGGGTGCGTTTCTCCCGCTCTCCGAGGTGCGGATACTCAGGGAGTGCGTCGACGACACGGCTCACCTGGTCCGAAGCTGCCCCGTGAAGGTGAAGTTCGCCCGCGATGGTGCGTTCAGCGTGAGCCTGTGGCGCAAGCGCGTCGACGAGTCGACTTGCCGGGACGATGTGCTGACGACGCGGAGCTATGAAGAGCGGGTCCAGCTCCGGTTCCAGGCCGTCGGTTGCCAGGACCTGCTCGTTCTCGCCACCTCGCCGTCGCCGTCGAAGCCGCTCGTCATGAAATGCGGCCCGTAGGCGCAACCGGAGGAGACCATCCGTGCCTACGAAGAAGAAAGTGACCCGTCCGCTCGCCGCCGCCGACTCGAGTGCGGCGGTCGACCTGTTCATGGCGAGCCTCGAGCATCCCTGCAAGGGGGAGATCCAGGCTCTCCGGGAGATCATCTGTGGCGCTCACGGAACCATCGCCGAGGGTGTGAAGTGGAATGCGCCGAGCTTCCGCACGACGGAGTATTTCGCGACCACCCACCTGCGCGCGAAAGTCGGCATCGCGGTGATCCTGCACCTGGGCGCGAAGATGCGGGACGATCCAACGTTCCTCGTCGATGATCCGGACGGGCTGCTGCAGTGGCTCGGGAAGGACCGGGCGATGGTCCGCTTCGCCGGAATGAACGAGTTGCGGGCGAGCCAGGCGGCCTTCGAGCGCATCGTCCGCCAGTGGATCAGGCATGTCTAGGAGCGGGTCTTCTCGGCTGTGGTCCGTGTGCCTGAGCCTCGGGGGCATCATCGGCGGCGGGATGGGCCTCTACCACTTCATGCTGCCCTACCACATGGGGTGGCGGGGGGGACTTGTCGGGGTTGCGGACAGCCTCGTCTGGGCCCTGTTCGCTCTCAACTTTTCCTGGAGCCTGCTTGTCCTGCTGTCCGGAATCCTGGTGCTCTACGCCGCGAGGCTCGGGCCGGCGGCGGGGACATTTGCGCGGCGCACGGTCTTCACCGTGGGGCTTTTCTGGGCCATCCACGGCGCATACACGTGCCTCAACCCGCTGCCCCTTCCTCCCTCGCTGAGCTGGCTGCGGTACATGCTTGGTGTGTTCCCGTTGGTGGTCGTCACGCTTCACTGGCTCCCGTTGTTCGCAACGCGAGCCCAGTCGCGGCCCGGCGAGCCGTGACCTGCATCGGTCGCGTGCGCGAGCTCGTGCGCTATCCCGTCAAGTCCATGGCCGGGACCGCGACCGAGTCGGCCCTTCTGGGGTGGCACGGCCTCGACGGCGATCGGCGCTTCGCCTTCCGGCGCGCGGGGGACGACAGCGGCATGCCGTGGCTGACCGCGACCCGGCTCCCGGGGCTCCTGCTCTACCAGCCGGCCGGTCTCGACGAGAGCGCCGGGGAGCCGCTTCCCACCCACGTGCGCACGCCGGCCGGGACAGAGGTCGGGCTGCGCAGCGCCGAGCTGACGGCGGAGATCGCCGCGCGTTTCGGGAGCGGCGTCGAGCTGATGAGGCTCCGCAACGGGATCTTCGACGACGGGCCGGTCTCGGTGATCAGCCTCGCGACGATCGCGGGCATCGGCCGCGAGGCCGGGCTCGAGCTCGATCGGCGCCGGTTCCGGGCCAACATCGTGGTGGAGACGGAGCGCGACGACCCGTTTCACGAGGACGAATGGGTCGGTGGGACGCTGCGGTTCGGCGACGCCGACGCGAGCCCGGCCGTGAGCGTTACGGTGCGCGACGTGCGCTGCATGATGCTCAACCTGAATCCGGACACCGCCGAACAGGATGCGCGCGTCATGAAGACGGTCGTGCGCCTCAATGCGAACAACGCCGGCGTGTATGCGACCGTGGTGCGCACCGGCGTCATCCGCGTCGGCGATCCCGTGAACCTCGAAGGGGCGAAGTAGACCCGGCCGCCCGAGTTCCCCTCCGGACGCGGCGGGGCCTCCCGGCGGCTTCCGACCCCTGGTAGCGCATGTAGGCGGAGCGGTCGTAGACGTAATCGAGCGTCGGCACGAGCCGCACCTCGCGGCCGCCGAACCGGCGCTTCAGCACGCTGATGCCGGCCCAGGGATGCGCCGCGTCCGCTTCCGGCGCGACGCCCCAGAGGTCGTACCACTCGCACCCCGCCTGCTTCGCCTGGCACATGATGTCGAAGTGGAGCAGGTAAGGCGCCATCACGTGCCGCCGCACGTCGAGCGACCCACCGTAGAAGTAGGTCGCCCGGGAACCGAAGCGGATCACCAGGGCGGCCGCGAGCCGGGCGCCGTCGTGCTCCGCGAGATGGAGGGAGGCGCGGCGTCGCGGCGCCGCGATCCCGAGCAGCGACTCGAAATACGACGCGGGCTTCGTCCGGAACCCCTGGCGCCCGGCCGTGTCGCGGTAGATGCGCAGGAAATCGGCCAGGCCGCGCGGCGAGGTGTCCTCGACGATCGCCACGCCGTGCCGGCGGGCGACGGAGATGTTGTAGCGCCCCTTCGGCTTCATGGCGGCGAGGATGTCGGCATGCTCCGGCCGCAGATCGACGCAGAGCGTGTCGCGCGGCTCGACGTAACGATCCTTGTGTGCGACCGGCTCGAAGCCGGGAAGCGCGGCGTCCGGCCAGCGCGGTTCGATGCGCAGGTGGCTGACCGTCTCTTTCTCCGACGCGCGGCGCGCGTCGATGTCCGCGAGCGTCGCCTCGAGCACGTCCTCGGCGAGGCCAGGGTCATCGGGGAGCACCGGGCCGTCCTGGATGTAATAGAAGACCACCCCCGAGCGGTGGCGGAGTCGCTGCACCATCGCCCCGCCGATGATGCCGCCCGCCTCCTTGAGGATCGCCGCGAAGTGCGTATAGCCGACGGTCGCGCGCAGGTCGGCCCACCACGACGACTGCATGAAGCCGGTCGCCGGCGTGGCTTCGAGGAACCGGTCCCACGCCGCCCAGCGTTCCGCCGGCGCCGCCGCCGCGGCCCGGGCCGCGACGGACGCCGCGGCGGCCACGGATCCGAGAACCGTCCGGCCACCCCGTGTCGCGGTCTCAGAGCGCGGGAACATACGCCTCGTGCACGTCCACCCGCACCGTGATCTGTCGCAGGCGCGGCTGAACCTTCAACACCGTGTGCAGACCGGGATGGAAGTAGTCGGGGAGCATCGGGGGGCGCGGCTCCTTGAGGTAGCGATCGGGATGGTGCCGCACCTCCGGCGCAGCGACCATCTCCAGCTCGTCCCGGCTCGAGACGTGCTGGACGATGCACGGCACGCTCTTGAGGCCGATCCGGCGCAGCGCGTAGGCGCGATGGCTGCCGTTGTGCAGGATGAGGCGGTTCTCGGCGTGGATGACGCTCAGGAAATTCGAGCCGAAGCCGACCGCCATTCCCACGACACCGACGAGCTCCCCCGGCGGAGGCAGATCCCGGATGTGCCGCGCCTCCATCGACATCACGCCGAGGTAGCGCAGGTCATTCGACGGGGACACGAAGACGTAGCGCCCTTCCCCCGCGGAGCTCCACGTCACCGGCGGCGGCGGATCATCGGGCGCCAGGCAGGCGCGAAAGACCTGCTCGGGGCTCGGGTGCGTCCCGAGGGTTGCCGCAAGCCGTCGCGCATGCACGAGATCGATGTGCTTCTGCGACACCACCAGGCGGTCGAGATCGACGAAGGCGACCTCGCTCGGCACGATGTTGAACCCGTGGCGCACCAGGGGGTTCCTGAGGAACTCGACCAGGAGCGGCTCGTGGTCCTTCACCGGGACGCCGACGATCGGCGGATCGTCGGCGCGCCCGGCCTCCGACTTCTCCAGACCGCGGACCACCTCGTGGGCGGCCCGCCACTCGTCGGCGAGCCTCCCGGCGCTGCGCGGTCTGACGGCGTTCGCCCGGGCGAAGCGGATGAACTGCTTGAGCGACGGCCGGCCGGAGAGAAAGAGCGTCTCGTGGCTGGCGGGAGCCTTCGCGACCGCCGGTGCGGCCTTTCCGGCGCGGCGCGCCGGCCGCGTCGCGGCGACGGCCGGCGCCAACTTTTCGGTCGAACGGATGCCGATCATGTGTCCCTCCTCGTCACCACCACGACCAGAGCGCGACCCGGAACGTCAGCGCCGCCCGGCGCGCGATGAGGTCCGCCATCGTCCGCGGCCCGCAGAAGACCTTCGCCTGCCCGGTCATCTCCGGCTTGAGGAGCAGCGACCGGTTGTCGATCCGCGTCGTGACGATGACCGACTTGTTCGGGTCGGCGCTTCCCGAGTTGAACACGCCGGGCCCCGCGACGACGCCGGTGCTCCCCTGGGCGGACGTGGCGATGGAGGTCACCGTGCCGTGGAACGACGTGCCCGGATAGGCGCGGGCCCGCAGCTCCACGCGCTGGCCGACCTCGATGCCGTCCAGCTCCCGCTCCGACACGAAGATCTGCGCCGTCACGGTGGAGACGTCGTACACCTTGAGGATGAGATCCCCTTTCTTCACGAGCTGGCGCCGCAGCTCCTTGAGCTGCCGGGTCGGCGTGGCGACGATGCCCGGCACCGGGCTGACCACGTCGAGTAACGCCATCTGCTCCTCGAGGTAGCGCCGCTCCGACTCGAGCTGCTCGAGCCGCGCCCGGGTCGCGGCGATTTCCTCCGGCCGCGTCCCGACCTCGAGGAGCCGGAGCCGGCTGCCGGCCTCGGTCCGGTTGTTGGCCGCCGTGGTGGCGACCTCCTGAGCGTCCTCCAGCTCCTTCTGCGACACGAGCCCCTGCCGGTACAGGATCTCGAGCCGTTCGACGCGGCGGGAGGCGTACGACAGGCTGTCCTCCCCCTTGGCGACGCTGGCCTTCGCCACGGCTTTCTCCGCCGTCGTCGGCCCGACTTCGAGCTTGCGGAGGATCGCCTTCGCCTCCTCGATGGAGGCGTCGGTGCCGGCCAGCTCGGCGCGCAGCGGCCGTGCGTCGAGCCGGGCGATCGGATCGCCGGCCTTCACGATCTGCCCCTCCTCGACATAGATCTCCTCGAGGATCTGCTCGAGGGGGGAGCGGACGTCGGCGTTCTCCTCCGGGAGCACGTTGAACGGGCCCGCGATGCGCAGCTCCAGCCGGGTCGTGAACAGGATGGCGACGCCGACGGCGGCGGCGAGCGCGTAGGCCGGCCACAATCGCACCGGCTTCCGCTGTGGCCTTTCACGGATCGGCGCCGGAACGACGACCGCCTCGCTGACGGCCTGGTCTTTGGTTTCGACCAGCGCCCCCCTGCCGGACCTGCTCCCCGACTTGACGAGCGCTTCCGATCGGGGCTTTTCCCGGCGGGACGGCTCCCGGTCGGACGGACGCCTGCTGGATGCTTCTCGCATGGCTGCCTCCCCGATCGACGATGGTGTTCCCGATGATTCCCGGCGCTTCGTCTCCCTCCCCGCGTTCCCGAACAGGCGGCCGATCCGGCTGCGCATCCGGGCGGCCACCAGCGCGCAGGCGAGGAGGATCGAAATCGGCGCCCGGCTCTCGATGAAGTAGTCGCCCACGATCACGATGGCGAACACCAGGGCGGACCAGGAGAACGCGACGGCGGCGATGCCGTACGTCAGGTAGATGCGGCGGAGCCGGGGCGCGATCTCGTGGACGCGCTCCGTGGCCCGGCCGAAGAGCCGCTTGACGGCGTCGCCGATGTACCGGAACGACTTGCTGCGCAGGTTCGGGACGTCCAGCAGGTCGCTCAGCAGGTAGTAGCCGTCGAACTTGAGCAGGGGGTTGAAGTTCAGAAGGGTCTTGATCCCCGCGCTGCCCGCGACGATGAGGGCGACGAGGTGGATCCACGTCTCCGGATCGGTCAGACGCCACAAGAGCGTCGCCGCGGCCCACAGCGTCAGCTCGATGTACGGCCCCGCGAAGCCGACCCACAGCCGCTGGCGACGCTCCGGGAAGAGCCAGGCGTCGCTGACGTTGCAGTACAGGGCCGGCTGGAAGTAGAGGAGCATGAACCCCATCTCGTGCACGCTCCCCCCGTACCGCTTGCAGACGAGCCCGTGCGCGAATTCGTGCACGGAGACGAGCGCGAAGAGCACCGCCACGATGAACGGGATCGACGCCAGACCGGCGAGGTTCCCGATCTCCCGGCCCATGTCGAAGCGGTTCGTGATGGTCGTCCCGGCGGCCAGCAGGATGAGCCCGCCGGAGATCGCCAGGAACCACGGCGTGAACAGGAACCGCAGGCGCGGGACGAGGCGCTCGAGCATGCGGTCGGGATCCCAGAGCTTGAAGCGCAGGTACAGGGCACGGCCGCGGACCCATCCGGCCCTCGGCGCGCGGTCCGTTCCGGTCGCTTCGCCCGTCTCGAGCAGGTGCGACTTGAACAGGACCTTCACGAAGCCGGCGAGCGTCTCCATCGGGAGCGTCGCGCCGAACTCCGCCTCGGCCTTTTCGCGGATGGCCTCGAGGGAGGTTTCGCCGTCGAACTGCCGCGCGACGAAATACTCGGCTTCGCGCAGGCGGTAGAACTCCCCGGAGACGGGATCCTTGAGGACATAGACCGGACCGTCCGTCGCCGGCTGCGACTTGATTTCGAGATCGGGCCTGAGTCTCGGCGGGACCGAGTTCATCACTCCCCCGGTGGGCCGGATCCCAGACACCCGTTGGATGCGCCGGGCGCCTGGGACCGGTCGTCAAAGGCGTTCAGGGACTAACTGCAGTCGTTGCTGCCGCCTTTGGATCCACCGTCGCCGGAGGAGGCGTCCTTGGAGCCGCCGCCGTCGTCGCCGTCGTGATCGCAGTCGTCGCCGTCGTCGTCACCCCCGGATCCGCCACTGCTGGCGTCCTTGGAGCCGCCGTCGTCGTCGCCGTCGTGATCGCAGTCGTCGCCGTCGTCGTCACCCCCGGATCCGCCACTGCTGGCGTCCTTGGAGCCGCC
>Ga0111539_10007258_pt1 | contig 14195 bp, 12 predicted proteins | sample RhiMethybrSRZTD1_FD_79667 | JGI IMG/M metagenome (GOLD analysis project Ga0111539, IMG submission 79667) | Populus rhizosphere microbial communities from Tennessee, USA - Rhizosphere MetaG P. TD hybrid SRZTD1 (version 2) (version 2) | ecosystem: Host-associated > Plants > Roots > Rhizosphere >...
CCTGCAGGTCGAACGCGCGGCCGGCTTGAATCACCAGCTGCCGACGAAGCTTCGCGAGGGCCGAGTGCTCTCCGCGGTCTGGCGGGTCGCGCCCTGCCGCCGTTCGACCGGCACGCCGTCGGGTTATGCGTTGAGGTTCCTGGTGGATCCGCAGTTGTCCGCGGCCGAGGCCGTGGCGCCACGGTCGATCGAGGCGATGGCGGTCTAGGTCGTTCGTTTCTTTTGCCAGTACCGCGCCAGCCCTTGCCATAGCTGATCAAACGGCGCCGCCAGTTCCGTGGCGCGCGCCTCGTGTTCGGGCAAGGCCTTCCTGACATCCTGACGCATCCGCTCGACGAAGCGCCTGGCCAGCTCCTCGTCGGTTCCACCTGCGTCGATCATCTGTCGCGCGATCTCCGCCGCCGAGGCGACCGTGGTCCTGAACCGCGCGAGGTGCGCGCGAGCCGGTGAGACCGATCCGAAGTGCGTGAGGAACAACGAGACCGGCTGCCATGCATCGATCGTGTCGAGGCTGCGCTGCCAGGCGTCGATGTCGATGTCGGGCGGCGGCGTGGGCGCGATCAAATAATCCCCGCTCACCCGCACGCCGGCGGTATCACCGACATAGGCCACGCCGGTGTGTTCGTCGAGATAACTCACGTGATGCTTGGCGTGGCCGGGCGTATACGCGACCTTGAGCCCGGTCCCGGCCACCTCGAGCCGCTCGCCGCCGGTCACCACGGTCACCTGCCCTGCCGGCACCGGCAGGAACGCGCCCCACACCGCATCCATCTGATCGCCCCAGAGCCGCATCGCGCTGGCGAGCAGCTTCGCGGGATCGATCATGTGCGGAGCGCCGCGTTCGTGCACGAACACTCTCATGCCCGGAACGCGCTCGACGATCGTGCCGCACGCGCCGGCATGATCGAGATGAATGTGCGTGAGCAGGATGGTGCGGACGTCGCGCAACGTCAGGCCGCGATCGCGCAGCCCGCTTTCGAGCGCGGGCAAACACGACGTCGGACCCGGATCGATCAACGTGACGCCGTCGGCGCCCTGCAGGATGGCGGTGGCGATCACGCGCGGGCTGCCGCGAAACCGCAGATCGATGTAGTCGGCGCTCACTCGTTGAACGACAACATCTTCGTCGATTCGGCATAACGCCCGTCGGGCGTTGCCGGCAGGAAGACCTTGCAATCGTCGAGATCGCCGCCGTAGACGTGGAGCGTCACCGAGGCGCGCGACGGGCGCGCGTTGGCGAGCACGTGATGATCGGTGGGCGGAATCAGGCAGCCGGCCGATCCCGTGCCGGCAAGGAGCGACCCGATCGGCGTGACGCGGTAATAGCCGTCGGTCTCCTGCTGCACGAGGTACTGCGTCACCGCGATCTCGCCGTCGACCACGCCCTCGACACACCACAAGCCGCCATGGTCGTGAACCGCGGTCCCCTGCCCCGGGCCCCACGTCATGACGATCGCGGAATACCGTCCGCGCGGATCGCGATGCAACAGGCGCCGCGCATACGCGTCGGGACGCGGCGTCATGAACGCGCCCGGCAGCTTGAGCTTGCCGGAGCCGAGGATGTCTTCGAGATCGGCCTTCACCGCGGAGGTGATCGCCGTGGCTGATCCAGCTTCAACGGAACGATCGAGCCGGGCAATCAGTTCGCCGAGCCCCGGACACACGGCTTCAGTAGTATTCAAGACCTCAAGTCCTCAGGACCTCACTTCTTCAAGTGGGTCTCGAACAATTTCAGGATGCGCTTGTATTCGTCGGCCCAGCTCGTGGCTTCGACGAAGCCGTGATCCTCGACGGGATACACGGCGAGCTCCCAGTTCTCTTTCCGCAATTCTATCAGGCGCTGCGCGAGCCGAATCGAATCCTGGATGTGGACGTTGACGTCGACCATGCCGTGCGCGATGAGCAGCGGCGCCTTGAGGCCTTCGGCGAAATAGATCGGCGAGCTCTTGCGATACGCCTCTGCATCGGTCTGCGGCTCGTTCAGGATGTTCGAGGTGTAGCCGTGGTTATAGTGCGCCCAGTCGGTCACCGGCCTCAGCGCCGCGCCGGCGGCGAACGTGTCCGGCGAGGTGAAAAGCGCCATCAGCGTGATGAACCCGCCATAACTGCCGCCGTACACGCCGATGCGCCCGGCATTGGCCTTCTGCGCCTTGACGAGATACGCGGCGCCGTCGACCACGTCGTTTAGATCGTGGCCACCCATCCAGCGATAGATCGCGGTCCGCCAGTCTCGGCCGTAGCCGGCGCTCGCACGATAGTCGGGATCGAGCACGACGTAGCCTTTCGACGCGAGCACGTGATGGAACATGTACTCGCGGTAGTACGACGACCAGTACTTGTGCGCGTTCTGCGCGTAGCCGGCGCCGTGGACGAACACCACGGCAGGCGCTTTCGGATCGCGCTTCGCGCCGACCATCTCCGGCGTGTAGAGCCGGGCGTAGACATCCTTCCCGTCGCGAGACTTATAGGTGATGAGCTGCGGCTCGACCCACTGATAGGCGGACCATTCCGCCGACGGACTGGTCGTGACCTTCGTCGCCGATGCGCCGGCGCGGTTCGGCATCAGGAATACTTCGGGCGGCCGATTGGACGAGGACGACACGAGTCCGAACATCGTGTTGTCGGGAGAGATCGCGCCATCGTGGCTGCCGGTCTGCGACGTGAGTTTCGTCCGCGCGCCGCCGTCCACACTCATCGAGTACACATGCCGCTCGCCGGGATGCACTTCGGTCGATCGGAAATAGAACGTGCTGCCATCCGGCGAGAGCTCGACGTTGTCGATCTCGAACGAGCCGGTCGTCAGCTGCTTCTTCATTGGCGACGACGCCGTGGCATCCACGGTGTAGAGATGCATCCACCCGTCGTGCTCCGCGAGGAACCACACGCGCTTGCTGTCGGGCAGCCAACCCTGGCCTCCGTCACGGACCCACGCGTCGTCCTTGATGTGGTCGAGGACTCGTGTCTTGCCGGTCGCGGGATCGATCACCGCCAGCCAGCGCTCGGTGTTGTCGGCCGAGCGGATCGACGTCACCGCGATGCGGCCGTCGGGCGAGAGGATTGGGTTGCCGAAGCGAACGTCGCGCTTCGGCGCCGGATCGGGCTTGCTCGCGGGCCGCGGCTCGTCGCCGAATGGCGGCTTCGGAATCGCGATCGGGTCGCTGGCGCCCTCGAGTCCGACCCACATCGCTTCACCGCTCTCGAGATTCAGGGCGGCAATGCGGCGCCGATCCTGGGCGTCGCCCACGAAGGTGCGCGCCTGGATTTCTTCCGTGAAAGACGACTCGCTCACGAATCGCGGCACCTGCGCGGTGCGTGACTGCGCGCGATCGTTGACGACGAGCAGCGCGAACTTGCCGTCGCCGGTCACCGCGGCATCGGCGATATTCTGGCGCTCGCCGATTTCAAACTTCGGCAGCGCGCGGGCGCGATCGAGCTCCTCGCGGCGCTTGCGGCGAGCCGCCTCCTGCTCGACCCAGTCGAGCAGCTTCACTTCCTCTTCCTTGATGAACTTCTGGCTGTCGGTAGCGCGCGGATCGGCGCGGCGGGCCGAGACATCCGTCAACTGCACGATGCCGGCGGCGCCGACACTTTCCACCGGCACGATAAAGAGGTTGTTGTCGCGCACGAAGGTCACGTGCGTCTCGCCGCGCGCCCATCGCGGGCTTGATTCGTTGCCCGTGGTGCGTGTCACGTCGATGCGCTTGCGCGTCACCGTGTCGATGATCACGATGTCGCCGCGATCGACGCCGAGAATGCGCCGGCGTGCGGCATCCCACTGGCCGTTGGCCGGCGGCGCCATGCGGCGCTCGGCCTCGCTGAGCCGCTTCGGCGCCCCTCCCTCGCGGCCCACGACCCACGTCGATGCCTGATCCTCCTTCGCAATGAGCCAGTCGAAATACAACTCCTTCGAATCGCCAGACCACCGCAGGTTGTTCGGCGGATTGCCGACCAGCTCGGGCCCGCGCATGATGCTGTCAACGGTCAGCGCAAACGGCTTCGATCCGTTTTGCGCTTGCGTCGACACCGAGACCGCTGTGAGTCCGAGCACGCACAAAATCAGGAATGGCTTTTTCATAGGGGTCGATAGGCTGCAAACAACAGTTGATCGCGGATCTTCCCGTCTTTGATCGCGCTTTGCCGGAGGTGGCCTTCGCGCACGTAACCGGACTTCTCCAGTACCCGCAACGACGCGACGTGATCGGCAAACGCCATCGCAAACAGGCGCGTGAGCTCGAAGCGCTTGAACGCTTCGGCGGTCACCGCCGTCAAGGCCTCAGTGGCGATGCCGCGTCCCCAGAACGTCTCGCCCAGCCAGTAGCCGACCTCCGCGGAGACGCGTTCGACATCGGTCTGAAATTCGACGCCGATGCCGCCAACGGCCTCGCCGCCAACCTCGATGGCCCATGCCGTGGGCGTGGACTGCGTCGTAATCCGGCCGAGGAAGGCCTGCGCCTGCTCGATCTCATACGGGAACGGAAAGCGATCGCGAAGATGCATCGACACGCGCCGGTTATTGGCGTGATGCTGCAGCGAGGCGGCGTCGCTCTCGGCCCACGGACGGATGATGCAGGACTTCAACGGTAAGCGCATGAGGAATAACGAAGAACAAATGACGAAGAACAATCAAGAGCGCCGGCGTTTCGTGCTTTGTTCCTGGTTATTTTATCGAATCACCAACTCAGGAGGGCCCGCCAAACCGAGGTTTGCCCGCAGCACGCGATTTCCACCCGTGGCGCGGGCCTCGCGCAGCGCGTGACGCGCCGCCTTGATGAGATCGAGCTCCTCCCACGCCGATTCGCGCTGCGGAACGGCCGTGGCGGTGGCGACCGATGCGGTGACGACGCCGGACGGCGCATCCTTGGCGGCCGGCATTTTCAGGGCCTCAACGGCTTGCCGGACCTGCTCGGAGATGTTGAACGCGCCGGGGCCGTCGGTCGATGCCAGCACGAGCGCGAACTCGTCGCGGTGGTAACGGGCGACGAGATCACCCGGCCGGCCGACAATGCCGGCGAGCGCACGGCCGACCGCCTTGAGCACTTCGTCGCCCGCCTTGCGGCCGAACTCGCGGTTGTAGGCACGGAAGTGATCGATGTCGATGAAGATCAGCGTCAGCGGCAATCCGTCGCGGCGCGACCGCCGCCACTCACGTTCGAGGAATTCAAGGAACTGCTCGTGATTCGCGACGGCCGTGAGCGGATCTTCCGTGCTCAACCGCTGGAGTTGTATGCGAGCCGACTCGAGCTCCGTCGTACGCGTTTCGAGCGCACGTTCGAGCTCCGCGTTGCGGATGGCCAAACGTTGCCTGGTGACATACGCCCACACGCCGAACGCTGCCAGTGCTCCGATCAGCGCCGCGATCAGCGGCAGCCAGTCCTGCACTCGTCCCTCCACTTGTGTACGCCTTGTTGAACGGTAGGGCATTCTAACCCGGCCGTGGCGAAGCCGAGAGTATGATCTGTGACCGAGGAGTGGTGATGAAGCGTGCAGTCCTGATTGCGCTCTGCCTTGGGACCGTGGCGTGTATGAAACCGGCCGAGCCGGCGGCGCCCGCGAAGGCGTCCGAGTCGGGTTTGGAACCGGCGACGTTCGATCGCGGCGTCCGTCCACAGGATGATCTCTTCCGCCATGTGAACGGCGTGTGGCTGACCAAGACGGAGATTCCCGCCGACAAGGCGACGTACGGAGCGTTCGACATTCTCTTCGACAAGGCCCAGGCCGATCTCAAGGCCATCGTCGAAGAAGCGGCGAAGTCGCCCAACCGGCCTGCCGGATCCGACGCGCAGAAGATCGGCGACTTCTACGAGAGCTTCATGAACGAGGCGCGCGCCGAACAGCTCGGCATCACGCCGCTCGAGGCGGAGCTCGACGCGATCGACGCGATCAAGACGAAGACCGACCTCGCCCGCCACTTCGCGCATTTCTTCAAGCTCAATTTGATCAATCCGATCGTCGGCTACGTGGACGGCGATGCGCAGCAGCCCTCCAACGACATCCTCTACGTCTTCCAGGGCGGCCTTGGCCTGCCCGATCGCGACTACTACATCAAGAACGACGACAAGCTGAAGGAGTACCGCGAGAAGTATGTCGGCTTTGTCGGCAACATCCTCGGCCTCGCCGGCGATGCCAACGCCGGCAAGTCCGCGCGCGAGATCTTCGTGCTCGAAACGCGCCTGGCGCGCGCGCATTGGACCAACGTCGAGAACCGCGATGCGGTCAAGACCTACAACAAGGTCCAGGTCGCCGATCTGACGAAGCAGTTTCCAGGTTTTGATTGGGATACCTGGACGAAGGAGTTGGGCGTCAGCAGTGTCCCGGCGCTCGTGGTCAACCAGCCGAGCTATCTGAAGGCGCTCGCATCGACGGTGAACGAGTTGCCGGTGGATGCGTGGAAACCATATTTGAAGGCCTCGCTGCTGAACGGCTTCGCGCCGTATCTCAACAAATCGCTCGTCGATGCCGAATTCGGCTTTTACAACACCACGCTCCGCGGCGTGAAGGAACAGCAGCCGCGGTGGAAGCGCGGCGTCAACGCGGTGAACGGCAATCTCGGCGAGATGCTCGGCAAGCTGTATGTCGAGCGCCACTTCAAGCCCGAAGCCAAGGCCCGCATGGAAGCGCTCGTCGCCAACCTGCGAGAGGCGTATCGCGTCGGCATCGACAGGCTCGAATGGATGGGGCCCGAGACCAAGAAGCAGGCGCAGGAAAAGCTCGCGAAGTTCACGCCGAAGATCGGCTATCCCAACAAGTGGCGCGACTACTCGAAGCTCGAAATCAAGAAGGACGATCTCGTCGGCAACATGATGCGCGCCTTCGAGCACGAGAACAATTACCAGCTCGGGAAGGCGGGCAAGCCGATCGATCCCGAGCAATGGGGCATGACGCCGCAGACGATCAACGCGTACTACAACCCGGTCAGAAACGAGATCGTCTTCCCCGCCGCGATCCTGCAGCCGCCGTTCTTCAATCTCGAGGCGGACGATGCCGTGAACTACGGCGGCATCGGCGCGGTGATCGGCCACGAGATGGGTCATGGCTTCGACGACCAGGGCCGGCAATTCGATGCCACCGGCGCGCTGCGCGACTGGTGGACGAAGACCGACGCGGCTGAATACGAGAAGCGCGCGAAGGTGCTCGTCGAACAGTTCAACGAGTTCGAGCCGCTGCCCGGGCTGCACGTCAACGGCGCGCTCACGCTCGGCGAGAACATCGCCGATTTGACCGGTCTCGTCATCTCGCGACAGGCCTACCTGCTCTCATTGAAAGGCAAAGAGGCGCCGTCGATCGACGGCCTCACCGCCGATGAGCGCTTCTACATGGGCTGGGCGCAGTCGTGGAAGGAAAAGGAGCGCGACGAGTCGCTGCGCCAACAGGTGCTGACAAACGTACATTCGCCGGCGATGTATCGCGCCAACGGACCGATTCGGAATATTCCTGAGTTCTACGCGGCGTTTGGCGTGAAGGAGGGAGACAAACTGTTTCTCCCTCCCGATCGCCGCGTCAAGATCTGGTAGCTAGAACGTCGAGTTTCTGAACGTATCGCAGGCCTTGAAGTCGCCGGACTGCAGGCCACGGCGCAGCCAGCCGGCGCGCTGTTGCGAGGTTCCGTGCGTAAAGCTTTCAGGCGATACGCGTCCGCCGGTCAGGCGATCGTCACCGATCGCCGCGGCGGCGGAGAGTCCTTCATCCACATCACCGGGATCGAGCAGCTGCTTCTTGTTCGCGTGATGACCCCACACGCCGGCAAGGCAGTCGGCCTGCAATTCGAGCTGCACCGAGAGCGCGTTGGCGCGGCCGCTACCACTCTGCTGCGCTTCCTGCACCTGCCGATTGATGCCGAGCAAAGTCTGGACGTGATGGCCGACCTCGTGCGCAACGACGTAGGCCTGCGCGAAATCCCCGGGCGCGCCGAAGCGCCGATCGAGCTCACGGAAGAACGACAGATCGAGATAGACCTTTTGATCGTTCGGGCAATAGAACGGTCCGCTCGCCGAAGAAGCGGAGCCGCACGCTGATCGCACCGAATCCTCGAACAGGACGAGCACCGGCTCGCGATACTGGCGTCCGGCCGAGGAGAACACGCGTCCCCACGTCTCTTCCGTATCCGCCAGCACAACCGCAATGAACTCGGCCGCCGGGTCGTTCGACGGCGCCCCGGTTGGGACGCTTTGGGTTTGCTGGGGAGCCGATTCCTCGACCATGTTGAGCAAGGCGAGGGGATTCGTTCCCGTTAGACACGACACGGCGAGCACGAGCAGCAGTGTGCCGATGCCACCAGCGCCGATGGTGCCGGCGCCAAGGCCCCGGCGGTCCTCAATGTTGGTACTGCGACGTCCACCTTCCCATCTCATGCCGGGAAGGTATGCCAGAAACGAGCCAGACCGGCCCGTTGAGCTGGGATTACTTCACGGGCACCGTGATCCACCCGGTTTCGGGTGACCACGACTGGACGTCGCGGGGGCCGTTCTTGAATGGGCAATGCGCGCGATCGTGATCGATCTTCTTCTCACGCTCGAGTCGATCGTGGTTCTCCCAATAACGCTGGCTGAACGACGCGCTCACCAGATCGAGCGACGTCGTGAATTCGTAGATCGCATCCGCGGCGCCCTGGCCATCGAGCGGCGCCATTTCGATGGTGCGCACGGTCAGGCGATCGCCGGTCCTCTCGACGATCGCGCGATTGAATCGCGATTGCGTCACGAGGTTGATCTCGCTGCGCGGCATGACCACCATTTTGAGCGGCGGCTGGCTCGCGCAGTTCTCACAGTGGTGCGGTGATCCTTCCGGCTCGGGAGCCTGGCCGTCGAGCTGACGCGGATCGAGGAGGCCCACCATGCCGCCATTCTTCGATTCGAGGAATCCGCCGAACACCAGCCGATCGCGTGACAGCCAGTGCAGCTGTTCGATCCAGCCGTGACTCACGTAGGTTCCCAACCGATTACCGTCGTCATCAAGAATCGCGACGACGCTCGGACTCCACACCCAGTGATGGGCGGCAACGGCGAGGCGCACGGGCGCGCCGTCGAGGACGCTGAATGCCGTGAGCGCCCACGGCGGGCCGAAGTTCTGGCCACCGAAACGGAAGTTGTCGAAGAAACGGAATGTGAACCGCGTCTCGCCATTTCCGTCCAGCGACGTGAACTCACCGCCATCGCCGGCGTTGTCGGTACGGCCGATGCGTTGCGACGTCAGATAGTAAACGTGCGGTTCGCGTCCTGGCAGAACGCGGACCGAGTCGCTCGTTGCGCTCTTGATGTGGCGATACTGCCCGTCGAGGCGATGGACCCAGAGCTCGCGGCCGTCACCATCCACGGCCGTCACGGCCTGCTCGTCCAAATGAATCTTCAGGTTCGCGGCATCGGCGCGCGGACGCTGAATCCACCATCCGGAGAAGAGTGCGATGATCAGGGCCGCCGGCAGGGCGACCCAGAGCCAGCGCGGTCGGCCCGATGGGCCGCCCGGCTCAGCGGCCTGGGTATCCTGACCGGAAGTGGATTGCAGCCAGGCGTGGATTTCGCCGGTGTAGGCGTAGACCGAAGTGCCCCTCCCGCCGGGGACTCGATGCACCGGCAGGCCGCGATCCCGTTCCCATCGCCGGACGGTGCCCGCGTCTTTCCCAAGGTATGCGGCGATCGCCTTCCACGAATCGAGGCGTTCGCCGTTTGGTGCGCCGACGCCGGTCATTACAAACCCTATTTTCACGTGGAATGAGCGCTAATGCACGCATTTGCCGGTTGAGAGACCCCGCCCGTCCCAGCGATTCTTGCCGCATGACTTTCGTACCCATGCGGGCAAATGACAAATCGGAGCGGAAAATGGCCCCTTCACGCAAGATCACGCTGACACCGCGCGAAGAGGAGATTGTCAGGGCCGTCCTTGCCGCGAAAACCAACAAGGACATCGCCGAGGAACTGGGGATTTCCGAACAAAGCGTCAAGAACCGGCTGACGAAGCTTTATCGAAAATTCGGTGTCACGAGCCGCTTACAATTGATGAGGTTACTGCTCACCACCCACTTACGCTGATGCCCCTGTTGATCGCCCTGCTCGTCGCCGCGATGGCTTTGTCGCAACCGAAGCCACAGTTGCGTATCGTGGTGATCGAGGGCGAGGGCGCCGTCAACATCATTCAACAGAAGACGGCGGTGGCGCCGGTCGTCGAAGTGCGCGATCAGAACAACCTGCCGGTTGGCGGCGCCACGGTGACGTTTACGATCCAGGGCGGCAAGACCGCGGCGTTCGCAGGCGGATCGCAAACGCTGACGGTGACGACGAACGCGGCGGGACGCGCGGTGGCGGCAGCCGTGAATCCCCTCAGTAGCGGCACCGTCCAGATCCAGGCGGCCGCAGCGTTCCAGGGTGAGACTGTCGCAGCGACGATCACACAGACCAACGTGATGACCGCGGCTCAAGCCGGCGCAACGGCGGCATCTGCTGGTGGCGGCGCAACGGGAGGCGGAGGCGGACTGAGTGGCGGCGCGATTGCCGGCATTGCCGGCGGCGCCGCCGCGGCAGCGGGGGCCGTGGTGGTCACGCAAAAGAGTGATGAAGGCGGTGACGGCGAGACTCGCGCGAGCGTCGACCCGGCCGTTCAGGCGGCGGTCGGCGTCTACACGCTGCAAACGGTGAATGGCGCCGGCATGCCGGCGGTCACGGTGTCGAGTCCACCGGCGACGTGCGCGGTCGTGACCGACAACGCCACGTTGACGCTGACGGCAAACGGCACCGAGCGAAATTACGAGGTCACGGAAACATCGCGAACGGATTGCCGCATCGGGGGGAACACGAATTTCCGCAGCAGCACCGGCGGCACGTGGACGGTGTCCGGCAACACGATCACGTTCACGGCCAACGGCGACAATTTCCTTCTCGATGCGGCTACGCTAAGCGGCTCCACTCTGAGCATGACGGCGCGGCCGCCCCACATCGACGCCGGACGCGAAGCGCCGCGCGTCAATACCGTTTGGCGGAAGTAAGCTCGCTCGACATGTCGCCGTTGAACGTGCGTTCGTTGGTGCCGTCGAGAATGCGTTCGACGGCCTCCACGCCCTGCATCACCGAGTGGTCCTGGTTCGAGACCTCGTACTTCCACGCGCCGAACCGGCCGCGGCTGTAGATGTCGGCGGCGTGAAGCCACTCCTCCGCTTCGCCTAGCACCTCGTCGCGGCCGAGCCATGGTGTGGGATAGCCGTGCTCGAGCCGTCGATGCCAGCGGCTCACCACCTGCGTGCGATCGAGAAAGCCGCAGCGCTCGAAGGCATCCACGACCTCATCGACGACCCTGTTGACCGCAACCGGCTTCTCCGGCGATTCGCTGATCTCCGCCATCAGCGACCAGTGCCCAGGCGGCGCGTTGTTCGGCGAATAGTTGCTGAACACCGTGGCGCGATAGAAGGGCGACTGCGGTTCCGGGAAGTAGATCCAGCACTTGGTTTTCAGCGCGTCGGGAACGCCGCCCGTGATGCCCACACCGACGATGTGGCTCGATGAGTGCACGAACCGTGGCGCGAGCGCTGTGATCCTCTCCGGGCCGTCGATCGTCATCAGCAGACGATCGAGCGGCATCGTTGAAATCAAGGCGTCGTACTCGATCGTCTCGCCCGCCGCGGTTTCGATCCTCCGCTTGCGCGTGTCGACGCGCGCGATCGCGCGATCGAAATGCATCTGCTTGTGCGGCAGGAGGTGTTGCACGGCCTTCCAGATCGCGCCGGTGCCGCCATGCAGCGGAAATCGAAACGTCGAATTCGGGCCCCAGCTCACGTCGTCTCGTTGCAGCGCGATGTTGTCGAGGATGCGCTGCAGGTTGACGGTCGCCACACGCTCCCCCATCCACGACACGTTCAGCGCCGAGGGATCGTAGGCCCACACCTTCCGGTTGTACGGGAACAGGAACGCATCGCAGATGCCCTGTCCGAACGATCGCAGCAACCATTCGCGGAACGTCGCCGCTGGTGCCCCGGACTGCGAATGCTGCAGAGCCTTCAGGCCTTCGACGCAGGCGTTGAGCTCGGCTTCCGGCAGGCGCCAGATGTTGTTCTGGAACGGATACGGAATCCAGCGATCGCGCATCCACACCCAGGCTTCGCGCACGTGCTCGACCCAGGCATCGCCGAGCGCCCGATCCATCAGCTCATCAAAGTAGCGGTAATGGGAAAACAGCACGTGGCCGCCAAGGTCCCAGGTGAACCCCTGCGCATCGATGACCGAAGAAGCAAGACCGCCGGCGCCGGGCGCGGCCTCATACAGCGACCAGTTGCGATGCTCCCTTTCGTGCAGCCGCCATGCGGCGCCGAGTCCGGTTGGCCCCGCGCCGAGGATGACAATGCGATCAGCGGACACGGCGAATGAGCCCGAGCATCTGTCCCAGTCCCCTGGCGCAGAATCTCAGCAGCTTGAACTTGCGCAGCGTGACCTCTCCGGTATCGCGTTCCTTGTGGGTCACGTCGATCTCGAGGATGTTGTAGCCGCGCGACTTGGCGGCGATGGCCAGGAACAGCGAGGGCGCGAGCGTGCCATCCGGCACGCAGTCGCGGGCGCCGGTCCAGACGGCGCGCCTGAACAATTTATACGGAGCGTTCGCATCGCGAAGATTGATGCGGAACAGCACGTTGACCGAATGCCGGATCAGCCTCGAGAGATAGAGGCGGAAGACCGGATCGTAGCGGCGGCGCCGCACGCCGAATACGGCATCGCGGCCGGCCATGACTTCGGTCCATGCCGCCTTGAAGTTGTCGAGGGGGATTTGCCGATCGCTGTCGATCAGAAAGACATATTCACCGGTTGACGCCTTCAAGCCGGTCAGCAGCGCCGCACCATGTCCGCCATTCGGTTGGTGGATGACCCTGATTCGCGGATCGCTCGCCGCGGCGGCATCGAGCAAACGCCCGGTGCCGTCGCGCGATCCATCGTCGACCACCACAAGCTCGGATTCAGGAATCAATGACAGGACGCAGTCTTTGACCTCATCCACCGCGGCGACAATCGCGCCTTCCTCGTTGTAGACGGGCATGATCACGCTCAGCCGCGGGGACTCAGTCACCGACCCGGACCTCCTTCAACCAATGCCGGGCGGCGCCGAGCGGAAACAGCAGCGGCACAACGAGGCTGAGCCACGCGGGCGCGCCAATCAAGGTTCCGAGATTATCGGCGAAGCGCTGTTCCTTGAGGCGCACGAGGTAGAACGATTCGGCCGGCGTCAGGGTATCCGCGGGCGGATCGATCGCGATCGCGGTGACGCCGAGCATTACCACCATCGACACAACGAGCAGCACGAGGCCGGGCTCGGGCCAGCGCTTGATGCCGTACGCCGCGGCGAGTCCGATGAACGGCAATGCCGGCGACAGGTAGCGCGGCCCGAACGCATTGCCGCCGAACGCCATGTAAAACGACGCCACCTGGACCAGGATCAGCGCCGTCACGGCGAACACCATGATCGCGATCGCGCGTTCCTTGCGGAACAACTCGAGCAGGCCGGCGACCGACAGGATCAGTATCGGACACCAGAAGAACAAGCCGCGATACTGGCCGATGAAAAGCGCGAGCATCACTTCGAGGTTGGGCAGGTTGAAGCCCATGGAGTTGCTGGTGGAGATCTCCGGAAAGTTGGCGTTGGCGCCATAGCTCACGGACAAGGGCGATCCCGTCGTCAGGTAATTGTTCGCGAGAATCAGGATCGCCGCGGGGATGGTAGCCAGCCCGAATCGCCACATGCGCGGCAGTCCCCTGTATCCAAGATACAGTCCGATGATCGCGCACGGAATGACCGCGGGATACTCGGACGCCACCGCAAAACCGGCGGCGAGGCCGGCCGTGTAATCGCGCCGTGGCGATGGTGCGCTCAATGCCGCCCGGAGCGCGATGGCGAGCAGCCCGATCGTTCCGGCGTGCGCGAAGAGCGACGTCGCATACGGCCACGTCAGCGACCCGAGGAACAGGCCGAACGTGGCGATGACGGCGGTGAGCGGATCGAATCGCTCGACGAGCAGCGCAAAGAACGCGACTCCACCAAGCGCGGCCAGCAAGCCGACGGATCCGGCGGTGGCGATCCATTCCGACACTCGCCACGCCGGCTGCGCATCCGGATCGGACCCGAGCATCCGCTGCATCCACACCGTCACCGCGAACGCCGGAAGCGCCGCCACCACCATCGCCGGCGCCTTCTCGCTGTAATAGTGGCCCTCGATGAAGGCCTTGTCGCCG
>Ga0111539_10007259_pt1 | contig 14194 bp, 13 predicted proteins | sample RhiMethybrSRZTD1_FD_79667 | JGI IMG/M metagenome (GOLD analysis project Ga0111539, IMG submission 79667) | Populus rhizosphere microbial communities from Tennessee, USA - Rhizosphere MetaG P. TD hybrid SRZTD1 (version 2) (version 2) | ecosystem: Host-associated > Plants > Roots > Rhizosphere >...
CGGACCCGCCGTATCCCGTGAGCATCAGCAACGCGCTGCAGGAGCACTTCGAGCGCGTTCGCACGCATGTCAGGTAGCTGGGTTGCTGGCTGTTGGGTGCCCTGGTCAACGCTTTTCCAGAAGCGAAGCGACCGAGCGACCCAGCTACTCAGCGACCAAGTCAATGGCGTTTGAAGAACTGCACCGCCCGTTCATGCTTCTCGGCGGCCGCGCGGCTGCCGAACGTGCCGAGGTTTCTGCGACGTCCGGTCTTCGGATCCTTCTTGCGTGAATAGAGGCGGTACTCGCCGGACTTGAGCTTGCGGATCATGCCAACATCCTCTGCTGCGAATCATCGCAACAGAGGTGCCACACGAACACCTTGGACCACACCACAGGTCTGCCGTCGAGATCGAATCGCGGCCCGACGTAATCGGGCGGCTGATCCGGTCGCAGCAGGAGCGTCGTGAACATGAAGGTCATCGCATCGCGGGCCGCGTCGAGCCGCCGCGCATCGGGCGCTGCCGGTAATTCCTGTTGCTCCCGCAGCAACGCCACTGCCGATGACACGCGTCGCTCCAGCATGGGAACGTGTCCTCAGGGTCGCGTGATCTCCAGCGTGGCTCGATATTCGTCAGGAGAGATCGTCCGGCTGCTGAACGGATACGGCTGCAACTGCACGAGCGAGAATCGCACGGAGTCGTGTGTCGCGGACGCGAGCGACGCGTTCCCAGTGTGGAGCTGATACGCCATCGTAGAATTGCCGCTGGAGGCGCGGACCTCCACGAGCGCATCGCCGCCGAGGATGCACAGCGCGTCGGCCGGGCAGCGTGAATCGCCGGTGACGGCGACAAACTGCAACCGCACGTTCGATCCTGCGACGGTTGCAACCTGGCTCGGCGCGAGGGTGACTTGCTGGTTGAACGGAACGGTCGGACCGGTTGGACTCTTTTCGACACAGGCTGTCACGACCAGGAGACAGACTGCGATGGCGAGCACTCGCATGATGAGGCGCTGAGCAGAGGTTGTACCAACGCCGGACAACTCCCAACTCGCTTCGCCCGAACCAGTTCCAGCGGATTGGGAGTTGGGAGTTAATTCAGCCTACCAGCCAGGCCGAAGGAGCATCGTCATCGTCCACCCGGCACCAGGGCGATCGAAGGGACGCGACGCGGTCATCTCGAAGACGATGCCGCCGAGGTTGGCTCGGGCACCCGCACCGACACTGCGGAAACGATCGAAATCGCGACCGGTGCCGCGACCACGCGTCGACAGGAACCCTGCATCGGCATACGCGATCGCTTCAATCGGCAAACCGCCGTAATCGAGCTTGCCGGTGAACAGTCCGCGTAGCGGTGCGCGCAGCTCGAGGTTGAAGACATCCATCCGGCTGCCGGTGAGCTCGTCGACGATCGAACAGGCCGTGGCCGTGCGACCGCATTCCCCCGCGGCGTACGATCGCAGGTCGTATCCGCGAACGAGCGCCTCGAATCCGACGAGCAGAGGCGTGAGGCGCGGATCGTTTGCCCCTGGCCCGTATCGACCAAAATGCTGGATTCGTGCTGCGATCGTCACTGGCCGCAGCGGCATCATGTAACGGCGGGCGTCGACGCGAACATCCGCAAAGTTCAACGCGCCGAATACAGGCTCGACCGACAGGCGCAGCCGCTGTCCGGCGAGTGGACTTGTCGGTCCCAGGACCGCCGTGTCGTAGACGAACGCCGCGCGCGTTTCGGCCAGACGCACCGCAGGACCTGCCGGCGTTTCGGACAGCTCCTGGCTGACGACCTTTTGCGCGACGGGATCCGTCACGCGCGAGATGGTCTGCCATTCGAAACCGGTGCGGCGGACACCGACTCCCAGCTCGAATCGTCGCGCGCGATCGATGTTGTAGCGCGCCGACAGGCCGCCCCACTGATGCGAGTAACGCAGGCTCGACGTGTCGCGCGTGATGAGCGACCCGTTGGTCTCCATCGCGCGTCGTGCGCCGTAGAAGCGCGCCGGCTGGAAGCCTGCGCCGACGCCCCAGTTCCATTGCCCGCGCCGATTCGAGTACGCCACCTGCCCTGCGAAATCATCGATGTTGGTTCCCACGCGAACCAGGGTCTGCAGGCTCCGGTCGCGCAACGTATCGCTCAACGTGAAACCGAACGTGCTCTGGACGATTCCTCCAAACGCGTTCCCGGTCGAGGCGCCGATTTGCGGTTCGGCAATGGACTCGACGCGCAGGCGATCGTCGTACTTGGCGATGGTGAAGCCAGCGTCTGATGGAAGACCGGTGCGCGGATCGGCAATCATTCGCGCAACCGTCGGCGGGCTGTCGGCGATCGCAGCTTGCGCCCCCGAGGGCAACTGATCGGCAGAAAGCGAAGCGGCCGCGACGTCGACCACGGCACGCGCGGGTCCATACGGCTTCACTGGCGTCGCCATCGCGATCGCCTTGAATTCGGAGAGCGTGTGAATCTGGTAGCGGCCGCGGCTGTAGACGGAGAACGCGATCGCGCCCGTTCGCGACGCCACGCCAAGCGCCGGGCTGGTGGCGGTGATGCCGCTCACGCCGCCCGCCACGTGCGTCACCTGACTCAGCGCGCGGGTGGCAAGCTCCATCCGATACACGTTGCTGATGCCGTCCCGATCGCTCACGAAGTAGAGCGCGTGTCCCTGCGGGCCCCACTGCGGATTGATCTGCTTGACGCGCTCCGCGTCCTCGACGAGCGGTTTCACCAGCCCGGTCTGCAGGTCGAGCAGTCCAATGCGCAGGGAGCCGAATCGCAACGCGTCGACGTCGCTCGTGAAGCGATCGGTCGCAAACGCAATCGTCTGGCCGTCCGGCGACCAGGCCGGATGGAGGTCGGCGAACACATCGGCCGTCAGTTGCCGAAGCTCGCCCGTCTTCAGCGTGTAGACGTAGAGGTCGGACACGCCGCCCTTCAACGCTGAAAAGACAATGCGCGATCCGTCGGGCGACCAGCTCGGATTGTAGACCTCGCCCAGATCGCGCAGCGGGATCTCGCGCCGCCGTTCGCCATTGCCTGTGTTCACGATGACGAGCACGGGGAACCCGTTGCTGAGCGCGGCCATCGCAAACCGTTCCCCAGTTCGATCCCACGCGCCCGACGAGTGGATGTACTGCAGACTGTCGAAGTGAGGATCGGTCGCCGTGCCGACGACCTTGCGGACGACCTTTCCGTCTCTCGTCGCCATGTACAAGTCGAGTGACAGGTGATCGCGCTCGGAGAGGAACATCACCGACAATCCGTCAGGACTCAAGGCCGGCGAGACTTCGACGCGGCTGTCACCGCCGATGCGTTTCGCGTCGGTCAGCGGCGCGTCGACGGCCGCTTCGACCGAGGCGTGCCACTCGGCCGTGAGATCGTCGGCGCTGAGCTTGGTGACCTCGACGATTCGCGCGATCACGCCGCGCTGCTTCGAGCGAAGCACCGCGGGAATGATCTGATCGCCGAACCGCGAGCCGAGATAGGACCACAGCGCGTGCCCGAAGCGGTAAGGGAAGTAGCGCGGGTCGTCGAGCTTCTGCAGCGTCGGGAGCTGATGATGCCGCGCGGCATCGCGCATCCACATCGCGGTGTTGGCGTTCTGCGGGCCGAGCGAGAGGTACTCCGCCATTCCCTCGATGAACCATCCCGGAAGCTCGAACGCGTTCTGTTTCGAGCGGCGCGCGATATCGATCTGGAAGGCGTGGGCGATCTCGTGGCCAAGCACATGATCGGTTTCACCAAGACCGGCCGCGAACGGAAGCGCGATGCGCCTTTTCGTTCGTTCGGTGAACCCGCCTGTGCCTTCGTTCACCGCACCGGGGGTGACGTTGGTCTGCGCGAAATGCGGATGACTGGCGTAAAGGATGAGAGGCTGGCGCTGCGTGAACGTGTGGTCGAACAGCCGTGAATAGCGCGCGTACCACCGCTCCGCCATGCGCGCGGCCTGACGCGTGGCCGCTTCCTCATCCTCGTAGTAATAGATGTCGAAATGCTCCGTCTGGAGCAGACGGAAATCGAGATGGTCGTAATAGACCTTGTTGCGACCGAAATACTGAGCATCAGCCGCGCCCGCGCCGGACAATACGGCGCAGAGCACGAGCGGCACGACGAACCACCGCATCATGGAAACCCCAGAGATTTAGTTGGGAAAGGGTCGTCAGTCTATCACGTACACGAAGGAGATCGCGTTTGCGCCGTCGCGGAGCCCGTGGGCCGCGTCCACGCGCACGACGCCGGGGAAGGCGAGGAGGGAGAACCGTGCCCCGACTCCGACGTCGGTATCGGCGCGAGGCGATCGATTCATCAGCCCGCTGACGCGAGCCGTATCGACAAACGCGGCCGCGCCCACACGAACAACGGGGAGGACGCTGCTCCACCAATGCTGAGCTTCCGCGGACGCGTGGACCATCCCGCGTCCGAGCCGATCGACGTTCAGTCGGCCATCCGTGAGGATTGGGTGCGCACGCAGCAGTGTCGGCCGCACCCAGCCTGTGTCACCGCCTTGCCAGAGATCGGGCGGAGCATCGGCCGACACGAACGCGCCGCCGCCCGTGGCGGTGAACACCGAGCCGCTGCGCAGCGTGGACGAACGCAGGCGAACCGTCCCCGACCCGATCGCGAACGGCTGAGGTCCGCGCCATCCGTCCACCTCGAGGCGGATGTCCGCTCGATTGGCATTCGAGACGAGTCGAAGCGTGCCGCCGGCCGTCGGCGCCAGCCGAGACGAATCGTCAATGGGATCGTCAACGCGCATCCATCGGTCGAGGCCACCGCGGACGCTGACGCGCGCAAAGGACGTGACCCAGTTCTCCACGCTCAACCGGCCGCCCTGTCGTCGAACGGTGTGTACCGTTGAATCGGTAAATGGCTGCTCCTCGCCAAACGCTCGCGCCGCCCAGACGCCCCCGAACGTCGCTGGCGATCGCAGCGCCACGGCGACCGCTGGTCGATGCGGCCAGAAACGCCAGCTTGCATCAACGCTCTCGCCTCCACCGGTAAGCGATCCGGTCGTGACGCCGACAAATCTGCCCGCGACGGCAGAAAGGCCGAGCGCGCCAATCGCCCACACGTCGTGCGGGAACAACGGTCGCTCAGTGATCACCGCGCGCAGTTCCGCCTTCCCCTCCCCGACCGGCTCATAGCTCACGCGCGTAGACGAGGCAGCGGGAAGATCGGCAAGGCGTCTCTCCGCACGACGTAAGTCGCTGGTGGTCAGCACGTCACCGGGCGAGATACCGAGCATCCGCTCCACGACGCGAGCTCGCGTCGACACCAGACCCTCGACGCGCACGAGATCGACGCGCGGCTCCGCGACGCGATTCCAGGCCTCGAGTGCCGATGAAGAGTGATTCTGGAGAAACTCGCTCGTCCCGAGAAGGCGTGCCGCGTACTCGTCGTGGGGATCTGCCGCCAGGGCGGTTGCCGCGAGCTCGGAGGCTTCCGGCCAGCGGCGCTGCAGCGCCCGCACGCCGGCCAGCTCACGCCATCCCGCGGCTCCCGCGCAGGTCAGCGAGCTGGTCAGGACGCGCTCGGCTCCGTCGAGATCATTACGTTGCGCACGCGCGACTCCATCAACGACGAGCCCGTCACAGTCGCCGGCGGGCTTGGACGGCATCGGATCCACATTCGTGGTACTGCCCGACCCGGCAGCGTCACGCTCGGCAGCACGATCGGGAACGATGACCGCCATCCAGCGACCTGTCGCATCCCATCGGCGCGCGAACTCCTCACGTCGCATCACGCGATACGGCGACCGTGCCGGATCATGAAACACGACTGCCCTTTCGTGCGCAGCCACGATAACCACGTAGTGGAACGTGTGGGGACGATCCTGAATGAGCGCGAGGACCGGGCGACCCGCGGCGAGCTCGGACGTGATCGCCGCATCGGTGCCCTCGATCGCGTGCGCCATCCAGCCGCGCCGCGTCAGATCGCCAATGAGCGTCGTGGTGCGGATCCCTGCGGCGGTGCGATCGACCAGGGTCGCGAACGACTGCGCATCGATGCCGCGCTCGCCCCAGTAACGAAGGACCATCGCCGCCGCGGCCCCGCCGCACAAGTCCTCGCTCTGCGAGATGTAGGGAACGTCGAGAACGGTGAGAGGAGATGATTGCGCGTGGAGCACACCACTGCTGCACGCGACAACGATCAACAGGCTGCTGATGGAGCGGGCCGCCGCGAGGCGGCCCCTGCCTCTCATCGACCTGCCTTGAATCAGTCGAGCGCCACGATGAGGAGGATGATCACCAGCAGCGCGATGATGATCGTCGTCGTCGAGATCACCACTGTCGATGCACCGCCGGCGAGCGCCTCGTCCACCTGACGCGCGTGTGCAGCCACCTGCGCCAGGTCCTGCTCGCTGAGCGTGGCGATCGCGCCTTCTGCACGGCGCAGATCGACGCCCATTCGCCCGGCTACTGTTTTGACTTCCGCTCTCTCGAGCACACGCAGCACGACTTCGCGATCACCGGCCGCGTCGGCCGCGTGCTGCCGCAGAGCGGCATCCAGCGCAGCCTGCGGGGCTGCGTGCGCGGTCTGTGCCTGCGCGCGAGGAACAGCAGGAACGAGCAGTAACACCACGAGCACAATCGAGACGGACGTTCGCATGCGGGCGTAGCCTCCTGATGAGCATTGTCCCTTATCTCGCTTGCAAACCGTCGACCTGTTCCGCAAGCTTAACTGTCAGCGTCAGTGGTTGAGGTTAGCTGACGAACGTCGAAGCCACGGTTGGGTTCGTCGAGCGTGACCTCGAACACGCGATCGAACCCTTCCTCGAAGGTGGGAGGCTGGAGCTTCTTGCGCGTGGCAAAGATCGCCACGTCCGGCACACGCTGCCGTCCTTCACGCGCGCGGTTGCGACGCAGTGCATCGGCCGCCTCGGTTTTGAAGAAATAGCCGACGACCTCCGCGCCGGTCGCGTGCGCCAGAGCGATCAGCGGCGCCCGAACCGCCGCGGCCGCGTTCGTGTTGTCGACGACAACAGAGCGGCCCTCGCCGAGGGCAGCGGCAATCAGCTGCTCCTGCCGCCGCTGCGGCCGCCGATTGTGCCGCATCACGTCCTTGCTGACATGATCGTGGGTCGCGGCAAATCGCTCGCGATAGAAGCTGCTCTTTCCGGACGCGGGCAGCCCGATCAGGATGACGCACTCGGCCACTCCCGACATCTTCGCCGACTGGCTGGCGGCGCTGGAAGCGCGCCACCTCGCGGACCTGCGTTTACAGGAAGTGACGCGCGCGTTGCGGGCACTGTCGTCGGCCTACGTGGAACGACGTCACAAAGTGGCGCGCGGGTCGACGCTCGACAGCCATGGCAAGCGGGCGGCGTTCGCATTGTTCTATGCGCCGCTCCACTTCATCGCCAGTCACCATGTCGTCTCCGCCCTGGGTGCGACCACGCCAGCACCATCGCGCATCATCGACATCGGCTGCGGGACCGGATCCGCCGGCGCGGCGTGGGCACTCGCATCTGGCGGTGCATCGGTCGTCGGCATCGACCGTCATCCGTGGGCGGTCGACGAAGCGCAATGGACGTATCGAACGCTCAAGATCCGCGGCAATGCACGGCGAGGCGATGCGACGCGTCTCCCTCGTCTTCAGTCTGGCAATGCGGTGATGGCCGCGTACGTCTTGAACGAACTCCCGGAGGCGGGACGGCAACGGCTGGAGACGTCACTCGTCACGGCCGCGACGCAAGGGGTCCGCGTGCTCGTCCTCGAACCGATCGCCACGAGCGTGACACCCTGGTGGGAAACAACCGCTGAACGCGTGGTTGCCGCCGGTGGTCGGGCCGACCAATGGCGGATCGCGATCGACGTGCCGCCGCTCGTTCAGACACTCGCCGATGCCGCGGGTCTCAACGTCGGCGAGCTCAAGTTGAAGTCCCTGTTCCTTGACGGCAAGAGATAGGACGCGGGCTAGTCATGTGCGATTCGTGATCTGTGATCGGTGAATGATGGGCGATTTGCGATCTGCGATTGGTGAGCTATCGGTGCATCACAAATAGTTCACTGATCACAAATCACAAATCACCAAACAAATCACAGATCACTAATCACGAATCACAAATCGACTAGTTAGTGGTGTTCCGGCGATTGCCCAGTTTGTCCTTGATTATCCGCGCCTCGTCCAGATGATGCTGCGCCGTCGGCAGCGTGTCGGCCGCCCACTGATTCAGCTTCGCCTCGACGGGGTTGTTCGCCTTCTCCGGCCTCACGTTCGTGTTCTTGTCCGCACCGGTCGTCCCTTTGGTGATCCGGTCGGTCGCGCTGCCGTTATAGTCGACACGGCGCTGCAGATCGTTCACGACGTCCTGGTGGTCGTCGATCATCTGGTTGATGTACTCGCGGTCGAATTCCGCACCGCGCAGCTTGGACAGCTTGTCCATCGCGCCCTTGTGCTCGTCGGCCTCCTTCGCGTCCGGCTGGATGTTGTATTGGGTGGCAATCTGCATCAGCTGTTCGCCCGCCTTGGTGTGGTCCTGAACCATCATCTCGGCAAAGCGCTTCACATCGGCGCTGGCGCTGCGCTCAGCCGCCATCTTGCCGAGCTGAACTTCTGCGTCGCCGTCTGCCCATAAGTCCTGAACAAAGTTCTTGTCACCAATGCTGACGGCGTTGTTGTCCACGCCCGCAGTACCGATCGTCGGCTGGTTCGGTTCATTGGCTGGCTGGTTCTCCGTCTGCCGGGTGTTCTTGCACGCCATCGTCACGACGGTCGCCAGCGCGATCAACAGAACGCCAAACCTCTTCATGTGATCCTCCTCCGATGAGCTGTGTGATGTCGCCTATCTGGCGCGGAGAAGGTGCAAGTCACATGACCTGAAGTGGCTGCGACAGTCGAGATGAATGGCTAGGTGGCGAGCCGCGTTCGAATCTGCTCGACGTGATGGCGCAGATGCCTGACGTAATCCTCCATCAGAAACGCGAGCGTCACGCGACCCTCGCCGTCGGGACCGCTCCCTTCGCGGACAGCGACGTCGTCCGGCACGCACGACATCACGTGCGCGAGATGACGGTTGTAGGCGGTCCACAGGGTAACGAGATCGCGCCAAGGTACTTTGTCGTAGTGCTGGCGCGCGACCCACACCTCCTGCTCGTAGCCGTCGTACTTCACCGGATCGCTCGATTGGCCGAGCACGAACCGGCGGTGGTTGTTGCACGCCGAGTCGATCAGATGTCCGAGGACCTGTCGCGCACACCAGCCGCCGCCAGGCTTCATGCGTGTCGTGCGTGTTTCGTCGACGCCCTGGAATATCTGCAAGGCGTCACCGATCGCCTCGTGCAGCCGTGCCGCGCTCTCTGCTGAAGTCATGCGGGTCATTCTCGCTCATCCACCGTGGTATTCTCGCGGTTTCGGATGGACGAACACGGCCCGGCCAGCCATAGTGGCCGCAGCAGTCTTTTCGCAGTCACGCTCACCGCTATCGGAATCGTCTACGGCGACATCGGGACGAGCCCTCTCTACGCCGTTCGCGAATGCTTCTTCGGCGAGCACGGGGTGCCGCCGACGCACGAGAACGTGCTCGGCGTGTTGTCCCTCATCATCTACGCGCTGATCGTCGTCATCTCCATCAAATACATCGCGATCGTCATGCGCGCCGACAACCAGGGCGAGGGCGGCATCCTCGCGCTGACGGCGCTCGTCCCGCCGCGAAACGACGGGCGGGCCGGGCAGCGACAGGGCGCGGAGCGGCTGTTCGTCAGCCGACCGACGCTTATCCTGCTCGGCATCTTCGGTGCGGCGCTGTTGTACGGCGACGGCATGATCACGCCGGCCATCTCGGTCCTCAGTGCCGTGGAGGGCCTGCGCGTCGCGACACCACTCTTCGACCCGTACGTGGTGCCGCTGTCGGTCGCCATTCTCGTGGCGCTGTTCGTGATGCAGAAGTTCGGCACCCATCGCGTCGGTGGACTCTTCGGTCCCGTGATGGTGCTCTGGTTCGTGACGATCGCGGTCCTCGGCATTGTGTGGATCGTCCAGGCGCCGGAGGTATTCGCGGCCGTGAACCCCCGCCATGCTCTGACGTTCTTTCGCGCGCACGGCATTGCGGGCTTCACCGTCCTCGGCGCGGTGTTTCTCGCCGTGACCGGCGGAGAGGCGCTCTATGCGGACATGGGGCACTTCGGGAAGAAGCCAATCCGGGTCGCGTGGTTTTCGCTCGTGCTGCCGGCGTTGCTGCTCAACTACTTCGGGCAGGGTGCGCAGCTGATTCAGCGACCGGAAGCGGCCGAGCAGCCGTTCTTCATGATGGCGCCGCTCTGGGCGCTCTATCCGCTGGTGCTGCTGGCCACGGTGGCCGCGATCATCGCGTCGCAGGCGCTGATCTCGGGCGCGTTCTCGTTGACGCGGCAGGCGATTCAGCTGGGATACATGCCGCGCCTCGACGTCGAACACACGTCGTCACACGAGATGGGCCAGGTCTATGTGCCGCAGGTCAACGCGGCGCTCGCCATCGGCACGATCCTGATCGTCATCGGCTTCGAATCCTCGAGTGCGCTGGCCGCCGCATACGGCATCGCCGTCACGATGACGATGGTCATTACCGCCCTGCTGCTGCACGTGGTGGCGACGGAGCGATGGCGCTGGCCGCTGTGGCTGGCGACCTGCGTGACCGCGATCTTCCTGTCAGTCGACCTGTCGTTCTTCGGCGCCAACCTGCTGAAGGTTCTCCACGGCGGCTGGCTGCCGCTGGTCGTCGGGACTCTCATCTTCACCCTGATGACGACGTGGAAGACCGGCCGACGGATCATGGCCGAGCGTGTGAACGCGCGCGCGCTGCCGCTCGAGGAATTCATGGCCGCCGTCACCGCGCAGCCGCCGATCCGCGTCCCGGGAACCGCGGTGTTCATGACGGCCTCGCCACGCGGAACGCCCCCGGCCCTCGGGCACAACCTGCGCTACAACAAGATCCTTCACGAGCACGTGATCGTGCTCACCGTGTCGACCTCACAGACACCGTACGTCGCCACCGACGATCAGATCGAGGTGAATCCGCTCGGCTCCGGCATCTTCTACGTGCGCATCCAATACGGCTTCATGCAGGATCCGAACGTGCCGGAGACGCTGCTGCAGGCGCGAAGCGCCGGCGTCAACATCGATTCCGACGACGTCACGTATTTCCTGGGTCGCGAAACAATCATCGTCACCCGCCGGCCCGGGATGGCAATGTGGCGCGAGAAGCTCTTCGTGCTGATGGCCCGCAACGCCGTCCGCGCGACGGCGTACTTCCGGCTGCCACCCGAACGCGTCGTCGAGCTCGGGGTCCAGGTGGAGATGTAGCACTCACTTCGCGCGTCGGTGCGCGGAGCGCTTCAGCTGAGTTGTGACGTGCAGTGTGGGCAGCGCGTCGCCTTGATCGGGATTGCCGACGCGCAGTACAGGCACTCCTTTGTCGCTGGTGCCGTTACGGGGACCGGGCCTTCCACGGCTTCCTTGATCCGATTGACGGCCCTCACGAGCAGGAACACGGCGAGAGCGACGATCAGAAACGTGATGACGTCATTGATGAACTGCCCGTAGGCAATCACCGGTATCCCCTTTGCCTTCGCATCGGCCAGCGACGCGGGAATCCCCTTCGAGCTGTCGAGTACTACGAAGAGGCTCGAGAAGTCGATGCCGCCGAGGGCCAGACCGATCGGCGGCATGATGACGCCCTCGACCAGCGTGGTCACGATTTTGCCGAACGCGGCGCCGATGATGACGCCGACGGCCAGGTCGATCACATTGCCGCGGGCGATGAAGGTTCTGAATTCGCTGAACATGGCCGCAGATGGTATCGCACGTGGCCGGATTCGCGGCCCGAATTGCGGAACCCGTCGCCCGGTCGGCTGACCCCGGACACGACGTATTTCGGCCCTCCGGTCGTGGCCTATCGAGAGTCGTCCGCGCGCGAAGGTCCCACGGTCGCGCGGGTATGCGCGAGCACGGTCGATGACCCGCTCGCCATCGATTCGTAATACCGCACGAACCGCTTCGGCTCCGGAGCATCGTAGGGGCGCAGGTTCTGCGCCCACCTGAAGCTGATCGGCTGATAGCGCAGCTCCACGTCGATGTCGAACGGGCCCGACGCCGAACCGGGTGCAATGACGTAGCGCACGCGATCGCCGCCGCCGGCAAAATCGGCATCCTGCAGCGCGGCGCCGCGCACGGCGATGTCGGGTTCCGCACTCGCCTTGTCGAAGCCGCGCGGCAGAAGCCGGTTGTCCTTGAGGAAGCTGGTCGCCTGGAGCAAGCCCGTGGTCGGCATCCCGCGCGAGTCGCCCATCACCGACTCGTAGATCTGGACCGCGTCGGGTTGTCGGATCTCGGTGTAATGCGGTTCGACGCGAGCGGGATCGGCGTCGTTATCGTTGCCGCGAATGCGACCCTCGGGATCGATCGCCCCCGATTCGAACACCGGTTGACCTTGTCGGTCGCGCACGATCACATGCAGCCACGCACGTCGCGACGGATACCCGGTCGGCAGCTTGTGGCCGGTGATATTGGTGACCGCGACGTCGAACTGCAGCCGTCCCTCGGCCAGAGACATGCCGGCGATGGAGAGTTCTGCTGACTGCGTTCCCAGCTGCTGCACGGTTCGCGTGGCGGAACTATCGAGCTCCGACGCGAGCGCACCCACACCAAGCTCCTGCCGGAACCGATTGAGCATCCGGAGCATGAAGAAGTTGCCGCCGATGAAGGTGTGCTTGTGCAGGCCGCTTCGCGCCTCTCCGGCCACCGACGCGATGCGCGTCTCACCGGCCACCTCGGGCATGTGGCACGACTGGCAGCTGCGCTCCTCGCGATACGCGCTGTGTCGCCACTCCTGATACGGCACCTGCTCGGGAATCGACCCGATCGCCTCGCCATTGGGACCCAGTGCTTCGGTGATCAGCGTGTGACAGGTCGCGCACAGCTCGGACTGCCGCACGTGCGCGCCTTCGGTCTGCTCGTGTCCGGTGACCGAACGCATGATCGCTGTCCGTCCCTGATTCGGCTCGAACGGACCGAACATTGGCCGGCCGCCGCGTCCCGGTTTCGCCAGCACGAAGCCACCGACGAAACTCTCGCGCGTCCCGAAGCGCTCGTCCGTAATCTGATGGCAGAGGGTGCACGACACGCCATCAGCCGCGAGCAGATCGTCGTCTTCCTCGCCTCGCCCGATCGGCAGATGCGCGAATACCTGCGCCTTGCGTCCCGCCGCGTGCGCCTGTGCGCGAATCATCGGCATGTGACAGATGGCACATTCGTCCTCGATATCCGCGCCGCGCGTCGGATGGTCGAGCACTTCACGGCGGACCGATGCATGCCAGTACGGGTCGCGCGACGAGTTCGCCATCATCGACGCACGCCACGCGAGACCGATCGACACATCTTCTCCGCTCGGCGCGACGAGGCTGTTGTGGCAGGCCATGCACTCGCGCGAGGGCGTGAACATGGCCGCATCGTGCGCGGCCGGCGCGTTGCGCTTCGTTGCCTGCGCCGCCACCGGCTGTCCCGCCGTCATGAAGATCGCCGCGAGCCACAGCCCGAGCGCCGGCAGGACGAACGACATTCGCCTACCGCCAGCCATCGAGCAGCCCTCCTTCGTACCAGTCCCACAGGAAGTACGTGAGGAACTGCGATGCGCGGTCGTCGCGGCCGTTCAGCGGCACCTGCAGGCCGCCGCTGATCATGATGTGTTGACGCTTGCTGATCGTGACCTGCATCTGCGGCACGACGTCCCATTGGGACCGCGCGCCGGACTCGAGCTCGCGGGCGCCGACGATCTCGACCATCGGCGTCCAGCGTCGAGTCGACTGCTGCGTGATCGTCTTGCCGATCGCGGTGCGCCAGAACGCCTCCTTCGACGCGCGCTCCGAATCGGTCGGGATCTCGACCCCACCCTGGAACTGCAGGAAGCTCTCGCGAGGGAGTCTCTGACCCGCCGCGACGAACGACTCGAACACACTGAAGCCTTTTCCGAGACCTTCGCTCTGTTTGCCCGTCGGCAGCGACACTTCTTCGCCGAGGCTGACGATCGAGCCGCGCTCGACGTCGGAGTAGAAAGCCCGCTTCACCGCCACCGCGATATCGCCGAGACCGTGCAGCCACGCTCCGGCTTCACCGCGCTGCGCGTCGAAGGGAACATTGACCTCGTACTGGTTGCGCGCACCGAAGCGGCGCTCGTAGATGAAGGTGTTGCCGACGTTCCGCGTCGGCTCGCGCCCGATCGACATCGTGAACAGCGCCTCGTTCTC
>Ga0111539_10007262_pt1 | contig 14186 bp, 14 predicted proteins | sample RhiMethybrSRZTD1_FD_79667 | JGI IMG/M metagenome (GOLD analysis project Ga0111539, IMG submission 79667) | Populus rhizosphere microbial communities from Tennessee, USA - Rhizosphere MetaG P. TD hybrid SRZTD1 (version 2) (version 2) | ecosystem: Host-associated > Plants > Roots > Rhizosphere >...
AAAAACGCGGGTTGTTCGAAGATGCCTTTTGCATTTTGCATCTTGCATGTTGCATTACACGCGCGTGAGTGCATATGTCCCTGACCGACTACTGGTATATCGCCGCGCTATCGTCCGAGGTCGGGAAGCGACCCGTCTCGCGCGTGATCATGGGCGAGCGTCTCGTCGTCTACCGCGACGACTCAGGCACGGCCTGTGTGCTGGAGGACCGCTGCGCCCATCGAAACATGGCGCTGTCGCACGGCAAGGTCGTCGACGGCCACGTCGAGTGTCCGTATCACGGCTGGCGCTACGACGGCACCGGCATCTGCGTCCACGTGCCATCGCTCGGCGCCGGGGCCAAGCTGCCGCGCATGTGTGTGCGCGCATACGAGACACGCGAGCGCGACGGCTACGTGTGGATGTACGCCGGCGCCGGCGCGCCCGAGTCCGAGCCGTTCCGCTTTCCCCACTGCGACCAGCCGGGTTGGACCACGTTTCGGATGAAGACCCGTTTCGCCGGCTCGGTCGAGAACTGCCTCGAAAACTTCCTCGACTGTCCGCACACCGTCTACGTGCACAGCGGCTGGTTCCGCTCCCGCGACACGCGCGAGGTGCGAGCGATCACTCGGGAGCTCGACGGCCGCGTCGAGGTCGAGTTCCAGGACGAGCCGATCAACAAGAGCCTGGCGTTCAGGCTGTTCGCGCCGAAGGCGGGAAGCCACATGCGGCACACCGACGCCTTCATCATGCCGAACGTCAGCCGCGTCGACTACGACTTCGGTCCCGGCCATCACTTCATCATCACGTCGCAATGCACGCCGATCGCAGACGACGACACCGAGGTCTACACGGTCGTCAGTTATCAATTCGGCCGGCTCGGGCCGCTGGTGCGGCTGGTGTTCGAACCGATGTGCCGTCGAATCATCCGGCAGGATGTCGATGTGATGCGCGTGCAAGCGGAGCAGATCCGCCACTTCGGCGGACCGAAGTTCCGACACGTCGAGACCGATCTCCTCGGCTTGCGCATCCACGCGATGCGCCACCGCGCCGAGCACCCCGAGTCGTCGCCGCCGGTGACACGAGAGAGCGAACGTGAGATCCGCATCCGCTTCTGAACGTTCAGTCGCGCTCCGGCCCCAGCTCGCCGAAGCTGCCGGGATCCCCCGGCCACAGCGAGCCGCAGCCCCAGGCCTCTCCGCGACCATCGTCGCCGTGCGCGATCTCGACGACTCCCAACGCCAGGCGATGTTCGAGATCTTCGCGCGCCACTACGACCAAGTCTCGCGCGATCGCTTCGAGGCCGATCTTGGCGAGAAGGACGGGGTCGTCATCCTGACTGGTCCCGACGGCTGTCTGTCGGGTTTCTCCACGCAGAAGACCCTTCGCGCCCGAGTGGGCGAGCGCGATGTACGCGCGCTGTTCTCCGGCGACACGGTCATCGACCGCTCGCAATGGGGCGAGCAGGAGTTGTGCCGCGGCTGGTCGCGGTATGCGGGAATGGTGCTCGCCGAGGAGCCCGACACGCCGCTGTATTGGCTGCTCGTCTCGAAAGGCTACCGGACGTACTTGTATCTCCCGCTGTTCTTCCGCGAGTTCTACCCGCGGGTTGACGTGCCCACGCCGCCTGCTGCACAGCAGGCGCTCGACACGTTCGCCGGACTCAAATTCGGGGAGCACTATCACTCGGGCACGGGTCTGATCGCGTTTCCACACTCGATGGGACAGCTCACTGGCGAGCTGGCGATCGTACCGCCGCACCGGCGCGAGCATGCGCACGTGCGCTTCTTCCTCGAGCGCAACCCCGACTACGCGAGCGGTACCGAGCTGGCCTGTCTCGCCGAGATCTCGCTCGACAACCTCACGTCCTTCGGCCGCCGGCTGTTCGAGTCGGCACTCCGGCGATGACATCGCCCACCGCGTCGGCGGCCGTCCATCACGCCTGGCTGATGACGATGCGCTCCTCGGCGCGCGCGTTCGCACGGGCATGGCGCGACCCCGATGCGGCGCAACGAGCTCTGCTGGCCCGGCTGCTCGCGCGGAATCGCGAGTCGGCGTTCGGCATCGAGCATCGATTCGCGTCGATCCAGTCCGTTGACGATTTCCGCACGGCGGTTCCCGTCCGCACCTACGATGATCTGTTCCCATGGATCGATCGCGCGCAGCGCGGCGAGCCTCGCGTCCTGACGTCCGAGCCGATTGTCATGTTCGAGCAGACCAGCGGGTCAGCCGGCGCGGCCAAGCTCATTCCCTACACCTCGTCGCTCCGCGCGGAGTTCGAGCGGGCGCTGGCACCCTGGCTGTGCGATCTGTATGACAACGACTCCGCACTCGTGCGCGGCCCTGCCTATTGGTCGGTGACGCCGATCGCGCGCACGAAGAGCCATACCGATGGCGGGATCCCGATCGGGTTCGACGACGACACCGAGTATTTCGGACGCATGTCGGCGTGGTTCGCGAAGCGGCTGCTGGCCGTTCCGCATCAGGTCGCGCGGGCAGCGGACATCGATGACGCGATGTATCTCACGCTGCGCTTTCTGCTGCAGGAGCGATCGCTGACGTTGCTCTCGGTGTGGAATCCGACGCTGCTGACGGTGTTGTGCCGGATGCTGCACGCGCGCGGTGAGGAGCTGGCGCGCGACCTCCGGGAAGGAATCGTCACTCACACGAGCGCGCTTCCGCCGTCGTCACGAGCGCGTGTGGCGGCGCGTGCCCGCCGCGACACGCGCCAGGCCGACATCCTGAGTGGCATGCTGCGGCGCGGCGACGTTCGCCCACTCGCGCTGTGGCCCGCGCTCCGTTTGATCAGTTGTTGGACCTCCGCCGAAGCGGCGTCCGTCGTTGACGAGGTGCGTCGGTTGTTCCCTGGAGTTGCCATTCAAGGAAAGGGCCTGCTGGCGACCGAGGCAGCGCTGACCATTCCGCTTCATGCGCACGGCGGGGCCGTGCCTGCGGTGACGTCGCACTTTCTCGAGTTCGTGCCGGTCGATGGCAGCGGTGTCCGGCTCGTTCATGAGCTGGAACGGGGCCGCGAGTATCTGCCGATCGTCACCACCGGCGGCGGGCTCTGGCGCTATCGCATCGGCGATCGGGTACGAGTCGCCGCCGTTGCCGGTGGCGTGCCCGTTCTCGAGTTCGTTGGACGCGAAGACGGCGTGTGCGACTTGCGCGGCGAGAAGCTGAGTCCAGCGTTCGTCAGTGGGGTGTTGCGCACGATGTCGTTGGCCGGGACGTTCGCCATGCTCGCGCCCGCGGCGGACCGCGGCGGATACCTGTTGTTCACCGACGCCGCACGCGCCGACGCGGATCAGCTCGACCGCCTTCTTCGCGCCAACCCGCACTACGCGTACTGCCGCGACCTCGGACAACTGCGCCAGGCGCGCGTGGTGCACATTGTCGGCGACGCACACGCGCAGTATCTCCGCCACTGCGACCGCCTGCACCGGCGTGCCAGCACGGCGAAGCTCGTGCCGCTCGATCGGGCGAGCGGCTGGGCCGAGGCGTTTGTCGAACGCGTGTCGTCGTGACGCTCGCTTTCGCTCGCGAGGTGCGAGCGCACGGCTTCCGCCGTGCTCCGTGAGATGGAAGGTCAGGAGGCGTCGTGAGTGTAGCCGTCGCTGTTCAGACGCGAGAAGCGACCGGCGTTGAGGTGCGCATTGCCACACGCGCCGACGAAGCGGCGTTGAGAGGCGCGCTCCGGCGCCTGGTGATCCCCGGCGAGATCCGTGTGACCTTCGAACGCGAGCCAGATTTCTTCGATGCGTGCGCCATCCACGGCGACACACAGGTGATCGTGGCGTCGGATCGCACGAGCGGGGCAGTGGTCGGGCTCGGTGCGCGATCGATCGCGCCGGCGTACGTCAACGGCGTCGCCAGGGACATCGGCTATCTCTCCGATTTGCGATTGGAGCCGTCGCATCGCAACGGCATGCTGGTCGCGCGAGGCTATCGCCTGCTTCGGGAACTCCACCGGGATGGCCGCGCCAGTCTCTATACCAGCGTCATCTTCGCCACCAACCAGGTCGCACTGGAGATGGTCGCAACCGCTCGGGCCGGGTTGCCTCGCTATCACGATCTCGGCATCGTGCGATGTCCCGGCATCAATATCGAGCGCCGACTCGGCACGTTCGCGGCGGACGTCGACGTGCGCCGCGCCAGGCCGGCGATGCTGGCCGACATCGTCGCGTGTCTGAACCGCAACAACGCGCGCCGGCAGTTTGCGCCGGTGCACCGTGAGCGCGACTTCATACCAGGCGGGCGTTGGCAGGAGTTCTCGTTCGACGACTGCCACGTCGCCTTGCGCGGCAATCGCATGGTCGGCGTTCTCGGCGTGTGGGATCAGCGCGCGTTCAAACAGACGCGCATTGCCGGATATGCCGCGCACCTCGGCGCGGGCCGGCCGCTGGCGAATCTCTGGCGCTGGTGGAGCGGAGCGCCGGGCTATCCCCGCCCGGGCGAGTATCTGCGCTACGCGTGCATCTCGTTTGCTGCCGCCGACGAAGACGACCCGCGCGTCATGCGCGCGCTGCTGCGCGCCGCCTACAACGATCAGGTCGGACGGGATCGGCTCTACCTCATGATGGCGGCTCACCAGCGGGACCCGTGGCTGCCCGTCATCGAGGAGTACCGGCGCACTCCGTTCGATGCGCGTCTCTTCTGCGTCGCGTTCGACGATGATGCCGTCGACGCCCTCGATGGCCGTGTGCCGCACGTGGAGGCGGCGCTGCTATGACGGTCCGGGTGTTGCCGCTGCGACACGGCGAGGACCTGCGGACGCTCGCGCTTCTCGGATGCCTCACGTCGCTGTTTGTCGTCCAGTACGCCGGCGTCGCTCGCGATCCGGTTCTGCTCGCGCTGACCTACGTCCTCGTCCTCGTTCCGCTGATCGCCAAGCACAATCACAACCACTGCCGCACGTTTCACGGGCGTCGATGGAACGAGGCGTTCTCCCTGTGGCTGACGCTGCTGACGGGCATCACGACGACCGGGGTGATTACGGCGCACAACCGGCTGCACCACGGCAGCAATCAGAGCGAGCGCGACTTCGTCCGATGCTCGCTGGTGCGGTTCCGATGGAACTGGCTGAACTTCGTCGCGTTCTTCTTTGTCTCGGCGGTTGACATGTGGCGGCATCGTCCGGCCGATCTCGCCGACTGGAAGCGAACGCGTCCTCATTTGTATCGTCTGGCAATCGTCGAACGCGTCGCGGTCGTCGCATTCATCGCCGCGGGGCTCGCGGTCGACTGGCGGTCGACGCTCGTCGTGTTCGTCGGCCCCTGGCTGTTCGGCCAGTGGTTCCTCGTCACGATCAACCTGGTCCAGCATCAGGATTGCGATCCCGATTCAGCCGACAATCATTCGCGCAATGTGACCGGCCGGGCCCTCAACTGGCTGCTGCTGAACAACGGGTTCCACACGGCTCACCATCGTCATCCAGGCCTCCACTGGAGTCGTCTTCCGGACGTGCATCGCTCGCTGGAGCCGTCGATCGACCCGGCGCTCAACGAACGATCGCTCCTCCTCTGCGTCGTTCGCCGGTTCGTAGCCGGTGTGGGATGGCATGGCGAGCGTGCCTAAAGGCCCTCGCTCACCTCTCGGCCTGAAAGAGGTTTCGCGGTTCCGGAACAGTCCACTCGACTTCGTCGCCGACTGCGCGGCCCGATACGGCGACATGGTGTCGTTCCGGCTCGGGCGTCGCCAGGCGTATCTGGTCAACCATCCCGATCTCGTTCGCGAGGTGCTGGTGACGACCGCCAACGCGCATCGGCGCGGTCCGATCATGCAGCGGGCACGCATGATGATGGGCGACGGCCTGCTGACGTCCGAGGAGCCGCTCCACACCGAACAACGGCGCGCCCTTCAGCCCGCGTTCCATCGCGAGCGAGTCGCCGGCTACGCGTGCATCGCCGATGAGGTCATGCGCACGGTGGCTGGGAGTTGGCAGGATGGTGCTTCGATCGACGTGCGCGGGGAGATGCTGCGCGCGTCGCTCGATGTCGTGGGGCAGTCGTTGTTCGGATCGGATCTGCGGGGTGAGACGCAGCGGATCGCGGAGGCGGTCAACGCCTCGATGGTGATGATGGATCTGATATTCGTGCCATGGTCGAAGCAGCTGCTGCGGTTTCCGTTCGGCAGGGCAGCTCGCTTTCGTGAGGCGCTGCGGTATCTCGACGATGTGATCGATCGCCTGATTGCAGCGGGCGAGGCCGGCGGCGACGGAATCGCGGGCTGGCTGTTACAGCGCCGGCAGGATGCCGCGTGGCGCCGGCAGGTGCGAGACGAGTGCCTGACGCTGCTGCTCGCCGGGCACGAAACGGTCGCCAACGCGCTGACGTTCGCGCTGCTGCTGGTCGCGCAACGCGCTGACATTGCCGAGCGGATTGGTGCGGAAGCCGATCTCCACGCGCACCTGCCGCCGGGCGAGCGTGTCGATCGGCTGCGCTACGCTCGCGCCGTGCTCGCGGAGGCGATGCGGCTGTATCCACCGGTCTGGATCCTCGGACGCACCACCAGGAACGATGTGAGCATCGGTTCGCAGAATGTTGGCGCGAACAGCGTGATCTTTCTGAGTCAGTGGGTCGTGCATCGCGACGCCCGCTGGTTCCCGGAGCCGCTCGCGTTCGTGCCCGAGCGCTTTCTCGACGGCTCCGTTCAGCGGCAGGCCTACTTTCCGTTTGGCGCGGGCTCGAGACAGTGCATCGGCGAGAGCTTCGCCTGGATGGAAGGCACGCTCGCCCTTGCCGCGATCGCGCGGCGATGGCGCCTCGAGCTGATCTCGGACCCGCAGCCGCCACTGACCGCGCGGGTGACGCTGCGGCCGACGACGCCGGTGACGATCCGCGTCACCACCAGATCAACTGCGCGGCGATGATCGCGGCAGCCTGGACGATGAGATAGAGGTGGAAGCGATTTCGCGCCGTCGAGATCGCGAAGCGCTCCCGCATCGCGCGCGCGCTGGCCAGACGGATATAGACACGCAGCACCAGCAGTACGAGCAGTGCGTAGAGCACGGCGCGATAGCGCTGGACGTCGACGATGGGCAGCGCACCTGCAAGCGCGGCGAAGATGCCGAGCGCTCCCCACGGCTTCATCATCACGACGATCTCCGGCGTCAACGGCAACTGCGCGCCGAACATCCGCAGATAGAGTCGCGCGGCCTGTTGCGGAAAGAAGATCGCCGCCACGCTGGTGACGAAGTGGTCGGCGGCGAGCAGAGTGAGATTCAGATACGCGATCGCATGCCAGAGCGTCCGCATCGCGCGGATTCTACATGCAGGCCTGTGGCCTCGAGCCTGACCCCTTCCGGCTAGCCCAAGCTGATTCCTGATTCCTGATTCCTGATTCCTAGCTTTGTTGTGGCTTGTCCCGCTCGATCGCGTCGGTCCAGATTTCGGCTTCCACCGGCGTCATCGAGCCATGCGGCTCGACGCGAGCATCGGCGTAGCCAAGCCGCCCGATGTCGAACAGATACTGCTGTCGTGACAGCAACGTGCCGAGACACAGCGGGTTGTTCGGCTCGGGTCGCATGTGCTGGAAGCGGTCGACCAGGTCGTCGACCACGGCCCTCGGAATCGTGCCCCGACGATCGGGATACACGAACATGAACAGCACCAGGTGGCCGAGCAGAATCGCCCAATGTTCGCCGAACCTGGCCAGCAGGCGATTCCAGTCGAGCACGGCGCCGCGCGCATGGAGCAGGTGCAGGACGTCGTTGCCGTCGTAGCGCTCGCGTTCCTGAATGAACGCCTTCGACCACAGCAGCTCCTCCACCGGGCACAGTTTCACCGGCCGTCCCATCAGCTCGTTGTCCACCGCATACGTGAACCAGTCCTCGTCCACCTCGAGGACGCCGTTGCCGGAGCTGAAGACCACATCGAGGACGTACTGGTCGTCGCGAATCTTGGCGAGCCAGTGCGGGAACGTCAGTTCCGTGCGGTAGCCGGCCTGCTCGCACGCCGCCATCGCCGCCGCCACGTCGGCGCGCCGGATGATCAGATCGAGATCTTTCGTCTCGCGATAGCGCTTGGTATAGCGCGACTGCGCGAATGCGCCGCCGATCAGGAACGGGACGTTCGCCTGTTCGAGCAGATTCAGCGCGTCGAAGTAGAACTCGGGCAGCTCGCGCTGGACTGGAACGCTGGCGGTATTCATAACCGTCCGTGCGCCGGTTCGGGGGTGGGCTGTTCCACCGGCACTTCGAGCACGCGGAAACGCGCCTGGTCGGGGAACGCGCGCGCGAGCAGTGGCATCGACACGTTGTAGACGGGCACGCGCTCTTTCGTCATGCCCTCGGGCCGCCCGTGATGCGCGTGGGCGTGGAAGACGGCGGCGACCGGGAAGCGGCCGATCGGCTCCTCGAGCCGGCTGGAGCCGACGAACGGAAACACCTCGGGCGGCTCGCCCTCGACCGTCTGCATGATGGGGGAGTAGTGCAGCAGCACGAGGTGCTGCGTCGATTGCAGCCGCGCCAGCGCCGCCTCGAGCTTCAAGGCTTCGTTGACCGCCTCACGGACGAAGACCTTGATCACTTCTTCGCCCCAGGAGCCGAGCGCGCGCGGTCCGAACCCGCCGGCGAATCCCTTCACGCCGGCGATACCGATGCCGAGGGTCTCGAACGTGTCGCCGTCGAGCACGGTCAGGCCGGCGCCGGCGAGGATCTCGATGAGCTCCTGCTGCCGGCCGGACTCGTGATCGTGGTTGCCCAGCACGGCGACGGCGGGCACACGGAGGGCCGTCAGCTCGCGCGCGAGCACGCGCGCTTCCTCCGGCAGCCCCGTGTCGGTCAGATCCCCCGCAAGCAGCAGCAACTGGGCCGTGGCCGACACTTGCGCGAAGAGCGGCTGGAACGCGCCGTGCGACGTCTTCGTGCAGTGAAGGTCGCCAACCGCCGCGATGCGAACGACGCCGTTCGCCGGCGCATCTACGGCTGCCATGGCGGATCACTGGCCGGGAACGACTCCGCAATACGGTCGTCGATCTCCGATTCGCGTTCGAATCTCCCTTCCTCGTCTGCGTTCCGCCGGCGTCGCCTGATGAGCTGCAGGCCGGCCATCGCGGCCGCCAGCACAGCCGCACCAGCGACCCAACCCCTGGTTCGTTTTTTCACGGCGCCCTCCTTCCGCTCTCTTTGTTCAGCGGCCGAGCCGAAGAATCTGGCTCATCGCCTTCGCACGACAGTTGCAAATGCCATCCCAAAGCACAGGTCGGTGCCGGTGAGGACGTCGCGAGTCGCATGGCGCGAGGCGTGCGAGTCGATCGTGAAGAAACGGTGTCGCACCGATCCGGAAAGGAACAATCCCGTGGACTCGAGCAAGTTCCTCAATCGTGAGACCGTCGCCACGGCGGCGGCCGAAGAGCTCTCACGTGAGAACCGCGGCGATGGCATTGTCGTGAAAGACCTGCAGCGACAACTCGCCAACGCGTTCGTGCTCTTTGGCAACTACAAGCACTATCACTGGCAAGTGTTCGGTCCGATGTTTCGCGACCTGCACGAACTGTTCGATCAACTCGGGAGCGACGTGCTGTCGACGATCGACCCGCTCGCCGAACGCATCCGGATGATCGGACCGGATCCGGTCGCCAATCCGATCGAGTGGACGAATCTCGCCAGCGTGAGCGTCGCGACGCCGCACACGTCGCTGCGCTACATGATCGAAGAAGCCGATCAGAACGTGCTGATCGTGATTCGCGAGATGCGTCTCGCGGCGTATTCCGCCGACGACCATCGTGATCCCGGTACCGTCGATCTCTTCGCGCGCTTCGTGCAGCTGCACGAGAAACACGAGTGGTGGCTGAGAGACATGCTGCGACGCGGCGACGGGTTGGTGACGTAGACGCCGCAGAAGGAAGCAGGAGACTCCTGATTCCTGTTTATTTCCCATCAACCGAAAACGCCAACAGCACGTTTCCGGGCGTACCTCCGGCGGTCGGGTAGCCCGAGTTGACGAGCACGAGGCCGCCGCCAATCGCGGGTCCGGGGCCGTCGATCGAGCCGCCGCGCGCGGCGACGCCGTTCACCGTGTCGTAGGCGCGAATCGTGTCGAAGTCCCAGACGATCTTGCCGTCGGCTGCGGAGTACGCGCGAATGTGACCGTCGACCGATCCGGAGAACGCGATGCCCGGAAGCGCGCTCACGGCTGCGGACTGCGCCGGGCTGCAGCGAGGTCTCGTACCGCATCCAGGTGGCGGGGTGTACCAGACACGCTCGCCGTCTTCCAGCCGAAGCGCAAACATGCCGCCGCCCTGTTTCGGGTCGGCATCGGTATTGTTGCTGTAGGTCAGCATGACGCGGCCGATGTCCGACAGCGCCACGTAGATGTTCTGCTGATCGGCCGCCGATCCCCACTGCACGCCGCCCATCGTTCCGCCGCGACCGACGCGCGTCTGCCAGAGCACCTCGCCGCCCTTATCGGGGTCGAGCGCGTGCACGATTCCTGACTTCTGACCAGCGACGATCATCCGCCGTCCGTTCGCGAGCGTGACGAGAATGGGTGACGAGCTGAAATCGAAGTCGGGACCATTCGACTCGGCGCAGTTCGTCTTGTCGGGGAGACGGCACGCCGCGGTGTAGGCATCCTTCGGCGTCATCTGTTTGGCCCATTTGATCTGACCGGTGTTGAGATCGAGCGCCATGAACGCATCGCTGGTCGGCGATGTGGGGTCGCTGTAGTTGTTCCCCGTCGTGACGTAGAGCACGTTGAGTGTGGGATCGACCGCCGGCGATGCCCACACCGGGGCGCCCGATGGTCCCCACAGCTGCGTCCCGACCGCGTTCTTCGTCGTCGGTTTGGGTTCCTCGATGGTGTAGGTCTTCCAGACCTGTTTGCCGGTGGCAGCATCGAGCGCGACGACGCTGCCGCGGAACTTGCAGCATTCATAGGTCGGCAGCGCGCCGGACGCTTCCTCTCCAGAGGCGATGCCAACGTAGAGACGGCCGTTGTAGTAGGTCGGCGAGCCGGTGATGCGACCGACGGGGAAGTCTTCGACGTCGGTCTTCCACAGCAGCTGACCCGTCGCGGCATCGACCGCGTGCATCGTCGCCGTGCCGTCGCCGAAGAACGCGACATCGCGGCCGCCGACGCGCGCGATGTTGATCGCCGAGCGCACGCCCGAACCGGCCTCGTAGAACCAGTGAATGCAGCCGCTGGCCGCGCTGAGCGAGTAGACCTTGCCGCCCCAGCTGCCGACGAAGACGCGCCCGCCGGCGATGGTCGGCTGCGCGTACGACTGCAGATCACCGGGGAAGCCGAACGCCCATTTGACTTTCAGCCGGGGCACATCGGAGGCCGCGATGCCGGCGCCGGTGCCGTCCTGAAAGCGGGTGTTGTTCGTGTTCTGCCCCCAGCCGATCCAGCGTGCGCCCGCGTTCGGGTTGAAGGCTTCCTTCGTCTTGCACATGGCCGCCTGTGCTGGTGCGGTGACGAGCGGCGCGGACAGCGACTTGCCGGTGAGGAACTCGGCGATGGCGCGGCGGTCGGCGGCCGTCCGGTTGTTCGCCATGGTGATCATCGAGCCGGTTTCCATCGCGGCGAGCACGCGCTCGGCCGGCATCGCGCGAAACGCCTCGCGATTCGGCGCCCGGCCGTCGCCGGCCTCATGGCACTGAGCGCAGGTGCGCTTGAACAGCTCCGCACCGTCGGGAGTTTGACCGTTCGCGACGCTCGGGATCGCCAGCGCGAGTGCGAGACAGACAGCTGCTTTCAAGCGATCCTCCAGTCAGGGAGCGGCGCGTCTCTCGGCGCCGCGATAACTTCCGAGTATTCGCGTCCACTTGGCGAATTCCGCGAGGTGAGTCAAGGCACGTGCGCAGCCCAGGTCATCGCGTCGCGCGTCCACTTCGACGTAAAACAAATACTCCCAGGGCCGGCCGCGGATCGGACGGCTCTCGAGCTTCGACAAGTTGATGTCGCGCAGCGCGAACACGCTGAGCGCCTTGAAGAGCGCACCGGGCGTGCTGGGCAGCCCGAAGACGATGACCGTCTTGTTGGCGTCGGGCGACGGCGCGCCGCCGATGATCGCGAAGCGCGTGATGTTGAACTCGTAGTCCTGCACGGCCTCCTGCAGGATTTCCAGCCCGAACACTTCGGCGGCGCGTCGCGAGGCCAGCGCCGCCGCGCCGGTGAGTTTCTGCTCGGCCACCAGCTTGGCACCGCCGGCGGTGTCATAGACCGCTTCCACGGTCGCGCCGAGATCCTTCAGATACCGCTCGCACTGCGCCAGCGCCTGCGGATGCGAGTAGACGGTCTTGACGTCCTCGATGCGCGTGCCTGGCAGCGCCTGGAGACAGTGCACGACGTCGAGCTCGACTTCGCCGGTGATCGGAATCTCGTGCTCGAGCAGCAGGTCGTAGTTGCGATGGATCGTGCCGCCGATCGAATTCTCGAGCGGCACCACGCCGTGGGTTGCCCGCCGTTTTGCGACCGCATCGAAGACGTCGTCGAAGCTCTTGCACGGCAGCGTGTCGGCCTGCGGACCGCCGAAGTGCAGCGCCGCCGCTTCGCTATACGCGCCCGGTTCCCCTTGATATGCGAGTCTCACAGTGGTCGCTCCGCTTGCGGCTATGGAGTGGCGAAGTATTGCAGGCCATGCAGCACCGACGCAATCACCGCGAGCAGCGATGCTCCCAGACACGCCAACGCGATCACGATGTGGTCGACGCGCTCGGGCTTGAGCGGATCCAGTAAACGGGCCGCGATGTATCCGCCGATGAAACCGCCGCCGTGTGCGAAGTTGTTGATGATCCCGCCGAGGAAGATGCCCTGAATCAGTACGAAGAAGATCGATTGCGTGGCATAGCTGCGCGCCATGCGGCTGCCGCTGCGGTGGCCGTAGTAGTAAATCGCGCCGAGCAGCCCGGTGATGCACGCGGACGCTCCAATGGTGATGCCGCGTCCGCTGCCGAGCAACGGAATCGCCGGGAGAAACAGCCCCCAGAACACGCTGAGACCGAAGCCGGCCACACCACCGGCCGTGTAGATGATCACCATACGCCCGGGACCGTACAAGTCCGCGACTGCGGGCGCCAGCTGGCGCACCGACATCATGTTGAAGAGAATGTGAATCGCGCTGCCGTGCAGCCAGGACGCGCTCAGGATCGTCCACCATCGCCACAACTGGCCGGTTTCCTGCTCGACGACCAGGCCCGGGCCGGTGGCGCCGAACAGGAACATCGCTTCGAATGAGGGCGACAGAAACCCGAACAGCCCGTTCATGCCGATCTGGCCACCCGAGGCGAGCAAGGTGAGCCCGTACAGGATCGAGCAGGCGCCGATCACGAATGGCACGAAGCCGAGGTCGGTGCCGAGCGCACGCAGCGAGGCGGCATAGCCCCACATTCCCGGGTTGCGCCGGCCGCAGTTGTAACAGGTGTCGTCGTTGACTCCGACCAGCACGCCGCACGACGCACAGATCACCGACCCGGTTGTCTGTCGCTTGAGCACGAACCCCGATGATATCTCGGGTGTAGGCAGGGTCAGTGTGCAGGGTCAGTGTAGGCCGGGCCTTCTAGGCCCGGCACAGTGACGTCGATATAAGCTAGACGTTGGATGAAGATCATCGTCGGGATAACGGGCGCGACTGGCGCGATCTACGGCGTGCGCCTCCTCGAACGGTTGCGCGAGGCCGGCGTCGAAACGCATCTCGTCATCAGCCGCTGGGGCGCCCGCACGTTGATCCACGAGACGCCCTACTCGCGCGAGGACGTCGAAGCGCTGGCATCGGTCTCTTATCCGCCAGGCGACATGGGTGCTGCGATCTCGAGCGGATCCTTTCGCACCGACGGGATGATCATCGCGCCGTGCAGCGCGAAAACGCTGGCGGCGATCGCACATGGCTACGGCGACAACCTGATTCATCGCGCGGCCGACGTCGTGCTGAAGGAGCGCCGCCGCCTCGTGCTGGCGATCCGCGAGGCGCCATTCAGCGACATTCACCTCGAGAACATGCTCAAGTTGTCGCGAATGGGAGCGGTGGTGCTGCCGCCGCTGCCAGCGTTCTACAACCACCCGCGCACGATCGACGATCTCGTCGATCATTCAGTGTCACGCATGCTCGATCAGTTCGGTCTCGAAACGAGCGGCGTCGAGCGCTGGGCGGGGGAGATGGAAGTTAACGGAGACTAGAAACCGTCAGCCGTCCTTGGTGCTTGGTCCTTGGTGCTCGGTCCGTCCTGGGTCCCTGGTCCATGCGAGTTCCCGGACCACGGACCA
>Ga0111539_10007267_pt1 | contig 14181 bp, 9 predicted proteins | sample RhiMethybrSRZTD1_FD_79667 | JGI IMG/M metagenome (GOLD analysis project Ga0111539, IMG submission 79667) | Populus rhizosphere microbial communities from Tennessee, USA - Rhizosphere MetaG P. TD hybrid SRZTD1 (version 2) (version 2) | ecosystem: Host-associated > Plants > Roots > Rhizosphere >...
CGGGCATGGACGCCTAATGCTTAACCGGAAACTCACGTTCGGGAGTGGTCGTAGAAAATCGTCCTGCTACTGTTGCGCGGATTTAGCCCTGCGCAACGCCGTAGTGTCTACAAATCCACTTGGGCGAAGAGTCGCCTAAACGGAAACGTGCCGACGACAGTCTTGTCGCGGCATCCGTGGGAACGACCCTGGATGAGGATTCAGCAGGATAATCACTTCCGGCGAGCTGGTGTGACGCGTAACCACGCGGCCAAGGTTTGCCACTCCGGGTCGTTTTGTGAGGACCAGTGCTTGCCCCCCGGATGGAACGCAACGCCGCCAGCTTCGGCCACGAGGGGCATTGTGAGCAGACGGCTCGCCAGCGGGTTCCCCGGAACAACGAATGGCAGTGTGGCTTCGAAGTTCCGGCGCGACTCGGTTTCATTCCAGGAAGAGCTGCCCGGAGAGAGGGACTGCAGGCGAAAAGCGGTGCCCTGTGAATGACAGACGTAGCATCGCGCCAGGCCCTTGCGCTTTTTCAGAAAGATAGGCTGCACACGGGTGCGGAAGAAATCGAAATCCAGAGCAGGTGCTTCGGCGGACGTGCCTGTCTGCTGCGGGTGTGACAACGCCGCCGCTGATGGAGAAGCAGCCTGCCCGTGAAGCAACACACCTACTATGATCAACGACACCGCCAACGCCATAAGGGCATCCTCTCCTCGCGATTCGACGTAACTTTGGACCGGTTCTGTCAGGTTCTGGACGCTTATAGCGTGGCGTGGGAGTTGCGTCAATCTGGTTTTCAGAGTTTTCAGATTTTAGTTTCAGGGCAGGCGTCGCTGTTTACTTCGGAATCCCATCTCGCTACAGTATGCGAAGCGAGGCTCGACGACCATGATGCCGACAACCCTATCTCACCAGCGCCGCTATCTGACATTGCTGGCAATCGTTCTCCTGGCTCTGCCTTTGCAGGCAGGCGCGGCGACCGTCAGAATTGTGCAGACGAACGCCGCTGGAGACAACGTCCATCTCATTGACCCAGTCACCAACAAGGTAGTAGCGGAGATCACCGGCATTGAGGTTAACCATGGAGCGGCTGTCGCTCCCGACGGAAGCCAATTCTATTTCAGCAACGAGGCTGACCACACCTTGGATGTTGTCGACGTCAAGACTCTTGCCATCACCAGGAAGATTGGGCTCAGCGGACGCCCCAACAACATTGCTATCAGCCGGGACGGTCGTCGCGTGTACGTTGCGATCCAGTCGGGAAGCGGAGCAGTGGACGTCATCGACACGGCCTCCTTGGAGAGAGTCAAGAGTATTTCGACGCGCGGCGGAGTGCACAACACCTTTGTCACGCCAGACGGCAAGTACGTGATCGCGGGGTCGATCCTGGGAAAGACCCTCACGGTCATCGATGGCAAGGCCGAGGAACCTGTGTGGTCGTTGGATTTCGAGGGCGGCGTGCGGCCGATGGCCTTCGAGAAGAACGCCGACGGTTCGACGCGACGGATCTTCATGCAGCTCTCGGGCTTTCACGGGTTTTGCATCATCGACTTTGAAACGCGTCGGGAGATCGGCCGGATCACGCTGCCTGAGGTGCCGCCCGACCAGAGGCATTTGGAGGGCTTGCAGGGGTCTCCGTCCCACGGCATGGGCATCGCTCCCGATGGCAAGACTCTCTGGGTCAACAGCAAGATCAACAGCGCCGTGTATGCCTACTCGCTGCCTGACCTCGAACTACTGGGAGGAGTCCGGGTCGGCGATCATCCCGACTGGTTGACCTTCACACCGGACAGCAAGTCGGTCTACGTCGCCAACGCCGGCTCGAACTCAGTGTCCGTTGTCGATGTCGCGTCGAGAAAGGAAGTCACGCGCATCCCGGTTGGTCAGGTGCCAAAGCGGAACATCACTGCGGTGCTGCCGTAGTCCTGGCAAGCGGCCTTGGACGGTCGGCCAACCGTTTGACTCCAATTTTCGATGATCGTCTAGGAGATTGGGGAGCGCGCTCTCCTGTGATCTGTGTCTCCTATCCCGCACCCTCCTATCCAACCGGCGCACGAATCCATCCCATAGGGCCCGTTTCCGGTTGGAGGAGACTAACGCAAGCTGACTATGGTTTGGTCTGTGATGCTTGTCGCACGCTTCGCTTGAATGCAGTGAATACGCAGAGTCCGGTTTCGCTAGGCCAGGTTTCTGGATCAACTTGAATTCGGGGAAGCGGTGGCAAAGGTCGTTCGATCGGAGTGCTCGATAGGGACAAGCAAGCGGCGAAATAGGAATCCACAAAGGCTTTCAGATATGATAGGGATTAGCTATTAGAACTCTGCTCAGGGTTCAGAATCCTAACTTCACGGAGTAAACTATGTCGATACGCATCAACGACGAAGCACCAAACTTCACAGCGGAAACATCGCAAGGCACCATCAGTTTTCATGAGTGGATTGGCGATGGCTGGGCAATCCTGTTCTCCCACCCCAAGGACTTTACACCCGTCTGCACCACCGAGCTGGGATACATGGCCGGGTTGCAGCCAGAATTCGCAAAGCGAAACTGCAAGGTTATCGGACTGAGCGTGGACCCGGTGAGCGCCCACGACAAATGGGCGTCGGATATCGAACAGACCCAGGGACACAAAGTGAACTACCCGATGATCGGCGATACCGAGCTTAAGGTTGCCAAGCTTTACGACATGCTGCCTGCCGATGCTGGTGATAGTTGCGAAGGCCGCACCGCAGCCACAAACGCAACTGTACGCACCGTGTTCGTGGTCGGTCCCGACAAGAAGATCAAGCTGATGCTCAGTTACCCAATGAGCACTGGACGCAACTTTGACGAAGTGTTGCGCGTCCTCGACTCAATGCAACTCACGGCCAAGCATAAAGTGGCCACGCCGGTGAACTGGAGACCGGGCAACGATGTCATCATCCTGCCGGCGGTGTCGGACGACGAGGCCAAACAGAAGTATCCAGGCGGCTGGACGGCGCCCCGACCTTATCTGCGGATTGTTCCACAGCCTAAATAGGACTTGAAACAGTTGGGCTCAGGGATCTGCACAAGCCTGTGAATGCTTGACAGGCCTTGGGAAGAACTAGGATCGGGGTGGGTTCATCAGCCCACCCCCGCGACGCCTGGCTGACAAGGATTGCTTTAGAAATCCTGTGAGAAGCTGGTTGATGACCGTTTAAGCTGAGCCCGGCCGATTCACCCGTCACCCGACTTCCCAAGCCAACAACCAAGGAGGCCATGGACATGAGTTCCATTTCTCCACGCTTCCAATCATTGCGTCTGGTAACCGCGATCCTTTGTGCGGCAGCTTTTTTTGCCACGTTCACGATCGTGTTCGATCGGGTTCGTGCGGAATCGAGCAGTCCAGTCCTCGTGACGATCCACAAGCGTCTCCGGGAGGAGACGGCCAATCGCACCTACGCCGTGCGTGAGAAGACCGAGCAGTGGAAGCCAAATCAGACAGCCATCATCGTATGTGACGTGTGGGACGCGCATGAGAGCCTGAACGCCGTGCGTCGCTTGGAAGAGATGGCTCCGCGCATGAACCAGGTGCTGGAGAGCGCCCGCGGCCGCGGTGTGCTCATCGTTCATGCGCCGTCGAGTTGCATGGAACGATATGAAGGTCACACGGCCCGCCGTAGAGCACAGGAAGCTCCACGGGCAGCGAATCTACCCGAGGGCATCGGCGAATGGTGCCGGAAGATTCCTTCTGAAGAGAAAGGGACCTATCCGGTTGACCAGACGGAAAGCGCTAAAGACGACGATCCGGTCGAAGACGAACAGTGGCATCAAAGACTGGTGGGCATGGGGCGCGATCCGAACGGGCCCTGGAAGGCCCAGAACAGTCTCCTAAAGATTCACGATGAGGATGCCATCAGCGACTCGGGCGTCGAGATCTGGAACCTGCTCGAACACCGTGGTATCAAGAACGTGATCCTCTTGGGCGTACACACCAATATGTGTGTGCTGGGTCGACCGTTTGGTTTGCGCCAGATGGCCAAAAACGGGAAGAACGTCGTGCTCATGCGCGATATGACCGACACGATGTACAACCCTGAGCGCTGGCCGTACGTCACGCATTTTGTTGGCACGGAACGGATCGTCGAGCACATCGAAAAGTTCGTTTGCCCGACAATCACAAGCGTCGACTTCCTCGGAGGCGAGGCGTTTCGATTCAAGAACGACCGACGCGCTATCCTGATGGTGATTGGTGAAGATGAGTACAAGACCGAACTGACTTTGCCAGCGTTTGCTCGACAGGATCTGGAACCGCGCGGCTTTCAGGTTCGGTTCGTGCACGCCGACCCGGCCGACAAGAACAAGTTCCCAGGTCTGGCTCAAGCTGTTGCCGGCTCAGATCTCGTGCTTGTCAGCATTCGCCGTCGTACGCCGCCAAGTGAACAACTTGATGCTATCCGCGCGCACCTGGCCGCGGGCAAACCGTTGGTGGGTATCCGCACGGCAAGTCACGCCTTTGCCGTGCGAGACGCAAATACGGCGCTTGCAAGCGGCGCGACCACTTGGCCGGAATTCGATCCACAAGTGCTGGGTGGCCACTACACGGGGCATCACGGCGCTGGTTCCAAGGTCGCAACGGCGGCTGCCCCTGGGGCAGAGAGGCACCCGATCTTGCGCGGCGTGGATTTGACACAGCTCTTGAGCAACGGATCGCTTTACAAGGTGACTCCGTTGGCGGGCTCCACAACTCCGCTTGTCCTTGGTTCTATTCCCGGCCAAGGTCCCGAGCCGGTCGCATGGACGAACTCACCACACGCTGAACGACCGCCCGTGTTCTACACCTCGCTCGGCCATCCCGACGATTTCCAGAACCCTGCATTCCGAAAGCTGCTGCTCAATGGCATCTGCTGGGCGCTGGGCATCGCAGCTCCTGGCTCCCCGCCCGAAGAGATCACTGCCAAGGGGACGGCTGCAAAAAGCGTTCGCTCCGACCGTTAGAGCGAAGTTCGAACAGTTTGCGCAACCTGAATACGATTCATTTGGCTGTCTACCGACCGGGTCCCCTCGACGCAACGGATGAGCATTTAGTGTGTTCGTTAGGACACCGCCGAGAGAATCTACTGAGGAGTGCAAATCATAGTGACACCTCTGCTGGCTGGTCTGATACAGCCACAGTCGCGGACATCGGCTCCCCTCGCCACAACGCGGGAGAGGGGCCGGGGGTGAGGGGGATACTTCCTTGCTGATTCAGTTCCCGACACTCAGCTCCGGATCAAGGTCTCGGAGCACACGCGACAACGTTCAGGGGTACGTTGGCCCCTTCACCCCTGACCCCTCTCCCGCGTTAGGGCGAGGGGGACAATGAGTCTCTCGAGATCAGCTTCGCTTCAGAAGTTTCTGATGCATAAATTCCATTTTCCATTGTCGCTTCGGCTCTTGCTCTTCGCGCTCCATTCTCTCGCCTGGCTGCCTGCCGGCAATGCCCAGGACACGAAGGGTGCTGAGTTTTTCGAGAAACAGGTTCGCCCGTTGCTAGCAAAGCACTGCTATTCCTGTCATTCCACGGCCAGCCAACCGGTGATGGCGGGGCTGAAGCTCGATACGGAAGCCGGCTTGAGCGAAGGGGGCAGCCGCGGCAAAGTGATCGTTCCAGGAGAACCACAAAGAAGCCTGCTGGTCACAGCTGTCAACTACAGTGACGATCGTCTTCGAATGCCTCCGACAGGCAAGTTGACGGACGATGAAATTGCAACCTTGACGGCTTGGGTGAAGATGGGAGCCCCATGGGGCGTTAAAGACGGAGCCCTTGAGGGCGACCAGACCATCTCCGGAGGGAAGCCTTTCTGGGCATTCCAGAGTCCAAGAGAGCCTGCTATCCCCCAGGTGAAGCAGCGAGGATGGGTAAAGACTCCTCTGGATGCATTCGTCCTGGCAGGGCTTGAAGCCAGGGGGCTAACACCTGCGTCAGCAGCTGACAAACGCACCTTGATACGTAGGGCGACATTTGATCTCACTGGCCTGCCTCCTACGCCTGAAGAAGTTCAGGCGTTCGTGGCCGATGATTCAGCGAATGCCTTTGCCCGCTTGGTGGATCGTCTCCTGGCTTCACCACGTTATGGCGAAAAGTGGGGACGACACTGGTTGGACATTGCTCGTTATGCAGACTCCAACGGACTGGATGAGAACCTGGTTTACAAAAACGCCTATCGGTATCGCGACTACGTCATCAACGCCTTAAACAAAGACAAACCCTACAATCAGTTTATTCTCGAACAGCTGGCGGGTGACCTTCTTTCGGGTACCAGCGACGAAAATATGATTTACGAGCGCCAGACTGCCACCGGGTTTCTTTCCTTGGGAGCCAAAATGCTCGCCGAGGATGATCCTGTCAAGATGCAGATGGACATCGTTGACGAACAGATCGACACAGTAGGGCGCGCCTTTCTCGCAATGACCGTCGGTTGTGCCCGCTGTCATGATCACAAGTTCGATCCCATTCCGACGGCCGACTACTATTCCCTGGCTGGCGTCTTCAAGAGTTCGAAGACGATGGAGAATTTTAAGGTCGTCGCAAAGTGGCACGAATATGTCCTGGCTCCAAAACAAGACCGAGACCGGCTCGAAGCACACAGCAACAGGATCGAAGCCCAGCAGAAACAAATCAGCCGGCTCTCCAAGCCAGTTGATCGGGAGATCTCTGACACGGCCCGTCGCAAAGTCGGAGCCTATTTACTGGCGGCTACGGATCTCTTGCGCTACGAGTCCATGAAGCTTCAATCGGTGCTTGGAGATTCCGAGAAAGCTGACAAATCTGGCCTGTTGACTGTTGGAGCGACCGATTTCTTACGAGGAAATGTCGATAAGAACTTCAACCAAGACGCAGACGATCCCCGCGTGTTGGTCGATACGAAAGCGGCTCCCTATTTTGTCGAATACGACGTCGTGCTGCCTGAAGGCGGAAGTTATCAACTGGAAATTCGTCGGGCCTCTCCCCAGTTCCACACACTCGACATCAGGATCAATGGGGTGCTGGTTCAGGCGGGCCTACCTCCCGAGGTTAACCGTACCTCCTCTCCAGATGCCCAGCTGTGGACGGCGATCGGAATCTTTCCCTTCCGGCAAGGCCGGAACACCCTGCGACTAGAGATTGACGGGCCGTTCCCTTATTTCGACCAGTTCCTTGTGGCTCAGAATCCGCTGCCTGCGGGCGCAGTCGTTCCAAAAACCTCCGTGCAGGTTGCCGTCGACTATGGGATCAATCCAGATATTCTCTTGCAGTGGACGGACTATCTACGCCGATCGCGGGGAGCCCCCGCCTCGGTCCTCTACGCCTGGCATGCTTTTGGGACGCCGGCTTATGATTCACTGGCGGCGTGGACCTCGCCGGTGGCCCGCCTGTTCGATGGGCTCAAGCACTCGACGCGACAAGAACTGGCGGCTTTTTATCAGACCCTCTTTGATCGCGCCAACAGTGCTTGGAGAGCGCTCCATCCTGATGGGTCAACAGAGGACAAAGCGGAAGACGACAATGCCAGCCTCAAGACCGACAAGAAGGACGAGACGCTGGGTGATTCAGCTCTGGAAGCACTTCGACAGGTGCTCTATGAAAAATTTGGGCCTTGTCGCGCGCCTGTAAAGTCGGAGCGATATTATTCCGTCGAAACGAGAGTGGAAATTGACCGGCTCAAAAAAGAGCTCAAGGCTTTACAGGAATCTACTCCGCAGTTCCCACATGCGATGGGGGTGACCGAGGGAGAAATCGGTGACCTGCCCATTCACATTCGGGGTAGTCATCTCACGCTTGGCGATCGTGTGCCTCGACGCTTTCTCAGAGTGATCGCGGGAGAGAATCAAACGCCTATTGAATCCAACCACAGCGGGCGGCTGGAGCTGGCCCAATGGCTCACTCGAGAAGATCATCCTTTGACGAGTCGCGTCATGGTGAACCGAATCTGGCGATGGCACTTCGGAAGAGGCATTGTTCCGTCCACTGACAACTTTGGCAGACTTGGCGAGCCACCGACCAATTTGCCGTTACTCGACTGGTTGGCCCGGCGCTTCATTCAGGAGAAGTGGTCCATCAAGGCAATGCACCGCGTCATGATGCTTTCCAGCACCTATCAAATGAGCACGGCCTGGGACGAGAAGGGAGCCGAAGTGGACCCCGAAAACAAGCTGCTTTGGCGAATGGATCGGCGGCGCCTCGAAGCTGAGGAGATTCGCGACGCCATTATTGCTGTTGGTGAGGGGCTCGACTTGACCATGGGGGGCTCCATGTTCACTTTCAAGGACCGGGAATACGTTACGAGCATCAAGAGCCGTGACACGACCGACTATGACGCCAACCGCCGATCCATCTATCTTCCCATCATTCGGAGTTCCCTCTACGACGTTTTCCAAGCCTTTGACTTCGGCGATCCCAGTGTTCTGAACGGAGATCGTCAAAGCACTGTGGTGGCGCCGCAAGCACTGTTCATGATGAACGGTTCGCTGGTGCTCAAGGAAACCAGGAAAATGGCAACGAACTTGGTCATGCGGCCAGAGCTCGACGATCAGAGTCGGGTACGGCAAGCTTACATGCAGGCTTTTGGCCGCTCACCCAAGGCCAGCGAGGTGGATCGAGCTCTTTCCTTTGTCGGGCGTATGGATGCGGCACTCGACGGTGGCCAACTAAACTTCGAGGAACGTCGATTGAGGGCGTGGCAGAGTCTCTGCCACACACTTCTGGCCTCGAGTGAGTTTGTTTATGTGAATTAGGCGATAGTGGATCGAGGGAGGAACCCTGTGAAGTCTGCTTCGATTCGGCACTGGAATTCGTTTTGGAATCAGGTTCTCTCACGGCGAGAAATGCTCCGGACCAGCAGTGCCGGATTCGGCGGATTGGCGCTGGCAGCACTGCTTGGCGAGGAAGCCGCGGCCGCCCAGATTGGTCCCAGGCCCGATTCTGGCTCAGGAGTTGATCCACTGGCGCCTCGGCCTCCGCACTTCGCCCCTCGGGCCAAAAGAGTTATTTTCCTTTTCATGCATGGAGGACCCTCGCAAGTCGATACCTTCGACTACAAACCACTCCTGCAACGCGACCACGGCAAACCACTCCCGTTCAAACGTCCCAGAGTTGTTTCGAGTGAGACGTTCAATTTGCTCAAGTCCCCATGGGAGTTCAAGCAGCGTGGCGAGAGTGGCCTCTGGGTCAGCGAATTGTTTCCGCACGTCGCGACGTGCGTGGACGATCTCTGCGTCATCAATTCCATGTATGGTTCCAACTCCCGCCATGGTGGGGCGCTGCTGGAACTCCACACGGGTAGTGATACTTTTGTTCGCCCCAGTATGGGTTCCTGGATCAACTACGGGCTGGGAAGCGAAAACCAAAACATGCCGGGCTTTATCACCATCTGCCCCACCTTAACCCACGGAGGTGCGAACAATTGGAGCTCAGCCTTTCTTCCGGCCGCTTTCCAAGGCACTCCCGTCGGCAATGCGGGTATCTCTGCAAGACAGGCTAAGATCCCGTTTATCACGAATCAGGAGACCTCCCGTGACATTCAACGCCTGGAGCTTAATCTGCTTCAGGAGATGAACCGCGAGCACTTGGCCGCGTCCGGTCCGGATCAGGCGCTCGAGGGACGTATCGAGTCGTTTGAATTGGCATTTCGCATGCAAACGACGGCACCGGACTTGCAGGACCTTTCAGGTGAATCGCCAGCGACATTGAGGCTCTACGGCATCGATAATCCGGTCACCGAAAATTTTGGTCGGCAATGCTTGATGGCCCGAAGATTTTCAGAACGCGGTGTGCGGTTTATTCAGGTGACTCATAGCTATAAATGGGATCAGCACTCTGACCTGCGAAAGGGCCACTCCGGGAACGCAATGGAAGTGGATCAGCCTATAGCCGCTCTTCTGAAGGACCTGAAGGCGAGGGGTTTGTTGAAAGACACGCTTGTTCTTTGGGGTGGCGAGTTCGGGAGGACGCCGACGGCACAGGGCTCTGACGGCCGCGATCACAACCCCGAAGGATTCACCATGTGGATGGCTGGCGGGGGAGTGAAGGCTGGATCCAAGTACGGCGCCACCGATGACTACGGATATTATTCAACCGAAAACAAAGTACACTTCCATGACCTCCACGCGACCCTGTTGCACTTGCTTGGTCTTGATCATGAGCGGCTCACCTATCGCTACGCGGGACGGAACTTCCGTTTGACCGATATTCACGGCACAGTTGTTAAGGACATCTTTGCTTGAGCGTCTTGGCTGTGGGGAAATCAAGCTTTCGCTGCGGATTGTCCTTCGAGTCCGGTTCCCGCTTCGTAGGAGTGCGCCGTGATCGCTAAACGGTAGGCGACTGATGAAGACTTAAGTTCGGGCACTAACTCAGCAGGGCCTGCACCATCATTTGCTGGCCACTCTACCTCGAAAGAGACACCGCGAATAAGAAAGCCACGTGCTCTCGTTGGAGAGCACTTCGGCCAAGTTCCTCTACGATGCTAGGACTTGAGATTTTCCTTCTTCCTGACTTCATGTGATAGATTCCTTCCACCTCGTGCATCTCCACTCTGCAGAAGCACTTTCTAATAGCACTTCTAATAGCGCCTTGGCTTCTTGAGGACTGCAATTTATAGCGACACTTTCTACGAGCTGGCCTGATAGAGCTACAAGTCGCGCGCATCGGCTCCCCTCGCCCCAACGCGGGAGAGGTATGAAGCCTTGAGAAGACTTCATGGGTGAGGGGATACCTCTTTGTTGAATCAGCTTCCGATCCTCGCCTTTGGATGAGGATCTCTCTGGACGCTCGCGAGGCACTGCAGCAGTGTGTAGAAAAGAAGCCTTCTCAGCAGCCGGCACGATTGTTCGAAACGACGAGAGGAGGAGCGTATGTCGAAGATGACGCGTGCCCAATTCATCGGATTGGGTGGCGTGCTAGCAGGAGGCGCTCTCGGATGCAGCCGTTCGCCAGAAGCCGAGGCCCAAGTAACTTCGGGCCAATCTGGAACTGCGCCGGATCTGGTGGTGCTGAATGCGCGTGTCTATACGATCGACAATGCCCAGCCCAGGGCCGAGGCCTTCGCGATCAAAGATAGCAAGTTCGTCGCCATTGGTGCCACCAGCGACATCAAGAACCTCGTGACCCGGCGCACACAAATCATCGATGCCGAGCACATGACGGTCACGCCGGGCTTCATTGACGCCCACTGCCATCCGAGTGGCATCAACGAGCTCTACGACGTGAACGCCAACGTACGAACCGTGAAGGAGCTGCAGCGGGCTCTCCTTGAGAAGGCAGCCGCCACGCCGCCCGGCTACTGGGTCAGTGCGTTCATGTTCGATGACACCAAACTCGACATCCCACTCCACCGCAAGCATCTCGACGAAGTAGTGCCGAACCACCCCGTGGCGGTGAATCACCGTGGCGGCCACACGAGCTGGTACAACAGCAAAGCGCTGGAGCTGGCCAGCATCACGCGGCAGACCCGCGATCCCGAGCATGGGCGGTTCTTCCGTGACGATGCCGGAGAGTTGAACGGTAGGGTGGCCGAGCTGGCTCGCAGAGTCTTTGCCAATGTCGGCAAGCGCGAGCAGTTTACCTCCGAGCAGTCGCGCGAGCGCGGAAAGAACGGGATGACGCACATCTCGGAGCTTCTCACCGCAGCAGGCCTCACGACGGTTCACGACGCCGGCACGGGGCGCGAGCGCGTGCTGGCGTATGAGGACGCCTACCGGGCTGGCGGCTTGCGGCACCGCGCCTTCATGATGATCCGCGGCAACGACATCGTCAGCGGCTTAAAGGCGGCAGGCGTCTACACGGGGTTCGGCAACGAATGGATTAAGGTTGGCGGTCTCAAGTACGCCGCTGATGGTTCGGCGTCGGAGCGTACCATGCGTATGAGCACGCCGTACGTAGGAACGAATGACTACGGCATCTTAACGATGACACAGCAGGAGCTCGACGAGGCGGTCGAGGATGGGCACCGGCACAATTTTCAGATTGGCGTGCACGCCAACGGCGACGTGACGATTGACATGGTACTCAAAGCCTACGAAAAAGTGCTTCACAAATGGCCAGATCCCGACCGCCGCCACCGAATCGAGCACTGCACGCTCGTGAATCCGGACCTGCTGAAACGGATCAAGGCCTGCGGCTGCATCCCGACCCCGTTTTGGACCTACGTGTATTACCACGGAGAAAAGTGGTCGCAGTACGGCGACGATAAACTGCGGTGGATGTTCGCGCACCGCTCATTCCTCGACAGCGGGATTCCAGTTCCCGGGGCATCCGACTATCCCCCCGGTCCTTTCGAGCCGCTGATGGCGATTCAGAGCATGGTTACGCGACGCGACTACAGGGGGCGTGAGTGGGGGTCGAATCAGAAGGTCACCGTGGATGAGGCGCTACGGATCGCGACGATCAACGGCGCCTATGCCTCATCCGACGAGGCAATCAAAGGATCTATCACAGCCGGCAAGCTCGCTGACTTCGTCATCCTGGAGAAGGACCCCCACGATGTAGATCCCAACGAGATCAAGGGTATTAGGGTCGCGCGAACTGTGGTAGGTGGCAAAACGATGTATCCCAAATCTGCGGCATAACAGCGGCTCGAAAAAGCTCTTTACCCGCGCTCTCGTGCGCAGCGGCGTTCTGGAAGACCTCGTATACTCCCGTTTTTGGGCGCAGCAAAAGGGAAAGCAGCCGACACCGGGTCCAGTGAACAGCATCCTGGAAAGTTCTGCGCGTCCAGCGAGTATCGAAGAGATGATAAAGGCCACCGAACGCGGACTGCTGGTCGGCCGCTTCTGGTACATCCGTCCGGTTGACCCACGCACGGCGCTGGCAACAGGGCTCACCCGCGACGGTGTATGGTTCGTAGCCAACGGCAAGATTCAGTATCCTGTGCGTAACTTCCGGTTCAATCAAAGCAGGGTCCAGATGCTTGCTCCTGGCAACGTCGAAATGATCGGCGCGCCCGAGTGCGTCGGCAGTTCTGAGGTGCAGGGCCGCGCACCCGCACTGCTGCCTGCGCCGAAACTGAAGCAGTTTAACTTCACTTCTCAATCCGAGGCCGTTTAGGTGGAGGTCGAACGCCAACCCGACAAGCACCGGACTGACCGATCGAAGCAACATTAACGTGATTGAATCATTGCGTCATTTCTTCATTGAGTCATTAGTCAGTCGGCAATGTCGACGCCTGTACCAAGCGGTTGTCTTCAAATGACACAATCAAGAAATGAATCAATGGATCAATGAAGATAGATCACTCGCTATGACCTTGAATCCTGGCACTCATCTGGGACCTTACGAAATCGTCGCCCCGTTGGGTGCCGGAGGCATGGGCGAGGTGTACAAAGCTCGCGACACCCGCCTTGGACGCGATGTAGCGCTGAAGGTTTTGCCCGTGGACCTCGACGGAGACGCAGCACGGCGGGCGCGATTCGAGCAGGAAGCCCGCCTGCTGGCAGCGCTCAATCACCCCAATATCCTGGGCATTCACGACATCGGTGATAGCTATGTGGTGATGGAACTGGTGCAGGGCTCCACGCTGCGCGGGGCTCAGATGCCGCTGCGGAAGGTCCTCGACATAGGCGCGCAGATCGCCGAAGGACTCGCTGCCGCGCACGGAGCGGGCATCACCCATCGGGACCTGAAGCCCGACAACGTGATGGTCACGAAGGATGGACGGGTGAAGATTCTCGACTTCGGACTGGCCAAGGTAAACAGTCCGAAGGGAGGCGAGAAGGAGACGCGGACAGCCCATTCCGATCCTGGGGCGGTGATGGGAACGGTCGGCTACATGTCGCCCGAGCAGGTGCGCGCCCAGGGGGTGGACGCGCGCAGCGACATTTTCAGCTTAGGGGTGCTACTGCACGAACTGATCCGTGGTGAACGGCCGTTCCAAGGGGACTCAGCCGCCGAGACCATGACGGCTATCGTCAAGAGCGACGCCCCGCCGCTGCCGGAAGGTACGCCGTCCGGCGTGGTGCGCGTCATCGAGGGATGCCTGGCCAAACAGCCGGAAGAACGGTGGCAGTCCGCTCGCGATCTCTCACGGCAACTGCGCTGGCTGGCCGATGGTGGCACGAGTACCAGCACACAGAAGCCTGTACCCGCTGCTCGGCAGAGGCCATGGGGTTGGATTGCGGCGACAGCCTTGGCACTGATCGCGCTTTTGCTCGCGATCGTACACTTCCGCCAAACCCCGACGGAAGCGCCGCTGATGGAGTTTCTCGTACAGCCGCCCG
>Ga0111539_10007268_pt1 | contig 14180 bp, 11 predicted proteins | sample RhiMethybrSRZTD1_FD_79667 | JGI IMG/M metagenome (GOLD analysis project Ga0111539, IMG submission 79667) | Populus rhizosphere microbial communities from Tennessee, USA - Rhizosphere MetaG P. TD hybrid SRZTD1 (version 2) (version 2) | ecosystem: Host-associated > Plants > Roots > Rhizosphere >...
CTCCGCGGAGTCTGCCCCGTGCTCGGCGGCTACGGCGGCCGCGATCGTCTCTTCGCCAAGCAGGGAGCGCGGCTCGAGGCCCTGCTCAGCGAGCTCGGCGTCCCGCACGATGTCCGCATCTATCCGGATGCCGGCCACAGCTACATGAGCCCGCACACGGGTGTGATGGCGACGATCGGCGCCTGGAGCCCGATGGCAGCCGGCTACGACCCGGCCGCCGCCGCCGACAGCTGGGCGCGCATCGAATCCTTCTTCAAACAGCACTTGGGTTAAGGGGGACTCTGTCCCCCTTCTCCACGCGGCAAAAGCCGCGTGGAGCCTCTTCCCCCGGCTCGCTTCGCTCGGCCGCGCGCGGACGCGCGGAGAGCGACATCACGATCGCTGTGCGAGCCGTGCGAGCAGCGTGGCGTCGGTCGGGAAGGCGAGGGGCGGCGGCGCGGCGGGGTCGATCCAGGCGACGGCCACGGCATCGTCGCCGGCGACGGGGACGGCGCCCGGGTCCCGGAGTGTGGCGGCGAACCAGGCGCCGATCGTGGGACGCTCGGGCTCGTGGAAGTTGCTCGCGACCTGCACCGGATCCCCGATGTCCACCACGACGCCGGCCTCCTCCAGCGCTTCGCGCGCCGCGGCCTCGCGGACGTCCTCACCCCACTCGACGAAGCCGCAGGGGAAGCACCAGCGCCCGGCCCCGAACTGCCCCGGCCCCCGCTGCACGAGGAGCACGCGGCCCCGCTGGTCGCGGATCACGCACGCCGCGCCCACGCCCGGGTTGGCGAAGAAGAGGAACCCGCAGCCGGCGCAGACCGGCCGCTCGTAGCCGCCTCGGACGATGCGTCCTAGCGCGTTGCCGCACCGCGGACAGGTGGTCCAGTCGTCGCCCAGCATCGAAGGCGTGTAGCCGAGCACCTGGGTCCAAGTCCACTTTTTGCGGGCGTTTCGCTCGGCAGGCGGGTTCGTGTACGCTTCGCTGGCCGCGCATGGAGCTGTCGCCGCTCACGGGTGCCCGTGTGGTGCTGCGCCCCTTTCGCGTCGACGACGTGCCGGCCGTGCTCGCCTACGCGTCCGACGCCGAGGTCACGCGGCACCTCGAATGGGATGCGTACGACGACCCGGCCACGGCGGCGGCGTTCATCCGCTCGACGCACAACGGCCCGCCCGGCTGGTACGCCTACGCCGTGACCGATCGCGAGAGCGGCGCCCTCGTCGGCGGCGCGGACCTTCGAATCCTCTCGGCGTACGATCGTCGCGGCGAGGTGGGATACGGCCTCGCGCGGTCATACTGGGGCAAGGGCTATGCGGCCGAGGCGGCGGCGCTGCTCGTGCGCTTCGGCTTCGAGCGGCTCCACCTGGTGCGCGTCCAGGCGCTGTGTGCGGTGGACAACGTCCGCTCGCTCCGCACGCTCGAACGCGTCGGCATGCGCCGCGAGGGGCGTCTCTTCAACTATCGCGCGAAGCACGGCCGGCTCGGCGACCACTTCCTCTACGCGGCGACGTCGCGGCCGTTGCACCCTGATGCGGCGGGCGCGCGTTGATCGTGGGTCGCTCGCGTGTTACGCGCGTGCGATGCGGTGGTGCGCTCGACGCGCCGTCGTGGCGATCACCCTGGTGCTCGCTACGGCCATCCCGGCGCGCGCGAACTTCCATCTCTCGGTGATCGACGAGGTGATGGCGGGGTGCGGCGCCGATCCGGCGATGCAGTTCGTCGAGATCCGCATGACGTCGGACGGCCAGGACGTAGTAGGCGGCTCTATCCTCACGGCGTTCAGCTGCAACGGCGCCGAGCCGAGGCGAACGCTACTCGCGATCCCCAGTGGCGAGCTCGCCGGCAATTCCATGGCCGGCGGACGCTGGATCATGGCGTCGCCGAGCTTCCAGGCCGCCTCCGGAATCGCGCCGGACTTCGTGATCACGAATCCCGGCATCTTCCCGGACTGCGGCCAGGTCTGCTGGGGAAAGCCTTCGAATCCCAACACGACGAACGCCTACGTGGACTGCGTCGCCTACGGACCCTACACGGGCCCTCCGGCCCCCCAGGGCAGCCCGGTTTCGAGCATCCCGAACAACGGCACGCAGAGCCTCACGCGCACGGGAGGCGGATCGAACACGTTCGCACTCGCAGCGCCCACCCCGACGAACGCCATGGGCCAGCAGAGCAACCTGAGCGCCTGCCCGCTCACGACCACGACGAGCATCGTGCCCAGCTCCACGACCTCGACGACCACCAGCGGCGGCACGGGTACGACGATCGGCCCGGCACTCCTCGGCGGCGGCGCGGCGAAGACGGACTGCTTCGCCGGGTGGCACGTGGTGGGTGCCAGCACGACGGCGCCGGCCGTGCGCTGCACCGACAACGACCCGAGCTGTGACCTGAATCCGGAGCCGGGCTGCCGCGTGAGCGTCTCGCTCTGCTTCGACGACGCCGCGGAGGCGATCTACGGCGGGAAGTGCTCGGAGTCGCCGGTTACGGCGTTCGCCCTGACAGGCAACCCGGACCCGCAGACCGCCGCGGCCGTGACCGCCGCGGTGCAGGCGCTGCCGGGCGCGCAGGCGGCCGACGGCGGCGCGTCCTTCACGCCGCCGATCAGCGTGCTCACGTGCACCTCGCCCATCGAGCTCGAGGTGCCGCTCAGGGTGAAGGGCACGAAGACGAAGAAGGGCGTGCGCGCGCTGAAGAGCCTCACGACCGCGGACAAGCGGGACAAGGACAAGCTCAAGATTCTCTGTATTCCGTAGACGAGCGCGAGGGGGGACGTGGTGATGCGGTGGCGGCTGGCGGTGTGGTGCGTGGTCGTGGGTCTCGGGGTCGGCTCTCCGGCGGCGGCGTTCAACCACCTGATCGTCGTCGACGAGGTGCTCGGCAGCTGGCAGGGCGACGAGACCCTCCAGTTCGTCGAGCTGCGCCTCCTCGCTCCGGGCCAGCGCTCCCTGTCGAGCGCCGGCGGGCGCGGCACGACGGATCTCATCTTCTTCGACGCCAGCGGCGCACCCGCGGCGGCGCGGGTGCTGACGTTCACCCGAGACCTCGACCAGTCGCAGGCCGGCTCGCGCGTGCTCGTGGCGACGGTGGCGCTCGCCGCGTTCGCGGGCCTGACGCCGGATTTCATCCTGCCGACGGGGGTCCTGGCGCCGCTCGCCGGCCGCGTCTGCTACCGCGTGAACGGCCCGCAGGATCCGAACCAGAACATCGGGATCATCGACTGCGTCGCGTACGGCAAGTACGGTGGTGCCACCGGAAGCTACGGCCCGCCGACGCCGCTCACGCCCGACAACCGCTCGCTGCTACGCGTGAACACCACCGGCACGAACGTCGTCGACTTCGACGCCGCGCTCGAGCCGACGCCGCAGAACAACGCCGGCGTCGTGGTCCGCCTCGACACGCTATGCGGCGACGGATTCGTCTCGGGCGGCGAGGAGTGCGACGGCACGGTGCCCGCCGGCAAGACGTGCGCGTCCGTCGGCTTCGCGAGCGGCAAGCTCTCGTGCAAGCAGTGCCACCTCGACACGAGCAAGTGCTCGTTCTGCGGCAACGACGCGATCAACACGGGCGAGGAGTGCGACGGCGCGGACCTCGGCGGCCGGACGTGCGAGCGCCTGGGGTTCACGGGCGGTACGCTCGTCTGTAGCGACCAGTGCACGGTGTCGACCGCCGGCTGCGACGCGACGTTCTTCGTCCCCGGCGGCGGGCCGCGCGGTCCGGAGTGCCTCGCGGCCTGGCGCGTCCTGAACGCCACGCGGCGTCCCGGCGCCGACGGGAAGGCTCCGGTGCGCCAGCCGTGCAAGAGCGGTGACGCGGGCTGCGACGGCGACGTCCTCCCGGGAAGCTGTACGTTCTCGCTGGCGCTCTGCCTCGATCGCGACGACGCGCGCCTCGCGAAGGGCACGACGGCGTGCGCGCGGCCCCGCATCGAGCGCGTCGAGCTCCTGAAGCCCGCCGGCGACGCCACCGCCGCCGCGCTCCTGGCGGCGGTGGGCGCGCTCGGTGCCTCGTCGATCGAAGGAGGCGGTGTGACGTTCACGCCGTCGCTCGAGGCGACGGAGCGCTGCACCGAGACGGTGCCGGTGACGGTGCCGACGCGGGGCGCGAAGCCGGGAAGGCTCGTCCTGAAGCTCGCGACGACGGCCGCGGGCGGACGCCCAGTGGATCGGGACACCCTCCGCCTCGTCTGCGTCCCCTGAAAATATCCGCGCCAGCTCTTGCCCGGCCGCCTCGGATGGCGAAGAATAGGCGAAGATGTCGTCCGAGCGGAATCCGGGCCGCGGCACGACGGCCACCCCGCCGAACCGTTACGAGCCGCTCCACGTCGAGCTCGAGCCGGATCCGGATGCGTCGCCGGACGAGGAGGGGGGGCCGGCCCGCCAGCCGACGCTCTTCTATCGCGACGCCAGCCGGAGTGTCCTCGCGGAGAATCAGAGCCCGGACGTCGGATTTCGGTTCAGCCTGAATCCGTATCGCGGTTGCGAGCACGGATGCATTTATTGTTACGCGCGTCCTTCGCACGAATACCTCGGCTTCAACGCAGGACTCGACTTCGAACGCCGCATCATGGTGAAGGACGACGCGCCGGAGCTCCTGCGAAAGACGTTCGTCTCCCGGCGCTGGGAGCCGCAGGTCGTCGCGCTCTCGGGCAATACCGACTGCTACCAGCCCGTCGAGCGGAAGCTCGGCATCACGCGGCGCTGCCTCGAGGTGTTCGCCGAGTTCCGAAATCCCGTCTCGGCCATCACCAAGTCATCTCTCATCACCCGCGACGCCGATCTCCTCGCAGAGTTGGCGCGGGACGGGGCCGCGCAGGCGTTCGTGTCCGTGACCACGTTGGATCCGGAGCTCGCGCGCCGCATGGAGCCGCGCGCGGCGCGGCCGGAGCGGCGCATCGACGCGATCGCGGCGCTCTCCGCCGCAGGCGTGCCCGTCGGCGTCATGGTTGCTCCCGTCATTCCCGGGCTGAACGATGCCGAGATACCGCGCATCCTCGCGGCCGCCGCGCGTGCGGGGGCTCTGAGCGCCGGCTGGGTGCTGCTGCGGCTGGCGAAGCCCCTCGACGAGCTATTCGACTCGTGGCTGGCGGAGCGCTTCCCGGAACGCCGCGCGCGCGTCCTCGGGCGCATCCGCGAGACGCGCGCCGGCCGTCTCAGCGACGCACGCTTCGGGCACCGCATGCGAGGGCAGGGCGCCTATGCCGAGCAGCTCGCCTCGCTGTTCGCGGTCGCTGCCCGGAAGGCGGGACTCGACCGGAAGATGCCGCCGCTGGTCGCGACGGCGTTCCGCCGGCCGGCCGTCCGCGGCACTCAGCTCGGCCTGTTCCCGGCCTAGGGGTTGCAGCTCAGCTCGGCCTCCTTGAAGGCCGTCACGCGGCGGCCGCACATCGTGCCGTCGAAGCTCAGCTCCCGGCCGAAGCGGAGGACGCCGTTCGGGACTGCGAGATGCGCCACGATGGTCGCGTTCAAGCCCATCGCCAGCCGCTTGCCGACCTGGAACGTCGGACGGCCGAGGCCCAACCCCGGTCCGATGGTCACGTCGCGCGCAGCGCGCATGAGCTCCGAGATCCGCACCGTCGGCGATGCGGCGCCGGCCTCGACGGTGACGGTCCCGGTCCGGAGGATGCGCAGGCTGCAGAAATCGTAGATGCCGGCAGTCAGCGTCAGCGTCGAGCCCACGTCGACCAGCACCGCGCCGTAGCTACCGGGCGGAAGCAGCATGCCCGCTCCCGTGACCTCGACGCTGGGACCTCCGCATGTGGCCGGGGGCGCGGTGCAGAACGCGGACGCGCCGCTCGGGCTGTACGCGGGCGTGTACGTGTTACGGACCATACCGGGCCCCTGGAGGATGTTGGCCACGACGTCGTAGGCGCTCGTGCCCGCGAGGAGCCGGACCCGGTTCGCCGTGACCGCGGTCCCGTCGGCCATGAAGACGTTGCGGTAGAAGCTCAGGCTGCCGCGGGCATTGTCGAGCATGATGCCCATGTTGATGAGCGAGTCCCGGAAGACGAGGGACCCTCCGTTGAGGACCAGGCCGGGGCCGGAGGGCAGGCAGACCTGGGACGCGCAGGTGCCGGCGATCGTGCAGTCGTTGCCGTCGTCGCAGGAGGCGCCGTCCTCGAGCCCGACGTCCGGCGGACAGGTATCGACGACGCCGTCACAGAGCTCGGCCGGGTCACAGACGTCGGTCGACGGGCGACACTCGGTGTTGCTCTTGCCGTCGGGAGGGCACGAGCCGCCGCTACACTGCTCGGCGACGTCGCAGTCGCCGGCCGACGTACGGCAGGCCGTCCCGTCCGGCAGCTTCAGGTCCGGAGGGCAGGCGACGCCGACGCCGTCGCAGGATTCGTTCGGATCGCACACGTCGCTCGAGGCGCGACATTCCGTGCCGGCGGACACCTTGCCGTCGCTCGGACAGATGCCGCCTCCGCACTGCTCAGCCACGTCGCAAGGCCCGGCCAGGGGACGGCACTCCGAGCCGTCGGGCTTGTTGGGATTCTGGCACCCGCCGGCGCCGTTGCACTGGTTGAACGTGCACGTGCTTGGATCGGCGCAGAGGGTATCGGCCGTCGTGCCCGCCGCCGCGTGATTCGGGGTGCACGCCCCGGTGCCGTTGCATGTGTCGGGCGCCGTGCATTCGGTGGAGGTCGGATCACCGCAGGGGGTGCCGCCGGGCGCGTTGGGGTTCTGGCAACCTCCGGCACCGTTGCACTGGTTCGCCGTGCACTCGAGGCCGTCGGCGCAGAAGGTGTCCGCCGTCGTGCCGGCGGGGACCAGATTGGGCAGGCAGGCACCGGTGCCGTTGCACGTGTCGGGCAGGTTGCACTGGGTGCCCGTCGGGTTGCCACAGGCCGCGCCGTTCGGGGAGTTCGGGTTCTGGCAGCCCCCGGCGCCATTGCACTGGTTCAGCGTGCAGTCGTTGCCGTCGGCGCAGAGGGTATCGGCCGTCGTGCCTCCCGCCACCAGGTTGTCCAGGCACGTCCCCATGCCGTTGCAGGTGTCGGCCAGGTCGCACTGGGTGCTCGTCGGATCGTCACACGCAGCGCCTGCGGCCGCGAACGAGCCGGGCAGACACTGTCCCACCATGTTGCAGACGTCGTTCGTCGTGCAGTCGTTACCGTCCGCGCAGGGCACCGCCGTGCCCACGAACTGACAGTTGAACTTGCAGCACGTAAACTCGTAGAAACACGTGGTTCCCGTCGTGCAGCTCCCAAGGTCCGGATCGCCATTCGGGTGCAGCGGACAGCCTGCCGGTGACCCCGGTGTCCCGCAGTTGGGATCGCATTCCTCGCTCATGTCGAGGATGCCGTCGCCGCAGACCATGGCGCCTGCCGGTGGCAGCGGTCCGAGGACGACCATCGCAGTTGCAAACAGGAGCGTCGCCGGACGACGCAGAGCCCCCCAGGCGGTCGTAGCCGTTGGTCGCCGCACTGTGTCCTCCCTTTGTCTGTCGGTCGCGGTCGGCGCGGAAACGCGGAGAGTGCTGGCGATGCGCCTACCACAAGGGGCCGACCAGCCGTCAAGGTAAAAAAGCAAGCGCGTAGCAGCCGGCCGAAGAGCGACGCCGGCGTCCGAAGCCGGCCGGCCTCCGAGCACCGTGTCATTGCAGCTTGCCCTGCGGCCCCAGCCGCGAGACGCCGTCCTATCGCAGCCCGCTTCGTGCGGAAGGGGTGTCCGGCGCAGCCGGAATCGTGCGGTGGAGGCAGGTGAGTGCCCGACTTCCCGGGGAAATGGCCTTCCCCTACAATCCGGCACGCTCCTTGCCTTTGTGCTGGAGTGCATGGGCCTTCTGGCCTTCGTGCTGCTGACGATGTTCTTCTGCCACCATCATCATCAGGGTCCCTGGCGGCGCCGAGCGAAGGCCGGCCGCGAGGACGGATCGTCCGAGCCCTGCGGGATCAGCTGGCACGAGGAGTGGCACCGGCAGTGGGCGCGGAAGTTCGAGCGTCATGCCGAGCCCCGCCACCGCCGGCGGGAAGAGCGGAAAGACGAGGACCCGGAGCAGGTGGTGCTCCGCCGCGCCCGGCGCCGGGCGGCGGCGGTCGTCGCGTTCTACGCGCACCTCGCGACCTACGTCGGAGTCATCGCCCTCCTGGCCCTCATCAATCTCCTGACGTCGCCCATGTATCCCTGGTTCCTCTGGCCGGCGATGGGTTGGGGGATCGGGGTCTTCTCGCACTACACGGCCGTCTTCGGATCGGCGTGGGTGAAGGAACGCTTCTTCGATCCCGCGGTCGAGCGTGAGGTGCGCCGCGAGAAAGTCGCGATGCAGACGGAGAAGCAGGCGAGCATCGACGAGCTGTCGTCCACCATCGCGCACGAGATCCGGAATCCCATCGCCGCCGCCAAGAGCCTCGTGCAGCAGATGGGCGAGGACCCGATGTCGGTCGAGAACGTCGCCTATGCCAACGTGGCGCTCGAGGAGCTCGACCGTGTGGAGCGCAGCATCTCGCACCTCCTCAAGTACGCGAAGGAGGAGGACTACACGTTCGCCCCGGTGAACCTCGCGACGGTGGTCGACTCGGCGCTGACGGCCATGCGGGCGAAGCTCGAGGCCGCCAAGGTGGCCGTCGTCCGGAACTACATCGCGGGCCCCACCGTCGTCGCCGACGGCGAGAAGCTCCGCCAGGTGTTCGCCAACGTGCTCGACAACGCGATCGACGCCCTCGCGTCGGTGGCCGAGGGACGCCGCATCGACCTCTTCATCGAGAACGGCGGGCGGCGGGCGACGGTGCGCGTGCGTGACAACGGGTGCGGCATCCCGGCCGACAAGGTCGAGCGTGTCTTCAACCCCTTCTTCACCACGAAGGAGAAGGGCACTGGCCTCGGCATGGCGATCTCGAAGAAGATCGTCGAGGCGCACGAGGGCGCGATCGACCTGGTGTCCGAGGCCGGGCGCGGCACCGACCTCCTCATCACGCTGCCGCTGCCGGGGTGACGCGCATGCAGCAGGGTCGCATCCTGGTCGTCGACGACGAGAAGGCGATGCTCGTCGCCCTGAAGGGGCTCCTCTCACGCGAGGGGTATCAGGTCGAGACGGCGCAGAGCGGCGCGGAGGCCCTCCGCTGCATCGACACCGGCAGCTTCCACGTCGTCGTGACCGATCTGAGCATGGACGGCGTGAGCGGCATGCAGGTCCTCGAGCATGCCAGGCGCGTCGATCCGGACGTCGCCGTCGTGATGATCACGGCGCACGGCTCGGAGAAGATCGCCGTCCAGGCGATGAAGCTCGGCGCCGCCGACTACCTCCCGAAGCCGTTCGACAACGAAGAGCTGCGGGTCGTCGTCGCCCGCGTCATGGAGACGGTGCGCCTGCGGCGCGATCACCGCCGCCTCCTGGCGCAGGTCGAGGGCGCCTACGGCGACGACCGCATCATCGGGCAGAGCCCCGCGATGCGACGCGTGTTTGAGGCCATCGACCGCGTCGCCGACGCCGACGTCACGGTGCTCATCCGCGGCGAGAGCGGCACCGGCAAGGAGCTCGTCGCCAACGCGCTCCACTGGCGGAGCCCGCGGCGGACGAAGCCGATGATCGCCATGAACTGCGCCGCGCTCGGGCGCGAGTTGGTGGAGAGCGAGCTCTTCGGCCACGAGCGTGGCGCCTTCACCGGCGCGCTCGCCCGCCGCGAGGGCAAGTTCGAGGCCGCCGACGGTGGCACGCTCTTCCTCGACGAGGTCGGCGACATGCCCCTCGAGACGCAGGCGAAGCTCCTGCGGGCGATCCAGGAGAAGGAGTTCCAGCGCGTGGGCGGCAACCAGGCGATCCGGGTCGACGTCCGCCTCCTCGCCGCCACCAATCACGACCTCGAGGCGGCCGTGCGCGAGGGCCGCTTCCGCGAGGACCTCTACTACCGCCTGCGCGTCGTCGAGATTCAGATCCCGCCGCTGTACGAACGGCGCGAGGACATCCCCGCGCTCATCGACTACTTCCTCGCCGACGCGGCGGAGCGCTTCAAGCGCGCGCCGAAGCCGCTCGCGCCCGACGCGCTCCACGCCTGCGTAACCCATCGCTGGAAGGGCAACGTGCGCGAGCTGCGCTCCGCGGTGGAGCAGGCGCTCCTCCTCTCCGCCGGGCCGGAGCTCACGGCGGCCGACCTGATCGGCGCCGGCAACCCCACGCCCGCCCCGCCTCCCGCGACCTTCCGCGACGCGAAGGAGCAGGCCGTGCAGGGGTTCGAGCGCGACTTCCTCCTGCAGGCGCTCCGGCGCCACGGCGGCAACATCACCAAGGCGGCGGAGGACGTCGGCATGTACCGGCAGAACTTCCAGCAGAAGATGCGCGAGCTCGGCATCTCCGTGGACGACGCGGTGAAGCCGGGCGAAGCGTGAGGAGGACTCCGATGCGCTTCCTTTCCCGAGCGTTCAATCTTCTCCGCGGCGCCGTCATGCAGTGGATGGGCCGCCGCGAGCGGCGGAGCCCCGGCGCCGTCTACGAGGCGGCCATCCAGGAGCGCCTCGATCAGTACGGCCGCCTCCGGAGCGCGGCGGCCGGCGTCCTCTACATGCGCGGCAAGCTCGCTGCCGAGCTCGAGCAGCGCTCGACGGAGCTCGCCCGCCTGCGCCGCGAGCTCGACGCCGCCGTCGACCGCGACGAGGACGACATCGCGCTGCTCCTCATCCCGCGGCGGGACGCCCTCGCGGGCGAGGTCGAGCGCACGACGGCCGAGTTCGCCGAGCTGACGACGGAGGCCGAGACCGCGAAGCGGAACCTCGTCGCCTTCCGCGACGAGATCGCGCGGCTCCGCGACGAGCGCGTCCGCATGCTCGCCCGGCTGGCCAACGCCACCGCCCGCCTGCGGCTCCAGGAGATGCTCTCCGGCGTCTCCCACGAAGCGGACATCCAGGCGCTGGACGGGGTGCGCGAGCACATCGAGCGCACCGTCGAAGAGGCGCGGCTCACCCGAGAAGTCGCCGACGAGGACCTCGAGCGGCGGCTCGGCTACATCCGCGACGCCGAGACGACGGCGGCGGCGCGCGCGCAGCTCACCGAGATGAAGCGCGCGCGGGGGCGGATGCTCCTGGCGGTACCGGCCGCGAGCTGAGCGCTCTGCTCCGCGCGGGCGACCGGCTGCCTGCGCACCTGCCAACGCACTAGACAGGTGCGTTGGCGCACGGACTGTCAAGGTAACTTTACCTTGACCCTGGTCGCGGAGGAGGGGTACGGTCCCGGTCCCTGATCGAAGCCGATCCCACCCCGGAGGTCCGCATGCGCCGTCGCCTTGCCGTCGCGATCCTTGCCCTCGTCGCGGGCGGCCTCGTGGGGGTGCCGAGCACCCGCGCCGCGACGGCTCCATGCGTCGGTCGATTCGTCGTCTCCGGCTCGCCCATCGGACCCGGGGCGGTCGCGCCTGCCGGCACGTTCGTCGAGGTGGCCCTCGATGCCGTCGAGATCCCCGGCGTCTGCACCGCAGTGGCGCCCAAGGTCCTCAAGGCCAACAAGAAGGGCGTCACGAAGCTCAAGGCGGAGTGGCCGATCAGCGCGTGTCAGGGCTTCACCGGCAAGAAGGTCGTCCTCGCCGGCAAGATCGGGGAGGCGTGCAGCACGCTCAACGGAAGCTTGAAGGCGAAGAAGGCCAAGCGAAAGGTACAGGCCGCCCTCTCGCGCTGCGGCGACGGCATTCTCGATGCATCGGCCCACGAGGCATGCGACCCTCCCGCCACCGCGTCCTGCGACGCGAGCTGTCAGCTCCCGGCCGGCGACCTGCCGCAGGCGCTCGGCATCACCAACTACGCCGTCGTGGTGGGGACGTCGGACGGCGTCGTCCTCGACGGCCCCATCGTCGTCGCGCTCAAGGACAGCCGCGGCGACGACCTCGGGACGATCACCAGCACCGTGGGCGATGCGGGGCTGAAGTCCGACTTTACGTCGCTCCAGGGTGAGACGGCGACCATGGAGACGTACCTCCAGGATCGCGACGATCTCTCGCCGCCGCGCCGCATCCGGTCGACGTTCCGCCTCGGCGACCGGTGGTTGCAGATCGATCTCGCAGGCGAGGAGTCGCTGGAGGCGGGGTGGCTCGACAGCGTGACGCTCAGCACGAACCTCGATCCGGGCGCGTTCCCACCCTCGCTGGGGTCGGTCGTTCCCGGCAAGGACGGGCTCGAGGCCGTGCTATCGGCGGTGGAGGGCGGTCACCTCGTCATCGACGAGGCGGCGCTGCGCCTCTGGCTCCAGGAGACCGGCCTCGAGGATCTCGGAGCCAACAGCTTCGCCGTGGCCGCGCTGTTCGCGACGCAGTACGACGAGAACCTGCTCCTCAACATCGCGAGCCACTTCACCGAAGGGGTGGCGACGGCCGCTCAGGTCGGCGAGATTGCGCCGTTGCAGCACAAGGGAGCCATCTGCGCGGGCGTCCTCGGCATCAGCCTCGGGCTGACGGGCGGCGTCTGCGGCGCCTGCGTCGCGGCGGGTATCGGAGCGTTCGGGACCGGAGGCCTGTCGGGCGTGCTCGCGCTGCCCGCATGCGGCTACTGCAAATACGTCCTCGCGGGCGCGTTCTTCCCGTGGATCGCCTGCAAGGCATCCGAGCTGACCCGCACGACCGCGCGGGACTGCGACAGCTTCGAGTGTCCGCTCTCCGACGAGCCCAAGGTGGACGACCGCACCGAGCACGAGTGCTGGTGCACGTGCAACCCGTCGCGCTGCGCCACCTACTGCACGATCTTTCCGCAGCAGCTCGGGGGCACGTTCCCGGACGGCTCGACGCGCCCGGCGCTCCCGCCGGCGGGTGGGAGCTGCCTCAACAACAGCTGCGTCTGCGCCTTCGATCCCGCGGCCTACTGCCTCGCCACCTTCTCGAACTACTGCGCCGGCGCGCGCCGCAAGAGCGATCGCAGCCTCGACATCGACTGCCCGCGCGCCAAGTGCGGCGACGGTCGCTGGGACGAGACCTGCCCCGCCCATCCCCTGCTCAACGAGGTCTGCGACGGCTCGGCGCCTTCCAACAAGACGGGCAACTGCGGGTTCGGCCAGGGATGCGACGCCAACTGCCAGTGCGTCGCCTGCACCTGCGGGGCCGACACGGACACGCCGACCTGCCCCAAGGGCGACAAGGGCGCCTACTGCGGCGTCGCAGACTGCCAGTGTCACGAGGGTTGCGTCATCACCGCCGACTGTCCCAGCAACAAGACGTGCATCGGCGGCACGTGTCTGGGCGAGGGGTCGCTCCGCATCACGCTCCGCTGGGAGGGGGATACCGACCTCGACCTGCACGTCATCACGCCCCTCGGCCACGAGATCAACTACGCCAATCGCGAGGCCGACGGCGGGACGCTCGACGTCGACCAGTGCGTGTCGGGGTGCGCGTCGGGCACCGAGAACGTGTTCTTCACCAACCCGCCGTCGGGAACCTTCACGTACTGGGCGGTGAACTACAACGGCAAGAAGGCCGTTCGCGCCACCTTCCGCGTCGTGAACTCGGGCGGCGACGTGCTCGGCCTCGAGTCGGAGTTCGTCGCCGCCGCGAGCGGCGCGGAGACGACGCACTTCACGGTGCCCTGAACGGATAGGCCGCGATCAGACCGGGCGCGACGCCTCGAGCCACAGGACGACGGCCATGGCCGTCTCGACGCCGCAGTAGAACCACGAGGGGTAGAACGCGGGTGGCCGCTCGACGAGCGCGGCCACGACGCGACCAGCCGCCATGCCGGCGAGCGCCGCCGCGACCGCGAGCAGCACGCCGGCCCGCAGCGCGGGCGTGTAGAGCGCCAGCACGAGCATCGCCGCGACGGCGAGGCCGAAGCCGCCGTAGACCGCGCGGACCTCGTTGCGACCCGCCGCCGTCAGCGTGGGCATCCCGAAGGGGCCGGTGATGGATTCCGGCGATGCCAGCGCCAACAGCCCCATCCCGACGAAGAACACGATCACGAGGTACACGGCGACCGACAGCATGATTCAGCCCTCCAGCTCGGCGATGACCTCGATCTCGAGCGCGAGGTCGAACGGCAGCGAGGCCACGCCCACGGCGAGCCGCGCGTGTCGGCCCGCGTCGCCCCAGATCGCGACGAAGAGGTCCGACGCCCCGTTCACGACCTGCGTGTGCTCGACGAAGTCTGCGGTCGCGTTGACGACGCCGAGGACGCGGACGAGGCGCCTCACGCGGTCGAGCGACCCGGCCTCGCGCGCGATCGTGGAGAGCACGCCGAGGCCGGCCAGGCGCGCGGCCTCGTAGCCCGCGGCCGCGTCGAGGTCGCGGCCGAGCTTC
>Ga0111539_10007270_pt1 | contig 14180 bp, 13 predicted proteins | sample RhiMethybrSRZTD1_FD_79667 | JGI IMG/M metagenome (GOLD analysis project Ga0111539, IMG submission 79667) | Populus rhizosphere microbial communities from Tennessee, USA - Rhizosphere MetaG P. TD hybrid SRZTD1 (version 2) (version 2) | ecosystem: Host-associated > Plants > Roots > Rhizosphere >...
ATCGTCCCCATCACCGTGAGCGGCGTCGAGGTCTTGATCCGCGACAAACCGAAATCGAGCAGCCGCACCCCGCCGCCCGCCTCGGGCGCGATCAAGAAGATGTTGGCCGGCTTGAGGTCGCGGTGCAGGATGCCTGCCGCGTGCGCCCGCTCCAGCGTCTCGACGATCGCGTCGAAGATTTCGAACACGCGATCCATCGTCAGGCGCTCGCCGCGATCTTCGAGCTCGCCGAGGTAGCGCTCCAGATCCATCCCCTCGAGCAGCTCCATCACCAGACACGGGGCACCGCCCGGCGCACGGCACAGGTCGAGCACGGCGACGGCGCTGGTACCGGCCAGAGCCAGCATCGCTTCCTGCTCGCGGGCCAAGCGCTGGACGAACTCGTTGTTCTGCGCGGCCGCGGAGGTGAGCATCTTCACCGCGACCAGCTGCTCGGTCTTCGTGTCGCGGGCGCTACAGATCAGGGCCTGGCCACCCTCGGCGATGACATCGATGAGCTCGTAGCGATCGGCAATGACGATTCCCTTGACGTGGGACATGGGGCGAGCGGGGCGAGAATATAGTCTCGACCGACCCGAACGCCGGGCCGAAAGAAGCCCCCCGGAGGGCTCCAGCCCGAACCTTGTGTAAGCAGCAGGCGGGGCGGCCGCGGGCTTATGCTGCGCCCCATGACGATCTCCCGCCTGATCGCCCTCTGCCACGTGCTAGCCGCCCTGCTGCTGAGCGCCGGCGCGCACGCCGAAAAACTCAAGGTGTACACGAAACCGATCGAGCCGTTCGCCTTCCAGCGCGACGGCAAAGCCGAGGGATTCAGTATCGAGCTCTGGGAACGCGTCGCGAAGGAGGCGAACCTGGAGTACGAGCTCGTCTGGAAAGACTCGGTCGGAAGCTTGATCGACGGGCTGAAGAACCGCGAAGCCGACGTGGCGATCGCGGCGATCAGCATCACGGCCGAGCGCCAGGCCGCCGTCGACTTCAGCCAGCCGTTCTACGAATCCGGTCTGTCGATCCTGGTCAACGCCCAGAGCCAGAGCTCGCTCGGCGTCTTGGCCAAGGGCCTGTTCACACCGGATTTCATCAAGCTCCTGATCGTGGTCCTGCTGATGCTCGTGATCACGGCGCACCTGGTGTGGGTGTTCGAGCGCAAGCGAAACCCCGATCAGTTTCCCGGGACCTACCTCTACGGCGTCTGGGAATCCGCGTGGTGGGCGATCTCGACGATCCTGAGCGGAGGCTGCGACAACAAAGGCCCGGTCGTGATCGGCGGCCGGATCGTCGGCGCGTTCTGGATGCTGGTGTGCATCGTGTTCATCACCTACTTCACGGCGTCGATCACCACGATCATGACCGTGAGCCAGCTGACGAGCGACATCAACGGACCGAGCGATCTCCCGGGCCGTGCGGTCGCCACCGTCAAGGGCACGACCGCCGAGAAGTACCTCGCGACCCACAAGGCCGAGGTCCACGCGTTCGCGACCATCGACGAAGCCTACGCGGCGCTTACCCAGAAGAAGGTTCAGGCCGTCGTCTACGACGCGCCGATCCTGCTCTACCACTTGAAGAACGCGTCCGGGCTCAAGCAGCAGGTGGTGGGCCGGCTGTTCCAGCGGCAAAACTACGGCATCGGCCTCCAGCACGACAGCCCGCATCGGGCCGCGCTCAACGAGGCGCTGCTGAAGCTGCGCGAAGCGGGGTATATCGACGAGCTTCAGACCAAGTGGTTCGGCAACCAGGACTGACGCGGAAGGTTTTAGGGCTCCTCGCCGTAGCAATTCCCGCGAGTTTCTCACGGGCTTCGTTGCAAGCGATCGGGTCGTGGCATAGATTCCGTCGAGCTCTCAATCCACGGAGAACGAAACAACATGTCGATCAAGTTCGAGCAACCGGTTCAGGCCTTCGTGGCCGTTGCCGCCGCCGTCGTCGGAGCCGACGGGGTCGGGAGCCTGGAGGAACGAAACGCGCTCTTCGGCAAGGTGAAGAACTTGAAGGTGTTCGAAGGGCTGTCGGAAGCCGAGTTCAAAAAACTCCTGAACGAGATGACCGACCGCGTTTTCTCCACGGTCTCAGCGGATGCTACCGGGCTCGCCCCCGAAACCATCGACGCGATTGCCGCCGCCGCGAAGGCGATCCTCTCGCCGGAGCAGCGCAAAGACGTTCAGAAGATGGCGGTCGAGATTTCCGGCGCCGATGGACAGGGTCAAGAAGAGAGGGCGCTGCTCGATCGGTTGGCGCGCGGGCTCGGCGTCGGCTGAGAGGGTTTGAGCTCGACCTTGGTCCAGCCCGCTTCGCGGCGATCGAAGCGCTCGTAGGCTTCGATCGCGGAGACGAGCGGCCCGGTCTGGGTCAAAATCACGGTCGGGTCGATCTGCCCGGCCCGCACCTTGTCGATCAGCTCGGGCACGAAGCGCCGGTGCGCGCAGTTGCCCATCTTCAGCGTCAGGTTCTTGTTCATCGCGGTGCCGATCGGAAACGTCATGGCTTGTTGCGGATACACGCCGATGATTCCGAGCGTCCCCGCCTTGGCCAGCGCTTCCACCGCCCATAGCAGCGCCTGCGAAGGCGCGTCGCCGGGGTGCCAGTTCTCGCCCTTGGGGTGGCTGTCGGCTGCGACGGCTTCGAGGTCGCGCTCGAAGAGCCGCGCGTTCTTCTGCGATTGCTTCGCACCGGGCCCGCGGTGAGCGGCGTTGGCATCGACGCCGACCGCATCGATCGCGCGATCCACGCCGATGCCGGCCGTCAGCTCGCGGATCGCGGCCACAGGGTCCTCCTGCTCGTAGTCGATGATCTCGGCGCCTTGCTCCCTAGCCATCGCGAGCCGCGACGGCACGGTATCGATCGCGAATACGCGACCGGCGCCCAGCAGGCGCGCGCTGGCGATCGCGAACAGACCGACGGGACCGCAGCCGAAGACTGCGACCGTGTCACCTGGCGTCACCTCGGCCAGCTTCGCGCCGAAGTACGCCGTCGGAAAAATGTCCGACAGCAAGACAGCCTGGTCGTCGCTCACCTCGTCGGGCAGCCTGACGCAGGTGAACTGCGCGAATGGGATCCGCGCGCGCTCGGCCTGGAGCCCGTGAAAAGGTCCTGAATCGGCAGGCCCGCCGAAAAACGCGGTCCCTGCCGCCGGCCCGTTGGGATTGGCATTGTCGCACTGCGACGTGTAGCCGGCGCGACAATACGAGCACGCGCCGCAGGCGATCGTCGAACAGACCACGACCCGGTCGCCCGGGGCCAGATTGCGTACGCCTTTGCCGAGCTCGCGCACGACGCCCACGCCTTCGTGGCCGAGGATCGTCCCCGGCTTCATTCCCGGCAGCGTGCCTCGCACCATGTGGAGATCGGTGCCGCAGATCGCGCTCGCCGTGAGCTCGACGAGAGCGTCGGCCGGCGCCTCGAGCTTCGGTTCGCGAACATCGTCGAGACGCACGTCGCCTACCCCGTGAAACACCACGGCTTTCATGCTGCTTTGCTCCTTGCTCACGCCGCGGCGAGATGCTTCGCCCGCGCGCGCCCGTTCTGTTTGCGCTTCGGCTGCGCCTTGGTCACGGCGGCTTTCGGCGCCGCCGGTTCCGAAAGCTCGCGTTCGAGCTCGACGATCGCTTGCTGCAAGAACTTGATCAGCTTGCGCTTCTGCGCGCTCTCGCTGGCGCTCCAGGTGCCCTTGTCCGCGCGCTTGTGATTGATCTTGTATTTTCGGCCCACCATCTCGGTCGTGTAGTTGTTTGCGTCGAGCTTCTTCACGATTTGATCGGCCAGGATGTACCAGTGATACTCCGTGCCGACCGGCACTCCGGACCCCTCCGGCGCCTTACCCTTGCGCCGTTTTGGCGGGGCATATCGGAACTCCCACTCGTCGGGCGTGATCTTCTTCTCTACCCACTCGCCAGCGGCGTACTCCCACTTGTGACCGCGCCCGACCTTCATGCCCGTGTAGCGCTTCCCCTGGTATTCCTTGAACGCGTCATAGCTCTTGTCCGTGCCTGATCGCCTTTTCTTCGCCGATTGCGGGGAGCCTGCGCTACGAGCCATTTTGCAAAGCTAGGTACTGAGACCGCCTACGCAACTGACGAATCGTGCCCCGCGCCCGAACGCCACGCTGGTGCGCCGTGACCTTTCGTGGGAAAGGGGTCGTATGACACAGACGAACCAGCACGGTGTGTGTGCCGTCGTCGGCGTTGGTCCAGGCAACGGAGCTGCGTTCGCGCGCCGCTTCGCCGCCGAGGGCTACAAGGTCGCGCTCCTGGCGCGCAGCACCGAGTTCAGCAGCGAGCTCGCGAAGACCCTGCCGGGCTCGAAGGCGTACGCGTGCGACGTGAACGACGCGGAATCGGTGGAGCGCGCGTTTGCCGCGCTAACCCGAGAGCTCGGCGAGGTCGAGGTGCTGGTTTACAACGCCGGTTCCGGTGTCTGGGGCAATATCGAGGACATCAGCGCGGCGGATTTCGAGGCCTGCTGGCGCACGAACGCGCTCGGCGCGCTGCTCGCCGTCAAACAGGTCGTCCCGGCGATGAAGCGGGCCGGCCGCGGCAACATCGTGTTCACGGGGGCCACGGCCTCGCGGCGCGGCGTGGCCCGCACCGCGGCGTTTGCGCCGGCCAAGGCCGCGCAAAAAAGCCTCGCCGAGTCGGCGGCCCGCTATCTGTGGCCGCAGGGCATCCACGTTTCCCTGATCATCGTCGACGGCGTCGTCGATCTGCCGCGGACGCGGGCCTTCATGAAGGACAAGCCCGACAGCTTCTTTTCCAAACCCGAGGACATCGCCGAAATAGCATTCCGGCTCACGGAGCAGAAGCCGTCGGCCTGGTCGTTCGAGGTCGAGGCACGGCCGTTCGGCGAAAGCTGGTGAGGCTCAGTCGAGCTTCAAGCGCAGGGTGCCGGTCTCGCCCACGCGAGTGTCATTCGGAAACGAGCCGCGCTGTCGAGCGGCGCGCCAGAACCGTCGCTGCCAGACTGCCCACGCGTGCCGCCGCTGCCACCGGAGCTACCGCGCCCGCTCGATTCTCATAGTGGCTCGGACCCAATGTAACTGGCGACACTTTCGTCAAGCGCCACGGTAAACGTTCTCTCACGCAGGACGAGCGACGCATGTTGCCCCGCGCTTCGGCCCGAGCGGCTAGTCGCGCGGGTTCTTGCGCGCAGCGAGTGGAGGCATACTTCGCAAATGAAGGGCGACAACGACGGCCTCACCCGACGGCGATTCCTCGAGCACGCCGGCGTCGCGATCGGCGCCGCGGCGATCGGCGCGGGCTGCGGAAGCGACGACGAAGCGAACACTCCCGGCGGCGCCTCTGGAGCCAGTGGCGCAGGCGCGAGCGGCGGCGCTGGCGGCGCGGGCGCGGCCGGCGGTGAAGGTGGCGCTGGCGGCGCGGGCGCAGCCGGCGGTGAAGGTGGCGCTGGCGGCGCGGGTGCAGCCGGCGGCGCGGGCGGCGCGGGTGCGAGCGGCGGCGCGGGTGCAGCCGGCGGCGCGGGCGGCGCGCCCCCGGATGGCGGCAACCCGACCGATGTGCGCGTCGCGATCGTGCACCGCGACAACATCGACGAGGCCGTCGCCAAGGCCGTCGAGCTGGCGGGCGGCCTCGGCGCGATTCAGCCGGGCCAGACCGTGTTCATCAAGCCGAACGTGGTCAACAACCGCGCCCTCGGCACGCCCGGCATCCGCACCAGCCCCGAAGTGGTGGCGGCAGTCGTGCGCCTGGTCAAGACCCGGAACCCGGGTCGGATCATCGTCGGCGATCGCTCGGCTCGAACCTTTCCGGACACCCAGCTCAATTTTGAACAGACCGGGCTGCGCGACGCGGCGCTGGGCGCGGGCGCCGACGAGATCTACGCGGGGCGATCACCGGCCGACGCTCCGGACGAGTGGGTGATGGTGCAACCGCCGCACTACGAGGAAACCTGGGCCGGCGCGGGCGGCCTGCTCGCCATGAAGCGCATCCTCGACGCCGATCATCTGATCAACGTGCCGACTTGCAAGGACCACCGCTACGCCCTCTATTCGATGTCGATGAAGAACTTCGTGGGCGCGATCGGGGATCCGATGCGGGGCAACCTGCACTTCGGCAACTTCGCGTCGATCGGGCGCGACATCGCCATTTTCAACCAGATCTACAACCCGATGATGAACATCCTCGACGCCACCACGGCGCTGATCAACGGGGGCCCGGAAGGCGACGGCGCTCAGGCGGTACGCACTTCGCCGGGGCTGGTGTGCGCCAGCACGAATCGCGCGGCACTCGACGCGCTCGGAGTTTCCCTGATCAAGCTCGAGTTGACGCGCACCACGGTCTCGCAGCCCGATCCGGCGAACGCGACGCTGCGCCAAGAGCGGCCTTTCGGCATGCCGCAGATCGTGAACGCGGGCATGCTCGGTATCGGCGTGGCTGGACCGGAGGCGGTGACGCTGTTGTTCGACGCCGCCTCCGACGCCGCCGAGCTAGAACGAATTTACCGGAGCTGACCTCGCGCTCTTTGGCCCGGCCGACGCGGGCGACGGGATGCGCCACTCGACGCCGGCGCGGAAGGCGATCGACTGGTCGATCGCGCCTCCGGCGACGTCGCGCTGGAGCTGCAGATCCTGGACGGTCGAATTCATGTCGTGGGCATAACGCACGAAGTCGAGCCCACCCAACGCGATCAGCCCCGGGCTGAGCTCGTAACCGGCGAACAACCCGCCGTCGATCGCGGCAACGGTCGCCTGCGGGAACCACTGCGTGTTGTTGAGCTCGCCGGTCTGCTGGATCGCCCGGTACCCGATCTCGAAACCGAAGTGGATGCGGCTCACCGCAAACCGCGCGTCGAGCCCCGGGCGAGCGTAGATGTAGCCGGCGTCGGGGACGTAGTCGCGATTCAGCGGCAAACCGTTGGCCGCGACCGCGTTCGGCTCGCGCCCGCTGTCGACCTTCAGGTCGTGGCGGCCGTAGACCGCGGATATCCCGAGCTCGTGGCGACCGAACAGGAAGCGCCAGCGCGCGCCGACCGCGAATTGTTGCATCGTCGTCGGGTAGTCCTGCCCGGTCTCGGTGCTGGAGCTGGCGCTGATGCTGCGCTGGTACTCGCCGATGATCCCGAGGTTCGAGATCGAACCCGCGGTGAAGTGAGCGGCCGGGTACCAGCGCGCTCGCACGCCGAACAGCGGCGCGAAACCGACGTGGTGATCGCGCAGGTTCTGGTTGACGTCCTGGTTGTAGTCGAAGTGACGCGTGAACGCGCCCAGCGCACCGGCGAGCTCGAGCACGCTCGGCCGCTGGCTCGACGTCGCGCCGCGATCGGGCTCGCTGGTCGCGGTGTCGGCGGTCACGTCCGCGCCCGCCTCGGCCCGGGCTTCCGGCACGTCCGCGTCCGGCGCACCCGGCTCGGGCTGCTCTTCAGCCTCCTCGCTCTCCGGCTCGGCTGCGGGCTTTTCCGGTGCCTTCGCCGCCGCGAGCTTCTGGGTCAGCGGCCCCTGAACCCCCGCGTCGATCGCCTCGAGTAGCTCCGGCAGCTTCTGGCCTTCGAAGGTGAAAGTGTCGATGACCTCACCATTACTGCCGCGCAGGGCAAGCTTCAGCGTCCACCCCGCCTTCTGCTGTGTGGCCTTGCCTTCGACATAGGCGGCGACGCCGTACTGGCGTGCGTGGGCGGCGATCGCGCCGGCGTCGGTGTTCGGCGTGATCGGCGGCGTTTTCGCCGGAGCCAGCTCGACGCCGGCCTTGTCGAGCGCGGCGACCACGCGTTCCCGCAGCACCTTGGGTTTGTCGCCTGAAAACTGCGTGACCACCACCGGCGAGGCGGCGGCAAGCGCCGGCCACGCCGCGCAGATCGCCGCGAAGATGCCGACCAGAAGCCTCATTGTCCCATTCCCGTCGGCACCAGATTGGCGTTGCTCGTGATCGCGAGCTTGTCGAGCCGCGCATCCGCCTCGCGGTACATGATCTGCAGCGTGTGGCTGCCCGCGGACAGCATGAACGTGCTGGTCACGTCGCCCGCCGGAGTATCGTGGACGTCGTCCCAGGCCCAGTCGTCGGCGACCGTCGGCGGCAGGTTGTTCCACTGGATCCACTGCCCTTGATCCATCTTCACCCAGAAAGAGTCGTTGTTCGTGCTGATCGCCTGGGTGCGGCCCCACACCTTGAACGTGGCCATCGCATTGACCGTGAACATGTAGGTCACGATGCCGGTGGTCGTGCTGTCCGGAGTGGCGTTCGTCGTCGTACCCGTGGCAGTCGCGATCAGCTTGCCGCCAGAAGCTGTCGCGCCGTCCCGATTCTCCAGCGGCGCGCTCAAACCCGTTCCCGATTCGGCTTCGATCCAGATCGTCTGCCCCGTGGGTGGCTGGTTCGTGTCGCGACCGCTGTCTGCAGGCGGCTGGTTGGTGTCCGCCATGGTTCCGCTATCGTCTGGCGAGCCGGCCGTCCCGCCCGAACCGCTGCTTCCGCTCGAGCCGCCGCTCCCGCCCGAGCCGCCACTCGCGCTCGAGCCGCCACCGCCACTGTCGAGATCGCCGGCGTCCGGCTTTTTCAGACGGAACTGCTCCTCGTTGTCGAAGGTGCCGGGCTGAAGACAACCCGCGCCGTAGCTCGAAATCGGTAGCAGCAGCGCCGCCAGCGCGACGAGCCCGCGCGCCCGGCCAGACTTGCCCGTCCGCTCGGTGCCTCGGCCAGGAAAGACCGATGAGCGGGCTTTTGGTCCAAGCGTGCTCGGACCCGAAGTGCGTGTCGTCGCAGCCAAACGGGTTCAAGATTCTAGTTGATGTGGCGGCGCGTGCGAAGCTTTCCGCCCGCCTTGCCCGCGAGTAAGATCGCTGGGTCCGCTACCGAGTGGTCGGCGCCGCAGCTGAACTCGCAAATAGCGAGGATGACGCTGTTATCGGTGTGGTCTGTCCGCTGCCTCGATTACGGTTCGTGCGCGCTTCCGGACCTCACTTTTCGCTGTCGAGCATCGCCATTTGCTCGGCGCCGTAGCGGGTGCCTGCGACCGACTGCTCGGGAAGAACTGCCTCGAGCGCGGCGACATCGCTCGCTGACAGCGGCTTTTCGAGCGCGCCCAGCGCGTCCGCGAGCTGCGCCCGCGATTTGACGCCGATCAACGGGACGAAGCGCGGCTCGCGCGCCAGCGCCCAGGCCAGCGCGAGCTGCGCCGGCGTCATCCCGCGCTCCTCGGCGAAGCGCCGGAGCGCCGCGGCCGCGAGCGCGTTCTGGTCGCGATGCGCGCCGGAAAACCGCGGCAAGAATGCGCGAAAGTCGCCGCGTCCGACCGGTTTGCTTCCCGTCAGAAGACCGCGCGAAAAAATCCCGTAGAGCGTCGCGCTGATGCCGAGCTCGTGGAGCGTCGGAAAGATCCGGGCCTCCGGCCCGCGGCTTGCCAGCGAATACTCGATCTGAAGGTCGACGATCGGGTGGACCTTGCGCGCGCGGGCGATGGTGTCGACTCCGACCTCCGACAAACCGACGTGGCGCACGTAGCCGGCTTTCACCAGATCGGCGATTGCACCGATCGTGTCCTCGATCGGCACCGCCGGATCGAGCCGCGACGGCCGGTACACGTCGATCACGTCGACGCCGAGGCGCTTCAAGCTGTACGCGGCGAACGTCTTGACCGCGGCCGGCCGCGTATCGATGCCGAGAAAAGCGCCATCCGGCCCGCGCTGTGCGCCGAACTTGACCGAGAGCTGTACGCGCTCGCGGCGGCCCGCAATCGCGCGGCCGATCAAGAGCTCGTTGTGGCCCATCGTGTAGAAGTCGCCGGTGTCGAGCAGGGTGATGCCGGCGTCGATCGCGGCCTGGATCGTGGCGATGCCCTCGGCGTCGTCCGTCGGCCCGTAGGCGCCTGAAAGTCCCATGCAGCCGAGCCCGATCGGAAAAACCTCGGGCCCGGTGGCGCCGAGCCGCGTCGTTTCGCTACGCGCTGTTTTCATCTCGTTCCTCCGGTTGAGGGAGGAACATAAGCCGATTGCGGCCGAACTCCAGTGGCTCAGCGCCCGCGCCGCAAGTAGCGCCGCGCACCGTGCGCGCCGCCGAGCGCGAAGAGCGCGACCAGTCCGAGCACCGCGACGTGACGCGAGTGCTCGGGCCGCGAGACGCTGCAACCGTCGTCGATGTGCAACGTGTCGGGCGCAGCGCCGGGCTGGCCGCCCGCATCGGGGTCGTTCATCGACGCGCCACCGTTGTTGCCCGATCCGCCGCCCTGCCCGCCCTGCCCAGCGCCGCCGCCGGCCCCGCCGGATTGGGGACAAATGGCGCTGCGCTCGTACGGCACGAGCTTGCCCGTTTCCAGGTCGCAGCGAGACGTGACTTCGCAAACCCTCTGCCAGGTGTCGTCCATCCCGCAGACCTGGCTCGTTTGTGAATCGACCGGACACGAGAGCGGTCCCTCGATGCCGTTCAGCTTCATCAGCATCGTGGCCGTGGCGCCTTCGTCGTTGGTGAAGCCGAGCTCGAAGCCCCCCGTTCCTGCCTCCGGGAAACTATCGCCGCAGAAGTACATGCGGTCCTCGGCCCACTTCAGGCAAGCGACCTGCCCTTCGCGCCGGCGGACGAACTGGTGATCGCTGGTGCTCGCCGTGTACAGACCCCGCAAGCTGCGATCGACGAAGCGCGTCTCACCAGGCTGGCGCGAGTCGCCGAGCCCGAGCGCGACGCGGCTGCCGTCCGGAGACAGCGCGAAGCCCAGGATGTCCGCGCGGGCGGCGAAGATCTGGCGCCAGCTCTGGCCGTCGTCTTCGGAGTAGACGACGCGATTTTGCAGAGGGTCCGCGGCGTCGGGGTTGCCGCGCAGCCGCACGTAGATCTTGCGGGGATCGTTGGGATCGAGGGCCGATAGATACGCTTCGTCGGCCGCCCCGGCCACTCCGATCGGCAGCGTACGCCAGGTGAGGCCATCGTCGTCCGATCGCAAGAGCACGTTCTCGTTGGTGAAGCCACCGTCGCGCTCCGAGTAGCGCGCCGCGGTGATGTAGAGCTGCGTCGGGCTCGTGGGCCCGGCGTCGATCGTGAACAGGATCAGATCCGGCGCCAGCGCTTGGCCGAGCTGCGTCCAGTTCCCCGCGGAGTTGCTGGTACGCCACACCTTGTTGACGAAGGTGCCGTTGCCGTCGCCGTTGGACGTGATCGCGACCGCCGCGCGCGGACTCGTCTTGAGCACCGACAGATCGACCACGTTCAGCCCCTTCAGCGTTCCCTCCAGGCTCCAGTTGCAGCCCGAGTCGTGCGTGCTGGCCAGACCGTCGAAGATGCCGGCGATCACGGTGCCGCCGGCCATCACGCCCAGCATCGGATCCTCGGTGCCGCGATAGCCGAGCGCCGATTCGCAGATCCAGTGCCAGGTGCAACCTGCGTCGCTCGAGGTCAGAACACCGTAGGTCCCCCGCACCCAGATCCGATTGGGATCCGTGGGATCGGTGAGCACGAGCTGCGCCGCAGGGAAACGCCCATTCGCCAGAGCAGGCGCCGAAGCGAGCGCGCTCGCCAGTAAAAGTCCCGCCCCTACACGCCCACCCAAAACACCTGTTTTCATGATGTTCGGATTAGTGACCGCACGCGGCGGAATCGAGCACGGGCGCTCAAAGCGGCCCCAGCAAGAGCTCGGCGCTCGCCCCGATCGCGAGCACGGGGATCCGAAAGATCTCGCTGTCCCCGACTTCGACGCGTATTGGCGCGGGACGGACGCTCAGCGTGGGCCCCAGCGCCAGCCGCAGCGGGGAAGCGAGCAGCACGTAGCGAGCGGCGAGCAGGCCACCGAAGCCGAGATCGTGATCGGTTTCGGAGCCCGCAACGGCGCTTCTGGTCGCGGTGAGCCAATCGATCAAGAGCGACGCCCCGAAGCGAATGCGGCGCGCTGAACCCAGGTGGTACTCGGCGCCGAGCTGGCCGCGCACGAGCCGACCCGCCACGTCACTCGGCGCCCGAAGCGTCCAAGCCGCCTGAGCTCCCGCCGAGACCGCCCAGCCCGCGGGAAGCCCGAGGATCGCGCGCGCTTCGGGACCCAGCGCGGCGGCCGCCTCGGCCGACCAGACTTCGATCGCCGCGCCGGCGAGAACCTCGACGAAAGGCGTTTCGGCGCTCGCTCGAGGTGGCTCCGGTGACGGCAACGGAGCAAGCGGCGCGGGGCGACTCGGCTCGACGCGCGGACGCGCAGGCGGCTTGGGCGGCGCGGCGGGCGGCGCTGTTTCGGGCGGCGCGTTCGCCAGCGGCGTTTCTGACGGCGCCGGACTCAGCAAGAGCTCGAGCGCTTCCAGAACCTGCTCCTGCGTCGCCGGTGCATCGGGCGCGAGCGTGATCTGGCGCTCGGCGGCCTGCCCCACCTGCGGTTGCCAGCGCACGTCCGCCGCCCCTGCGCGGCAAGAGACGAGCAAGGTTCCGCGCTCGCGGCGAACCAAAAGCTCCGTCTTCGCGCGCGATTCGAGCGCGGCGCGCTGTTCCTCGGAGAGCCCCGGACAGTCGACCCGGACCGAAACTTCTCCTTCGTCGGCGAGGGCCGCCCGCGCCCCACCCAGCACCACGAAGAAGAAGACGACGCGGAGCGCTGCCCGGCGCCGGGCCCCGTACCACATGGTGGCGAATATCCTAGTCGAGACGCCTGGTTTCCGGGCATGATCGCGCGTCAGGGGCTTTGGTCATGGGCGGCGCGCGAAATTTTCTTTCTGCCGAGCGCACGCCGCGGCCCGTCCGGGCACAAACCGGGGTGATGCGCCAGGCGGCCCTTGCCGACAGCGCCCTCGATCAGGACAGCGCCGGCTGCTTGCTGGAAGGCCCGCCTACGCCCCCGGTGGTCGCTTTCCCCGCACGCGCTCAGGACCTCGAGGATCGGATTTTTTCACTGGTCTATCGACAGATGCACGCGCTCTACGGCCGCTGGCAAAACGATTTCGAGGACGTCGCGCAGGCCGCCGCCGAGCAAGCGTTGCGTGCGCTGCCTTCGTTCCGCCAAAAAGCCGAGCTTTCGACCTGGACCTATCAGATCTGCTACCGGACGGTGCTCCGTCACCGCCGCTGGTACCGGCGCTGGCTGCGCAGGTTCACGCTCGACTCCGAAGTCCCGGAGCCGATCGAGAACGAAAGCGCCGAAACCCGCTTCGAGCAGCGCGAGCGGCTCGAGCACCTGACGGCTGCGCTCGACGCGCTGTCCGAAAAGCGCCGCGCCGTGATCGTGTTGCGCGACATCGAGGGCCTCGGCATTCCGGCGATCGCACAGATCGTCGGTACGAACGAAGCGACCGTGCGCTCGCGCCTGCGCGACGGACGGCGCATTCTCGCCGAAGCGCTGCGCGCCGATCCGTACTTCGGCGCGAGCGCGGACACCGGTGAAGACGCGGAGGAGTCGCGATGAGCGCCGAGCTCGAACCCGGAAGCGAACGCGGAGCGCTGTCGGCCGCGCAGCGCGAACGCATCGCGGCATGCTTCCTCGCCAGCATGCCCACGGACGAAGAGATCGACCGCGCGCGCCGCCGCTTCAATAGATCGCGATCCGTCCCGCGCCGTCAGACCAAGGCGCTCCTTTTGGCCCTCGCGTACGGCATCGTGCTCGGTCTGGCCAGCGCCGCGGCAGCGGCCTTCGTCGCCGATCACGTGGTCGGTGTCGAGCCGGCGGCACCCGCCGACACCGAGCCGAAGACGCTGCGGGCGGTGGCCCCGGCGGAGGCGGGATGGGGCGGGAAGCTCCGGATCGACACGCCGCAGCCGGCTGCCCCTGCGGAACCACCTCCGACAGCCGCTTTTGCCGCAGTCCCTCCCGAGCACGCCGCCGCCCGCGCCGCGCTCGAGCCGGGCGGCGTGCGCGCGACGCCGGAGCCGGGCCGCGAAAGCCAGCTGCAACCGGTCCCCGTTCCTCCGTCTCCGAAGACGCCCGATCAGGAGAGCGCGCCTTCCGGCAACGAGAGCACCGCGTCGCTGCCACCCGTTGCCAGCGCGGTTGCGGGTCCGTGGGAGCGCGCGGCGAAAGCGCTCGCCGCCGGCAACTGGGACGGCGCCGACAAGGCGTTCAACGAGCTCGACCAGAGCCGCGACGCCCACGCACGTGACGCGGCGGCGCTGGCGCGGGCGCAGCTCTGGATCGCGAACGGCCGTGGCGCCGAGGTGAAACCGATCCTGCAAAGGCTCGCCAGCCAGGGCAGAACGCCGCTGATCCGCCGCCGCGCCGCCGCGCTGTTGCAGACGCTGTAGCGAGACGAGGCCTTCCCCCGGCCCTCGAATCGCGCAAGTCTTCCG
>Ga0111539_10007271_pt1 | contig 14177 bp, 14 predicted proteins | sample RhiMethybrSRZTD1_FD_79667 | JGI IMG/M metagenome (GOLD analysis project Ga0111539, IMG submission 79667) | Populus rhizosphere microbial communities from Tennessee, USA - Rhizosphere MetaG P. TD hybrid SRZTD1 (version 2) (version 2) | ecosystem: Host-associated > Plants > Roots > Rhizosphere >...
CGGCGAGCAATGCGTCGAGCTTTTGATCTCCGGCCTGATGAGTACGTGCGAAAGTGATCGTCGACTTTGGCGGGATCAACCGCATCGTCGTTGCGTGTTGCAGGACGAGCGAAGCGGAGAACGTAAAGAAAAGAAGTTCTGATTGATTGCCTGTTGCAGTGATCGAGACATTTGGTTCAAGGACGACCGATTCCCAGCCGGTGAGTTGATGTTTTTTGCCGTCGAGGGTGTACTCGAGTTTTCCTTTGAGCACGCTGAGCAGGGAATAGCCGGCGCTCGCCTGGTTTTGCCATTGAAGATGTTTTGCGCGGCGGTAGTAAACCGAGTAATCAGGCGAGACAAAGAACCTGTTAAGCGCGGACAGGGAACGGGTCATCGATTCAACTGTACGCGAATCCGATCCGAAGCTTCAAACAGCGTTCCGGGTGGCAATCAAAGCAGAGGGATTGTTTGTTATGAGCGCGTCGATCCCATCTTCCTTAGCCCGCTCGATCCAGGCTGGATCATCGACTGTCCAGGTGACGACTCTGAGGCCCGCGTCACCTGCCTTCTTGACGAGTCGTTTGTTTGTTAAGCGATGGTGGAGCGCAATCTCATTTGCTCCAAGGGCGAGTGCGCGTTTGAGGATGAATGAGGCCGGTGGTTGAAAGAGTGGGGCGATTCTAAATGTCGAGTCGATGTTCTTGACGATTTTCAGCGCCGAGTGTTCGAAGCATTCGAAGATCACGCGGTCCTTGAAACGATGTTGTGCGATTAACTGGCAACACTTTTCCGCTACTTCGACCTCTTTCATTTCCAAATAGAGGATCAGATCGTTTGACTCAAACAACTCGAATACTTGCGCCAGACTCGGCACGTCAAACCGGTTCAGCTCATTCAATGCCATGTCGGCAACACGCCGTCGAACGCCGCTCGTTCGATGTAACGTTTCATCGTGGATCACGACTGGAACGCCGTCGCTGCTGAGTCGCACATCGAATTCAATTCCATCAGAGCCGGCCTCAATCGCCGCTTCGAATGCAGCGATAGTATTCTCCGGCGCCATCGCGGACGCGCCGCGATGACCGATGATTAAGGGTTGTGGCATTTAAGACGATTCTTACGGGGCGGGAATCGATGGCGGTGCATCATTGATGACGCGTTTCAGTTTGATATCGAAAGTGCCGTAGTCGGTCTTGATGCGGCCGCCGATCGGAATGTGTCGCGCATCGGCGGTAACCCAGAGCGAAAACTCGCCTTTCTCTGCATCGATCAGTCGTTCTGGTCCAAACAGCTCGGGATTGACTCGCAACACGTCAACCCGACCAAGCACCGTCTTCATTCGCTTTTTCTCGACGACCGTCACCGGAATCTTGTAAACCTTGCCACCGTCGCCGATGTAGATCTCGAAACTCTTTCCGACTTGCAGCGGCTGCGTCCGGATGAAATAGATCGCCGACAACACGTCCTGAAGCTGGCCGGAAAAATCGGTGATTGCATGACGAGGCTCGGCAGACGGGTTGTTCGGATCGCGCAGCGTCCACGTCATCTTGCCTTTCGATCTGTCGAACGTGGCTTCAGTCGCGCGCACGCGTTTGCCTTGCTCGTCAAGGATTGTCGTCTTCTGAACAGTGAATGAGACGGGCTCGACGGTCGACTCGACGCGCTCGCGAAACTTCAGATTGAACAGGCGCGCGAAGAAACCTTTGCTCGCAACATCGGCGGTGAACGTCAACGCGTACGGACTCGCGTCTTTGGACTCCGCAGCGGCTGCCGCAGCGACCGGCGTGCGGCTGGCGCGAAACGTGAGATCCGCAACATCCAGCTTCCGCAGCAGCGATCGTGAAAACTCAGCTTCGAAATGAAGTTCCTCGGCGGTTTCGAAATGCCGCGGCGTCGTGGTTTTCTGGGCCAGCGCGGACGGAACCACGGACAAAAAGAGAATAACGAGCGCGACGGTTTTAATATGAATTCTCAAGTTCACTTCTATAAGTAATAAGTCTTAATCAACAGCAATCCCCAGGCGACGACCAGCCCGAGCGCCGCCCGATACTCGCGATAACGAAGATACAAAGCGCCATCGAACCTGACCGCCGGCGAATTGCCCTGACGGTAAGGCGTTAAGCGCGGAAAAAACAGCGGCACCGAACGCCTGTAATTTTCAAAATCCCCACCAAAAAGCTGGGCCATCGTCGAGGCTTCGACGCGCATAACCGGGAGATAGATGCCAATAAAAAGTGCGGCGAATACCACAGCCAGCAGCCATCGGCCCGAAGCGATTGTAAAACCCAGCCCGAGCAGGAAGCTACCGAAGTAGAGCGGATTCCGGGTGAAAGCATAAGGACCAGACGTCGCGAGCTGTGCATTTTTTCGGATGTGGCCGGCCGCCCAGGCTCGAATCGCCAACCCAACGACTGAAACGGACGCGCCCACCGCGAGCGCGAGCGGCGTGGGCCGCGCGAAGAACAGGAACACGGCGGCGCACAAAAACCCGAGCGGCACTCGCCAGCGCTGAATCCACGTCCCGCCTCTTCGCATATCTACTTGCCTAACCTTTTTTCCACAGCCCGAAAAACACGTGCGACTTCAATGTCCATGCAGATCCACTTCGAACACGAACGCCGATGACAATCCACCCGACAATCGATGTCGGTCCGCTCCACGCAGACGTCCTCGGGTCGCGGACTTCCATTGCGCCACCATTCAGTCGGCCCAAACAAACCTACGATCGGCGCACCCGCGGCGACGGCAAGATGCGTCGGTCCAGTGTCTCCGCCAACGTAAACCCGCGCTTTTTTCGCCAGCGCATAAAACGATTTCAATGAAAGCGCGACCGGCTGCGCCTTGCCCGTTTCGGACGATTGCCGGACCGCTTCAGCCAGCGCCTCTTCGCCCGGCCCGTACGTCACCAGCGAAGTGAGTCCGTAACTGGACCAGAGTGCGTCGGCAAGTTTACCAAACCGATCGGCGCTCCACAGTTTGGTCGGCCAGCCGCCGCCGGGATTGAGGATGGCGTATTTGCCCCCGCCCCCATTCGCCTCAGCCGCCGCAATCGCCGCGTTTTCGTCCTCTTCATTGACGCCAATCGGAAACGAAAACTGCCGCGCCTCGTCCGGTACGGGTATCCCCAACGCACCCTCGACCAGCAAAAGCGCTTTCCGGATGACGTGGGTCCGTTTGGGAACGGATATTCGTTTTGAAAGGAAAATACTGCTGGCCGGCTCGCGCAGCCCGGCGAAGGAGTAGCCAAAAACACGTCGCGCGCCCGAAAGGCGCGCTATTGAAGCGGATTTGAGAAGTCCCTGGAAGTCTAAAGCGACGTCGAAGGCCGAGGCGCGTAACCGACGTAACTGCTGGCGCGGTGCCCGCAGCGTCTCCCCAGACATCAGTCCGCGCCTCAACGCCTTCGTGTCGACTTCGATGAGGCGATCTAAAAGCGGGTTGTCTCTCAAAATTTCAGATAAATTTCGTTCGACCACCCACGAGATTTCTGCGTCCGGGAAGCCCTCGCGCAGGGCGGCAAGGGCGGGCAGGGTGTGTACGATGTCGCCGATACTTCCCAGCTTTACGACTAGAATCCTCAATGCAGAATCCTCATGCGACTTGCTCAGGTCCCGCCAAAATAAGTGAATTTCAGCTTGGCTTCAGCGACCTGTTTCCCGTCTTTGAACTTGGTCAGAGTTCCCTCGAGCACCGGCGTTTCCTCGCCTTGCCAGGTCGCGGCGAAGTCGCCGCCTTTTAGAAACTTGCCCGAAAACGTGTAGTAGACGCCCTTCAGGGTCACGGTCGTGAACGTGAAATTAGTTTGCTTCACGACGACGGTCTTGAAACGAAACGCGGTGCCCTCGTTAAGTTGCAGTCCGGAGGTCGGCAACCGGCGAAGCTGTCGCATGTTGAGATTTATCGCACTGAAGTCGGAAAAATCCGCCGGTGGCTCGCCGGAAATCCAGAAGGCGCCGCTGGGATCGAAACGAGACCTTTTCGCTTGGCCCGGTGTTGAGATCCAGCTCGCCAGCAACAAGGCGATCGTTGCAATTGCGATTAGCCTTTTATTCATTCATGACCTCCGATGCGGGTCAGGATCTCCGACGTTGAATGGTCTTTCGGATCGCCGACGATCGCCACGCGGCCGCCGTAGGATCGTACCACGGCGCGCTCGGGAACCGTCTCTTCGGTGTAGTCGGTGCCTTTCGCGTGGACGTCGGGTTTCAGAGTAAGCAGAAGTTGTTCGACAGTCGGTTCGTCAAAGATTGTGACGTAAGTTACAGGTTCCAGTGAGGCCACGATTTCGGCGCGTTCGGCTGCAGGCATTACCGGACGGCCCGCGCCTTTGAGTCGTTCGACTTGTTCGTCCGAGTTGACGCCGACGACGAGCACGTCGCCCAGGTCGCGCGCGCCCGCAAGGTAACGCAGGTGTCCGACGTGAAGCACGTCAAAACAACCGTTCGCGAGAACGATTCGTGCGCCAGCCGCTCGTGCTTCTTTGATACGTGCGATCAATTCGTCGCGGTTAAGAATCCTGGAATTGTTCTGCAAGGACATCAGGCGTTTTCGGAGTTGAGAATCGAATGCTCGAGCTCGGCGGCGGTGACCGAAGCGGTGCCGCGTTTCATCACGACAAGCCCGCCGGCGTAGTTCGCGAGCTGCGCCGCATCTGCAAACGACGCATCGGATGCGATGGCGAGTGCGAAGGTTGCGATGACGGTATCGCCCGCGCCCGTTACGTCGACTGACTGCTGCGCGCCAACGGCTGGGATGTGCAGAGGCGCAACGTCGTCTTCAAGCAACATCATGCCGTGCGCGCCTCGTGTCACGAGCAGTGCGCGATAGGCAAGTTTGTCTTTTAAGGTTCGGGCGTCAAGCTCTAATTCGACGGTCGTCTTTATTGAATGCCCGACCAGGTGTTCGACCTCGTCTTCGTTAGGAGTCGCCGCAGTGAAACCCGGGAACTTCCACAGATCAAAACGAGAATCGACCAGCACGGGTTTGGGACTCGATTCGCGAATCAAAGCGATCGCGTCATCGTCGACAACGCCGTAGTTGTAATCAGAAATAACGACCGCTTCTGTGGAGGTCAGCGCCGATTTCAGCGCCTTTAGAATTGAATCGCGAGGGAGCGCATCACCGGCGGCAGTGCCTTCGTAGTCGATCCTGATAACCTGTTGTTTGTTTGAGTGAGACTGACCCGCGAGGATTCGCACCTTGGTCGTAGTCTGAATCTTCTCGGAAACGATAACGCCGTTGACGTCCACGCCTGCTGTCTCGAGCTTCGCTCGCAACTCACGTCCGGATTCGTCGTTGCCGACAGCGGCAATTAACGAGACGCGAGCGCCGAGCGCCGCGAGATTCATCGCACAGTTTGCCGCGCCGCCGGGGACGGTTTGCGTCAACTCGTGTTTCAAGATGAACACGGGCGCTTCGCGCGATACGCGACTGATGTTTCCGTAGAGAAACTGGTCTGCGATTGCGTCGCCGATGATCAGCAGCCGCCGATTCGCGAATCGATGCACTATTTCCACCAGTCGGTTCATTTTGAAAATCCGTAGTTAACGATCGACTTTACGGCTTCCAACAGGTTCTCACAAACGAGGTCCGGCTGGTGGGCCCACGCCTGGCTTTGATACTCCCACTCGCCGCGGCCATAACCACTCAACACAAACGCGGACCGCAGTCCGGCATTTCGCGCCAGTTCGACGTCGCTGTAACGATCACCGGCCATCCAACTCGCCGCCAGATCGATCTCGACCTCCTTCGCCGCCTGCTGGATCAGACCCGGCTTCGGTTTGCGACAGTCGCAGTCAGAGCGATACGGCGGCTCGCCGACTGACGGATGATGCGCGCAGTAGTAGATCGCGTCGAGTCTTGCGGATTCGTTCTGAAGATCGCGCGTGAGCTGATCGTGGACCTTATGTATCACGTCTTCCGAAAAGTAGCCGCGCGCCACACCCGCCTGATTCGTAATTAGAATCGCGAGCCAACCAGCATCATTCAGAATCCTGATCGCCTCAGCCGAATACGGAAACAGTCGAAAGCGAGAAGGATGATTCACGTACCCGACTTCTTCCGAGATTGTGCCATCGCGATCGATGAAAACTGCTGGGCGCTTCATTTAAACTCACGCGACCGAGTCGCAAACACTCCTCACGGTTTTGGCAAAACTCGCGCGCTTGAGCAACGCGTGCGAATGCTCGAAGACTTCGTCGACCGTGATCGCTGTCATGCAACGATGATCGATCGGACAGTCGCGCAGCATGCATGGCGCGCAGTCGGGTGGATGACGAAGAATTTCAGCCTTGAACGAAAAGGGCCGAGTCGTCAGCGGGTTTGTCGGACCGAAGATGACAATCGTCGGACAGCCAAGCGCCGCGGCGATGTGCGCGGGACCAGTGTCGTTTGTCACAACAAGATCGACCATGCCGAGCACCGCCGTGATCTGATCGAGCGTCGTTTTCCCTGTCAGCACAACGGCTTCATGTCGCATCCGTTTCGTCACTTCATTCGTGACGTCGAGCTCGTCGCGCGAACCGATCAGCACCACTTGTTGCTGCTGTTCGAGTAAACGATCCGCCAGCGCGGCATACGACTCGGCGGGCCAACGCTTGGCACGGCTGTTTATCGAACCCGGACAGATCGCCACTACGCGCTTTTCTCCGTCGACGCCGTACGATCGCAGCAACTCCGCGGCTTCACTTCGTCGCGATTCCGAGATCGACAAACTGATGTCCGGATCGGCCTCGCAAATACTGCTGGTCCTCGACAGCATCTGCTCCAGCGCAGTGATCAAATACAAGTAATAAAAGACCTCGTGTTTCGAGGATCGCCAATCAGGCAAGGGAAGTGGATGCGTCAGTAACGCCTGTCGCGACTCCGTCGCATAACCAAGTCGCACTGGAACGCCTGCCAGAAACGGAATCAACGCGGCTTCAAACGCATTCTGAAACAGCACCGCAAGATCAAACTTACGTCGACGCCACTCACGAACCTGCGACACCACGGAAAACGCATTCCGCCGATCGTAGATGAGCAAGTCGTCGATGAAATCGACTTCGGAAAAAATCCCTTTCGCCGACGGCCGAATGGCAAGCGTGATTCGCGCATCCGGCAAGAGGCGTCGCAAAGCGCGCAACGCGGGGACAGTCATGACGGAGTCGCCGACCCAATTCGTCCCACGCACCACCACTCGTTTAATCGCGTCGCCTTGCTTGATTTCTCCCACGCTCATACCGATCAGCGTTTAGAAAGTCACCCGCAGGCCGTTGTCGATTGCGATCTGCGGCCGCCACTGAAGCTCGTTCTCGATGCGCGTCAAATCGGATACATATCGCAGGGGCACCGGCAGCGGAATGTTTGGGTCTTCTTCGATCACCGGCTCTATCTCCAGCATTCTACCGATGCGGCCGATGATGTCGCGCAAGCCCGCCGCGTTGATACGGCCACCGCCCAGATTGTAGAGGCCAAAGTCGACTTTCGAGTTGATGAACGAATTGCACGCGCGGGAAAAATCGTCGACGTACAGAATGTCCCGCACCGGATCTTCGCCCGCCGGCAGCCGAATGGGCCAGCGATGTTTGACCGACTCGACGTAATGCGTCACGAAACCATTTTCGTTCCCATCAGTGGGCCTCGCGAACACTGCCGACATGCGAAAGATGCACGCGCGCACACCTCGTTGACGCGCGTAAAATTCCACGTAACGCTCGCCGATCAGTTTTGACAACTCGAAAGCCGACGCCGGGTTCGGATCGATCGGACAGTCTTCGGGAACAAACTCATACGCGCTGGCTTCGCGGCCGTAAACATCCTTCGTCGAAGCATAGATAAATACCGAGCCCTCACTCATATGGCGGATGATGTTACGCGTGCCGTCCGCGTTGATGCGGAAACACTCTTCGGCGCCTTCGGTGTTCTTGTCGAGATGGCCCGCAAGGTGAATAACGACGTCGTAGTTTTCGACGATCTGCGCGTCAACGTCGTCGAGAATGTTAAGGCTCGAGCGGCGGGAGAAATCGGACGCCTGAAAGAAATTGCGCACGTAAGTACCGAGATAGCCGCTGCCGCCGGTTACTAGGGTGTCCATTAATCAGTATTTTCCTGCAATAGTGTCGGTGTTAGACTCGTTCCCGAAGAGTGGCATCAAAGCCACTGTAGCAGGGCAGCCACGTTAGCGAAAGCGGGTACCCCTGTCAAACGAAACGTCGACAGAACTACGTCGCAAATGTAACGTAGTATTGAGGGTAGGTTAGGTCAGGTCGACGCATCGTAGTTTCTATGCCAGTACGCTATCCACCGAACAATGCAAAGTATCCCGGCGGGCGAGGTCCACGCGTGGTCTCGTATGTCGAGCCGGAAATGGGCCGCGGTCGCAGGTTCATCCGGAGGCTTTTCAGTGCGCCGGTAATAATTCCTGTCGTTTTCATCGGCGCGGCGGTGCTCGGCATCCTTATCTATTATTGGACCGTCTTTTCTGGTCGCATCGACAATTTGCTGCAAGGCGAAGTGTTCACTCGTTCCGCAGGTATCTACGCCGCGCCGAAACAACTGCGGGAAAACGAAACGATCACGGTAGACGAACTGACCGGTTACTTGAAACGAGCCGGTTACGTCGAGAAAGGCCAGCAAGCAGACACGAATCGCGGGCGATACGCGGTGAACGGCACGAGCGTGGAGATCGAGCCGAGTAGCGCCTCGACTGTCGACGGTCAGAAGCAGTTTCAACACGTTAAAGTGCAGTTTACGGGCAACGGCAAGTCGATTAATTCGTTAACCGATCTCGATGGCCGCAACTCGTTGGACCGCACCTGGCTCGAACCCGAGCTCATCAGCTCCGTGACCGGGACGGAACGTGCGAAACGAAAAGTCATCGGCTTCACGGATCTGCCGCCGCACCTCGTGAAAGCGATCACAGTCACCGAAGATCGCTCGTTCTTTGAGCACTACGGTGTAAACATCCGCGGCATCATTCGCGCCTTCATTCGTCGCGTCGACGCCGATCCGAATTCGCCGATTGCGCGGCAGGGCGGTTCGAGCATCACTCAACAGCTCGTCAAAAACCTGCTGCTCTCGCCGGAACAGACGTGGCGACGCAAGACGGCGGAAGCGTACATGTCGATCATCCTCGAGACGCGGCTGAGTAAAGAGCAGATCTTCGAACTGTATTGCAACCAGGTCTACATGGGCCAGCAAGCCGGTTTTTCGATTAACGGTTTTGGCGAGGCTTCCAGTGCTTACTTCAACAAAGACGTTACGAACCTGACGCTCTCCGAGTCGGCGTTTCTCGCCGGACTGATTCGCAGCCCGAATCGCTACAACCCGTACAACAAGCTCGATACGGCGACGGCGCGACGCAACCAGGTGCTCGATTCAATGGTCGAAGCCGGTGAGCTGAGCGAGGCTGATGCGAAGGCCGCGAAAGATTCGCCATTGCAAGTCGCACCGGTGCGCGGACGGATCGACGTCTCAGATGCGCCGTACTTTGCCGACTACGTGCAGAACCAGCTCGGCGACATGATCGCCGGTTCGGGCGCTGCGGAACACCTGCGCATCTACACGACGGTCGACATGGATCTTCAGCGTGCCGCGTACGCCGCGCTGACGAAACAACTTGCGGCACTCGACAAGATCCAGGCCAAACGTTTTGAGCCCGGCACGTTGCAGGCCGCACTCGTCGCGTTAAATGCAAAGACCGGAGAGATCGTGGCGATGGTCGGCGGACGAGATTATTCGAAGAGCCAGTTGAATCGCGCGTCCGACGCGATGCGCCAACCGGGTTCGGTGTTCAAGCCGTTCGTTTACGCGACTGCGTTGAATACTGCTTACGATCAGGTGCCGCGTGTGATCACTCCGGCGACGACCTTTATGGACGAGCCGAAGACGTTCACTTTCGATAATCAGGAGTACTCGCCGGGGAACTTTGGCGAGAGCTACAGTCACGCGCCGGTGACGTTGCGCGACGCGCTGGTTCATAGTCTTAACGTCGTCACGGTCGAAGTTGCGATGGACGTGACGATCGGGCGTGTGATGAATCTCGCCGCGAAGGCCGGTTTACCGAAACCACCGCGGGCGTATCCGGCGATGGCGCTGGGAACTAACGAGGCGACGCCGTTGCAGATCGCTTCGGCTTACACGTCGTTCGCGAACCTCGGCTCACGTGTTACGCCAATCGCGATCAACCGGATAACCACCGGCGAAGGCGTAACGATCGCCGCGCCAACCACGCAGCGGAATGAAGTGCTGAAACCCGAAGTCGCTTACGTCATGACGTCGTTTATGAAGGACGTGGTGAATCGCGGAACGGCCGCGAAGGTCCGCGCCCGTGGTCTGAAGCAGGTCCTGGCAGGAAAAACCGGAACCTCGCGCGACGGCTGGTTCGCAGGTTTTACGCCGAATCTTGTGTGTGCGGTGTGGGTCGGGTTTGACGACGGTTCACAGCTCGGTTTGACGGGCGCGAATTCGGCATTGCCGATATGGTCCGACTTCATGCAGGTCGCACTCGCGAAACATCCGGAGTGGGAAGGCGATTGGCAAATGCCCGCCGGAATCGAACAGGTCGATATCAATCCTAAGACTGGCGAAGTCACGCAGCCGGAGGACACCGAGAAACGCGTCGAGTTGTTTATCGACGGCACTGGTCCAAATCACGCATCCGATGCTGCCAGTGCAGAGGCGTCGCCCGAAGAGTTGCCGTCGCCGACTCCGGGAATCGAGCAGCCAACCGAACTGCCACCACCGCCCGGATCGTTGCCGTCGCCGTCGCCACGAAAAGCAGCACCGCCCGTGCCTGACAGTCGACTTGAAGGCACGATTACGTTGGACATCGATCCGACTACAGGTTTGATTGCCGTGGAATCATGTCCGGTGATCAGAACGAAGACGTTTGTTCTGGGAACGGAGCCGAAGAAATACTGTGGTCCACAGTACCATACCGGTAAGACGATCGAGCCGTCTGGCTCTGCACGGCCGCGAGTCGTCGGCACGCCTCAGCCTCAACACTAAGTTAATTTATCAAGCGCGGCGTTGAGCGCTTCGATCGCGAGGGCCGCGGCGTGATGTTTCCTCGACGGCAAACCACCAATCGCGTCGATCACATCCGTCTTCTTAATCTGCCTCGCCTCGCTAACAGTTTTTCCCGTAATCAATTCGGTCAACACTGATCCGCAGACAAGAGTCGGCGGGCAGCCGTAAGCAAGATATTGAGCGGTCTCAATACGATCGTTTTTTAGAATTAACGACAGCCGCAGTCGGTCTCCACACGCAGGATTTTTTTCATCTGCAATCACATTTGCGCCCGCTAATTCGCCGGCATTGCGAGGATGGGCCAGATAGTCTTTGAATTTGTTTGAATAAGACATCAGTGGCCGGCAAGAGTCATCGGCGAGAGTGCGCGAAGCCGTTCGACAGCACGTGACAGGACCTCGACGACGTAGTCAACATCCGCTTCAGTATTGTCCTTGCCGAAACTAAACCTGATCGAGCCGCGCGCGATTTCGTCGTCGACGCCTAGCGCGCGAATCACCGGCGACGGTTCGAGTGTGCCTGACGAACACGCCGATCCAGTCGACACCGCGACGCCTTCCAGATCGAGATTGATCAGCAAGCCTTCGCCTTCGATGAAGCGGAACGAAATGTTCGAGAGGTGCGACAGGCGGCGTTCGCGATCGCCATTCATCACCACGTCGCCGATCAATTGCTTCACCCGACTTTCGAAACGATCGCGGAGCACTGAATCGTGCGCAACACGTTGCGACATCTCTGCGCGTGCGAGTTTCGCTGCTTCGCCAAACGCGACGATCGCCGGAACGTTCTCGGTGCCGGCGCGACGCTCTCGTTCCTGATGCCCGCCGACGTTCTGCACTGCGAGCCGCACGCCGCGCCGCACGTAAAGCGCGCCGATGCCTTTCAGAGCGTACAACTTGTGCGCCGACATCGACAGTAGATCGCAGCCAACCTCGTCGACGTTCAACGGCAAACGACCCGCAGCTTGAACGGCGTCAGTGTGAAACCACAGATTTCGCTGACCGGCCTGCCGCCGCTCGCGAATCAACCTGCCGACTTCCCGCACCGGTTGAATCGTGCCGATCTCGTTGTTGGCCCACATCAATGACACGAGCACCGTATCAGGCCGTAGCGCGGCGTTCACGTCTGCGATTCTGACGATGCCGTTTTCGTAAACAGGCAGGCGCGTGACTTCCCAACCGCGTTTCTCGAGTGCGTCGCAAACACCGCGTACGGATGGATGTTCGATTGCGGAAGTAATGATGTGGCGTCCATAGTCCACGGCCGCTTCGCAAACGCCGCGAATCGCAAGGTTGTTTGCTTCAGTGCCGCCGGAGGTGAAGACGATCTCGTTCGGCTTTGCGCCGATCAGGGTCGCCACTTCGCGACGGGCGCGGTCGACCGCGGCGCGTGCCTGCTGACCGAAGCCATGGACGCTCGACGGGTTCCCGTAGTTTTCGGTCAGTACACCCGACATGACGGCGGCGACGCGCGGGTCCACGGGCGTCGTGGCGCTGTGATCGAGGTAAATTCGACGATTGGTAGTCATTTTCCGCCAACCTCCTGCCTCGGAGGCCGCATCTGAGTTCCGTGTTTTCAGCGACTTTCAGTGTTCTTCAAAAACACAGATTAGTGTAGCATGCGTGTGTTGCTGCTGAGGTTGGCTCTCCCAAGTCCGCTACACCTTTCCCCAAAAGGTCGTAATCTCTTCGGAAGGACAGAACCATGAATTATCTCAAACTTCCCCTGGTGATCTTGTTGGCCATTGGCCTGACAGGGCTGTTGAGCTTCGTCTCGACAGCGCAAGTCGCCGCCCAGGGACAGTCAACCGCATTGGAGCGAGGTTATCGAACCGGCTATTCAGACGGGTACACGGCGGGTTATCGAGACGTGTCAGATCACGCCGCTCGTGATTATCAGAATAAAGAAGACTACAAACGCGCCGATCGTTCTTACAACGAGAGCTGGGGGAGCGTCGAAGATTACCGCGACGGTTATCAACAGGGTTTCGAAGCCGGGTATTCCTCCGGGTACGAACGCGCACAGTTTAATTCGAACGTGCCTGTTGGATTCAAACGACGAGGTTCGAATGGCACGCTCGACGGAAACAACAACGGCGACGCAACCGCCGGCAACAACACAACCGCCGCTAACAATGGCACGCCCGTTTCTGACGCTCCGGTAGCTACGCAGCAGGCCACGGGCCCCATCACCATCCCACGCAATACGATTCTCGGGCTCGAGCTGCTTGTGCCGATTTCAACCGATATCAATCATCGTGGCGATCGCTTCCAGGCGCGCGTGGTCGAACCTGCGGAGTACGCTGGATTCATAGTCGATGGAAGCATCGCGGAGCTTAAGCGACCCGGCAAAGTGAAGGGCACCGCCCAACTGCAACTCACTTTCGATCAGATCCGTTCGACAGACAACCGGACCGTGGCACTCCGCGCCGAACTAATGGAGATTACGCCGATGGGTCGCGATGATGCGCCTGAGGTCGATTCGGAAGGCGGCGTCAAAGGACGCGACTCGACGAAAGACGACGCAGCAAAGATCGGAGCGGCATCGGGCATCGGCGCGATCATCGGCACGATCGCTGGTGGCGGAAAAGGCGCGGCAATCGGCGCAATCATCGGTGGTGGCGCCGGAACTGCCGGAGTCATGACGCAGCGCGGCAAAGACATTCGCCTGGAACGCGGGCAGCACTTGAAGATCCGGACGTCGACTGATACGGGCGTACAGTGAGAGCGATCACGCTGCTCACCGATTTCGGGACCGCTGACTACTTCGTCGGGGCGATGAAAGGAGTAATCCTTTCGATCAACCCGCAGGCAGTCATCGCGGACATCACTCACGAGATTCCAGCACAGGATGTAGCGGCGGGCGCGTTTACGTTGCTCGCCGCTCACGACACCTTTCCTGCAGGAACGATTCACGTAGCGGTCGTCGATCCGGGAGTTGGATCGACGCGGCGTCCGATCGTCGTCAGTGCCGGCGAGCATCTGTTCGTCGGGCCAGACAACGGGACCTTCACTTACATTTACGATCGACACTCGTCTTTCGAAGTAATCCACATTACGGAAACGAAGTACTTCCGCCACCCCGTCAGCAACACCTTTCACGGCCGCGACATCTTCGCACCGGTAGCAGCCGCATTGTCCATCGGAGTCGATCCTTCGTCACTTGGTCCACGGATTTCTGATCCA
>Ga0111539_10007272_pt1 | contig 14177 bp, 8 predicted proteins | sample RhiMethybrSRZTD1_FD_79667 | JGI IMG/M metagenome (GOLD analysis project Ga0111539, IMG submission 79667) | Populus rhizosphere microbial communities from Tennessee, USA - Rhizosphere MetaG P. TD hybrid SRZTD1 (version 2) (version 2) | ecosystem: Host-associated > Plants > Roots > Rhizosphere >...
AGCAGCCATCAATCGCAGGCAAATTCAATGGCCGAAAGTATTGAGTTTTCTCATCCTGAATTTAACGCCAAAAAGATTTTCCTTGGGAAGTATGTAAAAACGGTAAAGCCAAACGGCGAAACAATTCCTGAAGCAAGTAAGGATGTAATCAGTCGATTTGACCGTGGATCGCTCATCATCAACTTTACAGGTCATGGAAATGAAAAGCAATGGGCCGATGAGAAGATTTTTTCTGACGTAGATATTGATGAACTTGAAAATGAGCTCTACCCTTTTTTAGTTACCGCGACTTGCGAATTTGGCAGACAGGATGACCCTACCGTTGTTTCCAGCGCTGAACTTAGCGTTCTACATCCAAAAGGAGGTGCGATAGGATTGGTGACGACGGCTCGTCCGGTCAATGCCGGTACTAATTTCGTGTTGAATCAGGAATTTTATAAGGCATTATTTCAAAAACAATCTTCACAATACGGGACGTTGGGAGAAATATTCAGGAACACAAAAAATAACAGTACCAGCGGTGTGTCAAATCGTAACTTTTCATTGTTGGCAGATCCGTCGATGCGCCTGGCAATTCCTTCCGAATCAGTAGTTGTGACTACCCTCAAAACGTCCACGGGTTCCGATACTTTAAAGGCGTTATCCACGGTTACAATGAAAGGAGAAATTCGAGATGAATCCGGAACGGTAATGGATGATTTTAATGGCACGCTTGAATTTACGCTGTTCGACAAAGAAGTAAATTTTGTCACGATCGGAAAAAACGATCCACCTTTCCAATATAATGAATGGTACAACGCTTTATACAGGGGTAAGGCTTCAGTTACTAGCGGGACTTTTCAATTTGATTTTGTGCTCACCAAAAATGTCGCCTATGAAATTGGTCAGGGCAAACTAAGCTTATACGCATCTGACCCTACTCATCAGAGAGACGCCAGTGGCGCGATCCAATCTTTTAAGATCGGTGGGACGGAGCCATCCTTCACACCGGATAATACATCACCCGTGATGCAGCTTTTTATGGGAGACACCACCTTTATTTCCGGCGGCGTTGTAAATAGCAATTCAACACTTATCGTAAACTTGCAGGACGATAGTGGGATCAATATTTCAGGATATGGCGTCGGAAATGCTTTAGTTGCATATTTAGACAACGAGGAGCAGGCCTATATTTTAAATGATTATTACGAAGCTTACATGAATGATTTTACCCGAGGATCTGTACATTTTCCAATGAAGGGCCTTTCGCCGGGCCGGCATTCGATAACCGTAAAAGCTTGGGATACACACAATAACCCAGGCCAAGCCACCCTTGAATTTGTAGTTACAGATGGTGAAAATATCGTGATCGAAACCTTCGCAAATTTTCCAAATCCGTTTGAATCCGAAACCTCAATATTTTTTACGCACAATCGTTCTGGCGACGATCTGCAGGCACAATTGGTAATTTACAGCGCTAATGGGATGCAATTGAAAACTTATGAATATGATATAAAACAAAGTTCTTATCGTGTAGATTTAGGCGTCATAAACGATTTGTATGATTTTGGAAAAAAACTTCCAGGCGGATTATACTTGGCGCGTTTGGTCGTTCGTTCATTAACGAATGGGTCTAAAAATGAGCGTGTTACAAAGCTTATTGTTGTGAATTAACTATCTTTGAGCCTTTGAAAAATATCTTGATGTATTACCGTGCAATTTTGTTATTGATATCAGGGGTGATAATCAGTCAACATTCGTTCTCGCAGAATATAAATACACTTGGTCAGGAGTCGGCCATTACGACAGCAGTCCCATTTCTTGTTATTTCTCCGGACGCCCGTCACGCTGCACTCGGGGATGCGGGGGTTGCCACTTCGCCAGACGCTAATTCGACCTATTGGAACCCAGGAAAACTTGCCTTTATCCAAAGCAAGTACGGGGCATCAGCGTCGTACACACCATGGCTGGGAAAGATCGTTAACGATATGTCCATTTCCTATCTTACTGGCTTCTACAAAATTAACCGGGAAAGCGCTTTCAACCTTTTACTAATATATTTTCACATGGTTGAAATAACTTTCACCAATAATGTCGCTGCCGTAACCGGACAATTCAGCCCTCGGGATTACTCATTTGACGGAAGCTATTCTCGAATGCTTTCTGAAAATTTGGGTATAGGACTAACTTCCAAATACATTTATTCAAACCTTACTGGCACTAATTCAAATGTCGACTCGAAGCCGGGAAAAAGTGTCGCCGTGGATTTTGGACTTTATTATAAAAAAGACCTCAAATGGAATCATGAATCGACTCTTTCTTTTGGTGGTACCATCAGCAATATCGGAGCAAAACTTTCTTATACGGACAATAACAACGAAGACTTTTTGCCCATGAACTTACGACTCGGAAGTGCTCTTATGACAGCGTTGGATCCCTATAACACTATAACATTTATTCTTGACTTTAATAAATTGTTGGTGCCAAGTCCTCCCATCCGCGACGAAACAGGGGCGATTGTTGCCGGTGAAGATCCCAACCGATCGTTGCTCAATGCGATGTTCACGTCGTTTTCGGATGCACCAAATGGCGCGAAGGAAGAGTTTCAGGAAATAATGACATCGATCGGTGTCGAGTATTGGTATAACAAATCATTTGCGGCACGTGTCGGGTACTTTAATGAGGCAGCCAACAAAGGCAATCGCAAATACCTGACCCTCGGTTTAGGCTTTACTAAAAACAGGTTTGGAATCGACGTAGCTTATCTTGTGCCTACGGCTAAACGTGAACATCCATTAGCCGAAACGTTGCGTTTTACGCTGCATTTTAATATCAAGGAAAATACTGTTGCCGAAGAGTCTGTTACCGACGACAATCCCTGATGCTCAACAGAACACTTGCACCTCCGTTTAATCGGAGCACGTCGTTTGAATTAATCCAGCCGCAAAAGAAAATTTTAAAGGGCGGTGCAGAATCATATTTTATTCTAGGGGGCACACAAGAAGTCAGCAAGGTAGAAATTGTTTTTGCTGCGGGGCGATGGGCAGAAAAAAATTGGGGTGCTTCATACTTCTCCGCTAATCTCCTCTCGAAGGGGACAAAAGGGAAAACGAGTTCCGAAATTGCTCATTTGCTGGATCTGTATGGCGCTCATCTGGAAATCAATCCAGGCCTGGATTATGTTTCCGTGTCACTCTATATTCTGAATAAAAATTTTGAACCGGCTATTCTGCTTTTTCTAGAGCTACTAACGGAATCGATCTTTCCGCAAGAAGAGTTTGATTTGTTGAAGTCAATATACTTGCAAAACCTGAAGGTAAATTATGAGAAGACAAGTTTTCTAGCTTCCAGGCTTGTGCGAAAAAACCTCTTTGGAGAATCGCATCCCTATGGAAAAGAACTTGATGAAGCGGATATTCAACAGCTAACCCGCGAGGGACTCGTACAGCATTATTCAACATTGTTTAAAAAGGGAACAGTACTGGTCTCAGGAAGAGTATCTGAAAAAAATCAGAACTTAATTGCTGATCTATTTTCTTCATTCGGGCCCAATACAATTGCACGAAATGATTTCTCTAATCAGGATCTCCGCTATTCCCGCGAAGTGTTGGAAAAGGATGGCAGCGTGCAGGCCTCTGTTCGCCTGGCGAAAAAATCAGTTTCCAAAACGCATCCGGATTATGTTGACGCATTATTTCTGAATCATATTTTAGGCGGCTATTTTGGATCACGCCTGATGAAAAACATCCGGGAAGAAAAAGGACTCTCCTATGGTATTTCTTCTTCGTTGCACGCCCTCAAGAACGACAGTTATCTGGTGATCGGGGCCGATGTAAATCGCGAAAATTTAGATCTCACATTCGATGAAATTGCCAAAGAGATCAAACGGCTAAGAACTGAAAAAATAGATGGGGAAGAGTTAGATATCGCCCGGAATCATTTTATTGGTGGCCTTCAGCTGGAGATCACGACCTCATTTGCCCACGCTGACAAAATAAAAAGTATAGTTCTATATAACCTTCCGCATAGCCACTATCAAAATATGATAACGCGGATCGACGCCATTACTTCGGACGATCTGATGCGAATTGCTAATCAATATTTCGCCGAAGACAGCTTCGTTCAAGTAGCGGTCGGATAATAATTAGTCCTGCCCGGGTCCAACCAACCCTTCAATAGGTATTGCATTCCTAATATCATAATACACTCCCATGCTTGTAACAATTCGCTTGGGCATGGACGAGAAAATATTAGATTTGATCCTCCAGCGATTTTCTCATCATAAGATTAAGTCCTATGAAATCATCCAAAGTAAACCGACGAAAGTTTATCCAATATTCCGCTGCCCTAAGTAGCGTCGTCGCCTTGTCACCCATTCTGTCTCATGCCACTTTGGCAAAAACGAATTTACAACGGGACATATACTGGTATCAGCGGCCATTGAGAATTCTACAAACGGTACTGCGCGAGCCTGACGCCGCAGACTATGACGCCAAAGCAGTAGTTGCCTATATGGAGAAAACGGGAAGCAATACTTTAGTCGTTAATGGAGGTGGTGTTGTAGACTTTTTTCAAAATCCCCTGCCAGCATCTAATGTTAATTCAATGATGGGAAATCGGGATGTTTTGCAGTAAATAACTGACGCCTGTCATGCAGCCGGAATACGGGTTATAGCCCGTGTCGATTTTCGTGGCGTGGAGGAGAAGATATTCCGGCAGTATCCAGAATGGTTTAGCGTTGATCAGCAGCAAAACCCCAAGCAATTAACCTATACCCGGCCCGAGCTATATTCTTCTTGTTACACTGGCTATTATCGAAATGAACACGCGCAGGAATACATAAAATACATAATCTCGAACTATAACATCGATGGAATTTGGCACAATAGCATTGGAGTACAAGGTCTGTGCTATTGCACGCGGTGTCAACAATCATTTCAAAAATTTTCGGGAGAGAGCATTCCATCGGGTGACGCAGGCGTCGACAAACTGGATAAGTTCATGTTGTGGAAGTCCGCAATGGCCGATCAGCACATGGAAAAAATGAAGCAAACTGTAAAATCGTTTGGGGCGGATAAAGTATATACGGCAGAAGTGTTCAGCATGTTTGACGCTGTCAATCGCGTAAACGATGGGATTGATTTGTATATGGCGCGCGATCATTTTGATTTTTTGGTGAGCGTAGCATTTCTCACCGAAAACGCCGAAAACATTCATTATGCTGACCTGAATTATGCCAATACCATCATAAAATTTTTGAAGTCAATGGCGCCACAAAAGGAGGCGATAATTTTGTATGGTGGGAACGGAACTTCACATCGTTACATCATGGATCCCCCTGTGGATCTCAAGGTTTGGCTGTGGCAGGCTCTCGCAGCCGGCGGCAGATTTTGGAATTGCAGCTTTACCGGCTCCTATCCGGCGGCAACCTATGACCGGAGAACAGCCTTCCATCAAACCGAGGCATATCAATTCGTTAAAGTAAATGAGAAATTGTTATCCCAGCATACGTCGGTCGCCAACATAGGGGTGTATTACTCCAGGGCTACACGTTTGACGTTCAGGAATAAATCTGAGGAAGGCGATCGCTTTGAAGCGTTTATAAGGGGGGTTGAAACGGCCCTGATTGAAAATCATATTCCGCATGATTTTATTGCGGATGATCAGGTTAGTAGGGAACGGCTTGCCAGATATAAAGTGATCGTGTTGGCCAACGTGCGCAGTTTGTCCGACGCTGAGATCGCGTTGATTGAAGAATTCGTGGGTAATGGCGGAAACATCGTGGCAACCTATGAGACAAGTTTGTTCAATAGTGATGGCGTCAAGCGTCAAGATTTTGGACTGGCTCAGGTTTTTGGTTGTAGTTTCACTGGTGAAAAAATAAATACACGCAAGGATTTTTATCAAGTCATTGCAGATCCCACGCATTATATTGTTAACCCGGATAGCCAACAAACGGAGTTGTTGATCAATGCAGGTTATACCTTGATTTGCAAAGCAGCGCCAACAGCAAAAAAGATCTGTACTTACAACCCAGTGGTGCACAACCAGCCACCTGAAAAGGCCTGGACTAATGCGTGGGCCAAGGAATATCCAACGGTTTTGGAGAACACTTACAAACAAGGGAAGTCGATTTATTTTGCCAACCAGCCCGACCTTATAACATTTGAATTCGCGCATCCTGACGTTCGAAATCTATTGGCAAGAAGTGTGAGGTACCTTGCAGGTAATTTTATCGGCCTGGAAACCAATGCACCTGAAAGTGTGCACACAGGATTGACGAGGTCCCTGGAGAATCCTAAAGAGTATATTTTTTCGTTTGTAAATACAACGTCGGGTCCAGTCAGACCACTTCGAAATCTGCTTCCGGTTTATGATCTTAGTGTTCAATTAAATCTGGAAGGTAAATTGAACCGCTATAAAGTACTTCGATCACAAGGTGACGTGAAGGTAACCACGGTGAAAGGGAAAATAGATCTCAAACTTAGTAAGCTCGAAGATTTCTTCGCTGTACATTTTTCAATGGCATGATCAAATTTATAAAGTATGAATAATTCACTGACATATGGCCTGACGCACCTGGCGATTTCTGTTCGTGATATCAGCCGGACAAAAAAATTCTATCATGATATTTTCGGAATGCAAACTATGTATGATCAACAAGGTTTTGTGCAGATGACTACGCCTGGCTGTCACGACATCCTTGTGTTTGAAGAGAAAAAGAATTCCCCAATAGGAAACACGGGTGGGATAGCGCACTTTGGCTTCAGGTTAAAAGAAGCAAAGGACATCGATGAAATGATAAAAAGAATAATTTCTGCAGGAGGTCAGATCGTTGATAAAGGTGAATTTGTTAAAGGCTCTCCTTATGTTTTTTTCAAAGATCCTGACGGATATGACGTGGAGATCTGGTACGAGCTCTTGACTGAATCTTAAGATTTTTTTTACCAATGACCCTACAAATCAGATCCTGCCAGCTTAGTGACTTTACATCGATTTTTAATCTCTTTAAACAACTATGGCCCAGCCTTGAAATGGATTACCATGCGCTTTATGCAGTTTACGAGCGTGCGCTTTCCTCGGCAACGCAACATCTCATTGTGGGCGTGCAGGAGGATCGTATTGTCGGATTTTGTTCCCTCTCCCTGAAAAATAATTTTTGGAAGGCCGGCTGCATTGGCAACGTCGATGAACTTGTCGTCGATGAAAGTTACAGGGGCCAGGGAATCGGTAAAAAGCTGATCAATAGAATAGAAGAAATTGCCATTAGCAACCAATGCAACCAGATAGAACTGGATTCTTCTTTTCACCGTAAAGAAGCACATCATTTCTACGAAAGTATTGGTTATAAAAGCAGGGCTTATCTATTTACAAAACCCCTGGCCAAAAGGTCTTGAAAAAAGGACCAGGTTATCACGCAGCCCGGAGATTCTTTGGGATGACCACTATGAATCAATGGCCCGTTCAACACCATATCCTTTGCGGATTGAAACTAAACTTCTAATTTTAATTTTTTCACGCGCAGTAAAACGCACTCTCAACATCGTCGCGATATTAATGAAGAAACTAGTACTGATTTTTTTGCCTTGGGTAATTATTTGTTCGGCCTTTGCGCAGCGTGTCAGCGTTCAGTATGATTACACTTTACCGCAGGCAAACTATGCTGCTGAGGTATTAAAATTTTCTGTGCTAAAGCGGGGGTACATTTTGAATGATGGCGAGTCGGATTATCATGTAATTCTGCAGGTAAATCCTTCTTCAGGTTTGGGCAAAGAGGCCTATTCACTTTCACCTGAAGGTAAAAAAATCACCATCATTGGTGGCGACGCGACGGGTCTTATTTATGGAACACTTTCGCTCGCGGAGGATTTTAGAAATGGTGTTTCAATTCAAAATATTAAAAAAAGGAGTGAAGCCCCGAGGTTGGCGTTTCGGGGAATCAAGTATGATTTGCCATGGGATACCTACCGTCACAGTTATTCTTTGGATCAACATCAGCAAACATGTAGCGATATAAATTATTGGAGAGCCTTTCTCGACATGATGGTAGAGAACCGGTTTAATACCCTGACCCTCTGGAATCTTCATCCTTATACTTTCATGATTAAACCCAAAAACTTTCCGGAAGCTAGCCCATGGAGCGACCAGGAAATGCAAACCTGGAAAAAATTATTCGGAAGTATTTTCAGAATGGCCAAAGAGCGTGGTATCGATACTTACGTAATTCCTTTTAACATTTTCGTGACCGCAGAATTTTCAAAAGCTCACAATGTTGCGATGGATAATTTGGACCATCATTTTTTTGTCAAGGGGGACACATCTGAAATAGTAAAGCGATACACACGTGAATGTGTTACGCAATTGCTTCAGGAATATCCCGATCTGACGGGGATGGGGCTTACACTGGGTGAGGGTATGGGCGGCATGACTCCACAGCAACGGGAAGACTGGATGAAGGCAACGATTATTGAAGGAATGCGTCGTGCAAATCGTAAATCAAAACTTATCCATCGTATTCCCTTTTCGAGTACCACTGGTTCCCTCGGGCCCACCAGCATTGAAACTGAGCAGTTGACCCGCAAGGGAATAGAACAAGAAGCTGCGATGGAATTTATTGAGCCGCCGGTTTGGGCTGATTTAAAGTTCAATTGGTCTCATGCACATTCTACACCGAGATTAATGAAGGTGCATGGCGGTAAATTATTTGGCGCTTATTTTAAACCCGTGCCAACTGACTATAAAGTAATCTGGACAGCCAGAAATGAAGACTTCTTTTGTTTGCGATGGGGTGTCCCTGATTTTGTACGACAACATGTTAACAACAACGGTCTTGATTATGTAGGCGGCTATTTGATCGGATCTGAAACCTACATTCCAGCAAAAGACTATTTTACGAAGCCAGGAACAAAAGTGAATTGGAAGTATGCTTTTGAAAGGCAATGGTTATTCTACAAAACATGGGGGAGATTGTTGTATAACCCTGCAACGACAGATGAAATATTTCGAGCGGAATTTATTCGTCGTTACGGAAAAGACGCAGGATCATTACTTGAGGCATCAAGTCTGGCCGGAAAAACGCCTTTGCGCCTGGCCTCTTCATTTGACTTCACGTGGGATTTTTCCCTTTATAGCGAGGGCTTCATGGCGTTGAACAGGGAACTTAAGCGAGTTGAATACATTTCCGTTGATTGGCAAATCAAGCAACCTCCAATTGACCCGGATTATGTCTCCGTACTCGAATATGTGAAAACCATCTCCATGGGAAATACATTTGACAAAACTAAAATTACACCACCCGTCCTGGCGAGCATGCTGGAGGTTGATTGCAGCAAAGCATTATCCTTGGTGAAGAATTTTAGAAGCCTGAGCAATGCTTCTCTGCAACAAGAAGTTGCTGACATCAAAGCCTGGGCAAATTTGGGACTATACTTTTCAGAAAAGTTGAAAGGAGCAGTTGCTTTGCAAACCTATCGCGAAAAAGGGGAGGAAGGGGATAAGCAGGAGGCTATCAAACGTCTTGAAAATGCGTTGCGCTATTGGGACGAAGTGGTAAGCATCACCCGACCGCTATACAATGATATGCCGCTGGTTCATTTCAGCGAACAAGACGGAAAACCCTGGAAAGAAAACGATCACCTGCGCTTTCATTGGGAGCTCCTTAGACCGGAGGTCGCAAAGGACATCGAGATTGCAAAAAACGCGACTGTTGATACTGCTAAATGATTTCAATATTTTTTTATAAGCTAATCTGAACGTAAATCAAAATTCAAAGAACTAATAATGACATCCTCAAAATCTTTGCGTGCCCAATTCACCATGCTTCTATTGGTAGTTGCTTTGGTATCCTGTAAAAAAGCGGCTATTAAAGAGCCTCCTCTGATTGTCAGGGAAGATCCTGCAACTGCAGTAACCAAGGCAAATGAAATCCGCAAGAACACTCCCGCCCAACTTGCTGATGGCTTAACGCTCACGCTGTGGGCGTCCGACTCGCTCGCGCCAGATCCGGTCGCGATGTCCATTGACGACGCGGGCAACGTATACCTTACCCGTACGAACCGGCAAAAGAACTCAGAATTTGATATACGCGGTTATCGTCATTGGATGACCCCATCCATTAGTTGGCAGTCGGTCGAGGATAGAAGAGCATTTTTGCGCAGCAAGTTTGCCCCCGAGAAAAGTGTTGAAAACAAGTGGCTTCAGGATTTAAATAAAGATGGTGTTCACGACTGGCGTGATTTGGCTGTTGAGAAAGACGAAATCTGGAAACTGGAAGATCGATCTGGCGATGGAATAGCGGATATTTCAACCCGGATACTCAATGATTTTAATGACGAAGTAACCGATGTAGCAGAAGGAATTTTAGTTCGGAAAAACGATATGTTCGTGACGATAGCGCCAGACCTCTGGCGATTGAAAGACAATGATGGTGATGGAATCATTGACGAAAAGACTTCGATAAGTCACGGGTATGGTGTCCATATCGGATTCTCCGGCCACGGGTTGGCTGGTGTAACGGAGGGACCAGACGGGAAAATTTACTGGAAGGTTGGAGATATTGGTGCTAATGTAAAGGCTCCAGACGGTACAGTCCATAAACATCCTAACGAAGGGATCGTAGTAAGAGCCAATCCTGATGGCAGCGACTTTGAAGTGTTTGCCTCGGGGTTAAGAAACACCCACGAGTTTGTTTTTGATGAATATGGAAACATCATCAGTTCCGACAACGATGGTGACCACCCAGGTGAAAGCGAGCGCCTGGTGTACATCGTTGAAGGTTCCGATGCCGGATGGAGAAGCAATTGGCAATACGGAAAATATACAGATCCTAAAAATAATTCTTACAAGGTCTGGATGGATGAAGGCCTTAACAAGCCCCGCTGGCCCGGACAAGCTTCGTACATCATTCCACCAATCATTAATTTCCATAACGGTCCGACCGGCATGGTATATAATCCGGGGACCGCGTTGGGCTCAACATGGAAGAACAAATTTTTTCTCGTTGAATTCGTGGGCAATCCGAGTCGCTCTCACGTCTGGGCGTTTAGCCTGAAGCCGAAAGGTGCTTCCTTTGAGCTGGCAGAAGACATAGACGTCGTGAGTGGTATTTTGCCGACAGGCATTCGATTTGGACCCGATGGCGCCTTGTACGTGGCAGATTGGATCAACGGTTGGGGTACTAAGAATTACGGCCGCGTTTGGAAACTTGATGTGAGTGATGATAAAAACGATTTGAAAGAGGCAAGATTGGAAACTAAGCGGTTAATTCAACAGAACTATGGAGAACAGACCGAGGCTAGGTTATTAAAGTTATTATCCTATGAGGATATGCGTGTCAGACAAAAATCCCAATTCGAGTTGGTGAACAGAGGCAAAAAAGGGTGGGAGATATTAAAACAGGCAGCTGAAGATAAGAGCAATCAATTTGCACGAATTCATGGGATCTGGGGTATTGGCCAACTCGCCTCCCATGATTCGACGCTTGCTGTTCCGCTAGTTGATCTTCTAAAAGACGGTGATGCAGAAATAATTGCTCAGTGTGCAAAGGTGCTCGGCGAAATTCACCATCATGAGGCGGCGAGTCAACTCGTTCCCCTGCTGAGTCACGCCAATCCGCGCGTGCAATTTTTTGCAGCACAGGCGCTGGGCCGGTTCAAATATGCTCCTGCCGTTGAGCCGCTTGTGAGCATGATCGAAAAAAATAATGATGAAGACGTTTACTTGAGGCATGCCGCCGTTCTTGCGCTTTCACGTATTGGGAAGGAAGAGCCAATGGCTGCCCTGGTCAATAATCCAAATGACGCCCTGCGCATAGCTGCAGTGTTAGTGTTGAGAAGAATACAAAGTGAAAAGGTTGCGTTGTTTCTCAATGATAAGAATGAACTTATTGCTACCGACGCCGCCCGGGCTATCAACGACGATTTGTCCATTCCGGGTGCGTTGCCCGCCCTGGCAGCAGTGCTGAACGAAACACGTTTTAAGTCTGAGGCGCTACTACGTCGGGGGATAAACGCATGTTTGCGTGTTGGCAGCGAAAAGGAACTAGACCTGCTGATGAACTTCGCCAAGCGAAATGATGTCGCATCGGGTGTGCGGGCAGAAGCCTTAGCAACAATTGGTACTTGGGCAAATCCCTCTGTAATGGATCGCGTAGATGGCCGTTATCGTGGAAAAATAGAACGTGATCCTTCCCAGGTCATTAGTAAAGTAAAAGCCAATATCAATCCCTTCTTAAGCTCTGGTAATGCAGACATACTGATAGCCACGGCAAGTATGTTGAGCGAACTTGGGATTGCTGATCACAATGAACAGATAGAAAAGATTATGCGCCAAAATACTTCTCCCGCTGTCAGGTCAGCGATGGTGGTTGCGTTGCATAAACTGAAATACGGTAAGATTGAATCGGTAATAAAATTCGGGATGAATGATAAAGACGGCGCCGTGAGAACAACTTCGATCGGATTGTTGAATGAGTTGGAAATCAGTAAGGAAAATTTGCCAGGCATCGTCGGGCCCATTTTTGCTAAAGGTTCAATTCAAGAACAACAGCAGATGCTTCGGGTTCTGGGCGAAATGCCATTGGAAAAAACGGAGCCTGTTTTGGAAAATCTGATCGATCAAATGGCAAGCAAGAAACTTTCTCCAGGCGTAAAGTTGGATCTAATAGAAGCGGTTGATTCTACACATTCGGAAAAGCTCATCAATAAACTTACGCCACTCCGTAGCACAGGCAACGATGCAGAATCCTTTTCAGAAACATTATACGGCGGCAACCTTCGAGATGGAAGAAATATTTTTCTGTACAATTCGACGGCGCAATGTGTGCGATGCCATAGCCTTGGCAATGAGACCGGAACGGTTGGACCGCCATTGCGGCAAATCGGGGGCGCACTTACCAGAGAGCAATTATTGCAGGCACTCATAGAACCAAGCGCAAGGCTTGCGCCCGGATATGGATCTGTGAAAATAACATTGAAAGACAATCAGGAAGTAACGGGAATTCTTATGGAAGAAACTGCATCAGAACTCATTCTGAAAACTGCTGAAGCAGAACCCATGGAAATCCCCTTGTCAAGAATCAGCAAACGTCAAAATCTACCCTCAGGCATGCCGCCCATGCGGACGCTCCTTTCGAAAAGAGAGATCCGAGATGTTATAGAATTTTTGGCAAATCAAAAATAGGCACAGTCCGCAGTCCACTGTTTATTTTATGCCGTGGACTGCCGGCTGTGTTAACAGAAAATTACATTTCTTTTTTTGCGGCCTCAATCAAACCTTTTATATAACCTATAGCAAACAATGTTCCCAGTTCGCTGTATCCGGGATGTTCGTTGCTGTCGCCCGCAACGGTAGGGACATGGTCCTCCCGCATTGGTCCCTTGAATCCTACTTCGAAGTACGTTTTCATGGCCTGATACATATCGGTTTTCCCCTCGTCGTGAAAGGTTTCTTCAAAATTCCATTTGTCACCTCTGACATCGCGAAAGTGTACAAAGAAGATTTTATTTCGTTTTCCAAAGTATTTGATCACTGATGGAATGTCTTCACCCATGGTTGCAAATGTTCCCTGGCAAAGTGTAAGGCCATTGTTGGGACTGGGATAGAGTTCAATTAGTTTTTTAAAAGCATCTGCCGATGTCATGATTCTGGCAATGCCACGTATTTTGGGAATGGGAGGATCGTCAGGATGCAATGCGAGCTTGATTCCATTCTTTTCTGCTTCTGGCACGACAGCCTTTAAAAAATACTCCATATTCTTCCACATGGTTTCTTCGGTAAATTCGCCGAATTCCGTTGGAGGCAAATCTTTTACCTTGTCGTAATTAAATGCCGTCACGAGCGCTCCACCCCTTCCAACTTTTTCAAAGTCAGTCCGGGCCCAGCTAATCACAGGCATCCAGTTGTAACAAATGGTATCCAATCCGATTTGCTTCATATTTCGCATGAGCGTGATGAAGTTTTCGATCTCTTCGTCCTTACCTTCAATGCCAAGTTTTACTTTGTCCAGCGGTGGAGGTCCTTCCAAAACTTTCCATTGTAATCCGCGCTTTGCGTAAGCTTGTTTGACGGCGACAAGCGCTTCATGTTCCCATCCGTTGACATTTGGCAAACCTACTGCCCAAGGGCTTGAAGGTGAGACCGCTCCTGTAACGCCCATTTGTTTTGAAAGTTCAATTTTTCGCTCTTGTAGTCCGTAGAAG
>Ga0111539_10007273_pt1 | contig 14176 bp, 12 predicted proteins | sample RhiMethybrSRZTD1_FD_79667 | JGI IMG/M metagenome (GOLD analysis project Ga0111539, IMG submission 79667) | Populus rhizosphere microbial communities from Tennessee, USA - Rhizosphere MetaG P. TD hybrid SRZTD1 (version 2) (version 2) | ecosystem: Host-associated > Plants > Roots > Rhizosphere >...
GTCGCCGCGGATGATCCAGTCGCCAGGCTTGACCTGCACGTTGCCGGCGGTGAACGCCGCAGTCGCCGAGTGGAACTCGAGGCCCTGCGCCATCAGGCCGTTCACCGCTTCGGCGGCGTTCGCCTTGCTGTGCTGATCGGCGGGCACGTGCCAGCCGAACGTCGGGCCGTTGGTGCCGCGGGCGACCGCGTTCCGGTTCTTGATCCAGTAGTTCTCGAGCCAGCGCTCCTTGTCCTTACCCGTGAACGAGAGCGCGAAGAGCACACCCGACTGACTCATGTTCACGTGCGCGCGCGGGCCCCAGTTCACGTTGCCTGGATCCGGATTCGGCCGGAACCACTCACGACTCTGGCCGCCGCGTCCGCCTCGTCCACCGCCGCCGAACTGCGCCGCGGCTCCAGCCGCGCCCGTACCGCCGCCGGCCGCACCGGCCGCCTGAGCACCGCCACCACCCGCACCGCCCCGGCCGCCGCCACCACCAGCGCCGCGTCCGCCACCGCCACCGGCGGCTGCTCCAGCCGCAGGCGCGGGCGTTGCCGCCGCGCCGGCCGGCTTGCCGGGATACGTCGCCGCCGTGCCAGGGTTGAAGCTGTTCACTTCATAGAAGCGGCCCGTCGCGTTGTGCGAGTGCACCGCGTAGAACATGTAGTTCGGCGTCCAGCCATCGTAGAAACCGTACGTCCACACGCCGGGCACGCCGCGCTTCGTCATTTCCATGACGTCGTTCTGCGCGAACATCCACCACTCGTTGATCGTGATCGGGTCGAGCTGTTCGTTGTACGGCCCCGTGCCGGTCGACACGTACAGCAACTGCTGGGCCTCGTGCAGGTCATGGAGGACCGTCGGCTTCCACTCGTTCGCAACCTGTTCAACGTTGCGCGTCATCGCCAGGAACTGGCCCATGCCGTCGCGGTTGTTGTCGTGCGCAACGTACCGGCCCCAGTACGGCACCGGCACCTGGCCCGCAAGCCCTTCGGCCGCGCGCTTTGCATTCACGTAGAAGGTGTCGACCAGTCTTTCGCGGCCGTCGACTTCAACGACCGGCGTGATGAACGTGATCACGTTGTTGCGGATCTGCTGGATGAATGGCGTCTCCTCGACGACCAGGCGGTAGGCCAGCTCCGTCAGCATCTCGGGCCCGCCGCGCTCGGTGGAGTGCACGCCGCTCGTCAGCCAGTAAATCGGCTTGGCCACGCTGATGAGCTGTCGCGCCTGCGCCTCGGTCGTCTTCCGCGGATCCGTGAGCGCCTGCAGGTAGCCTTTGTACTTGTCGAGCTCCTTGATCGTGGCCTCGCTGGCGATGGCCAGCACGATCTGGTCGCGGCCCTCTTCCGTTTTGCCAATCGTCCAGAATCGCGTCCGCGCGGGGGCCGCGTCGGCAACCGCCTTCATGTACGCGTGGATGTCCTTCGCGTACGTCAGATAGCCGGGCTGACCGGCAATGTGCCCCAGAAACTTGAGCGGCGTGGGCACCTTGTCTGACGCCGGAAGGTGATCGACCAGTTCGGTCGAGATGCGCGAATCGGTGAGCGAGCTCTTGATCAGCGCGGTGTACTCCGCATCCTGCTTCTGAGCCGCCGCCTGACCGCCCTGAGCGGAAGGCCGGGCCCACGGTGCCACCATGACAACGAGCGCCAGTAGTACCCAGAACGTACGCTTGAAAAGTGGAACGTGTCGTGCCATGGGGATGTCCTCCAACGAGTGCGGAGGGATAGTACCAAACTTAGAGATCGCAGGTGACGGGTTGCAGGTCCAAAGTACTCCCGTTGCCAGCAGTATCATCGTGGGCATTCAGAATCTTCCTGACGGACAAGCACATGTGGCCTTCTGACGCCTGGACCTCTCCCCTTTCACGCTGCCTGATCGTTGGCGGCCTTGCCCTGACGCTGCACGCCGCTCCGGCGAGTGCGCAACTGAAAGCAGACCTCGTGGTGAGCGGCCTCACGCAGCCGGTCGCATTCGTACAGGACCCCTCGGACACGACCGTGCAAGTGGTGGTGCAGCAGGATGGCCGTGTGCGGGTCATCAGAAGCGGCGTGCTGCAGGCTGGGGACTATCTCGATCTACGAGCCTTGATCATTAACGAAGGCGAACAGGGCCTGCTCGGATTGGCGTTTGCGCCGGACTACGCGGCGAGCGGACGTGTGTACGTGGACTTCATCAATCTGCAGGGGCACACCGTCATCGCCCGTTTTACGCGGCAGGCCGGCGACCCTCTCCGCGCCGACCCGGCGACCCGGTTCGATCTGCAATGGCCCGGCGGCCAGCGATTCATCACCCAGCCATTCCCGAATCACAATGGCGGCAACATCGTCTTCGGTCCCGACGGATTTCTCTACATCGGTATGGGTGACGGCGGCTCGGGCAATGATCCGCTCAATCTCGCGCAGAACCCGCAGTCGCTGCTCGGCAAGATGCTGCGCATCGACGTGAACGTTCCGGCGAGCGACCCCAAGGGATACAACATTCCGCCCACGAATCCGTTTGCAGGGCGCGCGGACGTCCTGCAGGAGATCTGGAGCCTGGGGTTGCGCAATCCATGGCGGTGGAGCTTTGACAACGTCAGCCGCGGCGGCACCGGCGCGCTCGTGATTGGCGACGTGGGCCAGAACGCCTTTGAAGAGATTGACTATGAGCCGCGCAACCGGGGCGGACGCAATTACGGCTGGCCGCAGCGCGAGGGCGTGCACAACAACGTGCCCGGCACGCTGTTCTCGCCCGCAACCGATCCAATCTTTGAATACGGACGCACGGTTGGCCAGTCGACGACGGGCGGATTCGTGTATCGCGGAGCAGCGTTGGGCGTAAGCTACCGCGGCCGGTATTTCTTTGCGGACTTTTCGTCGAGCCGCGTGTGGTCGGTAGCGCTCACCGTAAATCCATCCACCGGCGAGGCGACCGCGAGCGACTTGCGCGAGCACACATCCCAATTTGGCGCGGCCGCCACGAATCCGTCGAGCTTCGGCGAAGACGCTGGCGGCGAGCTGTACATCGTCAGCTACGCCGGCCGGGTGTACCGGATCGGTTCAACGGAGGTTGCGCCCTCGTCGCCGCGCAAGCGTCCCGCGGACTCCCCGATCGTCGGCTTTGCGGCACCGCGCTCGCCCGTCGCGCAGCAACACACGGCGCCGGTGCGCGGTTCTGTGACTGCCCCGAAGGAAACCAAGCCGGCGGCCTTTGCTCGCACTGCCGCGCCTCCGTCCGCCCCGGCGCCCGCGCACGCGGCGCCCCGCGGCCGTCTGTTCATGCACAACGCGGAATGGTGGATCTTCGCCGTCAGCGACACCAACTGGGTGCTGATGCCCCTGCGCGAGTTTCTGGAACTGTTATGTTCGTGCGGTTTCGATGTCGACGGTAATGTGCCGCCAGCGTCCCTGCCGAAAACGAATGATGCTGAGCGTGGCGCGCGTGAAGTGACCGAGCACGATCGCGAGCCAGATGCCGCCGGGCGTCAGGTTGTTGGTGGCCTGCAGGTACGTGCAGAGGCCAATCGGCAATCCGATTTGTGACACGAGCGAGATATAGAGCGGACTCCGCGTATCGCCGGTGCCCTGCAGTCCACCGGTGTAGCAGAGCGCAACCGTAATGAACAGACCCGAGACCGCCAGAAAACGCAGGAGCTGAACGCCGAGCGCGGTGACCAGTGGATCGGTCATGCCGAAGACGCGCAGCAGCAGTCCGGGAATCGCCAGGAACATCAGCCCCACGAACGCCGCCACGCCGAGACCGATCCGCGCGGCAACGGCCACACCGGCGGCGGCGCGTTCCGGCTGGCCGGCTCCCAGATTCTGTCCGGCAATGGTCGCGGCCGCGCCGAGCAATCCAACCGACGTCCACGTGATGAACGAGAACAGCTCCGTGTAGCCCACCGCGTACGCCGCCTGTGCGGCGGCGCTGTGCTCGAGCGATCCGATAAACCGCAGCAGCATCACCCCGGCCACGTTCATCGCGATGCCCTGGACTCCCGTCGGCAGTCCGAAGCGGAAGAGCGAGCGGATGATCGCGAAGTCGGGCGCCTTGCTCATGCCGCGCTGGAAATGAATCACCGATCCCGGGGCGAACAGGCGCCAGATGCCGTAGGCCGCCACGGTCGTGCTGCTGAGAATCGTGCCGAATGCGGCGCCAATGGTGCCGAATCTCGGAATCAGCAGCACGTTCAGAACAATCGTGAGCACAGTCATCGCCACACCCAGCCGCATGGGTGTTCGCGAGTCACCGGCGGCGCGAAACGCGCCGCTCAGCATGAAAAACAGCATCATCCCGAAAATACCGAGGAACATGGCGCGGAGAAACGGCAGCGCTTCGGCCTGCACTTCGGGTGCGGCCTTCACCACGTTCAGCAGAGACGGGGCGGCGACGTAGCCCACCACCGCCATGACGATCGACAACCCGAGGGATGTGAGAAACGCCTGATAGACGACGCGATTCACCTTGTCGGGCTCGTTGGCGCCCGCGAAGCGGGCCACGAGCACGCCCATCCCGCTGAACAGCGAGCTGATGAAGACGATGACGACAATGATGACCTGCCAGCTGACACCGATGGCGGCATTCGCCGTGTAGCCGACGAACTGCCCCACCATCGCGTGATCGATGACGCCCTGCAGCCCAGCGATGACGTTCTGAACCATCGTCGGCCACGCCAGTCGCCACACGGCGGGGCTGAGTGGCCCTTCCACGAGCGAGCGATCGAAATGCTGAACCGGTTTGCCCGACGCGTCCGCCATGCGGACTAGTAGAGTCTCACAGACCGGGACACGCGGGACCGGATCGCACTGCCAGTACGAGAAGCGCCTGGCGGCCGCGACGCGTCAGGGAATGCGACGTGCCGCGTGGCACCACCGAGAACCACCCCGGCTCCACGGGCCGATCCTTGTCGGCCACAGTCAATGTGGCCTCGCCGGCAGCGATGTAGAGCATCTCATCGGCGTCAGCATGCGTGTGCGTCGCGATGTTTTCACGCGTCATGATCAGTCGCGATGCGGAGCCGCCCGAACAGCCGAGATCGCGTTCCACGGTCGGCGTATTGCGCAACTCCTTCTCCATCTGCGTCGCCAGATCGACGATCGACGAGTAGCTTGGCGATCCTGGCTTCAGCACGGTGGTCGGGGCTGTCACCACAGGAGCCGGAGGCGGCGGTGGTGGAGGCGGTGGCGGCGGTGCTGCCGTGACGACCGCTTCGGTGGTCAGTTTGATCCCCGCGCGAATGGTGACTTCCTTCTCGAGCGTGATGTAGCCCTCCCGGGTAATTCGCGCTCGGTAGGTTCCTGCCGGCAGATTTACGAGCGTCACGACGCCGTCGGCGCCAGAGGTTCCGACGCGATCGTTGGAGGCCCCACTCACCCTGACGTTCGCGCCGGAGAGTGGCACGCCATTCTCGCCAGCGACGGTGAGCGCGAGACTCCCGGGTTTATTGGTGGTTGGAGCCGCCTGGCGTGCGTGTGGAGTTGCCGCGGCTAGCAGGAACAGCGCTATTGCAAGCGTCGTCTTCATCGTCACGAAGCACCTCATCCGTTTCCATCCTACCGCGGTAATTCCTTCACGGTAGCGTTCACGCGGCCGGCGCCCGAATCGACTCGGACGGCTGGAGGTCGTGGCATGAATCTTGGGACTCAGAATCCAGTGCCGCGCCGACAGAGGTATCTGCTCGTTGCTCTGACCCTGGTGACAGCCGCCGTTGTGGCGGGCTATTTCGTCGGGCGGCCGAGCCTCTCGCGCTGGGTGAAACACCAGCTTGCCGAGCGCATCGAACGCAGCTTTGACGGGAAAGTTGAGGTGGAAACTCTGGAGGTTTCCCTGTTTCCGACCGTGCGGGTGGACGGCACCGGCCTGAAGCTCGTGCTCCGGCAGCCTGAGGGTGCCCCGCCCTTGATCGCGGCAAAGACGTTCTACGCCGAGACCAGCGTCCTGCGGCTGTGGCGCGGAGGCGTCAAGGATCTCACCGTCACCGGCCTGGTGGTCACGGTTCCGCCCGACGGGCTCCGGAACGTGAAGCGCAAGAACACCGATCCAGCTCAGCCGGCGGATCCCGGTCAGCCAATGCCTGCTCCGCCGGACGGCGACTCGCCGAATTCCGGGGGGATCACCATCGACCGCATCACGGCCGAAGATGCGAGGCTCGAAATCACCCCGGACGATCCCGATGGCGAGCCATTGGTGTTCGACATCGATTACGCGAAGCTCAAAGACTTCTCGCCCAACCATCCGGCAAGCTATGAGGCCCATCTCACCAATCCGCGACCGAAGGGCGAGATCGTCAGCGCCGGCAAGTTCGGGCCCTGGCGCGCCCGTGCACCGCGCCTGACGAAGCTCAGCGGAGACTACTCGCTGACCAAGGCAGACATGTCTGTGTTCAGCGGGCTTGGCGGGTTCCTGTACTCGACCGGGACATTCGAGGGCCAGCTGGACTCGATCAAAGTCAGCGGAGACGCATCCATTCCCGATTTCATGGTCGAGACCGGCCGCCATCCGATGCCACTCGAGACGTCGTTCGTCGCTCGCGTCGACGGCACCAACGGCAACACCTATCTCGAGCGCGTGTCTGCGAAGCTCGGCCAGTCATCGCTCACCGCGAGTGGTGAAGTCGCCGGCAAGAAAGGCGGACCTGGCAAGACGATCCGGCTCCAGGTTGACAGCAACGATTCCCGCCTCGAGGACTTCATTCAGCTCGTCGTCAGCGCCAAACAGGCGCCGATGCACGGCAACCTGGCGTTCCGCGCGCGCATGGAGCTGCCGCCGGGCGATGCGTCCGTGCTCGACACCCTCAGGCTCGCGGGCACCTTTTCAATCCGGAAGGGGCGGTTTACCAGCGACCTGGTGCAGGACAAGGTCGACGAGCTCAGCCGCAAGGGCCAGGGCCAGCCCACCAACACGACCATCGACAACGTGCTGTCGGGATTCGCCGGACAGTACACGCTGCGCAACGGGCAGCTGAACATTGCGCGACTGCAGTTTGGCGTGCAGGGCGCCGACGTGGTTCTCGAGGGCAGCTACGGCTTGCGGGGCGAGCGGCTCGACTTCACCGGGGAGCTGAGGCTGGACGCGACCGTGTCGCAAACGACCACGGGATTCCGATCGGTGCTGTTGCGCGCGGTCGACCCGTTCTTCAAGAAACGCGGAGCCGGCACGGTGCTACCCATCAAAATTTCAGGCTCGGTGAGCCAGCCGGAATTCAAGCTCAATCTGTTCGCAAAGAAGACCAAAGCCCAGAACTGACGCCGCGCGATCACCGCTTCGGCATGTTCGGAATCAGCTTCATCGCGTTCTCGTAGTAGATCTTGCGCAACACGGCGTCCGGCAGCTCCATGCCGTACATCTTCCAGAACGCGTGATAGTCGCGGTAATAGTCGAAGTACTCGTCGCGCGTCTCGAACACGCGCCAGTAGTAGGGGTACTCCTCCGGCTCGAACGTGTCCTTGCCGAACAGAATCCTGTCCTGGTATTTCACGAAGAAGTCGTGCGCGCCTCGCGGCTGGCGGCCGAGGTCGTACAGCACGGCGCCGAGCTCGACGTAGACGTTCGGAAACTCATCGAGCATCTTTGCGGCGCGGGCGAGATCGTGCGCGTGCCAGCCGAAGTGCGCGGCAATGAACTTCGTCTTGGGGTGCTTCCGGAACAGATTGTTCCGCTCGGTCATCAGCTGCTCGAACTTGACCTTCTCCGGCTGATAGTTGCGACGATCGGCAAAGAGCGACAGCTCGAGCCACCGCTCGTTGTGCATGTCGGGCTCGTTGAAGAACTCCGGCGGCTCTGCGGTATGGATGAACGCCGGAATGCCCAGCCGGGCGCAGGCGGCCCAGAACGGATCCAGCATCGGCTCGTCCACGGCGAGGCGGGATCCGTCCGCCTTGCGCGCCGTCATGCCGAAGCCCTTGCTCACTTCACCCACACCGACCGCGCCGGCCTTCACGTCGGCTTCGAGCTGCGCCACGGCCTTCTCGGCCCACCCCGGACCTACTCCGTTGCCGCGTACGGGGAGACCCGTGAAAAATCGAACGCGATCTTTATACGGGCTGTTGCGCACGAGATCGATTCTCTGCTGGAGAGGCGCGCCTGATGTTTCATCGGCGCTGATGAAGACGCCGACCCCAATCGAATCGAGTTTCGCAACGAACGCCGCCAGAGTCTCCGCTGACGCGAGGTTGCCGGCGATATGGCCGTGCACATCCACGGCGGGATATTTTGCTTTTGGTACCGGATGCTCCGGTGTCACGAGCGTGGACTTCGGACGATAGTCGACGATGCTCGGTACGGGCCACTCTGGAGCGGTGCATCGCAGGTACCGCGTCATCGTGGTGCCGGGCGGACATTCCTGGCCCGGCTCAATCGCGACTCCTCCGCCACGGCCACCGCCACGACCGCCCTGCGGCTGCGTTCCGGCCGGTGGTGGAGTCCCGCGCTGGCCGCCGCCCTGCTGCGTGGCTTGGCCGGCGATCAGTGCTCCCGACAAGGCCAGCGCCACACAAACGACAGATGAGAACGAACGGCGCATCATCAACCCCCCGGTGAAGAATAGCGCAACGAAGACCTGACAGCGTCCGACTCAGCCTGCCCCCGTCTCGCTCGGATCCCGGTCGCGCGCCGCAATGGAACGGCGGAATGAAATACCAGCAACTGTGGAAGTTTTCCCATCCTTTTGGCGACTTCTTGCCAGGAAGGGCCCCAAAAACCGCAAGAAATGGCATTTCTGTACGGCAAGGGAGTTGCGATGTAAGTGGGTGCGCCGAAGATTGAGGGGGCGCCTACAGGATTGTTATGAAAATGCTGACGTTTCTTGCTCGGACACTTACCGGATGCTCGCACCACGCCACGTACCGGGAACGCCGCCTGCTCCACGGCGCCCAGGTAATGCATCTCGTCTGCGAAGACTGCGGTCACGCCGTGCCCGCCGTCGACCGCACTGCAGGTGAACACGCCCGCATGCTCAGGACCGGCGCGGTTCGTCTGCCGCGCGCGCACAGGCTGACCACCTCAGTGGTCGGGCTCGTGCCCTCGCACAGGAAATCTGCCTAGCTCACGTACTCTCTCTCCTCGGGACTCGCCGGGCCCCAGCCAGCCCGGCGAGTCCAGCCCATCCCGTGCCGCGCTTCGCGCTCTGGCTGATCAGTTCCGCCGCCGTGGCCCGTGTAGGACGGGCGAATTGCGCCGTTGCAGCCGCACGGACTTCGGACGCACATCCTTCACAGGGAAGGCCTGTCCCATTCCTTCATAGTCCGGCTCCTTAGCTTTCACGCTCAGCCGGGGCGATCGACGCAGATGTCCACCACATCCGGTGGTTCTGGCGTGGCACGGCCCTTGATATTCATGCCAGCGTCCCAGTGTTCCGTTCCTAGGAGCGAACCCATGACGTCCGTTGCTGCAGGCATCGGGGTGTGCTGCGCTGTCGGCCTGAACATAGCCACAGTGTTCGTTCAGCAGACGCCTCCGCCGCCGAATCCCAAACCGCCTTTGCAAACATCGGCGAAATCGACTGAGGCAGAGATCACCGTGACCGGCTGCCTGGTTCAGGGGTCTGTAGCCAGTGTGTTCGTCCGCCAGAACGCGAAGCGGGATCCCCTGAGTGCGACCGAAAAGGCGGCACGGTACGTCGTGGTACCCGCGACGGAAGACCTGGTTTTGAAGGCGCACCTGAATCATCAAGTCCGGATTCTTGGCGTACCCGACGGCAGGCCACAGCCGACGCCCCAGGCGGGAGCCCCGGTCGATGAGAAGTTGGTCCCGGCGCTCAGCGCCAAGAGCCTGACGATGGTCAGCCCTTCGTGCGGAGCAGGGGGCGGCGGAGACTGGAGCGATACGGACAGCGCCGGAGCCGGCCCTGGACACTTCAGCGCGAAGGATCGAGGGGGGTCGATTGGCTTGGGCATGGGCGCCGGAGGTTTCTTCGGCGCGAGCGGGCTTTCGCTGGCCTCATCTACTGCCGGCAGCGCAGGTAGCAGGTTCGCTACCGGTGGGCCGTTCGGGCTGTTCGGGGGCATTGGCTTCGCGCGCACGTCGTCGGTCACGGGTGCGTTCAAGGAGGATGCGCCGGCGGATCCCGTTGAAGAATCGGAGTTTGAGGAGGTGCTGGACTGGGCACCCTCTGCCGGCGGTCCCGCGTTCGTCTCTTCGCTGGAGCCGCCACCTCAGCCCATCGAGGCCCTGATCGACCATGCGGCGCGGACCACAGCGCCGGCGCGGATCGCCGCGGACGCGCCCGTGCCGGAGTTGACGACGACTGCGGCGGCCATTGTCGATCTGCCTATCGTGAATCCGGAGCCGGGCACGTTGCTCCTGATTGCCTCGGGCCTTTTGCTCGTTGTGTACGCCGGCAGACGGCGTGACTGGAACGGGTTCGGGCGCCGCTCCCCGCGCTGACTGACTAACGCGTATGTTTCGCGTAGACGGTGGTCTTGCCGTCCTTGTCGAACGTCAGCACCTCATACGGCTGGAACGGTGTCATGTCCATGCCCGGCGCGCTTTGAGGCATACCCGGGATTGAGAGCCCGATGATGCCTGCCGGTTTCGCTGCCAGCAGCTTCTTCACATCGTCGGCAGGCACGTGACCTTCGATTACGAAGCCCCCGACGATCGTCGTGTGGCAACTCTCCAGGCGTGACGGAACGTTGTACTGCTTCTTGATTGGCGGCATCGCGCCTTCGATGACGCTCGCGGCGAAACCGTTCGCAGTCATGTGTTCAACCCACTTGCTGCAGCATCCGCAGCTCGGGTCCTTGTAGACGCGAATTGGAATCTTCGTCTGACCGCCGGTCTTCGTCTGCGCGCGGGCGAGAGCGGTGGCGACACCGGCAAACGCGACGGGCAGGGTGAGCAGTGCGGCGCGACGGGTCATGTGCTGAGCCATGCCCCATTCTACGGCCGGCGAGCCGGAATCAGGCTTCCGGTTCCGCGGTTTCAGAAGAGGGAGTCGCGGATGGGACGGCGGTCAGAATGGCCTGGCAGAACCCCTCGGCACTCACCGTGCACCCATTCTTGGCGGCGCGGTACGCGGCTCGGAGATTGTCGCGGAATGCGCGCAATTCCTGCATGCGGCGCTCGATGTCAGCCAGGCGTGTTTCGCAGATTGAGGCGACACGATCGCAGGGGCTCTTGCCGGACCGCCCAAGATTCAGGATCTCGCGGGTCTCGGTCAGCGACAGCCCCAGTCCCTGCGCGCGGCGCACGAACGCCAGTTCCTCGATGACGCGCAATGAGTACACACGGTACCCGGCAGCTGATCTGGCTGGCCGGCCAATCAGCCGCTCGGCCTCGTAATACCTGATGGTGTGGGGAGAGACGCCCGCGCGTTTGGCCACTTCGCCGATGAACATGCACGCAGTGTACTGCGCACCTTGACCTTAGAGGAAACTTCAAGGTGTACAAGCGCCCCAATGACGGGACGGGCAATTCACCACGACGGGCTCGAAATCGTAATCGAGGTTCGCCACCTCCAGGATCTGTTCGGACATCTGCAACCTCATACATACGTCTGCAGTGCTTACGCCGCTTCCAAGGGAAGGGCGTTCGTCCCGCCGGGCGCGCGTGCGCCTGTGTTTTTTGAGGCCGGTACGTCCGTCGATGACACGATTACCTCCATTGCGAACGGCATCCGAAAAGGCCGATTTACGCCGTGGAAGCAGTCCGGAACAATCTAGAAGTCAGGGCCGCGCCAGCCAGGCGTCGCGGTCGCGTTCGAACCACGCCATCGGACCTTCGGCGGCGTAGGCAGGATGCGCAAAGGCGCGCTCCCCGCGCCGTTCGAGCCCGATTTTTGCCAGGACCCTTTGGGATGCCAGGTTCTGCAAACTGGCCATGCCGGCAATCGTTGGCAGACCGAGATCGACAAAACCGTACCTAAGCACGGCTGCCGCCATCTCGGTTCCGAACCCGCGGCCCCAGAAGGGTTCCAGGAGAGCAAAGCCGACCTGAATGATCGATTCCCCTTGGATGTTGTTCAACAGATGGAAACCGGCGCGTACGCCCGTTTCGCGCTCCACCGTCATCCAGATGCCGAGCCCGGGATGGGCTGTGTAGTAGTCGAGCACGCGCGTCGCAAGCATCCGGTCGACCTGCGAGGGCGATAAGACGCCGCCCAGGTACCGGGTGACGTTCACGTCCGCGTAGAGATTTACGAGCCAGTCACGATCCGCCGGGATGAAGCGGCGCAGGCCAAGGCGAGGCGTCGTCAGCCAGTAGTCCACTGGAGTCCGGGACACGTTGCGGCGTAGATTCCGCAACGGCCCCGGTCAGTGTGCCCTACTTCTTGTCTTTCTGCGGAAAGTCCTTGAAGAGTTTCTGCGCAGCCTTGTCGATCTTCTTTTCGTTCTTTTTCGGGTCCTTGTTGAGCTCGTCGCTGGCCGTGCCGCGGTACACCAGGTTCTTGGTCTTGATATCGAACATGTCGACCACCAGTGTGCCGACCTTGTATTCGCTCACGGTCGTCGTGGCGGTGCCCATGCCCATGCCGCCCATCCCGTAGTAGCCGTAGCCGTAGCCACCCATGCCGCTGTAGAACGTATTCACGTTGTGCTTCATTTCAGTGGCCCCATGGATCACGACCACCAGGTTGGCAGCTGACTCGTTCTCGATCTGCTTCCAGCCCTTCTCCGTGAGGGCCTCGGCCATGTCGGCCAGGACCTTGCGCTCGCTGAGCTGGTTGCCCCACGAGGTGCCAATCTTCATCGCGAACGTCTTGACTGTTGTGAAGTCGTACTTCTTGTCCCAGTCGCGCGAAACGCTCTGCGCGAGCAGGACCACCGGCAGCAACAAGGCTCCGGCGATGGCGATAGCAGTCCGTACTTTCATGTAGTGCCTCCTGGGTGACATCTTCGACTGAGTGGTTCGTTGATCTACCGCCGGCCGCCGCCGCCGCCGGCTCGCATGCCGCCGCCGTACGTGCCGCCGCGCGAAACGCTTGGTGACTTCTGATACGTACTCGACCGCGTCGTACGGCTTGTGCCTGTCGACCGTGCCGCACTATCGCGCTCGAGTTGACTGGTGCTCGTGGAGCGATCGGTCGTGCCGGCGCTCGCACCAGAACGAGCCCGATCCGTCTGGCTGGCCCCGGTGTTTGGCGTCGGGCGCTCGCCAGAACCTGACTGCCAGCCGCCGTTGTCCCATTTCTGCCAGCTGCCGTCCGATCCCTTGCGATACACGTTGCCGTCGTGGCCCGCGTACACATCGCCACCGCCCGTCCTGCCGACGGTGGTCCGACCCGCATCGCCCGTGTGCGAGATCGCTGCGCCACCACGGCTGGTCTGAATTCCGGCGTTCGTGTTGCCCGTTATCCTGTTCTGCGTGTGAGCCGTGCGCGCCCAATCGTCGCCGCGCTGTACGTAGCTCGATCCCCAGTTCCCATACACGTTCGATCCCTGGCGCGTGGACGCGTACGTTCCTGTGCGCGGGTTGTACGCCTGCGCGGCGGCGCGTCCGCCGTACGGGCCATATGCGGCAGCGCCGCGCGAGTAGGTTCCGGTCCGGGGGTTGTACCGTGCAGCGGCTGTGACGCCGCCGTATGGACCATAGACGCCAGCCGCGCGTCCGTAGGCGCCAGTCCATGGGTTGTACCAGGCGCCCATGCCGTAGGTGCGCGGGTACGGGTAGTAACCGGGATAGTAGCCGCCCCAGCCGATGTACGGCGGGTAGTACCAGCCGGAGCCCCACACCACACAGCCGTACGCCACCATCATTCCGGTGTAGCCGGCCACGTACGCGAACGTCACCCACTCATCGGTGTCATCGTCGTCCGCTTCCACCGTCACGTAGGTCACGTGATGCGCCGGAGAGCTGGCCGGTATCTCGTAGATCTCTTTCGGAATCGAGGTCGCGACTTGCCACGGACCATTCGGTGTGGTCGAAACGAACCACACGGCCTGGAAACACATGTAGTACAGGTCGCCGACTTTGAGGATGTCCTTGTCGGTGTTCACGGCGCGGGACACCTTGGTGGGATCGATCACCTGATACTGCGGCTCACCCTGATATGCGACATCCGGCGCCTTCAGCTCTTTCTTGCTGACACGCGCCGTTTCCGGAATGCTCGCGAGCACGATAGCTTCGTTGGCTTCGTCGGTACCGGGGACCGCCGCGAGCACCCGCGACCGCGGATGTTCGAGTGGAATGTCCTTGAAGTCCTCAGGCAGCGCGAGTGTCGCAAACGTCCACGGTCCGTCAAGGCTCGGCGCCTTGAACCACCTGCCGGTGA
>Ga0111539_10007274_pt1 | contig 14174 bp, 16 predicted proteins | sample RhiMethybrSRZTD1_FD_79667 | JGI IMG/M metagenome (GOLD analysis project Ga0111539, IMG submission 79667) | Populus rhizosphere microbial communities from Tennessee, USA - Rhizosphere MetaG P. TD hybrid SRZTD1 (version 2) (version 2) | ecosystem: Host-associated > Plants > Roots > Rhizosphere >...
CTCGCTCACGAGCGGCGGACACTCCGGAGGACGCGGCAGCCAGGCCTCGAGCGCGTGATCGACACGAGTACGGGCGCCTTCGAGGAACGAGGCGAGCGACTGATCCGTCACGGTCAGCGATCCGGGTCGTCCGCGGAGAGCGAAGGCGGCGCCGTCTTGAGCTCGCCCCGCTCGGTCAGGATCTCGATGCGGCGTTCCGCATCTTCGAGCCGTGCGTGACAGAACCGCGACAGCTGCACGCCGCGTTCGTACAAGGCGAGTGACTGTTCGAGCGGCAGGTCGCCTTCCTCGAGCTTCTTCACGATGCCATCGAGCTCCGCGATCGCGGCCTCGAAATCCTTGATGGACGGCGTGGACATGTCAGGCCTCTCGGTTTGTCCCCGGCGGGTGCGTCTCTCGAACTTCGCACTCCAGCTCGCCGCGCGACAACGTCACCCGCACGCGATCGCCTGGTGTGCTGGCGGCTGCATCACGCAGCACCGCCGTGCGTTCGGCGTTCCAACAGACCGCATAACCGCGTCCGAGAACGGCGAGCGGGCTGAGGCTCTCGAGACGGCCGATCGACTCGCGCACGCGCATATCGGCGTGGTGAACGCGCCGCCCGGCGGCAGCCTGCAGCCGTCCGTCGGCGGTCGCGAGTCTCGTTCGCACCGCGCCCAGCCGGCGTCCGAAGTCACAGGTATCGAGCCGCCGTTGAATGAGCTGGAGCCGCCGTTCGCGCGTGAGCATCACTCCACGCATGGCATGGGCCAGGGCATGGGTGGACTCGGCGACATGACGGCCGCGTGTCGCGAACCGTCCGGGAACGCCGGCAAACGCCGGCCGGGCGGTCAGCACATGGACCCGGCGGGCCAACGCCTGCACGCGCGACCGGACGGCGCCGCGCAGTCGATCTGAAAGGCGGTCGATCCGCGTGGTGAACTCGGTCGTCGCCGCGATGACGAGCTCCGCGGCCGCCGACGGCGTCGGCGCGCGGAAGTCGGCGACGAAGTCGGCGATGGTGAAGTCTGTTTCGTGTCCCACGGCGGTCATGACCGGAACCGGGCAAAGGGCGATCGCCCGGGCGACCAGTTCTTCGTTGAAGCACCAGAGGTCCTCAATCGATCCACCGCCGCGACCAAGGATGATGACGTCGACGCCTGGCACACCTCCAAGCGCCTTGAGGGCGCGTGCGATTTCAACCGAGGCGCCCTCACCCTGCACCCGTGCCGCCCTGATGACGACGTGTGCCCGCCCATGTCGTCGTCGAAGCACTTTGAGGATGTCGCGAATCGCCGCGCCGTCGAGCGACGTAACGATCCCGATCTTTCGCGGCAATGCCGGCAGGGGCCTTTTCCGCGCCTGATCGAACAAACCTTCGTCCTGCAGACGGGTCTTCAGCTGCTCGAATGCGAGCTGCAGTGCACCATATCCCTGCGGCTCGAGATATTCGCAGACGATCTGATATTCGCCCTTCGGCTCGTACACCGAAACCCGCCCGCGGGCCACGACCTTCAGCCCATCTTCGGGCCTGAACTTCAGGTACCGCATGGCCGATCGGAAGATGACGCCCTTGATCTGCGAATGGGCATCTTTGAGCGTGAAGTAAAGATGGCCGGTGTTCCAGGTGCGGCAATTCGACAGCTCGCCCTCGACCCAGATCTCGGCGAACTCCGATTCGAGGAGGTCGCGGACACGGATCGTCAGCTGCGTCACTGTCAGAGGTTTCCGCGGTTCGGCGACGGTCCGCTGCGGCTCCCGCCGTGCCTCCGTGTCGCCCCGGTCGTCCTCGAACGGAAGATCGAAGAGATCAGGCATGCGCCCGGCCGCTGAGGATATGAATCTCGTCCATGCTGTAGCTGAGGCGTTCGATGTCGACCGCCTTGCCCGATTGCTCGTCCGCTTCGATGACCACGGCATTCAGCCGAGGGTTGCCGGTGGCGGTATCGAACCTCGCCGGCATTGCGTTACGGAACCGCCCGACCGCCGCGTCGATCTCGACGCCGATGACCGAGTCATGCGGTCCCGTCATACCGACGTCGGTCAGATACGCAGTGCCCTTGGGCAGAATCCGCTCGTCGGCTGTCTGGACGTGCGTGTGGGTCCCGATCATGGCGGTGACCTTGCCGTCCAGAAACCAGCCCATGGCCACTTTCTCTGAGGTGGCCTCGGCATGAAAGTCGACGAAGATGACGCGGGCGCGAGGGCGGAGCGCCTCGATCTCGCGCTCGACGACCGTGAAGGGATCGTCGATGCTGTGCATGAACACACGGCCCATGATATTGATGACGCCCACCGATCGACCGTCGCGCGTCCGGGCGAGATAGCTGCCGTTGCCGGGGACGCCGGCAGGGTAGTTGGCGGGCCTCAACAAGCGCGATTCGGCGCCGATGTACTCGATCGCCTCTTTCTTGTCCCAGATGTGGTTGCCCGACGTCATCACGTCGATGCCCCACTCGAGCAGCTGATCGCCGATTTCGCGGGTGATGCCGAATCCGGCGGCGGCATTCTCGGCGTTGGCGATGACGAGGTCGACCTGGTGCTCATCGACGATGGCCGACAGGCCGTGGCGCACGAGCTCGCGGCCGGGACGTCCGACAATGTCGCCGATGAAGAGCAGGCGCATCAAGTGATCGGCCGCTCGGACGAGATCGTCACCTGAAACGCGCGGCCGCGCCGATTCTCGATCTTGGGTAGCGTCAGCCTGAGCTCGCCGTTCGACAGCGTCGCCAGGGCACGAGCGGCGTCGACGGATGCCGTCACTCGAATGAGACGGGCGAACCGGCCAAACCCGCGCTCGACCAGGTGAAAGCTCGAGTCGCTGCGACCTCGCCGTGGCGGCTTCTCACCGGCAATCAGCACCGCAGCACCTTTGATAACGATGCGCACTGCCTCGGCTGGCACGCCCGGGAGATCGACCGCGATCTGCACCACATTGTCGGTCTCGTAGACGTCGACCGCCGGGGAGCACTCGCCTGTCAGGGCATCTGCACTGCCCGATCGGCCCAGTTCAAGAAAGACTCGGCGGAGATCCTCGCCGAACTCTCCCACCTCAGTTGGCAGCACCACCGCCTGAATGCGTGAGCGCATGGTTCGGATGATCGCACATTCACGGGCAGCCCGGGCAACGGGTCGCGTGCAGCGCCGCGAGAGCGGTGGAGCCGGCGATGGCCGCAAGTTGGGGGAACGGATGAGGCCGTCGGTTTCGCAGAGGAAGAGTCGCCGACGGCGCAATCAAATGGATGGGTTTGTCTGAAGTTGTTTCCCATGAATAAATTGCGGCGCGCTAAGATATGATGTCAATACACTCATAAAATATGCTTGACACACACTAACTATGGGCCTAGACTGTCGCCATAACTACTGAACGGGGGGACGCACGCATATGGCAGGCAAAGTCATTGGAATCGACCTCGGCACGACCAACTCCGTGGTTGCCGTCATGGAGGGTGGCCAGCCGACGGTCGTTGTGAATCAGGAAGGCGCGCGGCTGACGCCCTCGGTCGTCGGCATCGCGAAGGACGGCGAGCGCCTCGTCGGCCAGGTGGCCAAGCGCCAGGCCGTCACCAATCCCGAGAACACGATCTTCTCAATCAAACGATTCATGGGCCGCAAGCACGCGGAGGTCGCCAGCGAATCCTCGCGCGTGCCGTACAAAGTGATCCGCGCGCAGAACGGCGACGCGTGGGTCGAGTCGCGCGGCAAGAGCTATTCGCCGCCCGAGATTTCGGCGATGGTGCTGCAAAAGCTGAAGCAGGCCGCCGAAGACTATCTCGGCGAGAAAGTCACCGACGCGGTCATCACCGTGCCGGCGTACTTCAACGACGCACAGCGGCAGGCGACCAAGGACGCCGGCACCATCGCCGGTCTCAACGTTCTGCGGATCATCAACGAACCAACGGCTGCCGCGCTCGCCTACGGCCTCGACAAGAAGAAAGATGAAACGATCGCGGTCTACGACTTCGGCGGCGGCACGTTCGACATCTCGGTGCTCGAAGTCGGCGAGGGTGTCGTCGAGGTCAAGGCGACCAACGGCGACACGCACCTCGGCGGCGACGACCTCGACGATCGCATCATCGAGTGGCTCGCGGCCGAGTTCAAGAAGACCGATGGCATCGACTTCACCAAGGATCGGATGGCGCTTCAGCGTCTGAAGGAAGGTGCCGAGAAGGCCAAGATCGAGTTGTCGACGGCGCTCGAGACCGAGATCAATCTGCCGTTCATCAGCGCCGACCAGACCGGACCCAAGCATCTGCAGATCAAGTTGAGCCGCGCGAAGCTCGAACAACTGGTCGACGACCTGTTGCAGCGGACCATGGCTCCGGTGAAGCAGGCGCTGGCGGACGCCGGCGTCGACCCCGCCAAGATCGACGAGGTGGTCCTCGTCGGCGGTTCGACCCGTATGCCCAGGGTGCAACAACTGGTGAAGGACTTCTTCAAGAAAGATCCTCACAAGGGCGTCAATCCGGACGAGGTCGTCGCCATCGGTGCGGCGATTCAGGGCGGTGTGCTGGCCGGTGAGGTCAAGGACGTGCTCCTGCTCGACGTGACGCCTCTTTCGCTCGGCATCGAGACGCTCGGTGGCGTGATGACGACGCTCATCGCGCGCAATACGACGATTCCGACGCGGAAGAGCGAGACGTTCTCGACCGCAACCGACAGTCAGACGAGCGTCGAGGTCCACGTCCTGCAAGGCGAACGGCCACTGGCGCGTGACAACCGCACGCTCGGCCGGTTCCATCTCGTCGGTTTGCCGCCGGCTCCGCGTGGCGTGCCGCAGATCGAAGTCGCGTTCGACATCGACGCCAACGGCATCGCCAACGTAACGGCCAAGGACATGGCGACGGGGAAAGAACAGAAGATCACCATCAGCGGATCGAGCGGCCTGGCCAAAGACGAGGTCGACCGGATGGTGAAGGACGCGCAAAGTCATGCCGCCGAAGATCAGGCGCGGCGTGAGCTCATCGACGCCCGAAACCACGCCGACGCGCTGGCCTACCAGGTCGAGAAGACCGTCAACGAGAACCGCGAGAAGGTGGCCATCGGGGTGCTGTCCAACGTGGAGGCGGCGATTGCCGCGGTCCGTAAGGCAACCGAGGGCGATGACCTCGCGGCCATCAAGACGGCGACCGCGACGCTCGAACACGCCTCGCATGCGGTGGCCGAGGCGCTCTACAAAGGCTCGGCGACCGCTCAGAGTACGCCCGGATCGCAGAGCTCAGGCGTTCGTGATGCCGAAGTGGTCGATGCGGAGTACGCAGAGACGACGTAAACAAGGGCAGGTAGGGCAGGGAGGCCTGGGAAGGCGGGGAAGTCGGACGGTTCGATTCCGTCCCGGCCGCCCTGCCCACCCAGCCCGCCCTGCCGATCATCGACACGCTTTTTTCACTGGAGGAGATATGGCTCTCATTCGTTGGAACGATCCGTTTCGTGACTTCGCGCAGCTTCAGGACCGCATCAATCGCGTGTTCACTGATGCCTACGGCCGAACCGATGAAGGCTTCATGACATCGGGCAGCTGGGTTCCGCCGGTGGACATCCTGCAGACGAACGACCATGAGCTGGTCCTCAAGGCGGAGCTGCCGGACATGAAGCGTGAGGACATCGACATCACCATCGACAACGGCACGCTCACGCTCAAGGGCGAGAAGAAGTTCGCTCAGGACGTGAAAGACGAGCAGGTTCATCGCATCGAGCGCCGCTACGGCTCCTTCAGCCGAACCTTCTCGTTGCCTCAGACCGTCGACGCGGCCAAGGTGGCTGCCGAGTACAAGGACGGCGTGCTGACGGTGCGGCTGCCTTTGCGCGAAGAGGCCAAGCCGCGGCAGGTCAAGGTGGACGTGGCCGCCTGACGCTCATCAGACCTGCACGGCGCTGCGGCCGGAACCCCCGGGACTACCGGGGTTCCGGCCCACGTGTTACTGTTTATCCTTGATGGATGACTCAACCGATCCCGTTGAACAGCCCGCGATTTCCGTAGAAGCACCCGATACGCCGGCCGAACTAGCCGAACCGGCCGCGCCCATTTCCAGCCGTTTTCTCTTCGTCGACGTGGCCGCCCTGCGCGCCAAGCAACTGCGACGCGGGGCCCGCATCCGCTTCCAGGCCGATCAGGTCCCCATGCCGCTCAAGCCTGAACGCGTCGCGATGGAGGAAGTTCGCCGGCGCCTGGTGCAGTACAGTGTGCCCGTATGGCATCGGGGAGCTCGCGTCGACGCCGATGCCTGAAGTTAGGGGAAACCGGGTTTCTTTGGAACCTAGACCATGAGTGACGCGATTCAGATTCTCGTAGGGACCCTGGTCGGCGCCGGATCGAGTACGGTGTTCATCCTGGCGCTCTTCATCGGCTTCTGTGTCCTGGTCGGGTTCACGAAGACCAAGCGGACGGCGGGAGGGGGCGCGGTGGTCATTAAGAGCCTGGACGAGAGGCTCAGTCATCAGGCGATGACCTACCTGACGCCGACTGCGCCCCGCGGGCCGGCCGATCAGCTGCGCTCCCCGGAACTCATCGAAGCCGCGGCACGTAAATCCTGATGACGGCGGCGCCACCGCGCCGCGCGGAGGGTTGGCTGATGTTCTGGCTGCTGACTCTGCCCTTCAGGATTGTCTTCGGACTGATCTTCGCGATCGTCGGGACTGTGCTTGCCGTCGTTTTCTTCCCGATCGCGTTGGTCCTCTGGTTGCCCTTTGTGTTACTTCGAGGAGCGTTCAAAATCCTCGGCGCCTTGTTCCTGGCGCTGGCGTTCGCCGTTGGCGCCATCCTGCTCTTCGCTGCGGTGCTTGTCCCGCTGATCCCTCTGTTGCTGCTGCTCGCTGGCGGCTGGCTCGTCTACCGGATCGCCCGGCCTTCGCCGCTGGTCGCCGGTTGATCAGGCGACGCTTTCGGGCTGCCACCGCAATCCGAGATTGAGGATGCGTTGGAGCAACGCGTCATAACCCACCGCCACCTTCTCGGCTGAAGCGGCGAAGTCTTCGCCTCGCGCAATCTGTGGATTCGGATTGGCCTCGATGACCCAGACTCGGCCGGCATCGTCCAGCCGCAGGTCCACCCGCGCGTAGCCGCTCATTTCGAGCGCACGGTAGGCTCGCTTGCAGATGTGCTGAATCTGTTCGGCGGCCGCGTCGGGGAGCTCCTTCGCCGGACCGCTCTCAATCCCGTACTTCTTTTGGTACTTGACGCTCCACTTCACCCGGTCCGTGGCAATACGCTTGACGTCAGCCGGCATGTTCGTGAAGAAGAGCTCCCAGACCGGCAGCGCCTGCAGCGCTTGATTGCCCAGGATGCCAACGTAGATTTCGCGTCCTTCAATGTATTGCTCAGCGATCGCCGCCGTGCCGATACTCTCGTGCACGAAGGCGACGCGTTCCTTCAGCTTCTCGTCCGAATCGACAACGGACGCTTGGGAGATGCCGATCGAGGCCTCCTGGGTCAGCGATTTGACGATGAGCGGGAACGTGAGCCGCTTCGACCGGCGAACCGGCCGTCCAATGCGGAAGACCTCGAATTCCGGGACCTCGATCCGGTGATACGAGAGCAGCTTCTTCGAGAGCGACTTGTCACGCGCGAGCAGAAGGCCGCGCGGATTGCAGCCCGTGTACGACAGCTTGAGCAGCTCGAGGTGGCTGACGACGTTCTGGTCGAAGATCGTCACGTCGTCGAAACCCTCGAGCAGATTGAATGCGATGTGGGGTTTCCACTCGCTGCCGGCGCGGCGGATGTCGCCGAGGTCGTCGTGGACGCCCAACGTCTGGACCTCGTGGCCCATCGCGCGCAGCGTCGTGACGACGTCGTACTCGGTCCGCCACGGCGCGGAGACGAGATCGGTGCCTTCGGGGATCGTATCGGGAGGAATGAGGTGTCGATGAACGAGCGCGAGGACGCGCAGCTTGGCACCGCTCATAGCGCCACTCGATGTCGCCCGCCGTGCAGGTAGTTCATCGTCTGCACCGTGAGGAACACCATGAAATCGATCTTCGCCGTCTTCTCGTCATCGGTCAATCGCAGATTGAGCTCACGACAGCGTTCGATGATCTTCTCGAGGAGCTGATCGATCGTGTACTGGTAGCTGTCGGTGAAGCTGGCCACGGTCGTGCGGACTTCACGCCGGATGCGGCGAACGAAGCGCGCCGCTGACATCTGCTTGGCGTACTCCGGCGCGTCGGAAAACAGCTTGCGCAAATCGCTCTCGTAGAAGTCGGGGTGGTCGAGACCGTAGTGCTCGCGCTTCTTTCGATAGTGCTCGCCGAGGGTCTTGCGCAGTCGCTTCAGCGGATCGACGGTACGCGTGGACGTCACACGCGGCGGGTGCGCCCGCAGGCGATGCATCAGCCGATCCATATATTCCAACTTGCGCTGCGCCCCCCATCCTGCGTACCGCAGCGCCCAGAGCGACGAGGGGTCGAGCCACACGGCGAACGTCTCGGCGAAGTCCTCGTCAGGGTGACTCTGCGCGTACCAGTGATCCAGATGCTGCACGAAGCTCTTGCTGTAGGGCTTTGGCGTGTAGTACTCGGGGTATTCGACATCCGGGCTTCCAAACAGTCGGCGTCGCGTGGGCCGCCGTCGCAACTGATAGGCGTTGTCGATCGCGTGTCCGCCTTCGTGCCGGAGAATCCGCAGGCAGCTCTCTTCATCGCCGCCTTCCACCTCGAGCATCTGGGTGAGCTCGAGCCGCGCCAGCCGCGGATGCGCCAGATAAAACGGCACGGCGATGCCTGGAATGCCGTCTGACGTGAACCACTCATCGGAAAGGTAGTAGAACGGCCGGACCAGGCCGCGGTCATCGAGCTCCCGGTTCACCTGTGCGATTCGCTGCTCGACCTCGGTGCCTTCCAGCGAAAGGCCGAGGTCGCACATCCGAATTGCGAGCAGCTCGTCGTCGGTGACGGTAGCCCAGTCAATCATCGCCGGGGCGGGCGGGTGGCCGACCAGTTCGCATCGCGCTCGTACGCGTCAGCGGCGCGCAGCATGGTGGCCTCGTCGAACGGACGACCCGTCAGTTGGAGGCCGACCGGCAGCCCGTCGCGCGTGAATCCGCAGGGGATGCTGATGGCCGGCAAGCCGGCCAGATTGGCGCTGACCGTGAAGATGTCGCCCAGGTACATCTGAATCGGATCGGCGACCTTCTCGCCCAACCTGTATGCGGCAGTCGGCGTGGTCGGCATCGCCACCAGATCGACGCGCTCGAACGCGTGGTCGTAGTCCTGTCTGATCAGCGTCCGCACCTGTTGGGCCTTCAAGTAGTACGCGTCGTAGTAACCGGCGCTCAACACGTACGTGCCGAGCATGATGCGCCGTTTCACCTCCGGGCCGAATCCCAGCTCGCGACTACGGCGGTACATGCTGCGCAGGCTTTCGCGGCCGTCGGCAGCGGCGCGGAAGCCGTAGCGGACGCCGTCGTAGCGGGCGAGATTCGAGCTCGCTTCGGCGGTGGCGACAAGATAGTACGTGGGGATGGCGGCGCCGGCGTTCGGCAGATTGATGTCGACGAGAACGGCGCCTCGGCCTGCCAGCATGTCGAGACCCTGGCGGAACCCGGACAACACATCACCGTCGACGCCGGATCCGCTGCCGCTCTGCACAAGCGCCTCCGGAACCCCGATTTTCAGTCCGCGCACGTCGCCGGTCAGGGCGGCCGTCAGATCAGGCGCCGCTTGCGGCGCGGACGTGGCATCGGACGCGTCGTGGCCGGCGATCACGCTGAGCACGAGAGCGGCATCCGCAACGGTCCACGCGAATGGACCAATCTGATCGAGTGACGAGGCGAACGCCAGCAGTCCGTAGCGCGATACCCGGCCATAGGTCGGCTTCACGCCGACGATGCCGCAGAGCGCCGCAGGCTGGCGGATCGAACCGCCCGTGTCCGAGCCAAGGGCCACCGGCACCATTCCGGCCGCGACGGCGACGGCGGATCCACCGCTGGATCCACCGGGAATGCGATCGGGCGACCACGGATTTCGCGCCGGCCGGAACGCCGAGTTCTCGGTCGAGGATCCCATGGCGAACTCATCGCAATTGGTCTTGCCGACGATGACGGCGCCGGCGGCTTCGAGCCTCGTCACCACGGTGGCGTCGTAAGGCGGAACGAACGATTCGAGAATGCGGGAGGACGCGGTCGTCCGAACCCCGCGCGTGCAGAGGTTGTCCTTGAGCGCGACCGGCACGCCGGCCAGCGGCTGGTCGATCCAACGCGTCCGGTCGCGGTCGATGGAAGTGGCGCGTGCCAGCGCCTTTTCGGCGATGACCGTGTTGAACGCCCCCAGGGCCGCGTCCTGTCCCTCGATTGCCGAGAGCGCCTCGCGGCAGATTTCGACCGCCGACCGTGCGCCGCTGCGCCAGTCGTTTCCGACGGTGGCGAGGGTCGGCGGCTGGGTCATCCGATGACGCGCGGCACGCGAAAGAGTCCGGCTTCGATCGCGGCGTCGGGCGCGTTACCGAGCGCGTCAGCTCGATCGAGACAAGCGATGTCGACGTCCGGACGGTCGCCTTCGTGGCCGACGGTCACGCTGGCGGTTGGCGGCACGCCGGCCGTGTCGATCTGCTGAAGCTGATTCGCGTAATCGAGGATGTCGCCAAGCTGCCTGGCAAACAACTCAATTTCGTTGTCGGCCAGCTCCAAGTGGGCGAGCGCGGCAATGCGCTCGACCTCGGCGCGGGTGAGAACGGCGGGCATGGCCAGATGCTAACACCTTCCTAGTGCGTCGCCAGAGGAGGGACCGCGCCAACCAGCTGGGACCGGTCCGCTCCGGGCCGCGGCCGGAATTTCTGGGTGCGGCCGTTGAAGCTGTCGGCGCCGTAGAAGTTGCCCTCGCTGTCGACCGAGAACTGGTGGAGCTCCCACCACGCGCCAGGAAAAATGCCGTACGTGCCCCAGAAGTACTGCAGCTTCCCCTGCTGATCGAACTTGAGCAGCCGGGCGTTGGTGCCGTCTGCGACCCACACGCTCTGGTCCGTCGTGACGACAATGTGATTGGGCTGCCGCAGGTTCGGCCAGACGTCTTGCAGGTTGCCGGCCGAATCGAAAGTCTGGATGCGGCGGTTCGACCGGTCGGCGACGTAGATCCGTCCGTTGCGATCGGTCTCGATGCCGTGAAGGCCGCTGAATTGCCCGGGGCCTAAGCCGCGCGTGCCCCACTGCCTGACGAACTTGCCGCTGCGGTCGAACTGCGCGATGCGGGCATTGCGCAGGCCGTCGGCGACGAGGAGCGAGCCGTCGGGCAGCCAGGCGATGTCCTGAGGCATGCCGAAGTGGGTGGCGTCCTCACCCTCGACGCCCGGTGTGCCGAGGGTCCGCAACAACTGCTTCCCGTCGTTCGTGAACTCGTGAATGACGTGCTTGCCGTCGTTGACGACCCACACGTTGCGCTCGGGATCGTACGGGTTGATCTTGATCTTGTGCGCGCCGCCGCCGTCGAAGAGATGATCCCACTGTGTCCAGGACTCGATCCGGCGGCCGGCGCCGTCGACGACCACGATGCAGTTGCGAACGACGGGCGTCGGAGTCGTGGCGCGCTCGCCGAGCGAGCCCCACATGCCATTGAATGTCCGGGGCAGCGTTGCCGGCAACTTCAGCTCGCCTCGCGCGGTGATGAAAATACGGTTGGGCGACTCGGCGAAGACGCCCGGCTGCGATCCCCAGATGTAGCCCTCGGCCGACCAGGGTTGGGGCCAGCTCTCGACGACCTCGTAGGGTCCGGTCTCGTCTTCGCCGCCCTTCGGCTGCTGAGCGGCTGATGGACCGCGCTCGGCGACGACCACCGTTATCGCCGTCAGGGTTGCCACGGCCGTGAGAACCCGCCATCCGCGCCGAGTCATCGATCGCCTCCTCTGTTGCTACTCACCGAGCTGCTCGCTGACGATTCGCCCGTCGGGGGCCAGCAGCACCATGGCCGAGAAGATCCCGCGCCGCGCGCCGGGCCGGCGCGCCGGCCCTTGAACGAAGCGGAGGTCGACCCACCGGACCTCGGCCGAATGATCCTCGTTCACGATCGAGCGCGTCGCCGGAAACCGCGAGAATCCCAGAAACACGCGTCCCAGCTCGCTCTCTGCCGCGCGCATCACCGAGGGCGTCCACTGATCGGGGTGCGGAACGGCGGCGCGCCACGGCGCGTCCCTGCCGTCGCGGGGGTGGTTGCCGTCGGTCAGCAGATCGACGGTCAGCATCCGATACCCGTCGCTGAGTCGCGCGATGATCTGCCACTGGAACGGCGAGAAAAACGTCGGAACCGCTGCAACTTCGACCAGGCAGCGTGACGCGCCCAGCGCGTGCCGCGCCGCCGTGCCCGGCAACGGCCAGCGATCGAACAGCGTCTCCGACACCGCCCCGGCGCACCTGGGCGGCGCCTCCGGGCCCATGAGTGATTCAGCGGTCTGGACCGCCCGCTGATGCGCCAGTCCGCGGGCGACGTAGTTCGCGGCCATGAACGCCAGCACGAGACACGCGGCCTGCCGGCGGATGGCCGGCCGCACGCGGCCGAGCATCAAGCCGGCCGCCAGCACGACGAGCAGGTAGATGTCGATGATCGGCATGAGATCTGCCGCGTACCAGTGCCAGTCGAACGGGCTGAGCAGCCGCGTGCCGTATGACGTCGGCAGATCCATCAAGATGTGCGCGGTCACCCCGGCAACCGCCACCAGGAACAGGCCGACGTACGAGGCGTGATCCGATCGGTGGTGTCTGTCCACGGTCCGCTGCCACAGCCAGACGATGCCGGCGCAGACCACACCCAATCCGACGACACCGAGCGGGCCGTGCGTCGGGCCGCGATGCCAGCGGAGGTAGTTCAGGGCTCCGCCGGCCGTGGTGACGATATCGACGTCCGGCGCATTGGATGCCAGGAGCAGCGCAGCCGTTGTGCCACGGCCCACGCGCGGAAACGCGGCACGCCCGAGCGTGGCGCCGAACAGCGTATGCGTGAGGTTGTCCAACGACTTAATATAACCACATGCGGAAATGGCTCGTGTACCTGGCGGTGATCGGTGGTCTGCTGCGCCCGGCGCCGGCCGCCGCCTGGGGCTTCGCGGCGCACCGGCTGATCATGCGCGAGGCCATCAAGCTCCTGCCGGCCGAGCTCAAGCCGCTGTTCGAACAGCAGCGCGACGAAGTCGTGCTGCGCGTCGTCGATCCCGATCTCTGGCGGAACGTCAACTGGCCCGAAGACCCGAACCACTTCCTCGATTTCGGCGTCAAGGAATATGGCGCCTACCCATTCACCGATCTGCCGCGCGAGTACGGAGCGGCCCTGGCGAAGTTCGGCTCGACCGTGCTCGATCGAAACGGGCGGCTGCCGTGGCGCCTGGCGGAAATGACGGGACACCTGCGGCGTTCGTTCGAGGAATTTCCGCGGAACGCGCCCTATACCATCAGCAACACAATCCTCTACGCTGCCGTCTCCGCCCATTACACGCAGGACGCGTTTCAACCGTTCCACGCGACCGACAACTACGATGGCGCGGCGACGGGTCAGCGCGGCATTCATTCGCGGTTCGAGCGGGATCTGATCGAGCGCTATGCATCACGGCTGGTATTGAAACCTGCTGCTTTCCAGCCGGTGACCGAGCCGCGGGACGCCGCGTTCGACGCTCTGCTTGCGAGCTTCAAGCTGGTCGATCCGATTCTCAAGGCCGATCGCGAAGCGGCAGGAGGCCGCGACAAGTACGATGACGCGTACTTCGAGAATTTTTTCGTGAAGGTCAAACCCATTCTCGAAGAGCGTCTATCGTCAGCGATCTCGATGACTGCGGGAGTGATTGCAGGCGCGTGGGCCCAGGCGGGGCGGCCTGCGGTTCGCCTCAACGAGGCGCGGCCGACGCAGTCGATCGACCGCAGCCGGTAGGTCCTGATGGTGGTGTACCTGGTCCCTGCGGCACGGGGACGTTTCGAGCTCTACTCTGAGGCGCCGGACGCGCCAGACGAGGCGGCGCCGCCCTCAGGCCGCTTCCGGCGCTGGATCCACCACGCCAACGCGCAGTGGCACGAGCTCGTCGAACGGGCGCAACGCGGCGGCGGCGGCGGCCGTTTCGCCCGGTGGCGCGACCGAGTGGTCTGTACTCTCGCCGAGTCGATTGCCGAGCAGCGCACGTTGTGGGCGCTGCGCAACCAGACGGCGGCGACCGTCCGCATCCCTGCGTCATTGCCCGCTGACGAGGCGCAGCGTCTGATGCGCGCCGAGTTCGCCCGCGCGCGCAATCATCA
>Ga0111539_10007275_pt1 | contig 14172 bp, 10 predicted proteins | sample RhiMethybrSRZTD1_FD_79667 | JGI IMG/M metagenome (GOLD analysis project Ga0111539, IMG submission 79667) | Populus rhizosphere microbial communities from Tennessee, USA - Rhizosphere MetaG P. TD hybrid SRZTD1 (version 2) (version 2) | ecosystem: Host-associated > Plants > Roots > Rhizosphere >...
CCCCAATACTTCTCAACCATACTCAGGTCAAGATACCAGCTCTGTACTTTTCCTTTGCGCTTGCGCCAAGTCTCGACGGCTCGCTGTGAGACGGTGATCGGCGACAAACCCGGCGGGCAAGACAGGCACTTCTGCGTTCCGCTGTAAGCAAAATCAACCTGATGTTTGTCGATTCCCACCGGGTGACCGCCCAAAGAGGTGACACAGTCCACCAGTAGCAGAGTATCGGGAAAATCGCTCAACACCTCACGGATCATAGAAAGGGGAGTGAGTACTCCCGTCGAAGTCTCGGCGTGGACGACGGCAAAAACCTTGGCCGGAACGGTTTTCAGCAACTTCAAGGCGTTACGGATGGCGCCGGGATCAAACGACTGGCCCCATTCGGCGTCGATCCGCAGCAACACTCCTCCGCAGCGCGTGACAATGTCTGCCATGCGCTCTCCGAAGACTCCGTTCACGCAGACTGCAACGGTGTCTCCCGGTTCGATTAGATTGACGAATGCAGCCTCCATGCCGGCACTTCCTGTTCCGGAAATGGGGATCGTCAACCGGTTTTCCGTCTGGAACACTGAGCGCAGGGAAGACTGGATGTCGTCCATGATCTTCAGGAATTCGGGATCCAAATGGCCTAGCAGTGGGGCCGAGAGGGCTGTCAGAACACGCGGGTCGGCATCGCTGGGTCCCGGCCCAAGTAAGATCCGTCGCGGAGGATGAAATTCACGCATAAGGCTCCTTGGTAGAAGAGATGATGACAAACGCTTGAAAGTCGAAAACTTCTTGTTCCCGTCAGTCATTCCAGCGAAAAGCCCAGGGAGGTCGGGAATGACGAAGGTCTCAAATGATTCCCAGCCTTCGGCCCACCTGACCCATCACGTCGAGCGCACGCTGTAGCTGCTCCTGTGTGTGGGTTGCCGTAACGATGGTACGAACCCGCGAACGGGCCTCAGGCACAGTAGGGAAGCCGATGCCTTGGGCAAACACTCCGTTGGCGAACAGCTCATCAGAAAACCGCATTGCCAGGTCTCCCTTGCCGACGATGATGGGTGTAATCGGAGTTTCGCTGTGGCCCGTGTTAAAGCCCAAGCGGTCCAGCCCCGCTTTGAAGAATCGCGTGTTCTCCCAAAGACGCTCGATCCATTCCGGCTCTTCCTGAAGCACCCGAAATGCTTCCAGGCAAGAGGCTGCTACGGCCGGGGGGTGGGACGTCGAAAACAGGAAAGGCCGTGCGCGATGATAGAGGAAATCGATCAGTTTGCGACTGCCGCAAACATATCCGCCAAGCGATCCTATGGCTTTTGAAAGCGTTCCGACTTGAATATCCACGCGACCATGGAGATTGAAGTGGTCCACCGTTCCGCGACCGTCCTTACCCAGTACGCCGCTTGAGTGGGCGTCGTCAACCATCAGAATGGCGCCATACCGCTCTCCCAGTTCAACGAGGGCATGCAGTGGCGCAATGTCGCCATCCATGGAAAAGACACCATCCGTGATCAGCAGCTTCCTGCCAGGGAAACTAGTGGTTTCCTTCAAAATCTCTTCAAGACGGTTGAGGTCCTTGTGAGGAAAGACGCGAATCTCGGCCCGCGACAACCGGCAACCATCAATGATGCTGGCATGATTGAGTTCATCGGAGATAATGAGATCGCCCTTGCCCAAAATGGACGACACGGTCCCCGCGTTCGCTGTAAACCCCGACTGAAAGACAACGCTGGCTTCCACATGCTTGAAGCGCGCAATCGCTTCTTCCAGCTCCATATGGATCTGCATCGTCCCTGCGATGGTTCGAACGGCTCCAGATCCAACTCCGAAAGTCTCGGTTGCTTGTTTGGCTGCTTCCACCAATCGACGGTGCGTGTTCAGCCCCAGATAGTTATTCGATGATAGGTTGATGACGCAATGACCATCAAAAGAGGCCTCGGGAAGCTGTTGCCCTTCGAGCACACGCAGGCTTCTGAAGAGATGCTTTTGCCGAAGGGCGTCCAGCTCTTCAGAAAGGAAAGCATCGAGAGTTGCGGCCATCATTGAACCTGCTGCACGTGGAAATGCTCTTCTTTGGAAAAATTGATTGCGGCGATAGTTGTTGTGATCGTGATGCGACCGGGGTGATGGGTAAGAGTCAACTGCAATTGAGGCGGGCGGCCGTTTTCCGGAAGTCCTTTCATCTGATCTCGCAACAGACTGGAAAACTGCCCAGCCACACGGCTGGAATCTTCGGTCGTGAAGCCGCTTCTAGAGGTGGCTAGCAGGACAAAATCATGAAGAGTCTTCTCGAAGCCCTGAGCCACGGGGAGGCTCAAGCTCAAGTCGCCATCCATCTTAAACTGTGGAACACGCTCCATGCCTCGGTCCTCGTGCCGCTCCAATGGGCGCTATCTTAGCACAACGATTCCTGAATTCTGGTCACGAATTCAACTGGCAAAAGAGGCACTTTGCTCTCGTATTGAAGTTCTCTGTCTCCCAAGACCGAACCCGTCGGGCGCGGCTACGAGAAGATCAAATGGGGATAGTGGACAAAACGGAGCGTGACTAGCCCCATTAGATACCCAACGGGCAAGACCGCCACAACCGTCATCAAGACTGCCAGAACCAGATGGCCAGTGAACCTGAGGGCCAATGCTCCCACCAGCAGCTGACCAGCAATGAAACCTGCATAAGGCAGGTAGTAGCCCAGTGCACCATGATTGCACCAGGGACAATGAGGTGGCGCGGCATTGTGGATGTTGCAATGCGCAGCAGCCGTCGTCCAGAGCCAGGAACAACCGCACTTGAACACGAGATTACACACCGGAGGCATCAAGACAGAGGCAGAGACCACAGCTACTGCTGCAAGCAACAAGAATCGTTTGGAACCGAGTGGCAGTTTGAACATAAGGACCCAAAAAAAAGGCGGCCCATTCTAACATGGGCCGCCTGGAAAGCAGGGAACATCCCCTAGTACATGTCGCCTCCGCCACCGTGCGGCATGGCGGGTTCTTTCTTCTTCTCTGGAATCTCCGAAATGAGGGCTTCGGTCGTCAACAAGAGTCCAGCTACCGATGCAGCGTTCTGCAAGGCAGTCCGGGTCACCTTGGCCGGATCGATCACGCCGGCGGCGATCAGGTCTTCGAAGTCGCCCGTCTGTGCGTTCAACCCAAACGACTCCTTCTTTTCTGATTTCACTTTCTCCACGACGATCGAGCCTTCCACTCCTGCATTTAACGCAATCTGGCGCAGGGGTTCTTCCAGCGAACGGCGCACAATGTCGACGCCAATCTGCTCATCCTCGTCCAGCTTCAGCTTGGCTACGGCGGGAATGGCACGAATGAAAGCCACGCCGCCACCAGCAACGATTCCTTCCTCGACAGCCGCGCGGGTGGCGTGCATGGCATCTTCTACACGAGCTTTCTTCTCCTTCAATTCGGTCTCGGTCGCCGCGCCGACTTTAATCACAGCAACGCCACCCACCAGCTTGGCAAGCCGCTCCTGCAGTTTTTCGCGATCATAGTCTGAAGTCGTGTCTTCCACTTGCGCCCGGATCTGCTTTACCCGGCCTTCGATCTCCTTTGACTTCCCAGCACCTTCGACAATCGTGGTGTTGTCTTTATCGATGACGATGTGCTTCGCGCGACCCAGGTCTTCGATCTTCAGGTTTTCGAGCTTCAGGCCCAAATCCTCCGTGATGGCTTTGCCGCCGGTGAGAATGGCGATGTCTTCCAGCATGGCTTTGCGCCGATCACCAAAGCCTGGGGCTTTCACGGCTGCAGCGTTCAGGGTGCCTCGGAGCTTGTTCACAACCAGAGTTGCGAGTGCTTCGCCCTCGACTTCTTCGGCAATGATCAGAAGAGGCCGACCCAACTTCGCAACCTGTTCCAGCACCGGAAGCAGGTCCTTCATACTACTGATCTTCTTCTCGTGGATCAGAATCAGCACGTCTTCCAGCACGCACTCCATCCGATCAGCGTCAGTTACGAAGTAGGGGGAGAGATACCCGCGGTCAAACTGCATGCCTTCAACGATGTCGAGCGTCGTCTCCATCGTCTTGGCTTCTTCAACGGTGATGACACCGTCTTTGCCGACCTTGTTCATGGCCTCGGCGATGATGCTGCCGATCTTCGTGTCGCCGTTGGCAGAGATGGTACCCACTTGGGCGATCATGTCACCCTTGACCGGCTTTGAGAGCCGTCGGATTTCTGAAACCACTTCCTCAACAGCCCTTTCGATACCGCGCTTCAAGGCCATCGGGTTGGCACCTGCGGCGACTGTCTTACAGCCTTCTCTAAAAATGGCTTGAGCCAGAACAGTGGCGGTGGTGGTGCCGTCGCCAGCCACATCGCTGGTCTTCGACGCCACTTCTCGAACCATCTGTGCTCCCATGTTCTCCAATCCATCCAGTAGCTCGATCTCTTTGGCCACTGTGACTCCGTCCTTGGTAATAGTCGGGGAGCCGAATTTCTTGCTAAGGACCACGTTGCGGCCCTTGGGTCCTAACGTGATCTTAACAGCGTCCGCTAACTGATTAACCCCCTTCAACAGGGCCTGCCGGGACTCTTCTCCAGAAACAATCTGTTTTGCCATGTAAGCCTCCTTGTCGTGTGTTTTTCGATCGAACTATTTGCCGGACGACTTCGAGCGCGTTGCGCCCTCGGTGATCGCCAATACTTCGTCCTCGCGCAGGATCAGCAGCTCCTCGCCATTGATCTTGACTTCGCTGCCCGTGTACTTGCCGAACAGGATGTGATCGCCGGCCTTGACTGACATCTCAAGGCGCGTGCCGTTCTCGAGAATTTTTCCATTCCCGACAGCGACCACGACGCCTTCCTGTGGTTTCTCTTTTGCGGTGTCTGGAATAATGATGCCACCTTTGGCTTGTTCAGCGGCATCAATGCGTCTGACCAGAATCCGATCATGCAGTGGTCTGAGGCTCATACGTATCCTCCTTAGGTTGGGTAGAATGATGGTTCGATGTTTAAGGGGTAAGATTGTTAGCACTCGTTGTGACAGAGTGCTAAACACCGGATCTTTATAGTCTCGGTCTTCTGCTTTGTCAAGAAGTGAAATGTTGACAAACCAACGAAGGAGTTCAGCTCCGAAACAGTTTCGCACATCGGCGGAGAGTGAGGGCCTGTTGCCCCCTTGCACCTAGAAGGGAATAGAGCAAGGATGGCTGTAATACGGAGAAAAGCCCAACGTTTGGCTAGATTGAATTAAAGGTAACATAATATAAATTATCGGACGTATCTGCTGCGATGACGACGCGTGCCCTGCCGCTAGCCTCTAAAGAACTAAAGACTTTAGCGCTTCCTAAGGTAGCAGGCCGTGCTATGATCCGACAAGAACCACGTAGTTCGCCTTCCTCTTTCATTTGAACCACATGAAGATCTTGAACCGATATGTCTTTCGTGAACTGCTGGGGCCGTTCTTTCTGGGCCTTGTGGTTTTCAGCTTCGTCATTATCCCGCGATTGAGAGTGTTGGAGCTCTTGGTGCAAAAGAATGTCGTTCCTCAAGAGATACTTTTAATTCTCTTGTATATCTTACCGACAATTCTAACCTTTTCGCTTCCGATGGCAGCTCTGCTGGCGATCCTCATTAGCTTCGGGCGGTTGTCGGCTGACAACGAAGTCACAGCAATGCGTTCTAGCGGTGTAAGCATCCGGAGTCTGGTACGGCCAGTATTGGCGTTTGCTGGATTCATCTTCGTGGCTGCGCTTATCAACGCGAACTATTGGCAGCCTCGCTCGAATCAGAAACTAAGGGCGATGCGAAATGACATTGCCTTGAAGTCCATCAGCACTGCCATTCGCCCAGGCGTCTTTGAGGAAGGCTTTTCAAATCTGGTGCTCTACATTCGGGACGCAACTCCGGATAAGTCAATCTGGAAAGGAGTTTTCCTCGCGGATGTCTCGAAGAAGGACCAGCCCAAGATTACTCTCGCTGAGACTGGAACGCTCTTCAACGACATCCAGCAAAAGAAGCTACAACTTCACCTTTCAAACGGTGCCCAGCACTCCGTTTCCACTCGGACCCAGGGTCTATACGACCTGGCTACCTTCAACGAAACCGACATTCCAGTAGCCGCGCTCAGCGGGACTGCTGACGAGTTGCAGACACAACCGCGCAAGATCACAGAGATGGACTCACTGGAACTCTTGAACCGCTGGAGACTGGGACCCGGTGCGAGCCCTAACACCCAAAAGGAACACCGCGAACAACTCGTTGAGCTCAGCAAGCGGGTCGCACTCCCGTTTGGCGTGATCATCTTTTCAATTCTCGCCATACCGTTGGGCGTGATTTCCAAGAAAGGCGGCAAATCTTACGGCTTTGTTGTGAGCCTCGGCATTTTCCTGGTTTATTTTCTCCTCCTCTCGGTTGGTGAAGGGTTCGCAAAGAGTGGACGTTTGTCGCCCGTCTTGGGCCCCTGGGCCGGCAACTTGGTTTTCCTGGTATTGGGAGTCTACCTGTTGGCAGTTTCTGAAAAGGAATCGGGCTGGTCCAAATTGCTTCGACCCGTCTGGACCTTCATTGGCAGTCTGACTGCAAGAATGCGCTCCCGCTCGACAACGACATCGCAATCGCAAACGACGGTGTCTGGTCAACCGGCTCGCAGAGGGGTTCGCTGGACGCTGCCCTTGATCCTTGACAAGTATGTCGTTGCCGGTTTTCTCAAATATTTCTTTCTTGTCCTTTGCTCCTTCGCCATCATTTTTATCGTATTCACATTCTTCGAACTGCTCGAAGACGTCGTCAGCAACCAGATTCCGGTTCTCGACGTGTTGAACTACTTCCGCTACTTGCTGCCACAAATCGTGTTCTACATGATTCCAATGAGCGTGCTGGTGGCCGTGCTGGTGAACTTTGGTGTTCTCGCCCGGAGTTCGCAGATCGTAGCCATGAAAGCTTCCGGCGTCAGTCTCTATCGCCTTGCTCTGTCCCTCATGACGGTCACCGTGTTGATGAGCGTGGTGTCGTTCCTGATGCAGGAGTACGTCTTGCCGGGCTGCAATCAAAAGCAGGATGCCCTGCGTGACAAGATCAAGGGTCGTCGGCCCCAGACCTACTTGCGACCTGATCGAAAGTGCATGATGGGTGAAAGGGCCAAGATTTTTTACTACAACTTCTTTGATGAGCACCGCAATCTCTTCGGCGACCTTTCAGTCTTTGAATTTGATCCCGCCAGCTTTGAGATCCGGCGCAGAATCTACGCCAGCCGCGCCCGTTGGGACGACCAGCACGGAACTTGGATTCTCGAGGATGGTTGGGCTCAGGGCTTTCGCGAGCAGCGAGCCATTGCGAAGGAGTTCGTCCGGTTTGAACGGCAGCGATTCCCGGAGATTACGGAAGACCCGCGCTATTTCAAGAAGGAAGTGAAGCAGTCGAGCCAGATGAGCTACCTGGAATTGCGCAACTACATCGAGGATCTGAGGCAGAGCGGCTTCGACGTCGTTCGCCTCACGGTGGCTTTGCACAAGAAGCTCTCGTTCCCAATCATCAGCCTCATCATGTGCATGATTGCTATTCCCTTTTCGTTTTCCATGGGCAAGCGCGGTTCGCTGTACGGTGTGGGACTCAGCATCATGATTGGGATCACCTACTGGGTCATGCTGGAGTTCTTTGAACAGGTGGGAGGCGCTGGCAAGCTACTGCCTTTCCTGGCAGCCTGGGCGCCGAATTTGATCTTCGGTGCGAGTGGCCTTTACTTCCTGTTTACGATTCGAACCTAAGGAGGGCCAAGGCGAAAGGGCGAAGGGTCAAGAAAACATGGCACTCTGTCCACTTGACCCTTTCGCCTTGCCCCTTGACCCTTGTCTATGTTCCTTCAGCCCAAGACGCGAGGTAGGCTTCCTGCTCAGGTGTCAGCACATCGATGAGCGAGCCCATCGACTCTAGTTTGAGGCGGGCAATTTCCTTGTCAATCGCAGTCGGAACGGCATACACCTTCTTCTCGAGAGTCTTGTAGTTCTTAGCCATATACTCGGCCGATAGCGCCTGGTTGGCAAAGCTCATGTCCATCACCGAAGCCGGATGCCCCTCGGCGCTCGCGAGGTTAATCAGTCTTCCCTCCCCGAGTAGAAAGATTTTCCGGCCATCGGTAATCTGATACTCCTCCACAAACTCGCGCGCCTCCGTGTGACTCTTAGACAATGCTTCTAACGCCGGGATGTCAATCTCCACGTTGAAGTGTCCAGAGTTACACACCACCGCACCGTCCTTCATCGCCTCAAAATGTTCCTTGCGAATCACTTTCTTATTTCCCGTGACCGTCACGAAGATATCACCCAGTCGCGCGGCCTCGGACATTGGCATCACTTGGAAACCATCCATGGCCGCTTCGATGGCTTTGGTCGGATCGATCTCGGTCACAATCACCTTGGCGCCCATACCCCGTGCCCGCGACGCCACCCCGCGACCGCACCAGCCATAACCGGCCACCACTACATTCAGGCCTGCGATAAGAAGATTGGTGGCCCGAATCACGCCGTCCAGTGTGGACTGCCCCGTTCCGTAACGATTGTCGAACAGGTGCTTGGTATCGGCGTCGTTTACGGAGACGATGGGAAACATCAGCACTCCGTCCTTCGCCATGCTGCGGAGCCGGATGACGCCCGTCGTCGTCTCCTCGGTGCCACCCACGATATTGGCCAGGAGGTCGCGTCGGCTGGAGTGAATGGTGGACACCAAATCAGCCCCGTCATCCATCGTGATGTGTGGCGCATGGTCAAGAGCCGCCGTGATGTGCGAATAATACGTCTTGTTGTCCTCGCCCTTGATGGCAAACACAGGAATGCCGAAGTCGTGCACCAGCGAGGCCGCGACGTCGTCCTGAGTACTCAAAGGGTTTGAAGCACAAATCACGGCATCGGCGCCACCATCGCGCAACGTGGTCATCAAATTAGCCGTCTCGGTGGTCACATGGAGGCAGGCCGAGACCTTCAGGCCCTTCAGCGGCTTTTCCTTCAAAAAGCGTTTGCGGATCAGCTCAAGAACCGGCATTGAGCGCGACGCCCACTCGATTCTCTTTTTGCCTTTGCCGGCAAGGCCCAGATCCTTCACGTCTGCCTTCAAATTTGTAACAGTTGCCATTGTATGTCGGCTCCTTGTTGAATTAAGACGGCCCAAAATGAAGGGCAGACAATAGCACGGAAAACCAGAGGGTGTAAAGGATGGGAGGCAGCAGGGTGATGTCAAGTTGCGTGTGCAAAAACCCGGAAGGCCAGCCATGCACGGACGCTCTCGTTCGGACCGACCGGAAGACCCTGCGTGATTGACGTTCAGTGTGTCATCGCACTCTTTGTGGGCTGCCAGGCTGGTGTACCTTCTTCCCACTGATTGTCCGTGAGCTGCTGCACTTCGGACCCGTCGGCCCGCATCACGAAGATTTCGCCATAGGGCTGTGGTGCGTCCGTATAGGGCACCTCGTCCTTGAAGCCCATCCGCGTCGAAGCGAACACGATGTGCTCGCCGTCGGGTGACCAGGCCATGTGCGCGTCATTGCCGGGACTGTGCGTCAGCCGATTGAGATCCGTGCCGTCGGGCTTGATGGTGTAGATTTCGTAGTCCCCTTCAACCTGCCGCGAGAACATGATCAGGTCGCCGCGCGGCGACCACAGCGGGAAGTTATCGTACCCGCTCGCGATCGGCGTCACTTGCTTCGTCTCGATGTTCATGATGCGAAGGCCTTCTCCATCCGGACCAAACGTCCGATAAACGAACCGATGCCCGTCCGGCGACATCGACGGAAATGCGTTGTTGTTCGGACCGCTCGTCAGCTCACGGAACCCGCTGCCATCTGGATTGACCATTGCCACTTGGGCCCCGCCTTCAACGCGATCCCCCGGTTTCAGGAAGACACCATGGAATCCGTTGAAGAACGCATTAAACACACCAATGCCGAAGATGATCCGATCGCCCTTCGGAGACCACTGGGGGCCGAGCACGTTACGCGTCGGATCGCGGTAAATGACCTGCGACGTCTCGCTGCCGGCGTTTGCCACGGCGACGCCAGCGCCTTTCGCGTTTTCAGCAGGACCGACGAACGCGAGGCGGTCGCCTGTGGGACTGAACGACGGACCACCGTTGGTGAACGTCAGCTCGTACTGCGGATTTCGACTCCAGGCTCTGACCCAGGGTTTCCTCTCGAACGCCAAGCGCTTGTGAAAGACCACCCGCGTGCCGTCGGGCGACCAATCCGCCGCGCGAATCTCGCCTACTGGGCCCCGTTTGCCGTTCGAATAGTGGATACCTCGACCGTCTCCGTCCCTGCGGATCCAGGCAAAGACATCACCCTTCAGGAGAGACGGATTGAGCCTGACGCCGGCACCAGCCTTCAGGTCCGACATTGCGCCGGTGTTGATGTCCACCGAGACGATCCGCGTGTCTTCCGGGTGCTCCGGCGCAGCACGGCGGTTGTCGAGGGTCTGCTCTGCCGTCATGCAATACCCCACAATGCGCCGGCTGTCAGCTGTCCACTTCGGACTGCCGCAAAAATCGCCGTGTGGCGTGAGGCGCTTCAGACCCGACCCATCGGGATGGACAATGTAGAGGTCGACAATCTGGAGATGTTCCCAGCGTCCGTGGGCGAACGGCAGTTTGCTCGCCCGGTCCGAAGAAAATGCAATCCACTGGCCGTCAGGCGACCACGACGGCCTGAAGTCTCCTCCCGGACCTGATGTCAGCGCTTTCGCCGTCCGTGTCTGCAGATCCATGGTCCACAAATCGGCCGTGCCTCCCGCCCGAGTGCTGACGAACACCAGATGCTTGCTGTCGGGTGAGAACGCCGCCTGGTCGTCGTAGGCGGGATTGTCTGTGAGTCGGTCCAAGCCGGTTCCGTCGGCCTTCACGCGATACAGATCGGCGGAGCCGTTGCGCTCGGACGTGAAGACTATGGACGCCCCATCGGGCGACCACGAGGCGTCGTAGTCGATGTCGGTCGGCGTCACGAGTGGATGCTCGTTGCTGCCGTCAGCGGCTGCCATGAACAAACCAATCTGGCCCGGCTGCGGAAACACCCTCGTGACCACGATCTTCTGCGATTGGGGTGTTTGCGCTAGTGCCAGGCCGACGAAAACGACGAAAAGACTTGCTCGCATGGTGCGGCTCCTTGTTGCCGAACTGCGTCGTCTGCGCCGACGACGGGTTAAGCGCCTTGACTGTCTGACGTTTGAGTTCAGTGGCTGCCGAAGGCGGGACGCTGGGACGAAGGGCTATCCGTCTTCGACGACTGTGTACTTCTCCGCAAACGCGAATACATCGCTGAACCATGCGGCACTTCTCAGGTACGCGAAGCTATGATCGATTTGGTATGGGCGAAAAGCATCTCGAAGGCAACGCTCAAGGTCTCATCCTGCGATTCTCCAATCTGGCCAACGACTTGGCTAAGCTGGCCGGGGCCGCCTGTAAAAACATTGGTGCTCGGAACACCAGAATGCGGCCGCGGTCAGCTCCAGGCGCTGTTGCACAGGAACAATCTACGATGCCCCCTTTTCTGCTCTCTGAGGTATGGAGCGGCTGAGCCAATCCTCGAAACGCGTCGGGCCGATGCGCGGGTTATCGCCGGGGGTGAGGCTTTGATCGTTCAACTCTATGCCGAAGTAGAGCGCGTGGACGTCTGTCGTTACCTTCCGTGCGTCTCGGTGTGCGGTCAAGAATCGTCGTACGAGTTCATCGAGGCGTATCGGTTCGGGACCCGCCAGCTCGACCGTGCCGTTCAAGGGCTTTCCGACTGCGATATCCGCCACGGCGGCAGCGACATCATCCGATACGATGGGCTGCATAAGGGCCGGTGGCAAGCGAACCGTCTGCCCGTCGGTGGCCGATTGCGCGATGGCGCCCACGAACTCGAAGAACTGCGTTGCGCGGATGATGGTGTAGGGACTCTTGGAAGCCTTGATCAGGTTTTCTTGGGCCATCTTTGCGCGGAAGTAACCGCTCGCCAGAAGGCGCTCGGTACCGACAACCGACAGCGCGACGTGATGTCCCACGCCAGCGGCAGCTTCCGCAGCCAGAAGGTTACGCCCGCCCGTCTCGAAGAACTCCATAACTGGCTTGTCCTCGAACGAAGGCGAATTCGCCACGTCCACGACGACCTGAGCGCCTGTCAGCACTTCAGCCAGTCCCTCACCCGTGAGGGTGTTGACGCCCGAAGAGCGTGACGCCGCCACAACCTCGTGGCCAAGCTGACGAAGGTTGTTCACGAGCTTTGTTCCGATGAGCCCGCTGCCACCGATAATTACAATCCTCATGCCTTACCTCCTGATGCCCTGTCACTGTTCAAATGAGGGATAAAGTCGCCTAAGCCTGATACGTGCATCAAGTCCCCACAGCATCACTGAACGACTCACGGCGAAGCTGCCCCGCGTCCCACTGCTGTCGAGCCGAAGAAAGCTTTGGAAAATCTCGCTGCCGTTTGCAAAAAGAACGTGTCAGCCGGCTCAGACTCAGCCGAGGGTTAGGCGCCTGCGGCTTGTTTTGGCGGTCCGAGCGAGAAGACCACGAGCCGCCGTGCGGATTTGGGGACTCGACATGCGATAGACGCTCCGGTCAAGAAGATAGTGGATGAACCCGGTCGCGAAGCCGAGGGCCAGGAGTGCAGGAACCCATGAAGACGTGCGCAATCCCGTCGCGATAACGCCGAATATCCGGTCCCCATAATACTTCCCTTCCTGGTCGATCGCTTCGACTTCGAATAGCGGCAAAAGCATGACCGACCCAACCACAAGAAGGACCAAAATCGCCCACGGCCGCGTGTTCAATGCGTGGAACAGCCGACGCCCGACACCCCGCACAGGGGCCGGCTCAGCAATCGGTGTTTGGGAAGCGATCCCCGTCGCGAGAATCCAGTGCTGTGAGGTCCAGATTACCAGGAAAAGAAACAGACTCCGCGGGCGGAGGGCGAGGGCGACCATGGCCGCGATTCCCAGAACGTAAAGCAGGCGCGGTAGCGACCGTCGCGGCGAGCGCAGCTCCACCACTAGCATTGCAGCTGTCGCGGCGAGCAGGATGAGAGTAGCGCCTGTACGGATCCCGTCCTGCGCCGAAACAAGCCAGGCGGGGAAAACCCACCGATCGACCCATTGGTCCTGATAGGCGACCGCTCCAGCCAGGATGTCTGCCAGGAAAACGAGGACCCCACCGACGCCCAGCGCGAAGAGCCGGTCCATATTTCTTGTGAGAGTGCAGGCGGTGCGACCGACCCGCGTGCGGTAGAGCGAGAGGGCGCCGAAATGCTGGGCGGCAAAGTGATACGTCACAAAGACGTAGTCGAGGATTGCAAGCGCCACGAAACGGTCCTCGCGACTCCAGGGTAAAGCCGTGTCCGACGGAAGACAGACAGCAAAGCACCCGGCCGTTACCAGCAACGGGAGGACGACAAACCGCATCGGCTGCGAACGCAACAGAGGCCGATATGCTTCGGTACAGTAAGCGAGGTAGGTGCTGGACAGGCGATGACCGATCCAGAACAGTGCGGTCAGGCCGAAGTAAAGTAGATCGAGCGGACTGTCCTCCGGGTCGGAATACCCATGGCAGAGCCACAGGATGATCGGCGCCAGCCAGAGCGCACTCAACATCCAGAACCCGTCCCAAGCTGGACCGCGCACCCAAGGAGATGGCAACGGCTCCGCGTTGGCAGCCCCGGCCGGTCGCGCCAGGGCGGGACTCGTTAGCCAACTCTCACCGATCTGAGGCATCAAGCTCCGAATGCGTCGATTCAATAGGACAGTCAAGTTTGATCCCAAGTAAATTCTTTATCCAATTCGTACTTCAGCGAGACAACGCCGACGGCAGAGTGTTCGCTGTGTACTAGTTTGAGCTTCACGCGTTCGGCGATGCCGGCGATCAGCGGCGTGCCTCCTCCAAGCAACACCGGCATCACACCGAGCTCTACGCTGTCGACCAAACCCGCTGACGCGAGACTTCCGAACAACCTGCCACCCCCGAAGAGCCAAATGTCTCTGCCGTCCTCCGCACGAAGTCTTGCCAATTCCTCGATACCATTTTCCGAAAGTATGGTGACGCCCTCACAATTTCCAGGCGATAGTGTGCGGGAAAAAACGTACGTGCGCATGCCCTCAATTGCGCCGCCGACCAATTCATAGGTCCGCCGGCCCATCACCGCGATGTCGAACTGAGCATAAAACGCCTTGAAGAATTCCGCGATGTTGACCGTCGGGTCTCCTACGATCCAGTCAGCTTCACC
>Ga0111539_10007277_pt1 | contig 14171 bp, 13 predicted proteins | sample RhiMethybrSRZTD1_FD_79667 | JGI IMG/M metagenome (GOLD analysis project Ga0111539, IMG submission 79667) | Populus rhizosphere microbial communities from Tennessee, USA - Rhizosphere MetaG P. TD hybrid SRZTD1 (version 2) (version 2) | ecosystem: Host-associated > Plants > Roots > Rhizosphere >...
CATCGCGAGAATGAGATCATGATTCGAGGGCATGCCGCTTCGCGGCGTCTCCGAACAAGGTCGAGCTGATCGCTCCCAAGGGTAAGAAACGTCATCATGCTGGAGCACCTCAATCCCAATCCGCAAAAACCGAGCCGGGTGGTCGTGCTCGGCGCCTGCGGCTTCGTCGGCGGCACCTGCGCGCGCCAACTGGCGGCGCGCGGGATTCCGGTGCTCCCGCTCGACAAGGACGACATCGACCTGATGGCGTCGGGGGCTGCCGAGCAATTGCAGACGCGGCTCGCGCCCGACGACGCGGTCCTGGTCGTCGCCGCGCGCGCGCCGTGCAAGGACACCGGCATGATGGTCGACAACATCCGTATCATGCATGCGGTCTGCACGGCGCTCGAGCGATCGAGTCTCAACCACATCGTCTATTTCAGCTCGGACGCGGTCTACAGCGACGCGCCAGTCCCGCTGACCGAAGAGTCGCGGACCGAGCCCGGCTCCATGCACGGCACCATGCACCTCGCGCGCGAGCTGATGCTCAAGGCCACCGTCAAGGCGCCACTCGCGGTGGTGCGTTCGACCTTGATCTACGGCGAGGGCGATCCCCACAACGGCTACGGGCCCAATCGCTTCCGCCGGCTGGCGGCGGCAAGGCAGGAGATCTTGCTGTTCGGCGAAGGCGAGGAGCGACGTGATCACGTGCTGGTCGATGACGTGGCAGAAATCGTCTGCCGCGTGATCGAGCATCGCAGCCGGGGCACGCTCAACATCGCAACCGGCGAGGTCTACAGCTTTCGGGACATCGCCGAGCGCATTGCCGCCATGGCCAAGCCCGTGGTGGCGGTGCGCGGGACGCCGCGGCAGGGAGAGATGCCGCACGGCGGCTACCGACCGTTCGATATCGCGGCCTGCCGCAGCGCTTTTCCGGATTTCCGCTATACGTCGCTCGCCGATGGCTTGAACCGGGCGCGCGGCAGCGCGCAGCGGAATGCATGACGCGAGTACATCAACTCACCCGCGGCCCCGCGCCCTGGTGCGGCGCGACGCGCCTCGGCTGGCCATGGCCGCGGTTCGATCAAGGCGTGACGGGCGCGGCAATAACGGGCAGCCGATCGGTGTTTAGCGTTCGGTGAGGCAGGAGGCTTGCATGAGAACCAACATTGCCTGTTTGGCGGCGTCAGTGCTGGGGCTTTGCCTCGGCGCCAATTCCGCCAGTGCGGAAATTGTGTATCCCTGGTGCGCACAATACGCCGACCGCGGCGGCGGTCAGCAGGTTGCTGGAATCATCCTCGTGGAGGACGGCAGCGGCGGGAGGAACTGCGGCTTCTGGACCCTGGAGCAGTGCCGTGCAGCGCTCATGGGGAACGGCGGCCGGTGCGAGCCCAATCCCATGTACGTCCCCGGGCGGGATAGTCCAACACGCCAGCCACGACGGTTGCGGTAAAGTTGCCCTTCCTGAGAGAAGGGTGACAGTTCATTCCGGAGACATGGGTTACACAAATCGGGCCTTTTGCGGGGAGAGCAAAATGCCCTGGCAGGAGTGTAACCCGATGGGTGAACGGCTGAAGTTCATTGCCAGGCTGCTGGACGGCTACCGACCGATATCGCGGCCTGCCGCAGCGCTTTTCCGGATTTCCGCTATACGTCGCTCGCCGATGGCTTGAACCGGCCAGACCGACCCGTCCCGTTGGGATGACCGGTCATCACCCGGTGACAATCGAAGCTTTGTCTTTTGCCGGCGCAAGCCGTCGAAGGAGCTCACGCGCGAACTGCGAAAGCGAATCGTCGCGCGCGCCCATGACCACGATGCGATCGCCGCGACGGGCCAAACTGACGAGGGTGTCGCCGCAAGCCCCGCGGTCTGGAAAAGCAAAGGCCTTTCGGCCACGCCGTTCGATCTCGCGGACAATCTCGCCGCTGCCGACGCTGCGGTCGACTGTGCCGCCGAAATATACGGGCTCGGGCATGACCAGAACGTCCTCTTCATGCAACCCGCTTGCAAAGCAGTCCACGAAGCCGTCCCTCATCAAACGAATCGGGCCGTAGCCATGGGGCTGAAACATCAGCAGCAGACGGCCAGGAAACGCATGCATGGTTTCGAGCGTGGCCGATATCTTGTGGGGGTTGTGGGCAAAATCGTCGATCACGGTTATTTCGTTTGCGGTGCCCACGACCTCCAGTCGCCGACGGATGCCGCTGAACTCGCCCAGATGAGCCGCGGCCTCTGCCAGGGCCACGCCGCATGCCTTCGCGGCACTCAGAGCGGCGAGAGCGTTGGCCATGTTGTGCAGCCCTGGAACTTTCAGGTCCACATCAACGGCTTCACCGGTATCGCGCGCCTTCACCTGGAACGCGATCCCGGACTGCGACCGGACCGGCGCAGACGCGAGGAGATCGGCTTGCGCAGCACCCAGACTGTAAGTCACCGCTTGCCCCGGCTTCAAATCGACCGAGAGTGCCGCGGTTTCCGCGTTGTCGAGATTCAGCACCACCGTCTGCGCCTTGGCGATGAAACCGCGGAAAAGGGTGCGCAGGTCGTCCAGCGATTTATGGTCCAGGGAGATATTGTTCAGTACCGCGACGCGGGGCTCGAACAACGCAATCGAGCCGTCGCTCTCGTCCACCTCACTGACGAAGGCCTCGCCCTCGCCGACCCTGGCGCTGCCAAAACGTGAGCCCACGCCGATGAAGTTCTTCATATCCGCGCCGTTCATGATCGTCGGGCTCTTTCCAGCGCGGTGCAGAATCCAGCCGATCATGCCGACCGTGGTGGACTTGCCGCTCGTACCGGCAACACCAACGCTCAAGGCGGAACAGTTGAAGAGTTCGGCGAGAAGCCTTGCGCGGGTGATGACGGTGGCACCGATTCGACGCGCGGCCTGCACGTCGGGCACCGTGTCCTCGACAGCCGTGGAGGTGACCACGATCTGATCGGCCCGGCGAACGCCACTGCCATCCTGCGGATGGAGCAGCACGCCACGTGCACGCAGAAAATCGAATCGTTCGGTATTGCGTCCCTGGTCGAGCGCGCGGTCAGAACCTTCAACCCGTCCGCCTCTGGCCTGGATGATCAAAGCGAGGGGGGTCATGCCACTACCGCCGACGCCGCAAAAAAAGTAATCTCCAAGTTGCGACATCAAAAAAAGTAATCTCCAAGTCGGGACACCGGCGAAATCTACAGGCGTTGCCGATGAGGTGCAACGCAGGCGAGGCGCTTGGATGAGCAAGGAGAAGTGCAGGATCAGCGTCGTCGCGCCGGCTTCGCGCATGTCTCCCGAAGTCGCCGAGAGAGTGCAGACGTTGGCCGGATCGCTGTACCCGGACAGGACGCCCGAGATCTTCTTCCATCCCCAGTGCTTCGCCACGCATGGACATTTCGCGGGCGATGACGAATTGCGCGCGCAGTCCTTCCTCGACATCGCCAACGACGAAAGCTACGACGCGGTGTGGTTCGCGCGCGGCGGCTACGGCTCCTGCCGCATGGTGGACGCGGTCATGTGCAGGTTGACGGAGCCGTCCAGACGAAAAGCCTACGTGGGCTACAGTGATGCCGGCATCCTGCTTGCCGCCTTGTACCGGGCCGGGTTCGAGGCCGTGGCGCACGGTCCCGTTGCGCAGGATATTCTCCGAGACGATGGGGACGCAGCGGTTGCGCGGGCGCTCGCCTGGATCATCGATCGAGCGCCAGAGGCGTTGGAGCCGACCGTCGGCAGTGCGAAAAAGTCAGCAGCATTCAACATGACAGTCCTCAGCCAGTTGCTTGGCACGCCGCTGCAACCCGACCTCGACGGACATGTGCTCATGTTGGAGGAGGTGGGGGAGGCAATGTACAGGATTGATAGGTTGCTATTTCACATCACCAGTAACGTTGCAATCAGGCGGGTGTCGGGCATCATGCTTGGCCGTTGCAGCGGCATTACGCCGAACGAACCGGATTTCGGAATGAACGAAGAGGAGGTCGCCCGGTACTGGTGCCGGAGGTCCGGCATTCCATGGTTGGGACGTGCCGACATCGGGCATGACACCAACAACAAGATTGTGCCCTTCGGCTCGTGCTTGCGCACCGGATGAGGCTGGAACCGTTGGCGGAGCAGGTCAGCGGCCAGGCGCTACATTCCGGGGCGGCCGGCCTTCCTGAGGTCGGACTGGTTGCACTCTTCCGCGCGCGGGCGCGGCCTGCGGGAATCAATCTATGGATACGGTCGCGCTTCATCTAAGTCATGACTCTACCTTGGCGTTGAGCCTCGGCGGTGAAATGCACAACATCGAATTAGAGCGGATTTTCGGTAAACGCCACTACGATGCGCGCCATGAACGACCTGACTTAAACGAACTGGCTGCTATTGTGCATCGCAAATGTCGACATTTCGAAACCGCTCTGCTCGTGGGCGACGAAGATGACATGGCGAGAGATTTGTTCGCCCTTATTGGAGCGAAATCTTTTGAGAAAGTGGACCACCATGCTTCTCATGGCGCCGCAGCCTTTTACGAGTCGCCTTTCGAAGAAAGCTTAGTTGTTTCTTATGACGGCGGCGGAAACGACGGCACGTTTCGGATCTTCCGGGCAGATCGCGACAAAGGTTTACGGCCATTGGATGGAGGTCATCGCCTTAACCTAGGTATTCCATATCGAGCCCTTGCTCATCCCATAGCGGAGATCAACAAGCCTACGGACGGAAAGGAGCGCTCGAATGCTGGAAAGCTAATGGGCCTGGCTGCATATGGTCAGGTTCGGCACGAATGGATAAGCGCCATAACTGACTATTTCCTGGAGTTCAGCGCAAAGGATGGGATCCCACAGATGTATCTGATGGCGCTCGGCTGTCTCGACAGTTTAGGGAAACGCATCGGGCTGAACATGTCCCGAAATGCATTAGCCGACAATGACGGTCGCGATCTTGCATGCACGGCGCAGCATGTTTTTGAGTCTATTTTCTTGAAAACAATTCTTCCGATTGCAACTCAACAAAAAGTCCCGATTTGTGTCACTGGTGGATGTGCATTGAACGTCATCACTAACCAGAAACTAGCTGACTCGTTCGAGCTTCCGATCTTTGTGCCACCCAACCCCAATGATTGCGGACTGGCTCAAGGCGCTATTCTTCTCCGCTCGCGGCCTCGCACGCAGGTCAATGTAACTTACTCCGGAATTTCAGCCGTCGACGCATCATTACTGTCCGACGCCGTTGCATGTTACGGCGCTGTCGAGTGTACTTCAGAGGCACTCGCCAAATTATTGTATGACGGTCACGTCGTCGCAGTAATGAGACGAGAATCTGAGCACGGACCTCGCGCACTTGGAAATCGGAGCATCCTTTGCAATCCGAGCATTCCAGGAATGAGGGACAGGTTGAATGAGAGAATCAAATTCAGAGAGAGATTTAGGCCTTATGCACCGGTAGTGCGAAAACAGGACATAAACAAGTTTTTTGAAAATGCGAAAAATGATATGTCGTTTATGTCATTCAATCCTACCGTCCGCTCGGCATGGCGGACGACGATGGCCGCAGCAGTCCATGTCGATGGAACAGCGCGCGCCCAAACGGTTACCCGTCAACAAAATCCCTGGCTGTATGATCTGTTGACCGAATTTGAGCGACTCAGCGGTTTCGGCGTCCTGGTGAACACATCCTTCAACAGCAAAGGCAGGCCGATGGTGACTGCCGTGAAAGATGCTCTGGATTTGTGGATGAACACAGATTTAAATTGCCTGGTGATCGACTCTTGGTTGTTTCGTAAGAGAACGCCCGCGGCTCCTGACTACCGACGCTGACGGTCGGTTCAGGCGCAGAATATGCGCGCTCTTGCGCCCGCTAAATGGGACTATTTTGGGCGAAATATGCGAGGGCGCTTTTCCAGACGGACCGCGCCAAGCTAACGGCCAGCCGCGCCACCGGGCTTTTTAGCGCGTTTATGACCAGAAGCCGCTATCCTAACATTCAAACGCTCAGCAGGGCCGGTCCCACCCTCCGACCAAGAGCCGATCCAATGAATCTCTTCTTCGTCCACCCTCATACGCGAAACATCGGTAATGACATCATCGGCTTCGCCACCTCCAAGCTCCTTTACGAAATTTTCGGCGCGGCCACCAACATTATCAACATCCCAGCCATGCAGGGTCCACTGTTCGGCGGACTAGTTGCACGGCAGATATACGACATGAATCGCTTTGCCGACGGCGTCGTGGTCGGCGGCGGCAATCTTTTCGAGAACGGTCAGATATCGTACGACGCCCGGGCCGTGCAGGCGCTTAATCGGCCGATGCTATTGATTGCGCTGTCACACGGCCGCATCGCCGGACGTGACGGCGCGCTGGAGGATCGTACCGACGCAATGCATCCCGACGCCATCCGCCATCTGGTCGGGCGCTCTACAGTAGCCCTTGTGCGCGACATCGCCTCGCAGGCGATCCTACACGAGCTAGGCGTTGAGACAGAGATCGGCGGCTGCCCCACCCTGTTCCTGCCGCCGAACGTCAACGAGACGACCCCGGACGGCGATTTGATGATCTCCTTGCGTCACCCCTCGCGCATGAACGTCCCGCCGACTTTGCAGTGGCGAATTGCCGACGATCTGCGTCGTCTGATCACCGCGCTGCGGGTCGAGTTCGCTAGGCCGGTTCGTCTCGCTTGCCACGACTACTTTGACCTCGAATTCGCCGCCGGTTTCCCTGAAGCTGTGACGGTGTATTTCGACGACGTCCACCGCTACATCGCAGCGCTGCGGACTTGCGCCATGAACATCTGTTACCGCCTGCACGGATTTCTGCCGTGCCTAGCGTTCGGTACACACGGCATCCATTTGTCCTATGATGAGCGAGGCAGGTCGATGATTGAAACAGCCGGTATGTCTTCGTGGGATATCAACCTGCTTGAAGAGACTGATTGCGTCTCGGCAGTTATGGACCGCGCACGGGATGCCGATCGTTACCGGAGGCTTCGTAGCGCAGCACAGCCGGTGATTGCCGAGCTTCGCGAGACGACGATGGCTGGCGTACAGAAGTTTCGTGCTATTTTAGACGGTGCGGGCGCGGTGGAAGGGTAGCGTATGCCATGATTATGGAATCTCACGCATCGCAAAGGGTCTTTCCTCGCCGTCGCGTCTGCGACCTGAAGGGTGCGAGCCACATGACCGAGCTCGTCCTCGACCAGATCATCGCGGGAGTAGCCGAAATTAGAGGGCCTACGGCAGCCCGTGCCCTGCGCGAGAAAGGCATACAGGACATTCACGAGATAATTGACGCTCGCGAGGTCGGCCCGCTTCGTGATTACGTGCTGGGCCATCTCCGTCACCCGCTTCTTAAAATGGCAGTGCTGATTGGTCGCGACGTACTAGGCTGGGCTAACGATTTCTATGTCGACGACTATCTTATTCTACGAATAAATTTTCCCTACAAGGTTGCGCGCCTCGCTGACCCCAAGGCTGAGAATCCCGGGATAGGTCGCCTGAGCGAGTCCGCGCGCATGATTTTCCGTGAACGCAAAACGATAGATCCGGTTTACGACCCGAAGTCGTACCACCGGGGCCATCCGCCGGCCGCGTGGGCTCATGGCCCCCATCTCGATACTTGGACCGGCCATTCGCGTGATGGACGCAACATCTGGTGGGCGATTTCCGACGTGCCAGCTGGGTCCGGGATGGTCCTTTATCCTGAGTTCGCCGACGAGACCCTGCCATCTGATCCGCGAACATTGTACATCAAGGCTGGTTATCCGCTGCCTAAGCCGACGTACCTGCCGATGCAAGCGGGGGAGATGTTGGTGTTCGACCCAGAGATCCTTCATGGAACACACCTGAATACGACAGACAAAACCCGCGTCGCCGTCTCCATGCGCCTAAACGCATCGAAGCCGAAATTCGATCCGACCTGTTTTTATGCCCGCGAATTCTGGCGGAGGGCCAGCGATATCGAAGCCGGGAAAGACGAGGTGCTACACCTGCGCCGCGAGGACAATTTCGAAACGCCGGTTCATCTCAAGCCGATAGTGCAACCGGTATCGATGCCGGAGCTTCACGGCCACTTCGACCTAGAAAGCGGGACTATTCACGCTTTCCTCAGCGACGTGGGGGCGACACAACAGTTCATCATCAATGCCGGGCCGCACCGCATTATCGTGGTCCGCTCTCGCGGCGGTTTGAAGGCCTACAGTGCGTTCTGTCCGCATTACGGAATCGATCTAGCCGACGGAGGAAGCGACGAAAACGCCACTTATTGTCCTGCTTGTGCCATCGGATTCGACCTCGAAACGGGTCGTTCAGCCTGCGGAACGTTTGTCCTGCGGCCCTACAAGGTGAGGGAGGCCGAAGGGGCGGTAACGCTGGAGCCCTCCTCCACGAGTTAATCGTTTGCGCCCGGGCCACCACGCGGTGATGTGCTCGGGGTGGATACAAGAGTGGCGGCAGCGACGTTTGTCGCTCGGGCGCCGGGATCAAAATACAATATGCCACGACGTGAGAGTGATGCGTTCAACGCAAAAACAACGCATCGCAGCACCTTGGCGTGGTTCAATCGACTGCCGGGGCCGCCTTCGGCGCAGCACCTTCGAGATTGCTGTTGTCATGGAAGCCAAGAGGAGCGATCCTAATTATCGAAATCCATACAGAACGGGACATCGAGACCCTTGGATACCTCGTGCTCTAAGTCCTCCCGCCGCATTTTGATGATCACCTCGGCATTGGCCTGTGGCGGCGTCGAACGCCAGATGTTGGGCCTGACGGAAGGATTGCTGCAACGCGGCTACCAAGTCGAAGTGTTCGAACTTGGGGGCGTACATGCCGGCGAGTTTAGCTTTGAAACCGAATTTTCAATGCTTGGCGTTAAAACGCGCCGCGCCAGTGATATGGCTGCCGTCTTCAGCAAGAGCAATTGGCTACCCGATGTGCATCTTCTCGGGCAGTACGCGGAGTTGCTTCCCGATTACGATGTCGTCGCGCTGGGGAGCGCTCTGGATATGGCGATCAGAGAATTCGCGCCGGAAACTGTCCATTGCTGGGCGTATGCGTCAAACATTTTCGGCGGGAGCGTTGCCGTCAGCCTTGGTGTCTCCCGTGTGCTGCTGAGGCAGGTCAATGTGCCTCCGACCCTCTTGGACGCTCCATCGGTGGACTTGCATCGGCAAGCATATCGTCAGCTTGCGAAGCACCCCAGCGTAATCCTCCTCAATAGCAACAACGCTAATCGTGATGCCTACGCCGAGTGGCTCGCGCTGCCACGCGATGCCATCAGGATCCAGCGGACTGGTTTCTTGCCAAGCAGCGTGCGCCTGCGCAGCAGCCACGAACGTGCGGCATGTCGGCGCTCGCTCGGTGTGCCCTCCGAGGCATTAACGGTCGGCGCCGTGACGCGGTTCGCGCCTGAAAAAGATCCGGAGCTATGGCTTCACACCGCTGCAACGATTGCAGCTGCGCGTTCTGACGTTCACTTCGTGCTCGCTGGATACGGCGAACTCAGTGAGCGGATTGTTGGCCATATCGAGCGGCTCGGCCTCTCCGAACGCGTGGTTCTGCCTGGGCCAACAAAGGACGTGGGCGCCATTTATGCCGCCCTCGATGTGTTCTTGATGACGTCTCGAGTCGAGGGAACGCCTAATACTCTGATCGAGGCTCAGGCGGCGGGGGTTCCGGTGGTGGCCCCCAATATCGGAGGCATCGGTGAAGCCTTTCTGGACGGAACCACCGGCCTCCTCGTCAATGATCGCTCGCCGTGCAGTCTAGCCGACGCGGTGCTGCGCGTGCTCGAAGATCGCCGTCTGATCGGGGCGGCAGCGGTCGAGGGGCCGCGTTTCATTGCAACGAAGTTCGGATATCGCCGCATGCTCGACGAGATGATCGAGTTGTATCGGCCCGCGGCTCCCTCGGAATGGCCAGGGCATGAAACCAAAGACGAAGTCATCAAGCGCGGCCGCGACTTGGAAGATCAACTTCGACAACTTAAGCGCGCCTATGTGAATGCTATAGCGAAAGCGAGTGGAGAATTTGCCGAATATCGGCAGGCTCATACGGCTACCCTCACAAAAGCGAATGGAGAATTTGCCGAATATCGGCAGGCTAGTGAAGCCGCTATAGCGAAACTGAATGGAGAATTTGCCGAATATCGGCAGGCTAGCGAAGCCGCTATAGCGAAACTGAATGGAGAATTTGCCGAATATCGGCAGGCTAGTGAAGCCGCTATAGCGAAACTAAATGGAGAATTTGCCGAATATCGGCAGGCTCATGCGGCTGCCCTCACAAAAGCGAACGGGGAATTTGCTGCGTATCAGCAAACAGCCATCGCCGAAATCGAAAATCTCAAGTCCTCTTTACATTTTTCAAGGCCCTCCGAAGGGTTAGAGCCATCTCCGGCAGTCGATAAAAAAGGAGCGTCTGGATCGCCTATATAGCTCACCAAGGACCTGTGCCTCGGCGGGCGAATACCCGCACAGAGCTTGCGAGCGGTCAATTGTCCGCATGCGCCCCGCTTAGGCCCAGGCCCGGATTTCCTCCAAAACACGCCGGAATGGAAGCTCCGGGGCCAGGCACATGGTTCGATAAGTATCCAGGAAGGGCAGCCACGCAGTGTTGTCTTTGTGGTGCGCCCTGTAGCCGTAGAAGAAGTCGCGACATTCCAGGCGGTTAGACCGGCGCAGGAGCCGGGGACGAGCTGCTATCTTTCGGCACCGCACCGAAAGGGGAAGCATCAGTTCGTCATCGATGAGGTGGCAAAACCGTCCGCCGCACGCGATGCGTAGCGCCGCATCGAGAAGTGGCGGAAGGTGATCGAGGCCGCCAAAGTCTCGGTCGATTGAGGCTCTTTGATCCCCGTGTCGATTATTCTTGCGCTCGCTGCGCTGTTGCGCCTTGCCGCCGCGAAGTCGCGGCAGCGCGGCAGGTTGACGCGATCCTGCCTATCGAGAACACTCGTGGCGCCTTCACTGGCCGTGGTTTTTCGTGGGAGCTTCAGATGAGTCGTATCGCCCCCGTGTTGCTCGCCGCATCGTTCGCGACGGCCGCCCAGGCCGCCGAATACATGGAGAAGACGCCGTTCCAGTTGTCGCGCGCGTTCTCGCCGGGCGTCGTCACGCAAGGCGGGACGACGGTCTGGGTCGCCGGCCAGACCGCGACGCAGGACGGTCAAGGCAACAACATCGCCAACAACTTCGAGGCCCAGGTCAAGCAGGTCTTCGCGCAGATCGACGCGATCCTCAAACGCGCCGGCGGCAGCCTCGACAACGTCGTGACCATGACGGTTTTCATCAAGGAGTCGCGCTATGGCGACCGGTTCGTCGAAATGCGCAAGGACTTCTTCAAGGACGGCAACTATCCCGGCAGCGCGCTCATCACCGTGACGAATTTCGCCCGGCCCGGCATCGAGATCGAGATCCAGGCGGTCGGTGTGATCGGCGACGCCTGCTCGAACGAAAATCCCTGCTCGACCGAGGGAAAGGCGAAGAAAGCGCAGAATAGGTGAGATTGGATCGAGCGTTTTTTTACGTGGAGGCCGGTACTTCTGGGCCGAGCGCGTCCACATGGCGCAGGCGTGGTCCGACTTCCTCAATGTGCTGCGGACGGGCGGAGCGGTTGGCCCCATTCCGTCAAGCGACAGCGTGATAATCATAAGAGCCTCTGTGCTGCGGGGTTCGCGCTGCGCCGCTGTGTCCAACTTGCCTCAAAATCCGCCGCTTGCAAATTCTCCAGCCGGCATCAGAATGCCTGCACGCAGAGCGAGATGACATCTGCACTTGCACGTGGCTGGGGGCGACTTTGAGCGTTCTGCATCGCGTAACGGTCCTGACGATGACACGCGCCACCAGTCTAAAGCCCCCACGCGGCCAAGGCTGCTTCAGCACCCGCCGGATCGTTCTTGATCCTGTAAACCGTCTGCCGGCTCAACGTGACCACCTTCCGTTTCGATCCCCAGCATTCGGCTTTCGCCAAGGAGGCGGGCTGGCAGGACACGTTCGACGACCTGCGCATTCGTCCCCGCAAGCGCGGCGAGCGCATCAACGAATCGACGACAGCTCCTTTGGTTTGCCGCGACCCGGCACCCGACGGCGCAATGGCTGGCACAACAGATCGTTGAGGCATTTCCGTGGAACACCGCGCCGACCTATTTGGTGCGCGACAATGATGGTGCCTATGGGCAGGCCTTCACGCGTCGGGTCCGGGTGATGGGCATTCGAGACCGCCCGATATCACCGAGGTCGCCCGGGCAGAATCCCTATGTTGAGCGGCTGATCGGAACGCTGCGGCGCGACTGCCTGGATCATATGTTGATCTTCGGCGAACGGCATTTGCGATGGGTCCTGACCTTGTGTTCGCTCTATTACAATGAGACGCGGACGCATCTATCGTTGGACAAGGATGCTCCGCTAGGTCGAGCGGTCCAGCGAGATGGGGCCATTGTCGCTGTGCCGATTCTGTCAGGGCTGCATCATTGCTACGCGCGCATATAATTTTCGGGAAGGACAGGTGAAAAGAGCGCGCCGTCATCGGTATCCCGACAGATATGGTCCTCCGGACAGCCAACGCACGACCACCACGACGCAAACTGAAATGACAATCAGCGTCAACGACAGCACGGCAACTTCGGAGAAACGCGCCTCCTGCCACAATTCGAGCATAGTGACGGCGGTCGTTTCCGTTCCGGGAACGAACAGGAAAATCGAGGATGAGAGCTCGCGGACCATGGAAACAAACATCAGCATCCAACCGGCGAGCATGCCGGGCCGCAGCAAGGGCAGTAGAATGTCGCGAAACCCTACCAGACGGCTCGCGCCGCAGACCGCGGCGGCGCGCTCGAAATCCGGACTGAGCTGCCGCAACGAGCCAGCGATAGTGCGCACGCCATAGGGCAGATAGTGCGTCACATAGGCGACGAGCAGGATCCAGAGCGTGCCGTACAGAACGAAGGGCTCGTGCAAATAGGCCCAGAGCATCGCGACAGCAATCACCGGACCGGGCATCGTGAGCGGAATCGAACTGACGAAGTCGAGCAGGACGCGCACAAGCGGCGAGCCTTTGCTGATGGCATAGCTGATCACAAGGGTAAGCAGCGTCGCGAGGCTTGCGCCCGAGATGGCGAGAATTAGGCTGTTGATCAGGCCGGAGCGCGCGCTCAGCGCCGGATCGAACGTGGCCGCCAACTTTGCGAAGGTGAGGTTTGCAGGAAGGGGAAGCACGCCCCATTTCGAAATGAGCGCCGCGTAGATCAGCACGAGATACGGCAGCACGACCGTCAAGTTGATATAGAGGAGCGCGTAGGTGAGCGTGATATATTTCCAGCGGCCCAGGCGAATGACGCGAGGCGAATGGCCCTTTCCGGACACCGTGGTGAATTGGCGGCTGCCACCCAGAAGGCGCGCCTGAATTGCGAGAAGCACGGCGGTCAGCGCCATCAGCCCGCTCGCGAGCAGCGCCGCGACCTCGTAGCGAGGTGGCATATAGCTGATGGCCTGATAATAGATGTAGGTCGTAACGGTGTAGATGCCGCTCGGTGCGCCGAGAATGCCCGGAATGGCGAATTCTTCAAGGCTGCGCGTCACGACCAAAATTCCGGCCGACAGGATCGCGGGCAAACTCAAGGGAAGCACGATATTGCGCGCGGTTCGGGCGAGACTTGCTCCGCAAATGAGCGAAGCCTCTTCCAGCGAGGCATCCATCCGCTGCATGACCGCTTGCACAGTCAGAAACACGAAAGGGCTGAGATAAAGCGCCGTCACGAAAATGAGTCCCGGCATGGAATAGACGTTGAAGATCGGGGCGCTCGAACCAAATTGCGCCGCGAGGACATTGATGAGGCCGGTCCGGGGCGCGGCCAGCAGCGCCCAGGCCACGGCACCGATCAGCGGCGGTGTTATAAACGGCAGGATCGCGGCGATTTCGATCATGCCCTTGAGCGGCGTGTCGGTCCGGGTCGTGATCCAGACCAAAGGCAGGGCAAACAGGAACGATAGTGGCAGCGTGCCGAAGACGAGCCAAAGTGTGTTCTCGAACGCGCGCGCCAGGCCCGGCAGGTTCCAGAATTGGACAAGGACCTGCGACAGCGACAATTCGCCATAGGCGAAGCTGCCGTAGAACAACCAGAACAGCGGGTAGAGCACCAGAAAGAGGAGCGTCGCCGCCGACGCGGCGATGACAAGGCTTGCCGCGTCGAGCCGCTGGATGCGACCCGTCCATCGACCAGGCGGAGCGGTGATGCCAGACGC
>Ga0111539_10007278_pt1 | contig 14171 bp, 7 predicted proteins | sample RhiMethybrSRZTD1_FD_79667 | JGI IMG/M metagenome (GOLD analysis project Ga0111539, IMG submission 79667) | Populus rhizosphere microbial communities from Tennessee, USA - Rhizosphere MetaG P. TD hybrid SRZTD1 (version 2) (version 2) | ecosystem: Host-associated > Plants > Roots > Rhizosphere >...
AACAACATCACCGACGCGGATCCGTGCCCGCTGTGCGGCGATGCCGGCCGCGATCACCGCATCATCTGCGTCGTCGAAGAGCCGCAGAACGTGAGCGTGGTCGATCGCACCGGCGGGTTCCGCGGCGTCTATCACGTGCTGATGGGCGCGATCTCGCCGCTGCAGGGCGTGGGCCCCGACGATCTGAAGATCAAGGGCCTGCTGGCGCGCATCGCCGCCGGCGGGGTCGACGAGGTGATCCTCGCCACCAATCCAACCGTCGAAGGCGAGGCGACGGCGATCTACCTGGCGCGCCTGCTCAAGCCGCTCGGCCTGCGCGTGACGCGGATCGCCACTGGCATTCCGGTCGGCTCCGATCTGGACTACGCCGACGACCTCTCGGTCGGCAAGGCGATGGACGGCCGCAGAGAAGTGTAGAATCGGCGGCAACCTCCCATGTTGCCTGCTGCGTATCAGGTGCCAGCGGCCGTCGTCCTGATTGCCGGCGGTTTCCTCGCGTGCTTCCTCGGCTATCGGATGTTCAAGGTCGTGCTCGCCGTGTTCGGCTTCATTGTCGGCGCGCTGGCGGCCAGCTCGGTGTTCGGCGCGACGGATACGACGCCGATGGTGCTCGCCGCGCTGGTTGGCGGCGTGGCCGGCGCGGCGTTGTTGCTCGCGGCCTACTTCGTCGGCGTGGCCCTGGTCGGCGCGGGCATCGGCGCGCTGCTGGTGAACGTGATCTGGACGCAGATCGAAGGCGATCCGCATCCGGCCGTGGTGATCCTGTTTTCGGTGGCCGGCGCGGTGGTCGCCACGTGGCTGCAGCGCTACGTGATCATCCTCGGCACGGCGTTCGGCGGCGCCTGGACGTTGCTCGTCGGCGGCCTGGCGATGATGGGGGACAGCGGCCCGCTGACAGCCGCGGCGGCCGGCGACCTGTGGGTGGCGTATCCGCTCACGCCCGCGCCCGGCATGCGATGGCTGCCATGGGCGTGGTTCGTGCTCGGCGCGCTCGGCACGCTCGTGCAGATGCGCTGGACCGGCGGCGAACGCGGACGGATCGGCAAGGCTGCCAAGGCGAACAAGAAGAAACCACCCAAAGAAGAGTAAATGCAACACGAAGGCACGAAGGTACGAAGGACATTAAACAAAAATGCCTTCGTTCTTTCGTGTTCTTCGTGTTGGCATTAAAGGCGAGCGGCAATCAGCCCACTCAAGTACGCATCTTCAACGCGCGATCCCTTGCACCAATCTCCACACAACGTGATGCGCGAGGCGTCGTCGTGTATGGCGCCGACGGCGAGCGGGGGATCGGCCGTGGCGTGGCGCCAGCGATGGACCGTGGCGTAAAACGCCTTTGGCAGTCCTGCGGGAATCAGATCGTGGAAGGCTTCCATCAGGAACGATCCGACTTCATCCGCTTGATCGTCGAGATGCGCCTGGCTCCACGCGCTCGAGGCCTGCAGCACCCAGCAGTCGATCTTCCAGTTGCGTTTCGGCTTCGAGGTGTTGCGCGCAATCCAGCCGAGCGCGCTGCCGTTCACGAACGCCGCGTCGAACCTGGCGGCGACTTTTTCTTCGAACGCGGCCATCACCGTCCAATTCGGCTTCATCTCGACGCGATCGAACTGTGACAGCAGTTCCGGAATGCCGCTGACGAGCACCCGCGCCTGATCGGCGGGCAACGCGACGATCACGCGATCGAAATCCGTGAGCAGCGGATCGAGCGATTCGATCTTCCGTCCGTATTCGATGTCGATGCCCGAGGCGAGTGCCGTGGCGATCGCGCCCATGCCCGGCGTGCCGACGTAGCGGCTCGTGGCGGGATCCACGTCTTCCCAGCCCTCGCCGTCGAAGCTGACGATGCGGCCGGTCCATTTGGCGATGACCTTGTCGCGCTCCCACTCGGCGGCGAGCTCCGAGAAACGCTGATCGCGCACGGTGAAGTACTGGGCGCCGTGATCGAAGGCGACCTCGCCCGAGAGGCCGCGCGGCAACTCGATGGCGCTGAGGATGCGCGTGCCGACGCGCCCGCCAGGAGCGCGTCCACGCTCGAAGATCGTGACGGCGTTGCCGCGATCGACGAGCGCCCGCGCCGCCGACAAGCCGGCAATGCCCGCGCCGACGACGGCGATTCGCATGGTCAATGACTCGTGAAGATTCGTCCGAGACTGCCGTGATATCCGGTCATTTCCAGATATCCTGCCCCGCTGACCACCTGACCACCTGACCGACCTGCCACATCAATCATGCCTTCCCAGTACGCGATGCCGGTTGATTCCACGAGCGACAATTCCTGATCTTGCAGCGGCGTCGTGACCGCGAGCTCGATGCGATGCCTGGGAATCGAGATCGTCCACGCCGTCGGGTACACGGCGCCGTTCTTCGACTTGAACGTCGAGCGGCCAGGCGTCAGCGTGAAATCCTCATTCGACAGGTGAGTGGTCCTGCCGTTCGCATCGATCAGCGTCCCGCTCGATCGCGGATCGTGCGAGCCGTCGGCGCGGCGCATGCGATAGAGCATCAGCTCCCGATTGTCCGAGAGCTGAATCGAGAACCAGTCCCAGCCGCGCTGCTCGGGTTCGAGAAAGCTGGTGCTGAATTCATGATCCATCCAGGTCTCGCCGCTGACCTCGAACGTTTCACCGTCGATGGAGATCGTGCCCTTCGTCGGCATCCGCGTCAGCGAGTAGTAATGCGACGCGTTGCCTTCGCGCGCGCCTTTCTGATTGATGCCGTTGATGCCGTTGATGGCGGGCGGCTTGCCCTCATCGAGGGTGAGATCGACACCGGCGTGCGCGCTGATCGCATGAATCTTGTGTTGCTTGCCCGCCAGCCCAGCCGACCAATCGTCGTTCCACGTGTAGTACGTGTCGGTCTTCGCGCCGGCGAGCCCCGGTCCGCCGCGCGACATCTTTTCCGCAAACCGGTAGCGCTGTCCCTTCGCGTCGCTGACCGCGAGATGAGTCATGTAGAGATCGCGGACGGCCCACTTCGATGGATTCGACGGCGCGTAATCGATGCCGACGCGAAAGAAGGTGACCTGATAGCCGAAGCGGCGGCCATCGGCGGTCTTCACGTTGCCGGTGTAGTACCACCATTCGATCTTCTTGTCGGGGTGGGCGGCGTGATCGCGCGGGAAAGAAAACACGTAGCCGGCGGCCGCCGGGGTCCAGGGAGATGGGGCTTGGGGCTTGGGACTTGGGGCTTGGGACCAGCCAAAGACTAATGCAGTTAATAGCGCGACAAGTTTACTCATCATGACTTAGCACCAGTTGGGCAGCCCGGCGAGCCGGATAAATGCCGGCGATCGACGTCGCGATCACGACGGCAATCGAGGCCTGGATCAGGAACGCGAGCGGGATGTGAAACTGAATCGTCCAACCGAAGCTCTGCACGTTGATCACGTAGATCAGCACCAGCGACAACCCGAAGCCGACGAGGATGCCGATGCCCTGGCTGACCGCGCCAATCAGCGCGGCTTCGATGATCACCATCCGGCGGACCTGCCGCCGATCGGCGCCGGTCAGGCGCAACAGCGACAGCTCGCGGCGGCGCTCGAGCACGAGCGTCAGCAGCGTGCCGGCCACGCCCAGCATCGCCACCGCGATGGCGATCAGCTCCAGCGCGTAGGTGATCGCGAACGTGCTGTCGAAGACCTGCAGGATCTCGCCGCGGAGCGTGCGGTTGCTGAAAATGAAGGCGCGGTGGCCTTCGTCGAGCATGTCGAGCATTTCGCTGCGCACTTTCTCGGGATCGGCGCCTGGTTTCAAATACGCCGCCACCCCCGTCGGCGGCAGCTCGCCGAAGTATTTCCGGAAGGTGCCGCGATCCATGATCACGACACCGCGATCGCTGGCGTAGTCGTAATAGGTGGCGACGATGCGGAAGGGCTTCACGCCTTGCGGTGTGGGAATGTCGATCGTTTCACCGTCGCGCTTCTTGTAGCGCGTCGCGAATGGCTCGGAAATGATCACCACGTCATGTCCGATCGAGCCGCGCACGACCTCGCGCGCGTTCTCGGGACTCTTGAACAGCAGACCGCCGTAATCGAGCACCACGTCGAACGAGCCGCTGCCGAGCACCGCGAGGTTGCCGTTGAAAATCAGATCGACGTTCCTGAATCGATCGAGCGCCTCGACCTGCGGATGCGCCGCCAGCGTGGCGATGACGTCCTCCGACACCGTCTGCTCGGAGCCGACCGTTGGACGAATGCCCGGGCCGATGAAGAGGTCGGCCTTCAGCGTCTGGCCGACCCAATACACGACGGTGTCGCGGAAGCTGCCGATCATCACCGCGATCGCCACCATCATCGCCAGGCTCACGGCCAGCGCCGCCACCGAGATCGACAGGCGTGGAATGGCCGACGTCAGGTTGGCGTGGGCCAGGAGTCCTTCGACGCCCAAGCGCCGGCGCAGAATCGTGCGGCCGAGCCGCGCCAGTCCATACATGATCGCCGGCACCAGAAAGGCGGCGCCGATGACGATCGCGAACGACGACATGTAGCCGAAGACCGGGCGTCGTCCGATCGGCGGGAGCTGCGCGAGTGCGAGCGCGACGGCGAGGAACACGAACGCGACGATCAGCGGCGCCGGCTTGAATCGCACGCGCATGTCGAGCGTGTCGTGACCGCGCATCGCCGCCGTTGGCGGCACCTGGCTCGCCTCGAGCGCGGGAATCGCGGCCGCGATCAGCGAGAGCGGCAAGCCGATGGCGATCGCCACCCAGAGATGGGTGATGTTCATGTCCGGCGGCGCCGATACCGCGGCGATATACAACGTGCTCACCGTCGACGCCGTCATCGTCACGGCGGCATCGGCAAGCAGGCGCGCCAGCCCGAGACCGATCACAATGCCGGCCACGGCGAGCGCGGCGGCCTCGCCCAGGAAGAGCAGCAGCACCTTGTTGCGGGTCAACCCGAGCGCGCGCAGCGTGCCGATCTCCTGCCGGCGCGCCACCACGGAGATCGTCACGGTGTTGTAGACCAGGAACAGGCCGACGATCAGTGCGATCCACGACAGCGCGGTGAGGTTGGTGTGAAACGCCGCCAGCATCGTCTCGACCTGCTCGCCGCGCCGCGACGGACGCTGCGCCGACACGCCGGGCGGCAGGCGCGCCGCAATCGCATCGAGATCGCGATACAGGTCGGCGCCTTCGGGAAGCAGCACATCGAGCCGATCGACGCGGCCGAGGCGATCGAACGCCAGCTGCGCCGCGGCAATGTCCATCATGATGAAGTTGCCGTCGAGCACGCGCGCCGGCCCCTCGTTCTTCAGGATGCCGCGCACCACGAACGGCAGCACCCGATCGCCGATCATCAATCTCATCGTCGATCCGAGCGGGTAGTGGCGACGTGTTGCCAGCTTCTCGGTGATGACGACGGTCTGTTCGCTGGTGAGGATCTCGAGGAACTGCTGTGTATTGAACTCGTTCGTCGATCCGCCAGAACGTTTCTCGATCTCCAGCAATTGATAATCCCGCAACGGCTGATCGCGGAGGATGTCGATACCGAGGATCTTCACCGCCTCCATCTGGCGCCGCGACAGCTGCTTGACGTCGCCAACGACCAGCGCCGCGCTGCCTTCGATGACCGGGCTGATGATCCCGAACTCGCGCAGCCACGACAGCTGCGGCAGCAGGTTCTCGTCGACGCCGGTGCCGGAGCCGATGATCTCGATCGCGGTCTTACCGGCCACCGTTTCGAGCGCGGTCTCGAAGCCGCGCACCGAGCTGGCGTTGGTGAGTTGAATGGCAATCACCACCGCGATGCCGAGCGACACGCCGAGCACCGTCGTGATCGTGCGGATCTTCTCGCTGATGAGCGGGCGAAGGATGAACTGACGAAACAGCTTGCCCAGCCGAAGCGTCCTCGCGAAGGCTGGTCTCATTCGAACTTGCCGTCCTTCATCTTCAGGATGCGCGTGGCCGCGGCGGCGACGTCGGCCGCGTGGGTCGCGAGCAGCACGGTCACGTTCAATTCCTTGTTCAGCCCGGCGATCAGGTTGAGCACGTTCGCGCCGTTCTCCGAATCGAGGTTGCCGGTGGGCTCGTCGGCGACGAGCAGGGCAGGCTGGTGAATCAAGGCGCGGGCGATCGCGGCGCGCTGCATCTCGCCGCCGGAGATCTGCTGCGGGTAATGCGTCAGCCGATGCGCGATGCCGACGCGCTCGGCCAGCGCGCGGGCGCGGCGCTCGGCGTCCTGGTCCTTCATGCCGGCGAGCAGGCAGGGCAGCGCGATGTTGTCGGCGACCGTCAGCGTCGGCAGCAGGTTGAAGAACTGGAACACGAAGCCGACCTGCTCGCGCCGCACGCGCGTCAGCTCATCGTCTCCAAGCGCGGAGAGATCGCGATCGTTGAGGCGGATCGTGCCGCTGCTGGCTCGATCCATCGCGCCGCACAAGTGGAGAAGGGTCGACTTGCCGCAGCCCGACGGCCCCATCAGGGCGACGAAGTCGCCCTTCTCGACGGCAAACGACACGCCGGCGAGCGCGGTCACCCGCGCTTCGCCAGTCACATAGGTTTTCTGGAGGTTCTCGGCCGTGAGCAGGGGCATCTACTCAATAGTAGTTGCCCCTGCTTTGCAATTAAAAGTGGAACTTAGAAATTCAGCTTCGCCCCAATCCTCGCCAGGCGCGGCGGGACGATGCTGAGCGGGCGGTTGAACGCCGTGCCTGAGCTCCACTGCAGGTTCTGCGCCGGGTTGGCGTTGAACATGTTGTAGAGATCGAAGAACACCGAGATGTTGCGGCCGCTGAACTGGTGTGTCTTCTCGACGCGCAGGTCGGTGATCAGGATCGTGTCCTGCCGGCGCGTGCCGAGCGGCTCGGCGAGGAAGCGCACGCTGCCATAGCTCAACGTCGACGTGAACGTCCGGCCGAACGGGATGCCCTGCTGGTAGCGCACCAGCGGCGAGAACGAAATGTCCCACCACGGCGAGTTCCAGGTGCCGTTCAACTTGACGGTCGAACGTGTATAGACGAAGCGCCCGTTGTCGGTCTGGATTTCATCGTTCGGGTTGACGACCAGGCCGTTGCCGCGAATCGAGTTGCCCTGAATTGCAGAGGCCTGATCGTAGCTCTTGGTGTACCCGTACGACGCCAGCAGGCTCCAGCGATTGCTCATGCGCTTGGTGCCCGTGATCTCGAACGTGTGGTAATCGGAGTCACCGCGATCGACGTTGATCGTCTGGTTGATCGGCGTCAGGCCCCGGTAATTCTGCGCCAGGTCGAACGCGGCGATCGCGGCGCCATCGTCGGCCGTGCCGACGCGGCCGTCCACGCCAGGATCGGGCACCGAGATCGGCACCGTGAACGCTTCGTAGGGCGTGGCGATGTTGTAGCGGCCGTACTGATTCCGCTGGCCGCGCCACACGTACCCGGCGCGGACGCCGAAGTTCGCCATCAGCTCGCGTTCGACGAACGTGGCGAATTCCTGCGTGTAGCGATTCTTCAAGTTCGGGTCGAGCGATTCCGTCGCGACGCCGCCGCGCGTTGACGTCGGCGTGGCGCCTTCTTCACCCGGATTCCAGCGATTGTCGTTGTTGGTGTCGGTCCAGCGATACCTGCGCCACCACGCGCTGGCGTTCGGGCTGATGTTGAACACGAAGTCGGCGCCCGGGTTCCACCAGTAGGTGCCGTAATTGGCCTTGAGCACCGTCTTGCCGTCGCCGGTGATGTCGTAGGTCATGCCGAGGCGCGGCGCCGGATTGTTCCAGGAGATGTAGTTGTCGACCGCGTCGAAATGGATCGCGGTGGGATTGTAGCGGCTGACCGGATGATCCTGTTCGGGCGAGAACGCGCGATAGCGATCGAAGCGCGCGCCGATGTTGAACGTCAGCTTGCTGTTGGCGCGCCACGTGTCGTGGACGAACACGCCGTAGGTCATCAAGCCGCCAATCGACGTGCCGGGCTGGAAGAGGATCACCTCCGACTTCGCGCCGTTGTTGAGCACGTGGACGATCTCTTCCTCGTAGCCGTCGATGTAGATGTCCTTGGCGGTTTCGTAGAAGACTTCTCCGCCGATCTTGAAGTTGTGATCGCCGGCCTTGTTCCAGAAGTAGCTCAGCGTGCCGAGCACCTGGTTGCGGCGCCGGTCGCGCTCCCAGTTGCGGTTGCGGCCGTAAATCAGATTGTTGCCGATGTCTTCATAGCGCAGGCCCGTGCCGTTGACGCCGTTGGTCCAGTCGTAGCCGTACTGTCCGCCGCGGATCTCGGCGAAGGCGTTGTCGCTGATCACGGTGTTCCATTCGGCCTTGTGCACCCACGCCCAGAAGTTCTGGTTCCAGGTCGTGGCTTCCGACGTGTTGATGCCCGTGTCGACGCCGAGCAGGAACGAATCGAAGCGCTGCGGCTGCTTCTTCTGCGACGGCTGCGTATAGCCGATCAGCTTGTTGTTGGTGTTGAGGTTGTAGGTGACCTTGCCGCTGTAGTTGTTCAGGATCGTCGTCTGCGGCTTGACCGGGAAGTTGACGTAGCTGGCCTGGATGTTCTGGTGGCGGTAGGAGCCGTACCACCACAGCTTGTCCTTGATGACGTAGCCGCCGAAGCCGACGTTCATGTCCTGATAGCTGTGCAGCCGGTTGACATCCTCGGGATCGAGGCCGCCGCCGCCGGTCAGGCCGCGCGCGATCTGATCGTCGTCGATGTTGAACGCCTGCCACTTCTCCGGCGAATAGCCGCCGTAGAACGTGCCGCGGAACTGGTTGCCGCCGGACTTGCTGATGAATTGCGTCTGCACGCCCGGTGTCGAGGCCTCCGCCGAGTGCGCGGCGGTGTTCACCTGCACTTCTTCCATGCCGCCGACGTCAGGGTAGTTGCCGAACGCGTCGGTGGCCTCGGTCGCGTTGAGGCCCTCGAAGATCACGCGCACCTGGCCCGACGTGCCATACACCACGAAGCCCTGCTGCGTGCCGTTGGTGCTGCCGCCGACGTCGATGCGCGACATCTGCACCGCCGGGGACTGCGCCAGCAGCGAAAAGTAATCGCGGGACGTCGGCAACGCCGACAGTTGCGCGGCGCTGAAGGTGTTGCCGATCGCCGTCGCGGACGTATCGACCACGGGCGATTGGCCGGTCACGGTCACGGATTCCTGCAGCGACGCGACCTTCAACTCGGCGTTCACCGTCGCGGTGAATCCCAGGCTGACGCGGATGCCTTCGTTTCTCACGTTGGAGAAACCGGCGAGCTCGAACGTCACGACGTAATCGCCGGGCGTGACCGCCGTGAAGCGATAGGTGCCGTCGGAGTCGGTCACCGCCGTTCTCGCGCCCATCTGTTGCGGGCTCGTGATCGTGACGGTGACGCCGGGCATCACCGCATCCGACGCATCAGTGACCTTTCCGTTGATCGCGCCAGTGCCTGAAGTAACGGCCTGGGCAAAGGTGAGGGACGCAGAGAGCAGGAGCACACACAAGGCAAGCGGAAACGCACGACGCATGGGTACCCTCCAGGAAGTTGAGTACGGCCGATGGACGAACGAAGAAGAACGCGCTGCCGATATAAAACGAACGTATCCTACGCCTTCTTTACAGCTGCGTCATGCGTTTTGCACTAGTACGCCATGACGTAACTATCTCGAGTGGGACTAACGCCACCCATTAGAACGCCCGTTCTGGGATGGATGACAATCGCCTTCACCGAACCGACGCCGCGCACGTTGCGAATGTCGAGCTTGTGGCCCATCGCCGCGAGCTCGTCGAGCACGTGCTTGGGTAACGTGGCCGGCACTTGCAGTTTGCCTTCCGCGTCATGCGGGTAATAGGAGCTCTTGAAGGATGTGCTGACCACGTAATCCTGTTCGAGCGCCTGTTGGACGTTCATGCCGAACTCGGCGACGTTGAGGAAAAACTGCAGCTGTGCCTGCGGCTGCGTGTTGGCGCCAGGCGTGCCGAACACCATGTACGGCTTGCCGTCTTTCAGCGCCAGCGCGGGGTTGATGGTCTGCCGCACGCGCTTGCCGGGCTTCAGCACGTTGATGTCGTTCTCGTCGAGCCCGTAATAGGCCATGCGGTTGTTGAGCACGAAGCCCGCGCCTTTGACGACGTGGCCGCTGCCGAACACGCTCAGCAGCGACGAGGTCACCGACACCATGTTGCGGTCCTTGTCGATCACCGCAAGATAAGTAGTGTGGCCGTTTTCTTCGCCAGTGATCACCTGCGTGTAGTCAGGCCCCGGCTGCGGCGCCGAATAGGCAATCTGCTGCTGTTGGCTGGACGTCATCGGCTGGCGCGGGTTGCCGAACGGCGCTTCGCCCGCGATCGCCTTGTCCGGATCGATCAACGCGCGGCGGATCGTCGCGTATTCCTTCGACAGCATCTCGCGCATCGGGATGTTCGGCGTGAACTTCGGATCGGCGACGTACTTGTTGCGATCGGCGAAGGCGAGCTTTAGTGATTCGGTGACGGCATGCAGGTACGGCGCGCTGTTGTGGCGCATGTAGCGCACGTTCATCCCCTCGAGGATGTTGAGCGCCTGCAGCATCACGAAGCCCTGCGAGTTCGGCGGGCATTCGTAGACTTCGACGCCCTTGTAGTTGATGTGCACCGGCGTGTCTTCATTCGCCTTGATGCCGGCGAGATCCTTCTGATCGATCAGGCCGCCTTCGGCCTTCATGTAGGCCGCGAACTTCTCGGCGATCGGACCCTGGTAGAACGCGGCGCTGCCTTTCGCGCCGATCTCGCGCAGCGTCGCCGCCAGATCCTTCTGGATCACGCGATCGCCGAAGCCCAGCGGCGTGTCGCCGCGGAACCAGATCTCCTTCGCGGACGGCGAGAACTTCTGGCGGCTGCTGCGAATCGCGCCGGCCAGCGACTCGGTAATCGGGAAGCCGCGATCGGCGAGCTCGATCGCGGGTGCGAGCAGCTCGGAGAGCGGCTTGGTCCCGTAGGTCTTCGCGGCGAGCTCGGCGCCCGCGACGGATCCGGGCACGCTGACGGAGAGAATGCCCTGATCGGGAATGCCGCCTTTGCCCTTATAGAGATCGACGGTCGCCGCCATCGGCGCGACGCCGGTGCCGTTGATGAACTTCACCTCGCCGGTCTTGGCGAGATAGATCAGCATGAACATGTCGCCGCCGAGCCCGGTCATCTCCGGCTCGGTCAATCCCTGCACCGCCCACGCCGCCACCGCCGCGTCGATCGCGTTGCCGCCGGATTTCAGGACGCGGATGCCGGCTTCAGACGCGAGCGCGTGACCCGACGCGATCATGCCGGTGTCCGAGAGGACCACAGGACGCCAGGTCGAGGTTTGTTGCGCTGATGGAGAAACCGAGAGGACCGCGGTGAGAGTCAGGGTCAGCAGGGCATACCGACGCATAGGCCACCTCTGACCGCGCAATGTGCGCCTATTCGCCGGAATTTGCAACCACGAAGAACGCGAAGGCGGCCCACTGCTTCGCGAACCTCGTGGCTGCGTTTCAGATTCGTGGCGCGACTAGTAGAGCGCCTGCACGAGCTGCAGCAGCACCGCAGCCTGTTGAGCCGTCAGGGCTTTCCCGGTTTGCGCGCGAACCTGGTTTTCAAAGGCGCCGACGTGTCCAGCCTGTGCGTTGGCGTTGGATGCGCTTTCCGCGGCAATCAGCTTCGCGTTCAATCCCGACGTGACGTCCGGATCGGTCGAGAACGCGCTGACCAGCGCCTGCAGCGCCGCCGATGTGACCGTCACATGCACGGTGAAGGTTGATGGTGCCGCCTCATTGCCCGCCGCGTCCGCGGCAGTGCAGCTGACGGTCGTATCTCCGAACGGGAACACCGACCCCGACGCGGGGATGCAGCTGACCTCGACGCTGAAGTCGACGTTGTCGTGTGCCGCCGGCGTCTCGTACGTCGCCACGGCGCCGTCGATGCCCGTCACGATCACCGTCACGTCGGCGACGGGATCGATCACCGGCGCGATCGTGTCGGGATAGATCGTGCCGGGCGATCCAATCTCCGCGGCATCGCCGGCCGAGACGAATGCGCCGTTGACGCCGGCGGCGCTCAGCTGGGTGATCGCGCCGGAGTTGCCGGCCGCATTGTCGAACGATCGGAACGGCGCCCCAGGCGAGACGCCGAACGTGACCTTCGTGATCTGAAAGCCGCCGCCGTCGAAAATCGTGACGGCATCACCGCCGGTGCTCAGGCCGACGCCGGCCCCGGTGTAGGCGCCGATCTGCGGACCGGCGTCCGCGGATCCAAACCACGTAGTGCGGAACGTGGCGCTTGTCGCGGCGAGATTGGCGGTCTCCATGAAGATCACCGATTCACCCGGCGCGATGCTGGCGACGCCCGTCAACAGGCGCGCCGTGCCGAACGAGCTCGAATCGTCATCCATCCGCCAGTTGTTCACCGCGATTGGCGTGGTTCCCGTATTCGTGAGCTCGAACCAATCGGACGCGTAGGGTGTGCTGCCGCTGCCCCACGGCGCGACTTCGGTGATGGCGATCGCCGGCGGAGTGGGCGGCACCTCGAAGACGTCGGTGACGGTGAGCGTGAACGGGGCACTCGCATCCGGCGACGCACCGACCGTCGGATCGTCGACACTGACGGTGATCGAGTACGACGGCTTCGTTTCGAAATCGAGGGTCGTCCCGGCCTTCAGATAGAGAGCGAACAGGTCGATCTCGAAGCTCGCTGCATCGGCTCCACTCACCGAGAGATCGAGGGCGCCAAGGCCATCGTCGGCGATCATGATGTCGGCAACCTTGAGTCGCGCTGCAATGGTCGTGTTCTCCGCGATCGAATTGACTTGATTCACCAGCGCCACGCCGGTGGGCGCCTGGTTCGGCGCGTCCGTTGGCGCATAGACCCACATTTCCGGATGATCGATGTCGCCGCCGCCGTTTTCACTGACGACGTAAAGGATGCCGTTGGCGTCCATCGTCAGGCCTTCGTGCTGTTGGTCGGGAATGGCAATCGTCTGGCCGGGCGCCGGAAGGATCGTCAGCGCGCTCGCGATGTTGCCGCTGCGATCCACATTGACGATGCGGCCTGATTCCTGGCTGAGCACGAGCAGGTTGCCGGCCTCGGGGCCGCTCAGCGTGGCGAGGTTCGAGAGCGCGAACACGTCGGCGAAGTCGAGCAGGCCGATAAGCGCGGGATCGAAGAGATCGATGGAGTTCTCGGTCGTCGGCGATCCGTTGCTCGCCGTGCCGGCGATGAAGTCCAGGTCGGTCTGGAAAATGCCCTGCGGCGCGATTTCCTTGACCGCGATGATGCCGCCGGTGAGCGGATCGTAGCTCAGGCCCTCGATGCCGGTGTTGGGCGCGAACGTGCCGAGATCGATCGTCTTTGCGAGCGCGCGCGTCAGCGTCCCGCCCGGCATATAAGTGAAGAGGACCACCTGGCGATCGCGCTCTTCGACGAGGATGAACTGGCCGCCGCCCACATAGGTGATGCCTTCGGTGTCATAGAACTCGGTGCCCTGCGGGCTCGATCCCGGCGCAAGCGTCATCGAGTCGATCAGCTGACCGGTCTTGGTAATCTGCACAACCGACGTGCTGCCATCACCAATCACGAAGAGCGTGTCGGTGTCCCAGTTATAGGTGATGCCCGAGACTTCCTGCGCGAGCCGGCTGTTTGGCGGCGGCGGAACCGTGGTCGGTTCCGGCAACGGGAAGCGAGCGATGCGCACGTAGCGCGAAAGATCGATCGACGAGAACGATGGCGGCGCCGCGATGCGTCCCGGCGATCCGGTTTCGCCGCTCGCCGTGAACGCGCCGTTCACGCCGGCAGTGCTGAGCGTCGAGATGAGCGGCAGTGGCAGCGTTGTGCCGCCGATGCCGGCGGCATTGTCGAAGGTGCGCACCGCGGTGGCGCTGCCGAACGCAACGCCGGTGACGCGCGCGCCCGAGGCATCGAAGACGTTGACCGCATCACCGCCGCTGCCGAGACCGACTCCCGAGCCACCGTACGCGCCGATCAGCACGCCGGGCGGTGGCGTTGCCGTGCCAAACCACGCGGTCGAAAAGCTCGCGAGGATCGCCGCATCGGTGGATCCGGTCGCATCGCCTTCGAAGAACACCACCGACTTGCCGGCGGGGATCAGCGTCACGCCGCGCAGCGCGACGGCGCTCGCAAAGGCGTTCGAGTTGTCGTCGATCTTCCACCCGGCCACGCTCACCGCGGTGGCGCCAATGTTCGTGAGCTCGATCCAGTCGGCCTTATAGGTGGCGTTGCCGCTGCCGGATGGATGCACTTCGGAAACGATCACCTGCGC
>Ga0111539_10007279_pt1 | contig 14170 bp, 6 predicted proteins | sample RhiMethybrSRZTD1_FD_79667 | JGI IMG/M metagenome (GOLD analysis project Ga0111539, IMG submission 79667) | Populus rhizosphere microbial communities from Tennessee, USA - Rhizosphere MetaG P. TD hybrid SRZTD1 (version 2) (version 2) | ecosystem: Host-associated > Plants > Roots > Rhizosphere >...
ATTGCGGCAGTGTCCGGCGCGTTGGCCGGCCAGTCCCATCTCGGCGCGCTTTTTCCGGTGCTGATCCTGGGCTCGCTGGGTTTCGCGCTCGGCGAGCTCAAGCCCGTGCCGTCGCTGCGCCGGAGCCAGGGCCGAAGATGGCCGGTGATCGCGATCGCGTTGTGGTGCCTGCTCTGGCTGCCGCCGCTGATCGAGCAGGTGACGTCCGGCGAGGGAAACATCTCTCGGCTCTGGCGCTTTGCGCGCGGCATCGGTCAAGAGCCGGCGTTGGGCTTCAAGCGCGGCGCGCTGACGGCGGCGCCGCAGCTCGCTTTCTGGGGACCCTGGCTCGGACGCGAGCCTCGGACGCGGCTCGCCGAACTTTTGCCGGGAACGTCGTGGGAGCTCGCCGCGGCGGGGTTGCCGCTCGCGATCGCGCTGTTTCTTGCGATTCGCTTTCGGGATGCCCTCGGGCTCCGCCTGGCGGCGCTTGCGATCTGCGCCTTCCTGTGCAGCGTGCTGGCCTTCGGGCAGATCCGCGGTTTTCCGATTGAGTACCTCATCACCTGGTCGCGGGCAGTCGCGATGCTGGTCGCCGCGGCGCCCCTGGTCCTGCTTGCGCGCAGGTACGCGGCACGCTGGCCCGATCGCGACGCGGGAACAGCGCTTGCGCTCGCTGCCGCGCTGGCGTTGGCCGCGGTACCGATCGGCCTGCGCGCGGCGTACGCGAAGGTTCAACTGCCATACCTGAGCCGGGCCTACCAGGCGATCACTCCGCTCGCTGTGGCTGCGGTTTCCCCGGCCAAGCCGGTTCTGGTGGTCGGCATCGGAGCTCCCTTCAGTGCGTCGGCGGAGGCGATCCTGGTCGAGCTCGAGCGCACCGGTCGCACCGGCAGGATGTTGCCGCAGTTCACGGAAACGGTCGGCCAGCATCGGATTGTGGCCGCCGGCGTCGTTCTGCCGGAGGTGGTGCTCACGATGGGGGAGTTTTCGGATAAGGAGCTCGATACCAAGCGACCAAAGACGCTGCTCGGTTCCTTCGACCCGCTTTCGGCGGCGGAGCGCGCCGAGGCGACGCGGATTCGCGGAGAGCTCGAACAGTTACTCCGCAAGCTCAATCGCGAGGACCTGGTGACCGCGCTCTACTTCGACGCATCCTGGCTTCCCGACGTGATGCCGCCGGACGTGGATCAGGCCAAGGTGCGCCGCTACGTCGAGCTGGTCGCGATCGAGGAAAAGCTACGGTGGGCTCTATTCGCCGTCGAGCCCGTGGGTCGATGATCGGCACCAGTCGCTTTCAGCGCTCGGAACGGTTCTTGACCGTCGCGCTCTGGCTGCTCACGGTCACGGCGATCTTGTTGGCCGCGGGGCGCATCCTGGGCCGTCCCTGGTGGCCGGTCTTCGACGATGCGTCGATCTGGTTGCGCACGTGGGACGTCGGCGGTCGCCACACGCCGCTCGTGGGTCCTCATTCCCGTTTTGGGTGGCACCACCCGGGGCCGATGCTCTATTACGCGCTCGCACCGGTGCTGCGTTCGTTCGATGGGCTGCCGAGCGCGCTGCAGCTGGGGGCGCTATCGATCGGGCTCGGATCCGCGCTGGGGCTGGTTCTGCTGACGGCGCGGCGCGTGGGACCGAGCGCGGCGCTGGTGCTGGCGCTCGCTACCGGCGTGCTCGGCCTGGGGTACGGGGACCGGCTGATCGAGCCCTGGAATCCCTACGTGGTCACGCTACCGTTCGCGCTGTTCATGGTTGCGGTCTGGTTGGTCGCGTGTGGCGACGCCGTCGCCGCACCGATCGCGGTGCTGGCCGGAAGCTTCGCCGGGCAATCCCATCTCGGCGCGATGCCTCCCGTGCTCCTGCTGGGCGTCGTCGCCTTGTTGCTCGACCGGTTGTTTCCGGTTTCGGAGGCTCGTACGAGCGGCGCGCGGAAATGGCAGGCGTTCGCGGTCGCGCTCCTGGTCCTGCTGTGGCTGCCGCCGCTCGTCGAACAGCTGAGCGCGCCGGAAGGCAACCTCTTGCGCCTGTTCCGGTTTTCGGTCACGCCCCCGGAACCGACCGTCGGTGTGAAACAGGGCCTGCTCATGACCGGAGCCGAGCTCTTGCCGTGGGGACCCTGGCTCGGCTACGAGAGCCGCAACTTGATCGGCCATTTGACGCCCGGATCGGCGTGGGCGCTGATGGTGAGCGCGCTGCCGGTGCTGATCGCGCTGTGGCTCGCGGTTCGTTTTCGTGACGCGCTCGGTATCCGGCTGGCGGCGATCGCCGCGAGCGGGTTTTTTGCCTGCGTCTTGGCCACCGCACAGATCCGCGGGATCCCCGCCGAGTACTTGACGCTGTGGTCGCGAGCCGTGGCGATGCTGATCGTCGCCTCGCCGTTGGTCGTTCTGGCGCGCCGTTACGCGACGCCGCTTCTGGGCGAGCGGATCGGTGCTCCCGTGGCGCTGGCCGGGGCATCCGCGCTTGCGCTGATGCCGATCGCACTCCGCGCGCGGAGCGCCGAGTTCGCGAATCCGGAGCTCAGCCGCGCGTACGAGATCATCAATCCGCTCGCGGTCAACTTCGTTCCGCCCAAGGGCCGCGTACGCGTGGTCGGCGGCGGGATCCCGTTCGCGGCTTCGCCGCACGCGATCATGGTCGGGCTCGAGCGCGCCGGCCGCAGGGGAAAGAGCTTGCCCTTGCTCGGGCCGGAGGTCGGCGAGCACCGGACGATCGCCGAAGACGCGGAGCTGCCGACCTTGGTGCTGACGATGGGTGCGGACAGCGAACAGCTGCCGGATCCGGCCCAAGCGCGGCTGGTCGGGCGACGCGATCCCGTTTCTCCCAGTCGGCGGGCCGAAGCGGTAGAGTTGCGCGGCCGCCTCGAGCAGCAGCTGCGCGACACTCATCGCGAAGATCTGATAGGAGCGCTTCGCAACGGCGCGACCTGGCTCGGTCCACTGGTTCCGACCGACCTGAACCGCGCGGAGCTCGAGCGCTATATGGAGCTGGCCGGAGGCGAAGACAAAGTACCCTGGACGCTGTTCCTTTTGCCGCCGGTGCACCCCTGATGCAAGAGAGAGCCACGTTGACGCGGCGCTACCTGGCGATCGCACTGTGCTCGGCAGCGATGATCCTGCTCCAGATCACGGTGACGCGAGTGCTCAGCGTCGTGCTCTGGTACCACTGGGCATTTTTTTCGATCTCGCTCGCGATGCTCGGCGTCGGCGCGCCCGGCGCGTGGTTCGCGCTGCGCCGCCCGCGCTCGGAGAAGACGCTTTCGGCGCTGCTCTTGGCCGCGGCCGCCCTGCTGCCCGCGGCGACGATCGCGATCCTGAAGGTCAGCCACCTGTTCGAGAGCTCCCGGATCCTGTTTTGCCTGGCCTGCCTTTTGCCGCCGATCCTCTGCCTCGGCGCCGCGGTTTGCTTTCTCCTGATGCAGGCCGAAGGCGCTGCGATCGGCCGCATGTACGCGTTCGACCTGCTCGGCGCGTTTGCGGGCGCGCTAGTGGTGATTCCGCTGCTATGGCTGGTGCCCACACCGCTTCTGGCGGGCAGCCTCGCGCTGCTGCCGCTCGGCGCGTTTCTGTTGCTGGGAGGTTCGCGAGCGCTGGCCCTCGGTGTGTTGCTTGCGCTCGCGGCGCTGGCAGTGTGGCGCGAGCCATTCGCGCTCCACCACGGCAAATCTTTCGCCGACAACATTCCCGGCGGTCCGCGGCCGGTCGTCGAGCGCTGGACGCCGACCGCGCGCATCACCGTGTTCGACACGATATTCTTCGCGGACCAGCGGATCGCGTTTGGCTGGGGCGTGAGCCTACAGAAGCTGATGCAGCCGCATCCGCGGCAGTACTGGATCGAGCAGGACGGATCGGCGGGCACGCCGATCACCGAATTCGACGGGGATACGTCGAAGCTCGGCTACCTGCTCGACGACGTCACCTCGGCCGGTTACCAGCTGCGGCCGCCCGCGACCGCGGCGATCGTCGGCGCCGGCGGGGGGCGGGACGTGCTCACGGCGCTCACCGCGGGCACGCGCGAAATCACCGCGATCGAGCTCAACGCCGGGATCGTCGACATCCTGCGCACGCGGTTCGGAGCCTTCACGGGTCGCCTCTACGATCACCCGCAAGTGAAGACGATCGTCGGCGAGGGCCGCAGCGTGCTGACGCGCTCGCCGCGCAAGTTCGACTCGATCCAGATCTCGTTGATCGACAGCTGGGCGGCCACCAGCGCCGGCGCCTACGCTTTGTCGGAAAACAACCTGTACACCGTAGAAGCGTACCGGCAGTACTTCGCGCTGCTCACGGACCACGGCCTGGTCTCGACCAGCCGCTGGATGGTGGGTGGCAACGGACTCGAGGTGCCGCGGCTGTTGCTCGTGGTGAAGGCGGCATTGGAAGCCGAGGGCATCGCCGAACCGCTGCGCCACATCGTGATGATCCAAGGCGGGACGGTGGGCAACGTGCTGATGCTGCGCTCGCCGCTGACCGACGCGGAGCTCGAGCGGCTGAAGCAGATGGCAAGCGCGCGCGGTTTCACTCTGCACTTGCCCGAAGCGACGCTTTCGCCGGACCAGCGCTGGGCACGCCAGGTATTGGATCAGGGGCCGAGTTTCTACGCACCCAAGGGCCTGAACTTACGGCCGCCCGTCGACGACCGGCCGTTTTTCTTTCAGGTGTTCTCGCCGCTCAGGCCGATCCGCTCCGATGTGGCGGCGCTGTTCGGCTTCAATGCGGAAGGCGTGGTGGCGCTCCAGAAGCTGATGCTGGTGATGGCGGGGCTGACCTTGCTCGTCTTCTTCGCGCCGTTCTTGCTGGGTCGGCGGCTTTTGCGCGGCCCCGGCTTCTGGCGCGGCAGCGCTTATTTCACCGGGATCGGGCTGGCGTTCATGTTCGTCGAGGTCGCGTGGCTGCAGCGCTTCATCCTGTATCTCGATCACCCGAGTCTCGCCACGACCGTCGCCCTCGGCAGCATGCTGCTCGGCGCGGGCGTCGGTTCGATGCTTTCGGTGCGGGTCGGCGTCGAGCGCGTTCAACGCTACGGTTTCGCGATTCCGCTGATCGTGCTCGCGACCAACGCCCTGCTCGGGCCGATCTTCAGCGCCACGCTCGGCTGGGCGTGGGCGCTGCGCCTGCTCGCGTCGGTGCTTTTGATCGTGCCTACCGGCGTCGCGATGGGCTGCTGTTTCCCGCTCGGCATGCTGCGCTTCGGGGAAGCGAACAAGGCCTGGTTCTGGGCGCTCAACGGGGCGGCCGGCGTGTTCGCCAGCGTGTTCAGCCTGGCGCTGTGCATGGAGCTCGGATTCTCGCGGGTCGCCGGCGTGGGCGCCGTCCTGTACGCCGCGGTTTGGCTGCTGTTGCGCGGCAAATCCGCGACCCAAACGGCCACGCGCGACAGCGGCGCGACCGAGCCCACCGCCGAAGCCGCCTGAGCTCCGCATCGTGCTCAGCGCGGGCCGAGCGCGTTTTTTCGGTGTGCTTCGAGCTCGGGCACCCAGCTGTAGTCGCGCCGGAACGCTTCGTTTTCCCAGAGCGCGACCACCGCCGGCAACTGCAAGGTCTGAGTGCCGACGGGTGGCACCAGGATGAAGTCGGGTTTTCGTGACAGGACGTACTCGGCGTTGCTGCGCTGGTGGCCGGGCCGGCCGACCGTGCCGTGCTGTCCAGCGCTCGGGCTTTTTGCGATCGTGGGGTCGACCAGGCCGAGCAGATCCAGAATCCTGGCGTCGCTGTAGTAGCCGAGCGCACCGATGCCCGCGGCGGCAACCAGCTTGTCCCTCGGCGCTTCGCGCTCGAGCCTTTGGGCCAGGATCTCGGCATAGCGCGTGAAGAATTCCCAGTGCGCGCGCGAAAACTCGACTTCCGACCAGCGATCGGCGGCGACGATCGAGCGCAGTACTTCGCGCGGAGCGAGCGAGCTCGAGAGCTCCCACATCGCGAGCGGGCCCAGGGCACGGCCGGCGATCTTCGCGGCAAACACGGCTGCCAGCGCGGCGCCGAGGATCAGCCCCCGCTTCGTCCAGCGCCGCTCCAGCGGAAGCCAGGCGGCGAAGGCGGCAGCCAACCAGGCGGCGGCGCCGTAGACGGGACCGAACGCGTACCAGATCGCGCAGACGCCGGGGCTCAGGAAGGCCAATCGCTGCCAGGCGCTGGCACGCCCCTGCGCCGCGATCGCGCCCCGCACTGTCAGGGCACACACCACGGGCACAATCGGCAGAAAAAATCGGCCATTTCTGAAAGCATCGCCACCGACGGCGATGACGTAGCCGAAGGTCGCGATCGTCCACGCGACACCCAGCCGCAGCGGTGGGTCGCGCATGGCGAAAGCGCTCGGAACCAATGCCGGCAACAGCGTCTGTACGACGAAGCTTGCGACGTAATACGCGGCCCACCCACTCACCGTGGTGCTGACCTTGGCGTAAAAGGTGTTGGGCAGCGGCATGCCGAAGTACCAGAGCCGGAATCCGGTCAGCGCCGCGGCGAGCAGCAAAAAGGCAGCGCACCAGGCGAGGGCAAGCCGCCGGTCATGCCGCCGCCGTTTGGCGATCGACACGGCCAACAGCACGACGGCGAAAGCGGCCCCTTCCGGGCGGATCAGCATCGAGACCGCCGCGGCCAGCGCGGCTAAGCCCCAGCGCTCGCGGCTCTCCGCGACCAGCGCCGCAAGCACCGCCACCGCGAACAGCGGCGTCTCGAGGCCCGCCGTCATCCAGATCGCGAACGACGGTGTGAGCGCGACCAGCCAGGGCGCGAGCGCCGCTGCCGGTCGAGTCGGTTCGGGCAGCAGGGTGGCCGCGTACAGGTAGGTCAGCCACAGGAGCAGCGCGCCCAGGCCGACGCCGAGGCCATGCGCGACCAGGGGCGCCGGGATCCCGAGCGCAACCCCGCCGGCAATCAACCAGGTCCAGAGCAGGCTGGTGACGCCCTCGACTCGCTCACCGACGTTGAACACGAAGCCATGCCCGAGCACCAGATTCTTCGCGTAACGGTAAAAGATGTAGGCGTCGTCGATCTGTGGATGGACGCGGCGATTTTCGAACACGAACCACGCGATCGCGAGCAAGACCGATGCGCTGCCGATGCGCTGCCGACCGCCGCTCATGGCACGAGGCAAATGTGATCGACCAGCAGGTGAGTGTACGGGTCGTCGTCGATGATGGCGAGGCGCGCAGTCTTGCCGAGCATGCCGCGTAGATCGAGATCGATCTGGGCGAGCAGATTGGATCCGGTGCCGACGAGGACGTGGGCCAGAGCATCGTCGATACGAAGCTCGACCCGCGTCGACGCCCAGACGCTGCCGCCGACGCGCAAGCGCAGCCGGCGCCGGTCGATCACGAACGGTGCGGAATCCAGGCGGCCCACGGCGGCATCGCCTACCGACTTGGAGAAGGAGCTCGCGTAGCGGTCGCCGATGACGCCCACCACGCTGCCCCAGCTCGCGAACAGGAGCTTGCCGCGCAGCTCGTCGATCGCGGCCGGGCCGTCGGCGAAGGCGTCGCCGCTCGCGGTGAAGCCGTCGAACGTCTTCGACTCGAAGTCGAACAGGCAGCGGGTGCCCGGCGGCTCGGGCTGGTTGCGCTCGAGTACCCAGTGCAGCTGACCGGGAAACGCCGGCACGTTCGGATCGTGGCTCGCGCCGATGCTTCCTTCCAGGGTCTGGACCAGCCAGAGCTCGGCGGGGATGCGCCCCGTCGTGTAGTAGTCGCGCGCCATCGCTTCCACCATCACTGCCGGTTCCTGGTCGGCGAGGATCACGTAGCGGGGGTGGGTGCGGTGCATGAATGCTTCGAAGCTGAGATCTTTCCGCCCCGCCGTGAGCGCGTCGAACCACGCCATGACGTGGACCTGCTCCACGCGCGCTCCGTTCCGGACCGCGAGAAACGGCCGCGCGGGAATCAGTACGTCGCCTTCCATCTTGGCGACGAAATCGTTGAGCTTGGCCGCGGCCACGCGCCGGTATTTGCGGGCCGCGAACTCGTCCGCCGGGTAGCGCCGCAATAGCAGATAAACCGCGGCGCCGAGCCCGCACACCGCGAGCACCAGGTCTGTCGTGTGGGGCCGCAGCAACCGGAGCAAGTCGCCGAGCACGCAAAACGCTGCTGCCGGAGCCAGCACGACCACCGGCATGAAGTTGTTGTCCCAGCCGCCGATCTTCGCATAGTGCGCGAGCGCGAGCAGGCCAGAGAAAAGCAGCGTTCCCATCCAGCACAAGCTCGACCTGGACAACGCGCGCTTGATCGCCAGAAACACGCTGGCCAGAAACGCGAGCGGCAGGTACGGGGCAAACGTGAGGATCACGCCGATTCCCTTGGAAAACCGGGTCGAGTCGATGAAGTGGCGCAGGACGTTCGTGCCCGCGTAGCTGAGGAAGGTGCCACGCGTCAGGTACTGCGCGAGCCCGAGTAAAATGACTGCGAGGGCGAGCGTGGTCGCGGCGAGCAAGAGCGCGCGGCGCAGGCTGAAAAAAGCCAGAAACAGCACCTCCCAGGCCGCCATGATCACGTACGACTGCTTGGTGTAGACGGTCAACACCAACACCGCCGCGGCGACCAGCACGCGGGACCGCGCGGGCTCGGTCGTGCTTCGCAGCACGAGCTTGGTGGCGACGAGTAGCAGCGTGAGCGCCAGCGGGTCGGTCATCGTCGCGTCGTACCAGCCGCCGGTGATCGGAAATCCGGCGGCGATTGCACCGAGGGTCAACAAAGCTGGAACCAGCGGCAGCGGCAGCCCTCGGAAGCGCTGGTGGACCTCGTGAGCCAGCAAGAGCGCGCCGGCGGTGGTCACGACGATCGAAAACGCGCGTCCGGTCGCGTAGTCGAGCCCGAAGATCGCGCTGACTCCGGCCAGCGCGAAGTAAAGAACGGGCGGATAGACGTTCGGCAAAAACCCGTTTTCCCGTCCGAGCTCGGGATAGATCGGCTCACCGTGCATGAGCCGGTGCACGGTGAGGAGGGTGGCGCTCTCCATCCAGTGCACGTCGTACAGATAGTTGAGCCTGAACCACAGGATCTTGCCGAGCTCGAACAGCTGCACACCTGCCGCCACGGAGGCGGCGAGCAGCAGCATCGATCTCAGGCGGCGCCGTGCCCGCGCTCGATCCGGCGGCGAGTAGACGTCCACGACTACTGGGGCGTGACCGTGGCCAGACAGTCGTCGCGCTCGTAGATCAACACGTGGCGGTAACGACGCGTGATCTTGAAGCGCCGGTCCAGAAGGTCCTGGATCTCGGGGAATGCCAGCGAAATCGGCGGTGTGCGCTCGGAAGCGCCGACCACGACGCGCGGCGGGTGGTCGAGGATGTCCTGCAACACCGACGGCGGCACGCTCTTGTCGAAGCCTTCGCGATCGAAGAGCTTCGTGCTGATCATGTAGAAATAGAAATGGTAGCGGCCCCCCATCGGGCGAGTGTTCGAGATGATGTGAAATAGCCGATTCGCGTCGAGCACCAGCACCGCCTCGCCGTCGTCGGTGCGGCTGTCGACGTAACGCCCCGCTTTGTCGATCGTGCGATCCCACTCGTTGTCGGTGATGTCCGGGGAAAAGTCGCGAATGTAGGGATTTTTGAGCTGGCGGTAGAACAAGTATTGAAGCTTCGGGTGGCTGCGCTCGCCGGTGCTGAGATCGAACACCTTGAAACCAGGAACGACCGCGAGCGTCGAGCCCCACGCCACCAGTGTGCCGCACAGCGCGCCGCGCAGCGGAACGCTCGAGCTCTCGGACGAGCGCAAGCACAGGGCCTCGATTTGTCGGAACAAGAGCATCAACGCCGGCGGAATGCCGATCAGCGCCTGAAAGATGTGGGTTTCGTCGGCGCGCGAGTAGATGACGAACAGGTACAAGGTCGCCATCACGTACAGGCCCACCGTGCGCCCTTCGGCTTCGCGCCACTCGTCTCCGAAGGCGTCGCGGGGGCGACCACCGAACTGGAGCAGTACCCAGGCTACGAACACCAGCGTGAGCAGCCACGGCAGCTGTGGCCAGAAGTTCTCGTTGAACCCGATGTACTCGTCGGGCACGCCGATCAGCGGAAACGGCATGTCGTAGCGCAGCGGAATCAGGATGTCGGCTTGATCCTTGAGGTAGTGGAACGCCTCCGTGACCCGGAACCGCGCCACGCCGAGCAGCACCACCACCACGCAGAGCGCGCAACTCACGAAATAGACGGTCCAGGCGCGCAGATGGTGGCCTATCGCGATCGGCCCCCACGTGCTCGACTGCTGGCGGTACCAGGTCCAGAGCAGCCCGAGCGCCAACGGCCCGAGCATGTACAGGAAGTACCAGACGTCGAAAGAGCGCCGCAGATAGGCGTAGAAGACCAGCGCGTAGACCCAGAGCCCGGCCGCGCGCACCACGCGAAACGTTCGTTGCCAGCGCAGGTCGCGCGCGCTCGGCTCGACGCCCTTGGCAGGCGGCAGCCAGTAGAACAAGTAGAAGAGCCCGCCCATGAAGACGAACAGACCCGAGTTGACCTTCACCCAGATCGCGATCCCGGTCAGGACTCCCGCGAGCGCAAAGTTGTAGCTCTGGCGCTTGAACGGCCTGCCGAGCAAGAGGTACCAGGTCATGAGCACGACCGGCACGACGTTGTTGAACGCGTAGGCGGTCTGCAGCGCGTGCCAGGCCTGTCCGAACAGCAGCGACATCCAGAGCGCCCCCACGATGCCGAAGAAGGTGCCCGCGATCCGGCGCACCAGCACGTAGCTTGTCGTGGCAATCAAAAGCTTCAGCAGGATGAGCCAGATGCGGATCCCCCACTCCTTGTCGCCAGCGAGCTTGTAAAAAAGTACCGGGATCGGCCAATTCAGCGGCCCATAAGCGTCGATGAAGTCGAAATGCGGCCTGAGGCCGCGCGCCATGTCGTCGATGTACGTGAGGATCAAGCCGCCGTCGGTGTGATTGGTCGCGATCCTCGAAGGCTGGACGAAGTAAAAGGCCAAAAGCAGTAGTGCCGCGGCGTACATCGCGATACGTACACTGCGGCGGCGGAGGCCGCTGACCGCCTTCTCCGGTGCGCTCTGGGTGGCCGGCGCGTGCTCGGAAACGGCGGCGGTCATGCCGGAGCAGGGCTCTCGGCCGCGCGGTCGAAGCGGCTCATGAGCAACGAAGAAGCTTGCACGGGCGTCATGGTAGACCTATCGCAGCGCGCGGCGCGAGCAGGAATCGGACGGGTGAGACGGCCATTCTACTTCGAGATCTTCTGGGCAACCCTAGCCGCCATCCTGCTCGAGATCGCCTACACCCGCATCTTTTCCTTCAAAGTCTCCTATTCCTTTACGTACCTGGTCGTGGGCACTGGGCTCTTGGGCCTGGGCGCAGGCGGCGCACTGGTCGCCGCGGCGCGGCGTCTGGCAGAGGGTGACCGCGAGCGACTGATCCCGCGCCTATGCCTGCTCGGCGCCGCGTCCGTGCTCGTCGGCTACCTGGCCACCGCCAGGGTTCAGCTCAACGCTTCGGCGCTCGATTCGGAGCGCGTGGAAATCGCGAAGCTGGTGGGAATCTGCGTCGCGCTCGCGCTGCCGTTAGTCGCCATCGGCGCCATCGTCGCCCTGATTCTGTCAGCCGCGTCGGAACGCCCCGGCCGGGTCTACGCCGCGGATCTGGCGGGAGCCGCCATGGGTTCTGCGCTCTCGATTTTCCTGCTGGGCTTCTTCGACGCGCCGCGGGTCATCATGCTGGCGGGCGGCTTTCTTGCCGTTGCCGCGGTTCCGCTCGCGAAAAAGCGGCGCTTGGAGCTGATCATTTGCTGCGTGCTCGGCAGCGCGCTGCTGCTTTCGGGCACCGTCGTGCGCTGGCTGCCGGACCCGGTCGTGGATCGCGGCAAGCGCTTCGAGGAGTACCGCGAGCAGGGGCAGGTCCGGACCACGCGCTACGACCCCGTGTTCCGCGTCGACGTCACCGAGAGTCCGCTCGCCCGCGGCGATCTGTTCCTGCTCATGTACGACGGGGCGCCGGGCTCGGTCATGCGCCGCTTCCCGAGCCGCGCTTTCGATCACCTGGACAACAGCGCGCGCAAGCTTCCGTTCACCATCATGCCGCACCTCGGGCCGCGCGTTTTGATCCTCGGTGCCGGCGGCGGTGAAGAGGTCGTCGCGGCGCTCCATTTCGGCGCCTCGCACGTGACCGCGGTGGAGCTGAACGCGGCGACGCTCGAGCTCGTCACGCAGACCTACGCCGACGTCACCGGCAACTTGAAGGCGAATCCCCGCGTCACCTTCGTGAAAGGAGACGGGCGCTGGTTTCTCCAGCAAACGCGGCAAGCCTTCGATTTGATCTGGCTGGTCGGGCGTGACCCAAACGCTGCCATGAACGCCGCGACCAGCGCGCCCTTCGTGTTCGGAGACAGCTACCTCTACACGGTGGAGATGGTCGAACAGGCCTTCCACCACCTGGCGCCGGACGGCATCTTGTGCGCTCAGTTCACCGAGCCCGACTTCGATCGCAAGCCGAACCGCACCGTGCGCTTTCTCGCGGGCGCAAAGCACTTCTACTACGAGGAAGGCATTCCCGACTTCAAGAAGCGGGTCATGGTGGCGACGTCCGAAGCGATCCCGCCGTTCGTGGAATCCACGCTGGTGCTGAGCCCCGCGCCGTTTTCCCAAAAGCAGATCGACGCCTTCCGCATCCACACCGAAACCCGCGTGCCGCAGGGTGACATGCGCTACGCGCCCGATCGCCCTGCCAGTGAAACTCAGGTAGAGCTGGTGGTCATGGTCCCGCAAGACGTGGTCGCCGATTGGTACGTCGAGCAGCCGTACTTGATCGATCCGATCCGCGACGACTGGCCCTTTTTCTGGCACTTCGCGCCCTTCCGAGAAGCACTGGCAGTCTGGAAGAAGGATGCTGACCGGCTCGTCGACTACGAAGACGGCATCGGCGAGCGCGTGCTGGTGCTCCTGGTGGGCATCGCGCTGTTGCTGGGTGGGGTGCTTCTGCTCGTGCCGCTCGTCAGCTCGCGCACCGCGTGGAAGGAGATCCCGCACAAATGGAGCGCCCTCGTCTATTTCGGCGCGGTCGGGATCGGCTTCATGTTCGTCGAGCTGCCGCTAATCCAGCAGCTCTCGTTGCTGCTCGGCTATCCCACGCGCGCGCTCAGCATCACCCTGTTCGGGCTCCTGCTTTCGACCGGCCTCGGGAGTTTCATCAGCGACCGCTACACCCGCTCGACGCGCAAAGCTCTCGGAACTCTGCTTGCCGCTCTGTTCTTGCTCCTGGCCCTGTGGCACCTCGCGGCTCCGCGGGCGGTCCACGCCTTCCTCGGCTCCTCGCTCGCGCTGCGCGCATTCGTCGCGCTGCTCCTGATCACGCCGATTGGCGTCTGCCTCGGCGGATTTTTGCCGCTCGGCCTGTCGGTGGTCTCGGCGGCGTCGCCGCATCCGCGACAGTTCGCCGCCTGGGCGTGGGCGGTCAGCGCGTTTGCTTCGGTGTCGGGCTCGGCGCTGGTCGTGATCCTGGCGATGCTGACCGGCTTCAAGTTCGTGCTGGTCACGGCGCCGGTCATCTACGCCGCGGGCGCGATCGCGCTGCTGCGCATCGAACCGCGCTCCCCCGCCGCCGCCCAAACTTCGTAGCGCTATCCGGGACGCCCATAGGGGACTCCCCCCGAAATCACCCGCGTCGCCACAACCAAACCCCCACCGCGCTTCGCCCTTAATGTTGGCCAGGCAACCGTTGCGTAGCCATCGAAAGCGCCTCCAGAGCCCCACCCATTCGATTTCCGCCGTCGGGCGGCAATGGCGTCAGGTTCTGCCGACCCTCGGCTCACAGTAAACGCTCCCAGCCTTGCTGGAATCGATGTCTACGCAACGGTTGCCTGTGCACCAATTGGGCGAAAGGGGAGTGGGGAGCCGTCCGCGCGAATGAATGAAGCCAAGCGAATGGGGAGCGTCGCTTGGTCTGAAGAGCCGACCGCTCCACCGGATCCACCGGTCCGCGGGTCAACCGGTCCGCCGGTCAACGGTCAGCCGGTCAACGGTCCGCCGGTCCACCCGTAGAGCGGGCGTTGGAGCTGGATGCTGGATGTCGTCGCCCTGCGTGTGTCACATGCCAAGGCGGGTTCCGGCGCTTTTCCGCCGTGAAAGGCGGGGGCCGGTATGAAGCTCGCGTGTTCGCTCGAAAGACGCGGTGCGCTTCAGGCCGCGCTCTGTTCGTCGCGGACCATCGGCAGCCGGCGCTTCTTCGGCTCGTTCGCGTCCGGTCCTGGTTGGTCCGTCGTC
>Ga0111539_10007281_pt1 | contig 14168 bp, 12 predicted proteins | sample RhiMethybrSRZTD1_FD_79667 | JGI IMG/M metagenome (GOLD analysis project Ga0111539, IMG submission 79667) | Populus rhizosphere microbial communities from Tennessee, USA - Rhizosphere MetaG P. TD hybrid SRZTD1 (version 2) (version 2) | ecosystem: Host-associated > Plants > Roots > Rhizosphere >...
CGCGCGCGGCCGACGCCGGCGACCAGGCCGCCGCCGAGACCCTGCTCATCGACGCGGCGCACGCCGCCATGCAGCGCGGCGGCGAGCACGCCGCGGTCCCGCTGCAGCGCGGCCTGGCCCGCATCCTCCTCGCCGCCGGCGACCGCGGCGCCGCCATCGAGGCCTATCGCGGCATCCTGGCGGTCGAGCCGGACAACGCCGCCGACCGCATCGCGCTGGCCGAGATCCACGCCCACGAGGACCTGGTGCGCGCCATCGAGGAGGTCAAGCAGGTCATCCAGCGCGACCTGCGCCACGGCCCGGCCTACCGCCTGCTGGCATCGTTCTACGCCCGGGCCGGCGAGACCGAGCGGGCCGCGCGCGTGCTGACCGCCATGGAGTGCCTGGGCTACGCCGAGGAGCCCGACCGGAGAGCCGGCAGCAAGGCGCGCGCCGAGCAGCAGCTCCTGCCCCTGCGCCACCCGATGAACGACGAGCTCCGGCGCCGGTTCCTGCTCACCCGCCACTCCACCTCACCGCTCGGCGAGGTGTTCGAGGCGCTGGTCGCCTCGCTCACGGCGCTGTTCCCCGAGCCGCCGGTCGGCACCAACCTGGTTCCGCTCGCCGCGGTCGACAACCAGGAGTTCAAGCTCGCGGTCGCCGACTCGGTGCGCCTGTTCGGGGTCGAGCCGGAGGTCTACATCGGCCAGGGGGTCTCGCGCGGGATGGTCGCGCTCGCCCATCCGCGGCCGGTCGTCGTGGTGGACGCCGAGCTCCTCGGCGAGACCGACGCCGCCCGCCGCTTCCTCCTCGGGATGTCCTACGACGCCATCCGCGGCGGCTACGCGCTCCTGCAGTCGATGGGACGCCGCCAGCGCGCCGAGCTCGGCGGCCTGCTCAAGTCGATGCTCCTGCCCGAGAACGAGCGGCCCGGGCCGACCAGTGAGTTCATGCGCACCTTGCCACGCACGGCTCTTCGCATTATCGAGAGGCTCCAGGGCATGGCGCGCCAGGCGGACAGCGAGGAGTGGATCGACGGCATGCTGGCCACCGGCCGGCGCGCCGGGCTCTTCGCGTGCGACGACTTCGCCGCCACCACGCGCATGATCGCCCGGCTCAACGGCGACCATGTGGGTGCCTCGGAGATTCAGGCGATGGCGCTCGTCCTCTCCGGCGAGGACCTGGTCAGGTTCTATCTATCCGACGAGTATCACCGGCTGCGCGACAGCTTGAGCCAGCAGCTGCCCGCGGTGAACTGACGTCCAGTGCGTGAGGGGTGAGGCGCATGTTTGAATACAGTTCCCGAAGCTTTGTTTAGCGGGTCGTCTACTTTCGAGTCGCGAACGTTGGTTCTGGTCCGCGTCCTTCGACTAGACTAGAAACGGCAGTATCGGTATGATTGTAGCGCGCGATACATGAATTACACATCCCCCAGGGTTGGATGAGCCAGAAGTTTCAAGCATCGGTGCACCATCGAGATGACCTCAGCTTCGTGAAGCTGGCCGGCGTCATCGACGAGGACAACGAGCTCACCGAGCTCACCGACAAGATTCACGGCGGCACGGTGGTCATCGACCTGCGCGAGGTCGAGCGCATCAACTCGTGCGGCGTGCGCGACTGGGTCAACTGGCTCGGCCGCGTCGAGGGCAAGAACATCGAGATCGTGCTCGTGGAGTGCTCGCCGGCCATCGTTGCGCAGATCAACCTGGTCAACAACTTCACCGGCAACGGGGTGGTGAAGAGCTTCTACGTGCCGTACTTCTGCCCGGAGTGCGACGAGGAGAAGGTGCTTCTGTGCGAGACGGCCGACATGGGCCCGCCTCCGCACGAGGCGCCCATCTGCCGCTGCGACGAGTGCGACCTGGTGATGGACTTCGACGACATGCCGGACTCGTACTTCGCGTTCCTGGCCAACCAGAAGAAGGTGGCGCGGCCGGAGCGGATCCAGACCATCCTCGACGAGTTCCACACCGACGGCGAGGAGAAGTCGAAGATCCGGTCGCGGGTGGGCAGCGCCAGCCTGGCGGGCACCAACCTGTCCTCGCAGTCGCTGCCCACGGTCCCGTCGCTGCCCGCCATCTCGTCGCGCACCACCAGCGGCGGCAGCCGACCCGGCTCGTCGTTCGGCCAGCTCGGTCATCCCGGCCTCCAGACCACCCCCAGCGCCTCGATCGGGCTGTCCCAGGAGCTGCGCGGCGGCAGCAGCGTCGTCGTCCAGAACCGCAGCGGCGCGGTCGTCTTCGCCCTGGTCGGCGTCCTCGTGGTCGCCGTCGCCGTCCTCGCCGTCCTGCTCCTCAGCAACTGACCGCGATGCCGGGGTGGTGTCCGCGCGCGGCGGCGCGCTAGACGACGAGGCCCTTCTTGTAGGCCAGGAGCTCCTTCTGGGTCTTGAGGAGGAGCTGGTTGGTCTCGAGCAGTTCCTTGGTGCGGGCGCGGATCTGGGTGGCCAGCCGCTCCCGCTCGCGCGCCTCGGTCTCCAGCATCTCCTGGTACTTCACCTGGACCTCTGCCTCGTCGGTGACGTTGCGCTGGATCTCGAGGGCGCCGACGTGGTTGCCCTGCTCGTCGGTGATCGGTACGGCCGACAGGATGAAGCGGAGCTTCTGGGCCTCGCCGGCGATCGATCCGGAGATCTCGTCGAGCCGCACGTGGCGGGAGTCGCGCCAGCACTGCTGGGCGATGCAGCTGTCCCGGCAGATGTTGAGCTCCAGGACCTCGTAGCACTTCTTGCCCTTGAGCCCGCGCGCCATCTGGCGCGGCAGCATGGCGTAGAAGGCCCGGTTGAAATCGACGATGCGCCGCTCGTGGTCGACCACGAAGTAACTGTCCACGATGGCGGGCGCGACCCGCTTGAACTCCTGGAGGAAATTGCCAATGGGGTCGGACATCTCGAGCTATTGTACATGACCGCACGCCCGCCCTGCCGGCTTGCAGGTTCGCGCAGTTGACCCGGCTCCCGGCGCTTCGTAACATTCGGATCTGCCTCTCGGGGGGGCCGAGGCCGGCCGGACAGAATGTCCAAGGATTCCACTCCGCTTTCGTGGCGCATCAAGGAGCGTCCGGGCTTCACGACCGTGGAGTTCACCGGTGACATCGACGAGAACGCCGATTTCTCCGAGCTCCGCCGTCAGCTGCGCGGCTCGGTCGTGTTCCGGCTGTCGGATGTCCGCCGCATCAACTCGTGCGGCGTGCGCGAGTGGGTCAACTTCGTTCGCGATCTGCCCAACGTCGGCGAGCTGGTGCTCAGCCATTGCTCGCCTGCGATCGTCACGCAGCTGAACATGATCTACAACTTCCGGGGCAACGCCTCGGTCCGCTCGTTCTACGCCCCGTACGTGTGCGAGAGCTGCAACACCGAGGAGGAGCGCCTCCTCGACGTCGATACCCACTTCGCCAACGGGAACGTCGGCGATCCGCCGGAGTTCCGCTGCGAGCGCTGCAAGGAAGTGCTGCAGTTCGACGACCTGCCCGAGCGGTACCTGTCGTTCCTGACCGAGGCGTGAGGGCGCGCGAGCAGCGCGGCGGCGGGCCGTGACCGTGCCGATTCCGGATGCCGTGCGCGAGCTGCTCGAGGGCAGCGTCGACGCGGCCGTCATCCTCGACCGCGACCGGCGGGTGCTCTACTACAACCGCGCCTACGAGGCCATCGGCACCCTGCGCGGCCGCGCGCTGGCCGAGCGCGTCAAGGCCGGGGCCCGCTGCTGGGAGATCTTCGCCCTCGACGTCTGCCAGACCGCTTGCGTCGGCTGCCGCGCGCGCGACTCCGGCAAGCCGCTGCGGGTCGACGAGATCCGCGCCGTGCGCGGCGACGGCGAGGACCTCACCTTCATCGTCACCGCGGTACCGCTGGGCGACGATCACATCGTCGAGACCTACCGCGACGTCACCGCCGAGGTCAGGGTCCAGCGCCGGCTCAAGGTGCTGCTCGAGCAGGAGCGCCGGGAGAAGGTCGACCTCGAAGAGGTGGTGGCGGAGCGGACCCGCGAGCTGCGCCGGGCTCAGGCGCAGCTGGTCCTGCAGGAGAAGATGTCGGCGCTCGGCCGCCTGGTGGCCGGCATCGCCCACGAGCTCAACAACCCGATCAACTTCGTGTACGGCAACGTCGATTTCCTGCACCAGTACATGGACGACCTCCTGTCGATCGTCGACCGGGTCGACCGGCACCCCACGCTGCCGCCGGAGCTGCGCGCCGAGATCGACCAGCTGAAGCAGTCGATCGAGTACGACTATCTGGTGCAGGATTCGCGCAAGCTCATCCGCTCGATCCGCACCGGGGCCGAGCGCACGGCCAGCATCGTTCGCGACCTGAAGAACTTCTCGCGCACCGGCGGCGGCGACATGCAGGAGACCGACGTCATCGCCGGGATCGAGACCACGCTCAACCTCATCGCGCCGCTCCACCGCAACCGGATCGAGATCCGGCGCGAGTACCAGCCCGACCTCCCGCGCCTGGTCTGCAACGCCGGCCACATCCACCAGGTGTTCATGAACATCCTGACCAACGCGACGCAGGCGATCAGCGGGAAGGGGACGATCGTCATCCGGGTGTCCACCACCGGCGACCCGCCGCACCTCGAGGTCGCGATCGGCGACACCGGCGCCGGCATCCCGCCCGACGTCCTCGAGCACATCACCGATCCGTTCTTCACCACCAAGGAGGTGGGCGAAGGGACCGGCCTCGGCCTGTGGATCAGCGACAGCATCGTCAGCGCCCACGAAGGCACCCTCACCTGCAAGAGCGAGGTCGGCGTCGGCTCGACCTTCACTGTGACACTGCCTCTGAGGCCCCGCCCCTGATGTCGCGTTGACGTGATCGTAGAGGTTGACGGCGACGTGGACGTTGACCTCACCCTTTGACGGCGGTTGCGTTACAACGCTCGCGCCAAAGGTGGCGTCAAGGTCCACGTCGCCGTCGACGACAACGTCGCCGTCGGATGGCTTGGCCGCTTCTACGGGAGGAGGGTCGCGGCCAGGACGCCCTGGACCAGGACCTTCGGCTTCTCGGGGCGGACGCCGGTCACCGGGACCAGATAGACGTCGATGCCGGACCCCGAGTCGGGCGGCTTGCCGAGCAGCGCGCGGTTGCCGTCGGCCGAGATGGCCAGGGCGCGGAAGTGGTCCCAGCACTTGTACTCGCCGCCGACTGCGCGCAGCACGCAGGCGGTGTCCTCGCCGTCGACCGCGAGCCAGACCGAGTCGGCCGACCAGCCGACTGGGGCGCCCTGGATGAGCTTGCGGCGGGCGGCGCGGCCGTCGAGCCGGAAGCCGAACAGCGCGTCGCCGTCGCCGTCCTGGTAGCGGCCGACCGCGCGCGCGCCGTCGGGTGAGACCGACAGGCGATCGAGCGGGGCGTGGGGCGCCAGCACCTTGTCCTGGTCGCGCAGGGCGCCGTCCTTCTCGCTCACCAGGTGGTCGCCGGCGGTGAGCGCGGTGCGCTCGGGGCTCAGCTGCTCGAGCGCCGCGCTGCCGAGCTGCGGGCGCATGCGGTAGGCCACCGAGCCCTTGCCGCGCCGCGCCGCGCACAGGACGCGGCCGCCGTCGGGGGCCAGCCGGCCGCCGCTGCACGGCAGGAGGACCCTCGCGGGGGCCCGTTCGCGAGGCGCGAGATCGATCCACTCCGCGTTGCTGCCGAGGTCGAGCAGGAGCGCGGAGCCGTCGGCCGAGGCCGAGAGGCCGCGCACCAGCGACGGCGCGGCAGCCAGCGCCATCAGCCGCTCGGCCTGCTCGGGCGCCGCCAGCCGGGCGCGCCATATCGCGCCGTCCTTGACGTAGACCAGGTTGCCCGGCGGTGGCGGCTCCTTGCGCGCCTGCGCGATCCCGACCGCGAGCGCGAGCCCGACGCCGATCGCCAGGAGTCTCATGCCAGGAGCGCGAGCACGCTCTCCGGCGTGGAGCGCTCGGAGGTGATGAAGCGGCCGCGGCCGCTGACGTCGATGAGCGTGACCGGCCCGAAGCGCGGGAAGTGGACCTCGAGGGCGCGGGCTCCCTCGCCGAGCGGGCGCGCGTGCTGGTCGAGGTCGCCGCGCGACAGCGGCTTGCCCTCGAGAAACACCTCGGAGAGGAACTCGAGCGGCGCCACGAAGCCAGCCCCGTTGCGGAACACGCGGTCGCGCGCGCCGCCGCCCAGCGGGTCCTGCGGCAGGATGACGGCGTCCCAGTCGCGCTTGCCGAGCGCAGCGGCGACGTCGAGGTCGAACCGCTCGCGCGGGAAGATGAGGAGGATCTGCTCGCCGACGTCGGCCACCTTGAGCGGCGGCAGGCCGGCCCCGCGCGGCGGCGCCGGCTTCTCGGCGGGCGCCGGCTTCTCGGCGGCGGCCGGCTTGTCGGCGGCGGCCGGCTTCGCCCGCTCGGCGGCGGCCGGCTTCGCTCGCTCGGCGGCGGGGGCTGCAGCCGACTTGGCCGCCGGCGCCCCCGGGATGAGCGAGAAGCGATCGATCGCGGCCAGCGTCGCCTCCATCTGGAGCGAGCGGCGCAGGTCCCAGGTGCCGTCGTTCTCCAGGACGTCGACCACCAGGAGGTCGCCCCGCCGTTCGAAGTTGACCGGCCCCAGGCCGGACAGGATCTCCTGCTCGTCCAGCTCCTCGAGCCGCTTGTCGAAGGCGAGGAGCTTCTCCTCGAACTCGTTCTGGCTGAGCCGGCTTGCCCGCCGCTTGCCCGCCACATCCACCGTCGGGTCGAGCGCCCACGGGATGAGGCAGACGCCGCGCAGGTCGCGGGCGTCGCGCGCCACCAGCACCGCGTCGCCCCACGAGCCGAGCGCGCTCAGCCGGCCGAGCCGCACCGGGACCGCCTCGCAGGCGGCGATGAGCCGCGCCTTCTCCGCGCGCAGATCGATCGGCACGACCGGGTCGGTGCGCGGGTCCTTGCGCATCGGCGCCACCGAGTCGTCGATGATCATGAGACGCCGCTCGTTCTGGCGGCGGAAGGGCATCGACGGGCTGAGCTCGAGCTCGAACCGGGGGTCCTGCATGTCGGGGTCGAGGATCTTGCGGTCCTTGACCACGTCGTCGCCGCCCAGCGCGTCCAGCAGGTCCTCGGGCTTGAAGGCCGCGTTGGCCTTGAAGATGAGATCGATGACCAGGCTGTCGAGGGCGAGCATGGACGACCGGATGGGTTTTACAGGTAGCCGATCCGGCCGCGCAAGGCCCACTCCAGCCCCAGGAAGAGGAGGGCGGCGATGAGCAGCCAGGGGCGGCTCCACAGCTCGACGTCGGTTCGCCGGTCCACCCGCACCACCCGCGGCTCGGCCAGCGGCAGGTCGGCCGGGAGCTCGCCGACCGGGCCGAGCTGGCGCCCCCCGGTCGCCTCGGCGATGACGGCCAGGAGGTCCTGGGTGGGCGCCGGCCGGGCCAGCTCCTCGCTGGCGGCCCGCACCAGGAAGATGTCCTGGGCCTCGACCCGCCGCTCGCCGACCTGGGCCCGGGCGGTCACCCGGTAGACTCCCGGCTCCATGCGGCCCAGCTCGTGGCTGGCGTCGCCGCCGTCGCCGGTGGTCACCTCGGCCCGCGTCACCTTGACCGCCTTGGCCGGGTCGCTGCCGCGCACCACCTCGATGGTGATGGCGCCGCCCACCTTGGGCTTGTAGTCGCGATCGGACAGGTGGGCGCCCAGGCGCACCGGGACATCGGGGGCGTACTCGATGCGGTCGCTCTCGACCCGGAGGAAGCGCAGGTCGGGATCGTCCATCAGCCAGCGGATCGCGTTCTCCCACAGCTTGAAGTAGGCGCGGCCGTCGTTGCCCGGCTGGGCGGCGGCGACGAACCCCCAGCGCCACAGCGAGTCGGTGGTGATCGCGAGCGAGCGGCCCTGGCCGGTCTGCCAGGCGGTGATGACCGGCATCGGCGCGCCGCTGGCGGTCTTGAGCGTGGGGTGCACCGCGAGAACCAGCGCGTCGCGCCGCGCCCGCTCCACCAGGTTCACCCCGGTCAGCTGCGGCAGCGCCTTCCAGGCGGCGGCGTTGTCGCTCGCCTCGAAGCGGAGCGCGGTGATCGGATGGACCCGGCCCTGCTCGGTGAGCTGCGGGGCGAAGGGCTCGACGTTCACCTGCTTCTCGATGTTGACGTGGCCGGGCGGCAGCTCGACCGGCAGCACGTCCGCCACCGGCGTCCCGGCGTAGCCGCCGGCGCCGAACGACAGCGCGCCGCCCAGCATGACCAGGCCGCCGCCGCCCTGCACGTACTCCTTGATGTTGTCGAGATAGGGGGCGATGCCGTAGGGCAAGAAGTCGAAGTTCTGCAGCACGATCATGTCGAACGACGGCAGCTGCTCCTCGAACAGCTCGTGGGTGGGGAAAGGGATGAGCGCCAGCTCGTCGTTCGACGCGTGCGAGATGCTGTCCTGCGTGCGCAGGATGGAGAAGGAGATGAGATCGACGTTCGGGTTCTGCTTGAGCATGGCGCGCAGGGCGCGCACGTCCCAGCTCGGCTGGCCGGCGACCTGCAGGACGCGGATCTTGTCGCGGATGACCCGCAGCACGAAGGACAGCGTGTTGTTCTCCGCCACCGCCTCGTCGCTCGCCACCGGGGTGGTGATCTCGTAGACGTACTTGCCCACCTTGGCGGGGGTGAACTCGAACTCGACCCGGGCTTCCTGGTCGCCGCCCGCCAGGTCGACCCACTTGCGGCGCAGGGGCTTGCCGTCGGAGGAGAGGACGACCGGGATGCGCCGCGCCCCGTATCCGGTCGAGCGCACCACCGCCTCGACCCGCACCACCGTGCGCGCGAAGGCGAACTCGTCGGCCAGCACGCGGGCGATCGCCACGTCCTTGAGGCCGGGGCGGGCCGCCCAGGCTGTGTGGACCCGGGCGTCGAGCGAGCGGAGGAAGTCGCGGCCGGCGCCGGAGCCGGCCCCTTCGGCGAAGTCGCCGGTGCCGATGCCGTCGCTGATGAGCACGATGCCGGCCAGGTCGGCGCCCTGGTAGCGCGCGCGCACCTGCTCGAGCGCCTGCCGCACCAGGGTCGCCTTGCCGGCCGGCGGGGCGGTGCCGACCGACTCCTCGGCGGCCGGGACCAGCGCGTCCGAGAAGGTGTAGAAGTCGACGTGGTGCTTCTCGCGCCAGTGCTTGAAGGTGCCGGCCGACTTCTCGATGATGGCGCGGGCCCGCTGGGCGCGGGTGGGGCCGTCGGCCTGGTCGCGCAGCGACATCGACAGCGAGTCGTCGACCACGACCGCGACCCGGTTCGGCTCGCGCGCGACCTGGCGCAGCTCGATGGCCGGCTCGAGGAAGAGGATGACCGCGCAGGCGGCGGCACCCGAGCGCAGGCCGAGCAGCGCGGCGCGCCGCCAGGGCGAGACCACGCGCGCGCTCGACAGCCAGGAGAGGACCAGGACCGTCGCCACGGTCAGCCCGCCGAGCGCGATGCCGGCGCGGCCCCAGGGGGCCAGCACCACCCAGCGGTGCTCGTTGAAGTCGCTGGTGTCCGGGGCGGAGGCATCGACCAGCCAGGCGATCACCTGCTCGGCGCCCAGCGCGACCAGCGCGACCGCGGCGATGGCGACGGCGATCACGACCGCGCCGGCGCGGACGCGGCGCCAGCGCATCACCCCGGCCGAGACTGCGGCGGCGATCACGACGGCGAGCAGGGCGAGCCGCTCGGTGGCGCTGAAGAGGTCGACCGTCACGGCGTCACGGCGATTACTTCCCGCTGGTCTCGGCCCCGTCGTCGGGGCGCCAGCGCCGCTTGCGCATCAGGTACTCGACGTGGACCTGGTCGCTCTTGTAGTCGAGGCAGAGCGCGTACATCACGAGGTTGATGCCGAGCCGGAACGACATCTCGCGCTGGCGCTCGCCGCCCGGCTCGCACGACAGCGCGTAGTTGCCGAGGTCGTCGCGCGCCCAGGCCCCGCCCAGGTCGTTCTGCAGGTAGGCGACCACGAGACGGCCGTCACGCATCACCGCCTCCATGGTCGGGCTGATGGCCAGGCGGCCGAGCGGACGCTCGATCCGGTAGAACGAGCGGTAGACCACGTGGTCCTTGGCGACGATCTCGAGGCCGGCGGCCGGCGGCGGGTAGAGGGTCTCGATGAGCTGGCGGACCGAGCCGTCGAAGGCGCCGCCGGTGGCGCCCTCGGAGGAGTCGATGAGCAGGAAGCCGCCGAAGGTCAGGAAGCGGCGAAGCGCCTCGATCTCCGCCTCGCTCGGGATGGGGAACTCGCGATCGCCCGCCAGGTAGAGGAAGGGAGTCTCGTGCAGCTTCGCGTCCTTGAGCGACACCGTGCGCGGCTCGAGGTCGACCGAGATGGAGGTCCGCTTGTCGACCTCCCAGGCCATCCGGCGGAGCGCCGACGGGCGGGCCCCCTGGCCGGGGCGGAGGACCAGCTGGCCGAAGCGGAACTGATCGGCCGGGCCGATGGCGCGCGCGCTGCGTGCGCGGGCGAGCGCGACGCCTCCCGCCGCCGCCGCGATCCCGAATCGACCGGCCATGCGAAGCAGATCACGGCGACGGAGCGACATCCGAGGTAAAGGCTATCGCGAATCCGGCGCGGCGGCACCGCGACTCGAGGGAGAAGGATCCATTCATGCGCGTTCGCGGGTGGTTTCTCACTGGGATCGGGGTGGTCGGACTGCTGGGCGGCTGCGACTTCAGCAGCGAGGGCGGCGGCGGCGGGTCGCCGGATGGAGGAGGAGGTGGTGACGGCGGCGGCGGCGGCGAGCGGGCGGACGCGGCCCCGTGCGCCCAGGTGAAGGTCGATCTGGCGCCGGTGACCCCCACCGTCATGCTGCTGGTCGATCGCTCCGGCTCGATGACCGATCCCTTCGGCGCCGAGCCGTCGCGCTGGGACGCGCTCTACGGGACGCTGATGGACGCGACGACCGGCGTGGTCAAGCAGCTCGAGGGCTCGGTGCGCTTCGGGGTGGCGACCTACACCGCGCGCGACCGCGACAACGACGGCCAGGTCGAGGGGGCCTGTCCGCGGATGAACACGGTGGCGCCGGCGCTCGACAACTACCTCGCGATCGAGGACGTCTACGGCGCCCTGGCGCCGCTCGACGAGACCCCGACCGGCGCGGCCATCGAGTCGGTCCTGCCCACGCTGACCGCCGTCGCCGCGGCGGGCCCGAAGATCCTGGTCCTGGCGACCGACGGTGAGCCGGACACCTGCGCGCGGCCCAACCCGAACGGGCATGCGCAGGCGCGCATCGACGCGCTGCTCGCGGTGCAGGCGGCGTTCGAGGCCCACGTCAGGACCTATGTGGTGAGCGTCGGCGGCGAGGCGGTCGGCAATCCGCAGGCCGAGCGGCACATGCACGAGCTGGCCAACGCCGGGCTCGGGCGGGCGCCCGACGCCGACCCGGGGGCGCCGCTCTACGTCGCGCTCGAGCCGGAGCAGCTGGTCGCCGCGTTCGACGACATCATCGGAGGCGTGCGGACCTGCACCTTCGAGCTCGAGGGCACGGTCGACGAGGAGCACGCGGCCGGCGGCACGGTGACGCTCGACGGCGACGAGCTCGACTACGGCACCGACTGGCAGCTGCTCGACGGCAGCACGCTCGAGCTACTCGGTTCCGCCTGCGACGCGGTCCTGGCCGGCGGCGAGCACACGGTCGAGGCCTACTTCACCTGCGAGGCGATCGTCGACTGAGGAGTCGGGCCGGCCGCTCCGGCCTACTGCTGCCCCGCCACGGCGACCTGGCCCTCGCCGCCGCCGCGCTTCTTGAACGGGTGGGCGAGCCTCGCGAAGAAGCGCCTGACCCGCCCCTGCTTCGGCGCCATCTGGGCGATGGCGGCTTCGATCTTGTCCGCCTGCGTCACGTGCTCGTTGCCGAACTCGATGAGCTGGTTGGCCTCGTCGATCCGACCGGCCTTCTCGTATTCGTCGGCGGTGGCGAAGGCGGCCTTCGCCATCGCGTCGTGACCTTCCATCTGGGCGACCGCGCCGTCCAGCTGGCGGCCGCGGGACCGCGCGTCGCGCGCCGCGTCGAACCTGGCCAGCGCCTTGGTGAAGTCGGCGTTACCCACCCCGGCGTTGGCGATCATGTTCGGCTCGCTGCCGGGCGTCACGGACGCGGTCTTGCCCTTCTTCTTGCCGCTCTGCTGCTTGGCGGCCTTCTTCTTGCCGCTCTGCTGCTTGGCGGCCTTCTTCTTGTTGCCGCCCTGCTTGCCCTTGGTCGCCACGGCCTGCTTGCCGGCCTGCTTGCCGCTCTTCTTGCCGGCCTGCTTGGCCGCGCTCTTCTTGCCGGCCTGCTTGGCCGCACCCTTCTTGCCGGCCGCGGCCGGGGAGGCCGTGTTGCGCTTCTGCCAGCCGCGCTGGGCGGCGACCGACCTCTTGAGGAAGGCCTCGCGCGCGCCCGGCTTGTCGGCCTTCGGGTCCTTTCCGATCCGCGACGCCCAGTTGGCCTCGGCCTTCTGGTTCATCCGGCGGGTCTCCCAGCCCTTCTTGGCCGCATTGGAGCGGGCCTTGTCCACCTTGCTGCTCTTGCTGGCAGCCGCTGCCTTCTTCTGCGAGCCGGCGATGGCGCTGGCCGGCATGGCCAGCATCGTCAGCGCGCCGAGGACGAGGAGCAGCGAGGAAAGGGAGCGGGGTGTGCGCATGGTCTGGCCCTCCGGGCCGACGAGTTGCAACCGAAGGGCCACGTCGCCGCGCCTGAAAATCACGCAACCTGCAGCCTCCGCCGGCGGCCATGTCGATCTGCCGGCCACTGAAGCAGCCGCCAGCCGGACGGCCAGCAGAACCGTCACCTTGCGGCAGAACCGGCGCGGTCGAGCCCGGTCGCCTCATGTAGAGTGAGGGCGGTGAGCGATCGCGTCGAGGCGCGCGGCTCGGTGCAGCTCGGCTGGCCCGGCGGCCGGCCCAGGCGGCCGGCGGTGGTGGTCGAGCGCGCCATCGAGGCGATCGAAGCGCTGCGCCCCGGGTTCCGGCCGACCCTGTTCCAGATCAACCTCCGGCTGCGCGGCTCCGACGAGCTGCCGGGGCGCTGGCTGTGGTCGCTCGAGGAACGCGGCTTCGAGGACCTGGAGGAGGGCGAGGCGGAGGGGGACGGCGAGGTCGTCTTCCGCGTGGTCGATCGAGTCGAGCGCGCGGCGATGGAGGCCCTGGCGCGCGAGGCGCTGGGACGCGACGATGGGGTCGACATCAGCAGCATCTCGGTCGAGGTGCGCTCGGCGCGGCCGGGGGCGCGCCCGATCGAGATGGAGATCTGGGCCCTGTCCGACCTCAGCATCGACATGGACTGGCCGATGGGTGAGGGAGGCGAGCCGCCGGCGGAGATCGATCGGGCGGTGGCGCGGCTGGTGGCGGTCGGCTGGGAGATCGACGAGGAGCCGGCCGACCTGGTGCTGGCGGCCGAAGAGGAGGAGGAGGGACCTCCGCGCAGCGATCGGCCGGTCGCGCTCCAGCTGATGTGGACCGGATCCCAGCCGAGTCTGCCGCTCGACGGTGCGCTGCTCGCGCTGGATGCGGTGGAGCCCTTCGCCTCGATCGCGCCGGCGTCGTCGGCAGTCATCGAGGTCGCGTTCGCCGATCTCGCGCGCGTGCGGCCGGACCGGTTCCGCTTCGCGATCGAAGGGCCCGGGCTCGAGCTCGAGGCGCTCCGCTCGCTCGCGCGCGAGGCGCTGTCGCCGCAGCGGCCGGCCGGGCTGACCGGGCGGCTGCGCGGATTGCGCTCGGTCGACTGGGTGCAGATGGGGATCGGGCTGCGCGAAAAGGGCGCCGGGCCGCCGGATCCACTGCATCTGGTCTTCTCGCGCGGAGCCGACATCCGCTTCGAGGTGCAGCTGCGCGCCAGCGCCTACTCGGATCCGGCGTCGACCGGGCGCGATCGGATCGAGCGAGTGGTCGCCGGGCTGGCGCGGATTGGATGGAAACGGGCTCCCGCGCGCCCGTGACCGCGTCGCACGGCGGGCGCGACCGCACACTCCGCGCCGCGGCAAGCGAGCGGGGGCTGGTGCAACTCCGGGCTCGACCCTTGCAGCATCCCCTTCACCGATGCACGTCAATGCCCCCACATCCTCCGACATCCGGCGCGCGTTCTGGGTCCGGCAGCAGCAGGTGCTGGCGCGCAGTGCCCTGTTCGCCGGTCACACCGACGCGGCGCGCGAGATGATGCGCGTGCTCAAGACGACCGACTTCCACCAGAGCTGCCGCGCCGAAGCCCACCTCGACGTCCTGCGCGATCGCCACTCCGAGCTGCCCGAGATCGCCGACGCGGTCAACGCGCTGACCCTGCTGGCGGTCTGCGCCTGAGCGCC
>Ga0111539_10007285_pt1 | contig 14164 bp, 12 predicted proteins | sample RhiMethybrSRZTD1_FD_79667 | JGI IMG/M metagenome (GOLD analysis project Ga0111539, IMG submission 79667) | Populus rhizosphere microbial communities from Tennessee, USA - Rhizosphere MetaG P. TD hybrid SRZTD1 (version 2) (version 2) | ecosystem: Host-associated > Plants > Roots > Rhizosphere >...
GACGAGCCGGCGCAGTGTTGCAAACAGGCCCTCGACTTCCTGCGGGGTCAAGACGGAGGTGGGCTCGTCCATGATCAGGAGGCGCGGGGAGGGCATGAGACAGCGCACGATTTCGACGCGCTGGCGTTCGCCGGCGGACAAGGTACCGACCTGGCGCGTGGGGTCGAGCTCGAGGCCGTAGGCGGCGGAGAGGCGGGTGATCTTTGCTTGCAGTTGCCGATCGGCGCGCTGGCGGTTGATGCCGAGCGCGATGTTCTCGGCGACCGTCAAGCCTTCGAACAGGGAAAAATGTTGGAAGACGAGCCCGACGCCCCTGGCGCGGGCCTCGGCCGGGCTCCCCGGCGCATAGGCGTGACCGTCGAGCAGCATGCGGCCGGCATCGGGACGCATGAGCCCATAGACCAGTTTCACGAGCGTCGACTTGCCGGCCCCGTTCTCGCCGAGGAGCGCGTGAATCTCGCGGCGACCGACGGCGAAGCTCACCTGGTCGTTGGCAAGCACAGCGGGAAAGCGCTTCGTTATGTCGTGCAGCGCGAGCAGGGCCTCAGCGCTTGCCGCCGCGGCAGGTCCGTGCGGGCCGGACACCCCGTCGTTTGCCGCGCGCGCGCCGCTGTCGCGCCCAAGCCCTGCCTCAGCCATTCACGTCAGCCCACGCGCGAAATCACGGGTCTCGTGCCAGGTGCGAGCGTGCCCCCGAGCCGGACAAGATAGAGGAGACCGGCGCCAGCGAACAGGCGCTTGGCTGGGCGGGGGTGCGCCGCCGGTCCGGCAGGTCGCGCAAGCCTCAAGGCTGGAGCGCCAGCCTGCCCGGCGCGCTCAAGCCGTGACGCGGTCCACCCCGTCCGCCCCGGTCAGGGCCGTGAGCTCGCCCCGCCGCAGCATATAATTGACGTGGGCCAGGACCTCGGAGAAGGCGAAGCCCATTTGGTGGGCATCGAGCGCGCGCTCGAAAATATGCGGAATGAGCTCCGCCGCCGAGCGGGGCGCCGTCCGGCAGGCCCGGGCAATGGCTTCGCAGCGCAAGAGATGATGACGCTCGAGCTGGCTGGCGCGCGCGCCCAGTCCCCGGAACGGCAACTGGTGGCCGGGCAGCACCAGCACGTCCTCGCCAATTGTGTCCTTGAGCGCCCGCAGCGAGCGCAAATAGATGCCGAGCGGGTCGCCTTCCGGGTCGACGGCGGCGACGCTGACATTGGGCGTGATCTTGGCCAACACCTGGTCGGCGGCGAAAAAGATCTTCTCAGTGCGGTTGAGCAGCATGATCTGCTCGGGCGAATGGCCGCCACCGGTCAACACCTCGAACTGGCGCCCGCCGACGTTAAGGAGGTCGCCCGCCAGGAGCCGCCGGTAGGTCTTCGGGAGCCCTGAGACGATACGCAGATATTCGTGCCCCTTGGTGACGACGTTCTGAGTGGTGGCGGGGTCGAGCCCGTGACTGCGGTAGAAGTTGCGGTAGTGCTCGGCCTCCAGCGCGCCGGGATCGAGATGCATGTTGAGGCTCAAGAGGTATTCGGTGGCGCTCATGTAGAGGGGCACATCCAGGCGTTTGAGCAGCCAGCCGGCGGAGCCGACGTGGTCGGGATGGAAATGCGTGACAATGATGCGCTCGATGGGTCGCCCCTTGAGGGGTCCCGCCAGCAGCTCTTCCCAGGCGTGCTGGGTCTTCAGGTCGCCGAGGCCCGTGTCGATCAGCGTCCAGCCCTGCCGATCCTCGATCAGATAGATGTTGACGTGATCGAGCAGAAAGGGGAGCGCGAGACGTAACCACAAAACGCCCGGGGCGATCTCGCTGACGGCGCCCGGCGCGGGGGGCAGATCGCGTGGGTAGGTGAGGCCAGGCTGGGGGGCATGCATGGGCTGCGGCTCTTTGCTCCAAGGTCGTGAGATCCATAGCTAGTGTGCCGGTGCCGGCGACGCGAGGCGCCAATTCGCGCAGCTGCAATGCGAGCTGAGCCTGCCCGGCAAAACCGCCTCAAAATCCAGGCGCGGAGGCTCTTGCGGGCGGCCATTCCGGGGGCTGACGGCCCTCCAGGGCGTGGCGGGCTGGCCGCCGCGGGCCGCGCCTTGCCCGCCGCTTGCGCAAAGTGCCGCGCCGTGTTGCAAGCCCCCTAGAGTTTTGGCATGGTCCGGCCGCGAATCGTTGCCGGCGTCGGCCGCGGTTATATGCCGCGCAGGCTGGGGCCGGCGTCGTCGTTCGTGGGCTCGAGTGTCCGTGGCCTGCCGAACGGTCCAGCCGTCTTCAGAAGGGGAAAATCCGCCATGCCGATGGTGATGTGGGCAATTATCCTGTGCGGATTGCTCTCGCTTGTTTATGCCGCCTACACGGTGCGCGCACTGATGGCTGCGAACCCAGGCAACGCGCGCATGCAGGAGATCGCCGGCGCGATCCAAGAGGGCGCGCAGGCCTATCTTGCCCGCCAGTACACCACCATCGCCGTTGCCGGCGCGGTGATCTTTCTGATCGTCGGCGTGCTCCTGGGTTGGCTGGTGGCGGTCGGCTTTTTGATCGGCGCGGTGTTGTCGGGGGCGGCGGGTTTTGCCGGCATGCTGGTGTCGGTGCGCGCCAACGTGCGCACCGCCCAGGCCTCCACGCAATCGCTGGCCGATGGCCTCTCCATGGCCTTCCGCGCCGGCGCCGTGACCGGTCTGTTGGTGGCAGGCCTCGCCCTCCTGGGTGTCGCCCTTTACTTTAGCATCCTGACCGCGGGCATCGGCTATGCCCCGACCAGCCGCACGGTCGTCGATTCCATGGTCGCGCTTGGCTTCGGCGCCTCGCTGATTTCGATCTTTGCCCGCTTGGGCGGCGGCATCTTCACCAAGGGTGCCGACGTCGGCGGCGATCTCGTCGGCAAGGTGGAGGCCGGCATTCCCGAGGACGATCCGCGCAATCCGGCCACCATCGCCGACAACGTCGGTGACAACGTCGGCGACTGCGCCGGCATGGCGGCGGACTTGTTCGAGACCTACGCGGTCACCGTGGTCGCCACCATGGTGCTGGCCGCCATCTATTTTAGCGGCCAGCCGGTCGTCTTGAACCTGATGCTTTATCCGCTCGCCGTGTGTGCGGTGGGCGTGGTGGCCTCCATCATCGGCACGTTCTTCGTGCGCCTCGGCGCCAACCAATCGATCATGGGCGCGCTCTACAAAGGCTTCATCGCCACCGGCGTGATCTCCATATTCGCGCTGTGGCCGGTCACCGATTCCCTGTTGGGGCTCGGCACGGTGTTCTCCAGCCGCGGTGCGAGCTTTACCGGCATGGATCTTTATTGGTGCGCGCTGGTGGGGTTGATCGTAACGGCGCTGATCATTGTGGTGACGGAGTACTATACCGGCACCAACTACCGCCCCGTGCGCTCCATCGCGGAGGCCTCCAAGACCGGGCATGGCACCAATGTGATCCAGGGCCTTGCCGTTTCGCTCGAGGCCACGGCCCTGCCCGCGCTCACCATCGTTGCCGGCATCATCCTCTCCTACAATATCGCCGGGCTCTTTGGCATCGCCATCGCCGTCACGAGCATGCTGTCGGTGGCCGGCGTGGTGGTGGCGCTCGACGCCTTCGGTCCGGTCACCGACAATGCCGGCGGTATTGCGGAAATGGCGGGCCTGCCCAAGGAGATCCGCAAGACCACCGATGCGCTCGATGCCGTCGGCAATACCACGAAGGCGGTGACCAAGGGATACGCCATCGGCTCGGCGGGCCTGGGGGCGCTGGTGCTGTTTGCGGCCTACAACGAGGACTTGAGGTTCTTCATCGCGCAGGCCAAGCCGGGGTCGCTCTTCTACGGCCTCAACGTCGATAACCTGTTCTCGCTCTCTAATCCCTACGTGGTCGTCGGGCTGTTCTTCGGTGGACTGCTGCCGTACCTGTTCGGCGGCATCGCCATGACCGCGGTCGGGCGCGCCGGGGCGGCCGTGGTGGAAGAGGTGCGCCGGCAGTTCCGCGAGAAGCCCGGCATCATGCAGGGCAAGGACAAGCCCGACTATGCCCGCGCCGTGGATATGCTGACGCGGGCGGCCATCAAGGAAATGATCGTTCCCTCCCTGCTGCCGGTACTCTCACCCATCGTCTGCTTCTATGTGATCAAGTGGATCGCCGGCACCGGCAATGCCTTTGCCGCGCTCGGGGCCATGCTCCTCGGCGTCATTGTCACCGGCCTGTTCGTGGCCATCTCCATGACCGCGGGTGGGGGCGCCTGGGACAACGCCAAGAAGTACATCGAGGATGGACACTTCGGCGGCAAGGGCTCGGAGGCGCACAAGGCGGCGGTGACCGGAGATACGGTTGGGGATCCCTACAAGGATACGGCGGGTCCGGCGGTCAATCCGATGATCAAGATCACCAACATCGTGGCGTTGCTGCTGCTGGCGGTGCTGGCGCACTGAGGCGGCGCCGCGGCCTCAATCCAAGCCCAATTGCTTGGTTCCCAAGTTCCGGAACAGGGCCTTGAGGATACCCTCATCGCGCGCGTGGCTCGGCGTCTCGCGCTTGATGTAGTCGAACACCTTGCCGTCCTTGAGGCCGTACTGGGCGACTTTGTCCACCGCGCCAAGGGAGGTAAAGTAGATGGCAACGACCTGGCGATCCTTGACCGTGGGCGCAAAGAACGAGGTCTGCCCCTCGATGCTGGAGATATAGTAGTAGGCCGATCCCGAGCCGACGGTGGCCGTCGTGGCGGGCGTGCCGAGCGACGTTTTCACTTGCTCCTGGCTCATGCCAGGCTGGATCTGCTTGAGATCGTTGTCGTGAAACTGATGCCCGCGTTTGGTGACGGTCTCCGCGCAGGCGCTGAGCCCCAGCGCGATCAGGAGGCCCACCGCCAGGGGGCGAAGCCAGAGTTTGTGCGCAACCTTCACGGCGCCGCCCCCGGCCCGTTGAAGTTGCGCAGGGCGCCCGTAGCGCATGATGATAGAGCGTCCCTCATGAGAATCGACCGCCGAGCCCCGGCCGTGGCCTAACGCAGGAAGCTTTTATTTGCAACGCTGGCAGACTGGCCCTCCCTGGCGCTGCCCGCTTCTCAAGACGAGCCCGGAGCATCCTTGCTGCTATGTTTGCCTGGCTGTCGAAACGGTTGGACCGGCGCCGGACTGCACGCGAGCTTTATGGCTCGATTGTGACGCAAGCGCGGGCGCCGATCTTCTATGCGGCCTGGGGTGTCCCCGACACACTTGCTGGCCGCTGCGAGATGCTCATCTTGCACCTCTCAGTGGTCCTCGACCGGCTCGGCCGGGAGGGCGATGAGGGCGCCGCCCTGGCGCGCTCATTGAGCGAGGCGTTTATTGCCGACATGGATGCCAATATGCGCGAGCTGACCTTCGGTGATCTCGCCGTGCCCCGGGAAATCAAGCGCACGGCGGCGGCCCTGTTCGACCGGCATGGCGCCTATCGCCAGGCGCTTGCGGCCGGCCAGCCCGGGCCTTTGCAGGCGGCGATCGAGGCGCAAATGGCCTATCTGGCGCCGGCCGGGCGATTGGACGCGGCGCGGCTTCAACACTACATGCTTGAGGTTGCCCGGTTGATCTCCCGCCAGTCCGGCAGCGCGCTATTGGCGGGACGGCTGGGCTGGCCGGCGGCAAATGCTTAAAGAGGTAGTGGGCGCTGGCCGACTCGAAGGATCATAACGCGCCGTCAGCACATGCGGCGTGGCGCGGAAAGAGGCAGCATGCCAGGCGAACTCAGTTGGGACCATCGCATCGAGGATATTCCGGCGACGGGCCTCAGCGTCGAACGGCTGGCCGACGCAGAGGAACGCGAGCGGCTGCGGTTGGCTCTCGATCTCGTCGGCATGCCCGAGTTGCGGGCGCGCTATCACATCACGCCCATAAGCTATGGCCGCTATGAGCTTGCCGGCGAGCTTGCCGCGGTCGTGGACCAGACCTGCGTTGCCACCCTGGAGCCGGTGCGCAGCGAGGTCGCCGAGACCTATACGGCGACCTACTGGCCGCCCGAGGCCATGCCCGGGCCGATCAAGGGACAGCTGGCGCTCGATGCCGAGCCCGATCCCGAGGCGATCGTGGACGGGAGCATCGATGTCGGCCGCATCGTCTTTGAGAGCCTCGCCGCGGCCATCGATCCTTTCCCGCGTCTGCCGGGCGCCGTGTTCGAGGGGCCACTCTCGACGCCGGAGGGGCAAAAGCCGGAAAGTCCGTTTGCCGTGCTGGCCAATCTCAAGGCCAAAAGCTGAGGCCCACCGGGGGGCGGCAGGGTGGCTTTCTCGGCGCAGTCAAGTCTGCGAAAATGTATTGTTTCGCCGCGGCAACCGGCTATGGTCGAGCGGTTTGGCGGCCTCGAGTAGGTGTATTTGCTCAAGACCTGCTGGCCCGGATCTGGGCCGCGTCAACCAAGGTAGACAAGACCGGTCATGACACGGCCGCGCACGATATCCCTCGATGCGATGGGTGGAGATGGCGGTCCAGGCGTGGTCGTGCCGGGCGCCGCCCTAGCGCTCAAGCGCCAGCCGGATCTTCGCTTCCTGTTCTTTGGTGCGCGCCCGCGCATCGAGGCCGAGCTCGCGGCGCATAAGGAGTTGAGCGCCCGCTCCTCGATTCAGCACACCGATATTGCCGTGGAGATGCAGGACAAGCCGAGCCAGGCCGTGCGCCGCGGCCGCGGTTCGAGCATGTGGCTGGCGCTCGAAGCGGTGCAGAAGGGCGAGGCGGACTGCATGGTCTCGGCCGGCAACACCGGGGCTTTGATGGCGATGGCCAAGCTCTGCCTGCGCACCATGCCCGGCATCGAGCGTCCGGCCATCGCTGGGCAGTGGCCCACCATCAGCAAGCCCTGCATCGTCTTGGATCTGGGCGCCAATATCGGCGCCACCGCGCGCCAGCTCGCCGACTACGCGCTGATGGGCGCGGCGATGGCGCGCGCGCTGTTCCACGTCGAGCGCCCGAGCGTTGGCCTGCTCAACATCGGCGTGGAGGAGATCAAGGGTGTCGAGGAGGTGCGCCAGGCGCACGCTTGGCTCAAGCAGAGCGACTTGCAGATCGACTATCGCGGCTTCGTCGAAGGCGACCAGATCGGCCAGCGCGTCGCCGACGTGGTGGTGGTGGAGGGCTTCGCCGGCAACATGGCGCTGAAAACGGCGGAGGGCACCGCCCGGCAAATGGCGGCCTATGTGCGCGAAGCGCTGAAGAGTTCGTGGGCCGCCCGCATCGGGGCTGTGTTTGCCGCGCGCGGCCTCAGCGCGCTGAAAGACCGTATGGATCCCGGCCGTCTCAACGGCGGCCCCTTCCTGGGCCTGAACGGGATTGCCATCAAGAGCCACGGCGGCACCGATGCCTTCGGGTACGCGAGCGCCATCAACGTCGGCTATCAAATGGTGGAAAGCAACGTGCTGGAACGATTGGCGGCCGACCTCGACGCCTTCCATGGCAACCTGCACGAGGTCGAGGCGGCGCGTAAGACTTCATGACGTTTCAAATCAGGGTTGGTGCGGAGGGTGCTTGCCCGTGGGGTCCCTTTGGCTTGGATGCGACGCAGACGAGGTGAGACGTGGCCTTCATTCGAGCCGTGATTCGCGGTGTCGGCGCCTACCTGCCGAAAAAAGTTCTGAGCAATCACGACCTCTCGCGCATGGTCGACACCAGCGACGCCTGGATTCGCGAGCGCACCGGCATCGAACAGCGACACATCGCGGCGGATGACGAACTCACCTCGGATCTGGGCATCGCCGCGGCCCGCCAGGCGCTGGTGCGCGCCGGCTTCGATCCCGTCGATGTGGACTTGATCGTCTGCGCCACCGCCACGCCGGACCGCACGTTTCCGGCGACCGCGGTGAAGATCCAAGCCGGTCTCGGCGTCACCAAGGGTGCGGCTTTTGATGTGCAGGCCGTCTGCTCGGGCTTCATTTATGCCTTGGCCGTCGCCGACAACTTTTTGCGTACCGGCCAATTCAAGCGCGCCATCGTCGTCGGCGCGGAGGTCTTTTCCCGCATCCTCGATTGGAAGGATCGCGGCACCTGCGTGTTGTTCGGCGACGGCGCCGGCGCGGTGGTGCTGGAGGCGCAGACCCAGCTTGGCAATCGCGATGACCGCGGCATCCTTGCCACGCGCATCCGCTCCGATGGGCGCTTCGAGGATCTACTCTACGTCGATGGCGGCCCAGGCTCGACCAAGACGACGGGACACCTGCGCATGAACGGGCGCGAAGTCTTCCGTCACGCGGTGCAGAAGATTTCCGGCATCATGGAAGAAACGCTGGTGACGGCGGGCTACGCCCCCGGCGAGGTCGACCTTTACGTGCCGCATCAAGCCAACCGACGCATTCTCGACGGCATCGCCAAGCGGCTTGAAATCCCACCTGAGAAAGTCGTAATTACCCTTGCCAAGCACGGCAATACGTCGGCAGCATCCATCCCGCTGGCGCTCAATCAGGCGTTTGAAGACCATCTCCTTAAGGAGCGTCGCTTGGTGCTGATGGAGGCCATGGGCGGGGGCTTTACCTGGGGCGCCGCGCTGGTGCGGTGGTAAAAGCCACACCATCCCCATTTATATGTGCAATTTCAGCCTGTTGATGTTGACCCCTAAAATCACCGCGGCTAGCATTCAGCGTGGGTAAGTGTTGGGGAGGGGCGTGTTTCATGGGTGGCAAAACGCTTACGCGAGCGGATCTCGCTGAGGCGGTAGTGCAGAGGGTCGGCCTGCCGCGCAACGAATCCCAGGAACTGGTCGAGCTCATCTTAAAAGAGATTTCGAGCACGCTGGCGCAGGGAGATGCCGTCAAGCTCTCTTCGTTCGGCTCGTTCGGCATTCGTCAGAAGGGCCAGCGCGTCGGGCGCAACCCGAAGACGGGAGAGGAGGTGCCGATCACGCCCCGGCGTGTCCTGGTTTTCCGTCCCAGCAATATTATGAAGGATCGCATCAACTCCGGATTACTGCGGCGCAGAGCCGCCGAATAATTTGTCCATTGCAGTTTCAGCGGGGGCTGATCGTGCCGAAGGCAACCGAGGCGTTTCGCAATATTGGTGAAGTTTCCAAGGACCTCGCGGTCAAGAAGCACGTCTTGCGCTTCTGGGAGCAGAAGTTTCCGCAGGTGCGCCCCATGAAACGGGGCGGCGGGCGGCGCCTCTACCGCCCCGCCGACGTCGAGCTCCTGCGCGGTATCCGCGATCTTCTGCAGAACGCGGGCTACACCATCAAAGGGGTGCAGAAGATCCTGCGCGAGCAAGGCATCGAACAGGTGAAGCTCGCCGGCGCGCAGGCGGCCCAACGCGGTGCCGCCGGCACGCCCGCGGTTGATGCCGGCCTCGCCGCCAAGCCCCTGCTGCTGAGCCCCCTGCAGGTGCGCACCTTGCAAAAAATTGTCGGTGAACTCGACGCCTGCGCGGAGATCCTGCGCCCCGGCGGCGCGCGCCGGCCGAGCCCGGCAGGCCGCGAAAAACGCGCAGCCTCGCGCGGCTAGCCCGGCTACTCGATTTTTTGCGGCTGACGGGGCCTCCTAGTCCCGCTCGGCTTGCCAGTCAAACGGGTTCGGCCTAAGTGGCCGTCCCATGACGGTTGAACTGCAGGCCATGACGGGGATGAAGACCACGGCCGCGGGGTCCACCGAGCTGTGGCTCGTTGATCTTGCCCGCGCCGCCCCGGCGCTCGAGCGCCAGGAGCGCGAGACGCCGCGCTTGGGCGCCTGCGATCGGGCGGCGCTGGCGGCGCCCGGCCCCATCGAAGTGCGCCAGCAGCGTTGGCTCGCGCATCTGGCGCTGCGCCTCGTTTTGGAGCGCCATCTTGGCCGCCTCGTGCGCGGCCAGGATCTTGTGCGCCCACAGGGGGGCAAGCCGCGGCTCGGCGGGCGATCGGCCTGGCTCGATTTCAGCCTGGCGCATGCGGGCGGCCAAGCCTTGATCGGGGTCACCCGGGATGGGGCGATCGGCGTCGACCTCGAGGAGGTGCGGCCGGTTCGCATCGCGCAGATACGTCGCCGGGACATTCTCGCCGCGGGCGCGGCGCTTATCCCCAGTGCGCCGATCACTCAGCTAAGCGAAGAGGCAGCCTTCATGCGCGCCTGGGTGCGGCTCGAGGCACTCGCCAAAGCGCGCGGCGCCGGGCTCGCACGCACGCTGACGGCGCTCGGCTTGCGGCAGGCCACGCCGAGCGACGTATCCCAGGTGGCAGCCGGCGTTGCACGGCATCTCGATTTGGCGGGACTCAGGCTGCACGATCTGGCGCTTGCGCCGGGCCGCGTCGGCGCCGTGGCGCTCGATCGCACGCTGGCGCTGCCACCGCTCAGTACCTTTCCAATCGAAGCTGGCGGCATCGCCGCACTCCTGCGCACGCCCGTGGCCGGCTGAGTGGGGAAGTGTGCGCGCACGCCAGCCTCGCCCGTCAATTGCCGTCGCTTGCGTGGGCACGATTGGCTATGCTGGCCGCAGCTTTGCTTGGGCTAAGGGCATTCGCTCGGCAAGGCGTTGACATTTTTTATTGCGGCACATGAGGCAGCTTGAGACATGCAAGATCAGGTATCCGATCAGACGAGCTTTGAGACCCTGCACGAGTTCGTGGCGCCGGCCAAACGCAACCTGAGCAAGGAGACCTGGGACTACCTGATGGGGGGCGCGGAGACCGAGACCACGCTGGAGCGCAATCGCCTCGCCATCGACGCCCTGGCGTTTCGCCCGCGCGTGCTGCGCAACGTCGAGAACGTAAGCACGCGCAGCACGCTGCTCGGCCAAGAGCTGCGCTTGCCCGTCATTCTGGCGCCGATCGGCTCGATGCAGGACATGGTCAGGGATGGGGGGATTGCACCCTCGCTGGCGGCCGCCCGCTTCGGGGCACTGCACATGCTGAGTTCGGCGTGTGCACCGGGACTTGAGGCGGTTGCCGCCGCGACATCGCACCCCAAACTGTTTCAGCTCTACGTGCGCGGCGACGCGGCCTGGGTCGATGACTACATCGCGCGCGCCGTGGCGCAGCGTTACGTTGCGCTTTGCCTGACCGTCGACCTCGACTACTACGGCCGGCGTGAACGCGACCTCGCCAAGCGTTATCTGACGACGGCGCGGCGACGCACCACGTCGGAGGAATATCAGGCGCGCTTTGCCTGGGCCGATGTCGACCGCATCAAACAGAAATTCAAAATACCGATCATTCTCAAAGGTATCGCGACGGCGGAAGATGCGCTGATCGCCATCGAGCACGGTGTGGAGGGCATCTACGTCTCCAATCACGGCGGCCGCCAACTCGACCACGGCAAGGGTGGGCTCGCCGTCTTGCCCGAGGTCGTCGATGCCGTCGCCGGTCGCGCCGAGATCATCGTCGATGGCGGTTTCATGCGCGGCAGCGATCTCGTCAAGGCGATGGCGCTCGGCGCCAACGCGGTCGGCATCGGCCGCCTGCAAGGTCTGGCAGCGGCCGCCGCGGGCGTGAAGGGGATGGTGCGCATGCTGGAGCTGTTGCAGGACGAGGCGACGCGCTGCCTCGGTCTCTTGGGCGTTAGGTCATTTGCCGAGTTGGACGCCTCCTATCTCGAGCCGGCCATACCCCTGGGCCGGCCCTGGCTCGACGCGGCCTTTCCGCTGCTGAAAGAGGGCTATTAACCCCGGGGCTCTGCCGGCTGTCGCCCGCGCCGTGCGATCTGCTAGACTGACGCGGGGCACCCGTGAAGAGCAGGGGAGGCACTTACGTGCGCGCGTTGTTGTTTGCGGTCGCGGTGGCGCTGCTGGTGAGCCCCGCGCTCGCGGCCGCTTCCCGCACCGATGCCGAGCGGGCGCGCCACGGCGCCCACCAGCTCGGGGTATTACCCACCTCAATTTTTTGTCCGCATCCCTCGGTGAGCCGGCCGCGCGGCCAGCGCCGGCAGCATGCCGCGCGCATCAGCCTTCGGGGCGCCCCCAGCCTCAAGCGTCGCGGCGAGGCGCGCGCCGGCCGCAAGGTGCTGGCGCAGATGACCTACGCGGTGCAGTTCAAAGCGGGGCTTAGCAAGGCCGAGCGGGACGCGGCCTTTGCCACCTTGCGCGACAAATACAAACTGAAGATCGTCAAATTCAACAAAGGGCTCGACATTCTGCGCGTGGCGCCGCGCGTTGCGCCGCGGCGGGCGCCCAAGAGCCTTGGCGCCGCGCTGGCGCCCAAAGTCATTCAAGACCTGCGCCAGGAGCCCTTCGTCGACGCGGCTTACGTGGATTTTCCAGTGAGCCCGCCCAGGCCGCCGGCGCGCCGGTCGCGCTCCACGCCCGTGCCGGCGAAATAGGCGTAAAGGGCTGAACCCGCGCCGAGCTTTACTTTCAGCTGCTCCAGGCAGGCGCGTCGGGAGGCGTGCCGCTTCTCTTGCAAAGGTTGCCCGAGTTGCCCGAGGCCCTATTCGACCTATGATGCCTTGCCCGGGCGGCAGCCTTGCCCGGGGCTGGCCTTGGCAAACCGTGGCGGAGCAGAAGGCATGGCGCGCATGAAGGGTGGCGAGCTCATCGCCGAGTATCTCTCTAACAACAAGATCCCCTATGTGTTCGGGATTTGCGGGCACGGCAACGTCGGCATGCTCGATGCGCTCTATGCGGTGCGCGACCGCATCAAACTGATTTCTCCGCGCCATGAACAGGTCGCAGCCCACATGGCCGATGCCTACTTTCGCGTGCGGCACGAACCGGTGGCGACGCTGACCTCGTGCGGACCCGGCTCCTGCAACATCGTCATGCCCCTGCAGGTCGCGCTGTCGGACTCCTCGGCGCTGCTCGCCATCACCGCCAACGTGCCGACCCAACAGTTCAATCGCAGCCCGTTTCAGGAGATCAACCGGCATTTTCAGGCCGATTTTCCCAACATCATCCGGCCCGTGGTCAAGCGCTCGTTCCAGCCGAGCCGTGTCGACATGTTGCCGCTCGCCTTGCGCCAGGCCATGACGGCAATGCTGTCGGGCCGGCCAGGACCGGTGAACCTGGATGTGCCTTTCAATGTCTTCCAGGAGGAGGATGACGTGGAGATGCCGGCGGTGGCGCCGGCGCATGGCAGCCAACGCAGCGGCGCGGCGCCCGAGCAGGTGGCGACCGCACTCGACATGCTGCTGGCGGCCAAGCGGCCGGTGGCGTTCATCGGACATGGCGTCACCTTGTCGGAGGCAAGCGATGAGCTGACCCATCTGGTCGATGCCCTCGAGTTGCCCGTCATCTCCTCGCCCAACGGCATGGGCGCCCTGGACATGGCCCACCCCTTGTCGCTCGGCTTCATCGGCCGCAATGGCGCCTATCCCGCCAACGAGGCCGGGCGACGCGCCGATCTGGTGCTGGCCATCGGTGCGCGCTTCGATGATCGCTCGGCGTCCTCTTGGATCCCCGGCTACTCCTGGAATTTCCCGCACGCCAAGCTCATTCATGTCGACGTCGATTGGGAGGAACTTGGACGCAACTATCCACCCGACTTGGGGCTCATCGCCGACGCCCGCACCTTCCTGCGCCAGCTGCTGGCGGAGCTGGCGCGGCGTCCGGCCCGGCCGGAGGCCGCGCTGCGGGATTGGCATGCGGCGATCAAGGACTGGACGGCGGCTTGGGAGGCCTATACGCGCCCCAACTTCGAGATCCATGCGAGCCCACTGCGGCCCGAACGCGTGGTGGCGGATTGTCAGGCGGTGCTGCCGGCCGATGCGGTGCTCGCCTGCGACGTTGGTGTCAACCACAACTGGTTCATGCAGTTCTGGCAGGCGCGCCGGCCCCAGACCATGCTCAACTCTTGGGGTTTCTCCGGCATGGGCTTCGGCGCGGCGGGTGTTCTCGGCGCCAAGCTGGCGGCCCCGGAGCGGCCGTGTGTCGCCATCGCCGGGGACGGGTCGTTCACCATGGTGCCGCACGTCTTGCTGACGGCGGTCGAGTACGACATCCCCGTCGTGTGGGTGATCTGGAACAATTTCGGCTGGGTCTCGATTCGCGACATTCAGCTCGGCATGTTCGGGGGGCGTGAGCTTGGCACCATGTTCCGGCAGGGCGCCAACAACACGCCCTACAACCCGGACTTCGCGGCCTGGGCCAGGGCCAGTGGTGTGGATGCCTTGACGGTCACCCGCTCGGAAGACTTCAAGGGCGCGCTCGAGCACGCCATCAAGCTCAACAAGCCTTTCCTGTTGGACGTGCACGTCGACGCCGAGGTGCGGCCGCCAGCGACGGGCACTTGGCAGCTGCCGCCCACGCCTTACCGCGAGCCAGCCTTCGGTCGGCGCTGGACGCCTCAAGAGCCCGGGCCGCAAGC
>Ga0111539_10007286_pt1 | contig 14163 bp, 18 predicted proteins | sample RhiMethybrSRZTD1_FD_79667 | JGI IMG/M metagenome (GOLD analysis project Ga0111539, IMG submission 79667) | Populus rhizosphere microbial communities from Tennessee, USA - Rhizosphere MetaG P. TD hybrid SRZTD1 (version 2) (version 2) | ecosystem: Host-associated > Plants > Roots > Rhizosphere >...
CGGTGGTGCAAACATCGCGACCCAGATGCTGAAACGCGGACTGCTCGACGAGATGGTGATCTACTCTCACCCAGCAATCCTCGGCAAAGGCCGACCATTATTCGACACGCTCGACGCGCCGCTGATCCTGGACCTGCTCGACCAGCAACGCTTTACGAGCGGAGTCACCATGCACCACTACTCGATTCGCTGAAACACGGCGATTAGCAGGGCTTTTCCGAAAGGACGGTAGGGAAAGCCCACTACCGTGAAGTTGAAGCTCCAGAAGAGCACCGTGACGAGCAGAAGCACGTCGGGCGGGACGCGGCGGCGCACCGCGGCACCCTAGAACGCAGCTTCTGGACACGGCCAAAAGAGCGAATTGAAAATCGTGGCCGCGCCAGTCATCGTGTCTGGAGGTCGCGCCCGCCGACCGCACAGCGACCAAGGAGCCTTCGGTGACGGCGCGCATGACCATTCCGCTTTGCCTGTTCCTCGCCCTGGCCGCGAGCGCTTGCGGCTCCGCGCAGACTGAGCGCGGAGCGCAGCCGCCGGGCGCACGGCCGCCCGCCGTCTACACGGTCGGGCGCACGTTGGTGGGCCTACCGGGTCACGATCGAGTGACGCTCGCGGCAGCGCCCGTCACTCCACTCGCGGGCTGGCTCACGCCGGTTGCCGTGCCGTCGCCCGACGGCCGCTTCGTCGCCTACAACGCGTGGCGCGAGCTTCGCGAGGACGACCCCGCGCTCTCCTGGGAAGACCAGGGCATCTCGGCCGGCGACCCGCTCGCCCGGCCCTCGATCCGCCTGCACGACCTTCAGACCGGGACCGATTCGGCCTACGTCGTCGGCGCCTTCTCACTCGCGTGGCGCGGAGATGGCGCGATCGCGTACTTCAAGGGCGCGAACCGCGACTACCGTGCGGGCGTCCGCTACGTGGGCGACGTCTTCGTACGCGACTCGGTGAACGGCCCGCCCCGGCTCTGGACGGAGCAGACCGACCGCTATGTCGTCGCCGGCTGGGCAGGGCCCTCGCTGCTCGTCTACCGGGTGCGGGCCGGCGAGGCGCTCGACGTCCTCGCGCTCGACGGGCCCGGGAAGCGGCGAGTGCTCGCCTCCGACGCAGGCCTCGTCGCCGTCAGCCCCGACGGCACGAGCGCACTCGTCGAACACGGGCCGGAGACAGGCCCGCCGCGGGTGGACCTCATCGCCGTCTCGAACGGCACGAAGCTGGCCTCGCTCGACGTGAGCTCGGTGGACCCCGCGGTCGGGGTCGTCGGCTACGCGGGCGACTGGCAGGGCGACCTCGTCACGGCGCCGTCCGCCTCCGGCCTCGCTGTCTTCCGCATCGCCCGCGGCCGCATCGACCTCGCCCGAACGATGCGCGCCGCAGCGGGCCAGGGCGTCGCCGAACCCCGCTTCGTCGGACTGAGCCGCGTGACGGGCTGGACGAGCTCGTCTTCGGGAGGCGCATTCGTCGACTGCGACCGCATTTCCGGCCGCTGCGCCCGCGCCGTCCCGCTGCCCGACGCCCGGGGCGTCGAAGGCTTTCCCGCCTGGCGTCGTCCCGTCTACAACCCGAGCCGCCCGCAGGAAGGAGAAGCGTGAGGTGCGCATCGCCCTGCTCGCGGCGTTCGTCCTCTGCTGGACTGTGGGTCCGGCCTCGGCAGCCAACGGCTGGTGGACGTTCGACCGCAACACGAATCTCAACTCGACGCTGACCTGGAAATGGACGTACCCGCCCAGCCCCGCTGAGTACAGCCGCAGCTGGCGCGGCGGCTCCGGAACGACCATGGACGAGTGCGAGATCGGCCGCGGCTGGCTGCCCTCCGGCTGGTACGCCCAGAAGGGCCATTGGGACCACTACGACGGCTCCAAGGTCAGGGGTCGCGTGTGGTGGGTCCAAGACAAGACCTGCAGGGACGGGTCGGCCCGGCGCACCGAGCTCTTCATCCACAGCGAGGAAACGGCGTCCAACGGCCAGTCGTGCACCTCGACCTACGACGACCCGTTCTGCTGGGAGCGCGAGTCCGACTACTACTCGAACGGCTGCATCAAGCTGGCCCGGCCAAGCCCGGTTGCGAGCTTTCCCAACGACCTCGGGGCCGCGCACGCGACGTATCACGACTATGGAGGGAAGAGCGCCCACGGCGCCTACGACACGTCCGATGCCAACGAGCTCTACGTCTACTCGTAGACGGCGCGCAAACGGATAGAGTCGCGCGCGTGGCGGAGCCCACGAAAGAGGACATCGACGCCCTGGTCGGGGCCGCGACGCCCCACTTCGCGATGCAGATCCGAGCGCGCGTCCGTGCCCTGGTCCGCGACCTCCCCGAGGACCATTCGGTCCGTCGCCACGGCGACGAGCAGATCGCGCTCCTGGAGCGGCTGGCCTTCGCGAGCTCGAAGGCGGAGGAGGGGCCGCTCGAGCCGCCGACCAGGCTCGGCTGGGACGAGCTCCCGAGCCACGCGTCCGCCGCTGACCCGCTACCGCCGAAGGCGTGAGTTTCGAAGGCAAGTCCGTTCTCGTTACGGGCGGCTCGCGCGGGATCGGGAAGGCGATCTCGCTCCGGTTCGCCGGGCAGGGAGCGCGCCGGGTCGCCGTCAGCTACCTCCGCAACGACAAGGCCGCCGAGGAGACCGCTGACGAGATCCGCAAGCTCGGCGCCGAGTCCGTCCTCCTGCGGGGCAATCTCGGAGACCCTGACAAGACGAAGGCGCTCCTCGAGGAGGCCGGCCCCCTGGACGTGATCGTGTCGAACGCGGCCACCGGCGTCATCCGTCCTTTCCAGGAACTCGATGAGAAGCATTGGGACTGGACGCTGAACGCAAATGCGCGCGCCCTCTTCACGATCGCACGCGAGGCAGCTCCGGCCATGCCCCCGGGCAGCTCCATCGTCGCCATTTCCAGCCTCGGCGCCGACCGCGTGCTCGACAACTACATGCTCGTCGGCGTCTCGAAGGCCACCCTCGAGGCGCTCGTCCGCTATCTCGCCGTGGAGCTCGCACCGCAGGACATCCGTGTGAACGCCGTCTCGGCGGGTCTCGTCGAGACCGGCGCGCTCGACTACTTCCCGAATCGCGAGGAGATGCTTCGCTTCTACCGGGAGAGGACTCCGGCTGGCCGCCTCGTCGAGCCGGAAGACGTAGCCGAGGCCGTCTGCTTCCTCGCCTCGCCCGCGGCCGCAATGGTTCGCGGGCAGACGCTCGTCGTCGACGGCGGCTACTCGAACCTGGCGTAGCGAAACCACCCTTCCGAGGGACGTCGCGCCGCGTTCGTCCGATATAGTTACGTTACGTAACGAAATGAATGACCGCTCCGTCTATCCGCTCGGCAAGCGCCGCACCCTGATCGTCTTTTTCGGGCTCATGCTCGGCATGCTCCTGGCGGCGCTCGACCAGACGATCGTTTCCACCGCCCTGCCGCAAATCACGCAGGACCTGGGCGGCTTCGAGCACTACTCGTGGGTCTTCTCGGCCTACATGCTCGGAGCGACCGTGACCGTACCGCTGTACGGGAAGCTGTCTGACATCTACGGGCGGCGCCCGTTCTTCCTCCTCGGGATCGCGCTCTTCTCCGCGGGATCGATCATCTGTGGACTCTCGATGTCGATGGGAATGCTCATCGCCGGCCGCGCCATCCAGGGGCTCGGAGCCGGTGGCCTCATCCCGCTCGCGGTCGCGGCGATCGGCGACATCATCCCGCCGCGATCGCGCGGAAAATGGCAGGGCGTCACGGGCGTGGTCTTCGCCGCGTCCTCCGTGCTCGGGCCTGCGGTCGGCGGCTGGCTGACCGACAACGCCTCCTGGCGCTGGTGCTTCTTCGTCAACCTGCCGCTCGCCGCGGTCGCGCTGGTCGTCGTCTGGTTCGGGTTCGTGCGCCGGCCGGCACCCGAGAAGCACACGATCGACTACGTCGGCGCACTCCTGCTCACGACCGGCGCCGCCGCGGGCCTCCTTGCCGCCGTCTGGGGCGGGACCCAGTACCCGTGGAGCTCTCCGATCATCATCGGTCTCTTCCTCGCCGCCATCGTGCTCTCGACCGCCTTCGTCCTCTGGGAGCGGCGGACGGAGGAGCCCATCCTTCCGCTCGACCTCTTCGAGGAGAGGACGTTCGCGGCGGCCACCGTCGCCTCGTTCTCGGTCGGAGCGGCGATGTTCGGCGCGATCATCTACGTGCCTCTCTTCGTCCAGCGCGTGCTCGGCGAAAGCGCGTCGTCCTCGGGTGTCGTACTCACCCCGCTCATGCTCGGGATCATCACGACGAGCATCCTCGCCGGGCAGATCGTCTCACGGACCGGCCAGTACCGACCCGTGCTGATGGCCGGCCCCCCGTTCCTCGCCGTCGGCTTCCTCCTGCTCACGCAGATCGGCGTCGGCACCTCCGAGCTCACGATCACGCGCGACGTCGTCATCGTCGGCCTCGGCGTCGGATTGATGATGCAGACTCTCACCGTGGCCGTGCAGAACTCCGTCGGCCGCCGCCGGATCGGCGTCGCGACGGCATCCCTTCAGTTCTTCCGCACCGTCGGCGCGATGGCCGGCGTGAGCGTGATGGGAGCGATCGTGACCACGCGACTGGGAGGGATCGGCACGGAGCAGGTCTCCCCCGCCGACCTGGCAGGCGCGCTCCACCCTGTCTTCGTCCTCGCCATCGGGCTCGCCGCGGTCGCGCTCGCCGCCGTGCTCTTCGTCCCGCACATCGAGCTTCGCAAGACGATGGAGGAGACGGCGACGAGCCCCGAGCTGCTCCGGGAGGCGGCGTGAATCAGCGCAATCTCGAGCGCATGGCCGACGGCCTCATCCATCTGCGCACCGAGCTTCAGCGCCGCAAGGAGCCCGGCGACGTCTCGACGAACGAGCTGACGACCTCGCAAGCGCAGGCGCTTCGCCTCGTCATCTTCGACGGTCCCCAGCGAATCGGGTCGCTCGCGAAACACCTCGGCGTCTCGATGGCCACAGCGAGCCGGACCGTCGACGCGCTCGTCACAGCCGATCTTGTCCGCCGTGAGCCCGACCCCCACGATGCACGCGCGGTGCGCGTCGTCCTCACCGCCCGCGGCCGTCGCGAGCACAAGGTGCGCTACAACCGCTTCCTCCGGGCGCTCGAGCGGCTCTCCGACGACCTGTCGGAGGTCGAACGCCGCCAGCTCGCCGACGCGCTCGAGACGCTTGGACGCCTGTTCGCCGAGCCCGAGCCTCAGGCCCGAGCGTCGAGCGGCCGGCCGAAGTCGTAGACGTCGACGCCCTCGGTTCGCTTCAGGTAGCCGACGATCCAGTACGTGATCGGGGTCGCCAGAGTCTCCCAACCGACCTTGATGAGCCAGGTCGTGACGATCGGATTGGCGAGGCCCGCACCCGTGCCGGCGAACGCGATGGTGACGAAGATCAGCGAGTCGAGGCCCTCGCCCACGATCGTGGAGCCGATCGTCCGGGTCCAGAGCCAACGCCCGCGCGTCGCGCCCTTCATGTAGGCGAGGACGTACGCGTTCGCCAGCTCGCCGACGATGTAGGCCGCGAGCGACGCGAGGAAGAGGCGCCACGTCGTGCCGAGCACCGCCTCGAACTGCACCTGGAACTCGGGGTCGAGCGCAGGCAGGTGGATCGCCGCCTGGATCGCGCCGAGGGCGAGGAGGTTGCAGGCGAAGCCGAGCCAGATGACCCGTCGCGCAGAGCGAATCCCGTACACCTCGGTGAGCACGTCCCCGAGGAGATAGGAGAGCGGGAAGATGACGAGACCCGCGGGGAAGATGCGGCCCGACATCTCCACGAGCTTGACCGCGATGATGTTGGAGACGACCAGCGCCGTGACGAAGAAACCAGCCACTACGACGAAGCGCCAGGAGTACCTCATCCGATTCGCTCCATCGCTTCGTCGATCTCCTCGTCCGTGATCGTCAGCGGCGGAGTGGCGCTCATGTAGCGGCCGTCCTCGCCGGCGGGGATGACGATCACCCCGCGGTCCCAGGCGGCGAAGGCGTCGCCTTCCTTCGCGCGCAGGAGCCCGGCCCCGTGCCAGCCCGCAGCCTCGAAGCGTTCACCGGCCGCCGTGACCCGGTCCAGCAACGCTGGGACGCGGTCCAGCACGACGAGCGCCGCCGCCGCAGCGAGCGGGTTCCCCATGTGGGTGTGCGTGTAGACATCCTCCGGACCCAGATCCCAGGCGCCCCGGTGCTCGGCGCTCATGAGGCAGGCCGAGATCGGAAGTCCTCCGCCGAGCGCCTTCCCGCAGGTGACGAGGTCGGCGAGGTCGCCGCTCCGCCAGACGGCGCCCGTTCTTCCGAGTCCCGTGTAGATCTCGTCCGCGATGAGTAGGGCGCCGGCCTCGTCGCAGCGCTCACGCAGTCGCTCCAGGAAGCCGTCCGGCGGAACCTGCGCTCCCGCGCGCCCCTGCACGGGCTCGACGATGACACACGCGGCGTCGGCGGGGAGCGTGCCGGGATCCTCTCCGTATGCGCGGCGGTGCACCGGCCCGGGCAGCCAGGGCGCGAACGGGCTCCGGAACTGCTCGAACCCCGTGGCCGCGAGCGCAAGCAGACCGGTCCCGTGGTAGGCGCCTGTGAAAGCGACGATTCCCGGGCGGCCGGTCACGAGCAGCGCCGTCCGCAGGGCGATCTCGACCGCGTCCTCCCCGGTGACGCCGAGCATGACCTTGCGCCCCTCGCCGCCGAGACGCGCGCGCAGCTCCGCTGTCACGTCCGCCTCGGCGAGGTCTCCGAGCGCGTGCACGCAGCGATCCGCCTGCGCCCGAACCGCGGCCTCGATCTCGGGGCTCCGATGGCCGAGTGCGGCGACGCCGAAGCCTCCCGAGAGGTCGATGTAGCTGCGCCCGTCGGAGTCGACGACGCGGCAGCCCTGTGCCTCCGCCCAGATCATGGGCGCAGTCTCTTCAGCGTGTCAATCGCGACGTAACCGGCGATCTTCGGGTTCTCTTGCAGCCGCCTGATCGAGTACTCGTACCAGCGCCGACCGAACGGGACGTAGATGCGCAGCCGATGCCCCTCGCGGACGAGCTCGTCGCCGAGCTCGGCCCGGACGCCTAGGAGCATCTGGAACTCGTAGTCGTCTCTTCCAAGGCCCCGGCGCTCCACGAGCGCGAGCGCCTCGCCGATCAGCCAGTCGTCGTGCGTTGCGATCGCGACATAGGAACCGATGTCGAAGAGCGCCTCGAGCGCGTCGACGAAGTTGAGCCGGATGATCTCGTCCTCTTGGTAGGCGATCTCGGGCGGCTCGACGTAGATGCCCTTGCAGATGCGGACGTTCGGACGGAGGTCGCCGAGCCCGCCGATGTCGGACGGGGTGCGCTTCAAGGCCGCCTGGAGCACGACGCCGAGGTTGTCATGCCCTTCTTCCCGGATCTGGCGGTAGAGAGCAAGCGTCTCGGATGTGGTCGAGGAGTCCTCCATGTCGATGCGGACGAAGTTGTCGAAGCGCGCCGCCTCCTCGACGACCGCAGTGAGGTCCGCACGGCAGAGACTTCGGTCGAGCTTGAGCCCGAGGGCTGTCAGCTTGACACTGACGTTCGAGCGGAGACCGTCCTCCTCGATCGTGTCGAGCGCGCGCCGGTAGGCGTCGCGCAGGCCGATCGCCTCCTCGCGGAGCGTCACCTCCTCGCCGAGGACGTCGAGCGTTGCCTCCTTCCCCAGGGCGTTCAGCTCGCGGACGACGTCGCATGCCTCGGCAAGGGTCGTCCCGGCGATGTAGCGGCTCGAAAGGCGCTTTACGACTTGCCGCGGCACCGCGGGGAGCGCTCGGACGATCGCGCGGTCGATGATGGTCACGGGCGGCGATTCTAGTTCGGCACATTCCGCGCGCCACGCGTGTGTCGTCAGGCGTTACGCTCGAAAGCGGGTGGAGGCATGGGGTGGCCCCGTCACTCGGTGCTCTTCGCACCCGAAAATGCAGTGAGGAGCCCAAGCCCGACCAGAACGCCGCCCGTTGCGTACCGCTCCCCCCGTACGAAGCCCGACCGGCCGCGCAGCCATCCCGCCGCCGAGCCCGCCGCGAGTGCGTACAGCCCGTCGCTCAGCGTCGCGAGCAGGATGAAGATCAGGCCGAGCGTCGCGATCTGCACGGCCACCGACCCCGCGTCGACGTCCACGAACTGCGGCAGGAACGAGAAAAAAAAGAGCGCGGTCTTCGGGTTGAGGACGTTGATGACAACGCCCTGCGCGAACAGCCGCCGGAGACTCTTCTCGGGCCGCGTGCCCGGAACGTCCTGCGCCTCGTCCTTCCCGAGGATCCGGCGCAGGCCGAGAAAGACGAGGTACGCCGCGCCCGCATACTTGACGACGTTGAACGCCACGGCAGAGCGAACGAGCAGCGCGGAGAGACCCGCCGCCGCCGCGGCCACGTGTACCAGTCCGCCGACCTGGATCCCGAGCATCGAGACGATGCCCGCGAGCCGCCCGCGGCCGATGCTCTGCGAGACGATGTAGAGGACGGCCGGCCCCGGGATGACGAGGAGCACGAGCGCGGCGACAACGAAGACCGCCAGCGCCCCAGGGTCGGGGAGCATTAGCCAGTCTCGCGCATGAAGCCTTGCCGCGCCGCCGAGACAAGAGCAACCGCCTCGGGGAAGAGGACGCGCATCGCATCGCGCAGGGCGATGGCCTGCTCGTCCGGCGAGCCGGCCACCTGGAAGCGCTTGAGCGCGGCGCCGGTCAGTTCGACCGCGGTGTTCAGGGTCAGCGTCGCAAACTGCTCGCGCTGCGTCTCTTGCATGGCCTCGGTCTGGCGCTCCGCGAATTCGCGCAGCCCGCGCATCAGATCGTCCGGGTCGCCCCCGAACGGGAATCCGCCCTCCATTGGGCTCCTTTCGTCGATCACCCGTAATGTACGCCGCGATGTCCGAGAGCCGCTTCATCCAGACTCTGAACGAGCAGATCGCCTACGAGCTCGCCGCCTCGAATCAGTACGTGGCGATCGCCGTCTACTTCGATTCCGAGACCTTGCAGCAGCTCGCGGCGCACTTCTACCGCCAGGCGCTCGAGGAGCGAAACCACGCGATGATGCTCGTCCAGTACCTGCTCGACTCGGGCGAGCAGGTCAGGATTCCGGCGGTCACCGAGCCGCAAAACGAGTTCTCGGACGCGGTCGCCCCGGTCGCCCTCGCCCTCAAGCAGGAGCGCACCGTCACCGAGCAGATCGTCCGGCTCGCCGCGCTCGCACGTGAGGAGAACGACCTCGTCGGCGCGCAGTTCTTGGATTGGTTCCTGAAGGAGCAGCGAGAAGAGGTCGCGAGCATGTCCTCCCTCCTCGCGGTCGTCGAGCGCGCCGCCGACAACCTGCTGCTCGCCGAGGACCACCTCTCGCGCAATCAGATCGGCGACGCCGGGGTGGATCCGACCGCCCCGCCAGCGGCAGGCGGAGCTCTCTAACCGAACGTGGCCGTCACTCAGGCGACCACCGTCTCCGACGAGCTCATCGCTGCCTTCGCCAGGCTCGTCCCGCAGCTCTCGGCGTCGGCGCAGCCGCCGACGCGCGCTGAGCTCGAGGAGATCGTCTCCTCACCCGCCGCAACGATCCTCCTGGCCCGCGACCCCGACGGGCAGATCATCGGCTCGCTGACGCTCGTCGTATTCCGAACGCCGACCGGCGCACGCGCCTGGATCGAAGATGTCGTCGTGGACGAGGCGGCGCGGGGCCGAGGTGCCGGCGAGGAGCTCGTCGGCGAGGCGATTCGCCTTGCCTCCGAGTCGGGGGCCCGCACAGTCGACCTCACGTCCCGCCCCTCGCGGGAGGCGGCCAATGCGCTCTACGAGAAGGTCGGCTTCCGCGCCCGCGAGACGAACGTGTACCGCCACGATCTCGGCTAGCCGAGCGGGCCCTTGTAGGAGCGGATGACTTCCGCGGCGAGCTCGTCGGCCGCAGGCATGCCGCTCTTCATCGCCTCGGCGAAAGGCGAGCCGCCAACCTCTCCCAACGTCTGCTCCAGCCTCGCCGCCGCCAGCCCGATCGCGTCGAGATAGCCGACGCTCGCGAGCCGCGGAACCGGCCTGATCGTCTCCTGGAGCTCGGCCGCCGCGACCTCGGCCTCCTCGATGCCCTCGGGAGCGTCGGTCAGGCGCAGCTCCACCAGGCGGGCGCGGAGCTCGCCGAGCTCTCCGCCGCCGGCGCTCTCCTCGGCGAGCTCGCACATGGCCGCGATCGAGACCGCCTCTCGGACGAGGGCGCGATCGGCGACGGGCCGGTACTGGGAGTCGAGCGCGAGCCAAGTCTGCTCTTCCCCACTCCGGTACGCGCAGAGGTAGACGCGCGCGCCGGCCCCGGGCTCCGCCGGGACGACGCCCTCGAGCTCCTCCCCGTTCGCCGCGTGAGCCGATGCAGCCTCTGCTGCGGCGGCAATCTCCTCTTCGAGCCTCACAGCGGCAACAATAGCCCCGTGACCGAGAGCATCAGCGAGCGCAATCGGGCGGCCCAAGCGCTCTTCGCGCCTCTCGGTGAGACCTACGACCGCTACGCGCGGTTGCTCTCTTTCGGCCAAGACCCGCGCTGGCGCGCATCCCTCGTCGACCGGATCGAGACCGGCCCCGAGGCGACCGTCCTCGACGTTGCGTGCGGCACCGCGGCGGTGTCGATCGAGCTCGTCCGCCGCTACGGCTGCCGCGTCGTCGGGGTCGACCAGAGCGCCGAGATGCTGGCCGCGGGCCGGGCGCGCGTCGACGCTGCGGGTCTCGGCGACCGAATCCGGCTCGAGGAAGCGAGGGCGGAGCACCTGCCCTTCGAGGACGCGTCCTTCGACGCGTTGACCTTCACGTACCTCCTCCGCTACGTCGACGACCCCGCGGCGACGATGAAGGAGCTCGCCCGGGTGGTGCGACCCGGCGGCCGAATCGCGATGCTCGACTTCTTCGTTCCCGCCGGCGTCGCCCGACCTGCCTGGGAGCTATACGTCCGAATCGGCTTGCCGATGCTCGGCCGCGCGGTCTCGCCCGGTTGGGGCGAAGTCGGCAGCTTCCTCGGGCCGAGCATTCGCGGCTTCTGGGATGACCATCCCGTGGAGGAGATCGTCGGCGCCTGGAGGGAAGCCGGCATCGACGGCGTCGAGGGCCGGCGCCTCAGCCTCGGCGGCGGGCTCATGCTTTGGGGCACCCGTGGCGCTTGAGACCTCGCGGCCGGCCTTCTATGCCCTGCGCTCGGGCGGCTGGCGCGACTACGTCACCCTCCTCCATCCGCCGTATACGGCCTGGCACCTGAGCTATGTGGCGATCGGCGCCGCGCTCAGCGCCCAGTTCTCGTGGTCCAGGCTGCTCCCGACCATGGCCGCGTTCTTCCTCGCCGTCGGGATCGGCGCGCATGCACTCGACGAGCTCAATGGACGGCCGCTTCGCACGGAGATACCGCGCGGCGTGCTGATCGTTCTCGCGGCCGCCTCGATCGGCGGTGCGGTGGCGATCGGGATCGTCGGGGCGATCGCCTTCGATCCGTGGATCGCCGCCTTCGTGGCAGCGGGGGCCTTCATCGTCGTCGCCTACAACCTCGAGTCCTTCGGAGGACGCTTCCACGACGACGCGTGGTTCGCGCTCGCCTGGGGGTCGTTCCCCCTGCTCACCGCCTACTTCGCCACCGCGGAATCGATCGAGGCAGCCGCCATCGCCGGGGCGGTCTTCGCGTTCGCGCTCAGCCTCGCTCAGCGCATCCTCTCGACGCAGGTTCGGGACATGCGGCGCCGCGTCAGGCGCGTCCAGGGGACAATCGAGCGCGCGGACGATACGACGGAGACGCTCACCCCGGAGCTGATCATGGGCCCGGCCGAGCGAGCGCTTCGCATTCTCTCGGTTGCAGTCGTCGCACTCGCCTGCGCTTCCGTGATGATGCGAGTGTGGTAACGCTCGCCTTCATACCGCCGGCCGAGCCGCCGCCGACGCCGCCCGCGATCTACGCGCCGGCCCCGCGGGAGGTCTCCTTCGGTGAGATCAGGGGCCGCGTGACGGCCGGCACACGGATCGTGAGCATTCGTGTCGACGGCGTGTACAAGGGCCACGCGAATCTCGACGGACGCCGCTTCTGGAAGACGATCTCGCTGCCGCGCCACGACGTCACCATCCGCATCACGGCAGTGAATGCGATGGGCGACCGAGCCTCGTCGTCGGTCGGTCCCGTCTACGGACTCTCCCGCCGCGCACGGCCACATGCGATCAAGGGCTCCCTCGACCGCGGTCTGCAGCGGAGGGTTCGCGCCCTCGTCGATGCTTTTCCCGGGACCTCGTCGGTCTACGTGCAGGATCTACGGACGGGGAGAGGCGCGGCGTGGAACGCGCGGGCCCGGTTCATGGGCGCCTCGACGCTCAAGCTCGGGATCGCGATCGAGGTGCTCCGCGTGCTCGGCGGCAAGCCGCCTGCCCACTCGCGCATCGGGTCGCTGTTCCGCCGCATGCTCGTCTACTCCGACAACGGGGCCGCGAACGATCTCCAGGTCTGGCTCGGCGGCGGCTCGATCTACACAGGAAGCGCGAGAGTCACGACCACTCTCCGCGCGCTCGGCCTCTACGACTCGTACATCAACGGCGGCTACATCCTCGGAACGGCCGACCGGAAGCCGATTCCACTCAACGTCGTCGAGCAGCCGTCGTACTACAGCACCGGGAAGTACACATCGGCCTGGGATCTCGCCCGGATCCACACGTTTCTCCATCGGGGCTCAGGCGGCAAGGGACCGCTGCTCGACCTATCCGGCCATTTCACGGCGAGCGACGCGCGCTTCCTCCTCTACACACTGGCACACGTCCTCGACCCAGGGAAGCTCGATCGCTACGTCGGCGCTAAGCCCGGGGTCTCGGTCCTGCACAAGGCGGGCTGGATCTCCGTGGCTCGGCACGACAGCGGGCTCGTCTACTGGCACGGCGGCGGGTTCGTCGCTGTGGTGATGACGTACAACTCCGCCGGAGTCGGGGCGTCGTCCGACGTCCTCGCAGGAGAGATCGCCCGGACCGCGCTCCAGCACTTCTCCCACACGGGCTCAGATTCGCGCAGCGTGCGCGGTCGTCTGTTTTCGTTCTAGGGCCTAGGATGGGGCGATGGACCTCCTCCTCGAAATCGCGTTCGCCGCGGGCATCGTCGTCGTCGCGCTATCCCTACTAGCCGTTGTCCTGGGGAAGACGAGCGACCGGCTCCTGCTCGTCCTCACGGTCGCGCTCGCAACCGGCGCGGCGGTCGCGGCCGTCGCGCTCGGCATCGACCTGGTGGACTCCTACGCGGACGTCGACGCTCTGCTCCTCGCCGCCGGAGGGCTCGCGGCCGCCGCGGTCGCGGAAGCCGGGTTGCTCGCGCTGAACCGCGGTCTGCGGCGCATGCAGCAGATCGAGCAGCTCACGGATGCAGCCCGCGACGAGATCCACACCTTTGCCGCGGAGGAGTCGCGGCAGCGAATTCTTGAGCTCGAACGCATCCTGGCGAGAGAGCGGGCGAACACGAGCCACCAGCTCAGCGAGCAGGAACGGCGTCTGGCCGAGGAGAGGCGGGACACGGTCGAGCGCCAGGCCGAACGCGCGCGCGTCGAGCTCACCCAAACCGTCGCGTCGGTGCAGGAGCGGCTGGAGCAGCGGCTGATGGCATGGGCGGCTGACCTGGACCGCGGCCAGCGCGAGCTCGAGCGGAAGCTCGTCGAGCTCGGCCAGCAGCAGCGCGAGGCGGTGACCGCATACGAAGCGCGGCTCGCCGCCGACGCGGAGCGAGTCGACGCCGCGAGCGAGGAGCAGGGCCTCGCCCTGACGAAACTTCGCGAGGAGTTGCAGCGGTTCGGCACCTCCTTCCTCGAGGAAGGACGCTCCGAGATCGAGATCCACGCGGCCGAGCGGCGGCGGGCTCTGCACGAAATGAGCGAGCGGATCCGCTCACGCGAGCGCGCCCTCCGCGAGCAGCTCGAGCGCGACGAGGCGGAGTCGAGAGGGCGGATCGCCGCGGGCCTCGAGGAGTCGGAGCGCCGGCACCTGGCCGCGCTGGACCGCGCTTTCGAGCGCGCCGCGACCCGCCTGACCGAGTACGCCGAGAAGCAGTTCGACGCACAGATCAAGGACTCCCGCGAGAAGGCCGCCGACCGACTCTCGCGCGAGCTCGAGAAGGCGATCGAGCAATTTGCCCGTCAGGCGGAGAAGGACGTCGCCGACCGGATCGCCGAGATGGCGCGGATGACCGCCGAGCGGCTTCAGCGCCGGATCAACGACGTCGCCCGCTCCGCCGAGTC